>Ga0247609_10001772_pt1 | contig 24519 bp, 27 predicted proteins | sample 172DNAGHGlowgp2_FD_193487 | JGI IMG/M metagenome (GOLD analysis project Ga0247609, IMG submission 193487) | Sheep rumen microbial communities from Palmerston North, Manawatu-Wanganui, New Zealand - 1728 DNA GHGlow gp2 | ecosystem: Host-associated > Mammals > Digestive system > Stomach > Rumen ...
TTAAAGAAATTAACTAAAAGTGAGAAGATATATTTAATTGTTATTTTAATTATATCTTTCATTTTATCAATTGTTGTTGTCACTCATACGACTGCATTTGGTCGTAATAACGAAAATTATGATGTTATATATACTAGTGATAGTAGCAGTTTGGTTAAAAGCGATGTTTGGATAAATATCAATAATGCTGAGAATGATATTAGACAACCTTTATTTGGATTATTCTCATTACCTTTTGGTATATTAGGTCATTTTGTCTCTGAATTATTATTCTTTTTACCACAGTCTGCTCGTTATGAATTTGCTATGATGATTATTCAATTTCTATTATTAGGATTCATTACAATTATGTTATCTAGATTAGTTGTAAAAGATGAAGATATGAAGAAATACTTTTATGCTTTATTCAGTTTAAGTTTTCCATATTTAATATTTGGTTTAGTTTTAGAACAATATGTCATTGGATTGTTCTATTTAATATTATGTATATACTTGTATTTTAAAAAAGAAGAGAAATCTAACTATGCTTATCTAGGTTCTATTGGGACTTTATTAACTTCTGGTGTTTTATGTTGGATGACTTTTAAGACGAAGAGTTTTAAAAAATGGTTTGTTAATACTTTTAAACTAGCAATGATTTTTTTAGTATTATTAATTATTACAGGTCAATTTGCTCAATTCTTTACTCTTAAAGAAAGATTAACATTTTTATTAAGATTTACAGGTGATAAAGTATTATTTATCGATAGAATATGTCAATATCTATATTTTGTAAGAGCTTTATTTGTTGCTCCAGATGGCTTTATTTATTACGGATCATTTTTTAATCAACCGATTCATTATTCTTATCAATTAATAATGCCTGGAAAAGCTAGTATTATTGGAATACTTATTCTTTCATTAGCATTCGTTAGTTTAATTTTAAATAGAAAAAATAAAATGGCTTTATTATCTGGATTCTGGATTTTATTTTCTTTTATAATTTTATGTTTAGTTGGATGGGGAACTCAAGAAAATGGTTTAATTTTATATGCTTTATATTTTTCATGGGCATTTTATATTTTGATTTATTTGTTATTTGATAAATTAATTAAGAATACTAAATTATTAAAAATTATGTTAGTTATTATTATAATTATATTAACTTTATTCAATATAAGAGAATTATATTTTATTATGAAATTTGCATTTACTTATTATGTGAGGTAATTTATGAAAAGAGATCATAATTTAGATTTTTATAGAGGTATTGCAATTCTATGGATTGTAGTTATCCATACTTGTTTTAATAGTGGAAGATCTTATGTTCCAGATTATATAAGACATTTATCTTTAATAATTGATGTACCATTATTTATGTTTTTATCAGGATTAGCTCATCATTATTCTGATAGTTTTGAAAAAACTATTAAAGGTATTGTAAAACTATATTTGCATTATGCTATATTTATGGTTATATTTGTTGCATATTGTTTAATATTTTATAGAAGTTCTGTTCATTTTAAAGATTTAATTCCATTATTTTTCTTTAATGTTAATTCAAAATTACCATTAGTTGTTATAGGTTATTCTTTATGGTTTATGCCTATGTATATTATTACATCTCTTTTATGTAGTTCCTTTTTAGAAAAACGTTCTTTAAAGTTTTATCATCTTATATTTACTATTGTTTTATATGGTTTATCAAAGTATTATTTTTCATTTAAAATATTACCAATGATTTTTTTGTATTCTTTTATATATTTATTTGGATATTTTGTTTATGATAAAAAACTTTCTTTTCGTAATTTAATTATTTTCTTATTGCTTTTATTAGTTGCAAATTTGGTATTTCAATTCAGTGGGCCATATGGCTTTCATAATATGCAATCTGCTAAATTTAGTTATGAATTAGCTTATTTGGTTTATTCTTTTGTGAGTATAATAACTGTATGGTATTTATATACTAATTTTGATATTCATAATCGATTTATTTCTTATTTAGGTCAAAATTCGTTTATTGTATATTTAGCGCAAGGCGTTAGTTCATCTATTTTATATTTTATTGTTCCATATGTTCATTTATGGTGGCCATATAAATTATTGTGGATGATTATTATAAATACTATAATATGTCTTGTTTTATTCTTTATACTTAAATTTATTTATAAGTTTTTAGATAATCTTGTAAATAAATGTCTGATTTATTGAAAATGATAAGTTAGATTGTTATAATAATTTTATAACTAAAAATGAGGTGTTTGCATGAAAAAGATTAGAGCATTTATTTCAGATTTATGTAAAAAAAGTAAATTTATAAGAATGATTGCTAGAAAATGTTTATATATATATGAAGGTTTAAAATATAGTAAGTATTATTATAAATATAAATTAGATGATAAAGTTATATTATTTGAAGCATTTAATGGTCGTAATTATACATGTAGTCCTAAAGCAATGTATGAAAAAATGATTACGATGAAAGAATTTCAAGACTATAAAATGGTATGGGCATTTATAGATCCAGAGAAACATGAAGTGGCTCCATTTAAAAATTTAGAAATAGTTAAATCAAAGAGTAAAGATTATTATAAATATTGTAGTATGGCTAAATACTGGATTATTAATTCTTTAATGGAAGAAGGAGTTAAGAAGAAAAAAGGTCAAATATATGTACAATGTTGGCATGGTACTCCATTAAAGAAATTAAGATGTGATATAGAAGTAAATGGTGCATCTTTAAATACGGCTAAAGAGATTAGAAAAAGAAATGATATTGATGCTAAGAGATTTGATTACTTTATATCTCCTTCTAAATATTGTACTGAGAAATTTACATCAGCATTTAATTTAAAGAATCTTGGTTTAGAAGATATTATTATTGAAAAAGGGTATCCTAGAAATGATTTCTTATTTAATAAAACTAAAAAAGATATAGATGATATTAAAAAGAAATTAGGTGTCCCATTAGATAAGAAAGTATTATTCTATATGCCTACATTCCGTGATAACCAACATACTTCAGGTGTAGGTTATACTTATAAGTTAGCAATAGATTTCGATCGTTTAAAGGAAAAGTTTAGTAAAGATTATGTAATATTATTTAGTAGTCATTATTTTGTTACTAATAGTATTGATTTAAATAAGTATAAGGGATTTGTATTTAACGTAGCTAAATATGATGAAATTAATGAATTATATTTAATTGCTGATATTATTATGACTGATTACTCTAGTATTTTCTTTGATTATGCAAATCTAGGTAAACCAATGGTATTTTATATGTATGATTATGATGATTATAAGAATAATCTAAGAGATTTTTATATTTCTTTAGACGAATTACCTGGTCCGATTTGTAAAACTCAAGACGAAGTAGAAGATGTTATTAGTAATATTGATAAAGTTAGTAAGAAATATAAAGATAAATATAAGAAATTTAATGATAAATTTAATTACTTAGATGATGGTAATGCAAGTCTTCGAGTTATTAAAGTTATTTTTAAAGATGTTTTTAAAAAAGGAGATAAGTAATATGGCAAAGAGTAAAAAAGAACCAGTAGTAGTATTAACTTATGGAACATATGATTTACTTACAGCTGGACATGTTGAACATTTTAGAGATGCAAAGGCAATGGGAGATTATTTAATTGTTGGTGTATCTACTGATGAATTTAATGCTATTAAACATAAATCATCATATTTAACATATGAAGAAAGAAAGTTTGTAGTAGAATCAATTAGATATGTCGATAAAGTTATTCCTGAGGAACATTGGGATCAAAAACCTGATGATATTAAGAAGTATAATGTTTCTATTGTTGCTATGGGTAGTGATTGGGAAGGCGACGAAAGATTTGAAAAACTAAGAGAGTATTGTGATGTTAGATATACTTATCGTAGTGGTAAATATTCTTCTACTAATTTTAGAAAACATGTAGATGAATATACAAAAAGTATTGATGAAGAAGACTAGAAAGTCTTCTTTTTTCATATAATTCTATGGTGATACTATGTTTAACTTTAAAACTTATCTTAGAAATGATAGTTATAATATTAATATAAGTAATAATATTATATATTTTCTGAATTATGATAAAGTTATAGAAATTAATGATGATATTATTATGATTAAGTTTAAGGATTTTGTATTAACTGTTAAAGGAAATGATTTTAAAATTGTTAAAATGTTAGATAATGAGTTATTAATTAATGGTAATTTTAAGGAGATATCATTTAATGAATAGATGTTTAATACTTATTAACGAATTATCTTCTTCTGTTGTTTTAAGATATTTGAAAATGATGAATGTAAATGTTTATTCTATTAGATATAGTGGTAATAATATTTATTTGTTAATTGATAAGAAAGATTTAGATATTATTGTTAATCTTTGCAATTATGATGTTGTTAAAGATTACTCAATAGGTGGTTTATGGATAAATATTAAAGATAATATTTATAATTTGTTTACTTTTTTATTAATATTGAGTTTAATTGTTATCTATTCTTTTTTTGTTATAAAAATCGATATATTAGTTAGTAATAATGATATTAGAGATAAGATATATAATGATTTAGATAGAATAAATATAAAACCATATTCTTTTAGATTAGCTAATCATAAACTTAGTAATATTAAGGAATACTTGTTAAGTAATAATAAAGAAACTATTGAATGGTTAAATATTGATAGAAATGGTATGAGTTATAGTATTAATATTATCTTACGAAAAGATAAAGAAATGATATATAAAAATGAATATTGTAATATTATATCTACTAAAGATAGCGTTATATCTCGTATTAATAGTTCTTCAGGTGAAGAAATTGTACAAGTTAATGACTATGTTAAAAAGGGAGATATTTTAATTAGCGGTGATGTTATTTATAATAATTCAAATAAGAAAGTATGTGCTAGTGGTAGTGTATATGGGAATACTTGGTATACAGTAAATATTAGTATTCCTAAATCAAATAAATATGTAAAGAAGTTAAAACATATTAGTAATAGTTATATGGTAGATGATAAATATATTTGGAATAGTAATAATGAAGATGTAATTAAGGAAAAGAAATTGTTGTTAAACTTTTATTTTGGTAAGTTATACGTAGTTAAAGAATATGATAAAGAAGAAAAAACTTATATTTATAATGATGATGAGTTACTTATTATGATGAATAAATTAATTAATGATAAATTAAAAAATATGGTTGATGGTAAGTATGTCATATTAAAACAAAATGTTTTGAAAAAAGAGGATAATAATAGTACAATTAATATAGAGATTTTTTTGGTATTAGAGGAAGAGATAGGTATTATTTCTTAAGGATGTGATGTTATGCCAAGCTTAGATCCATTTTATGATACTTTTTATTCTGTATTAAAAGGGACATGGCCGATGTTGGTGTTATTCATTGTTATATTAATAGTATTAAGAATTACTAAGTTAATTATCAATGAAGAAAAACTAGTTTTTTATAAAGATTTTTATACATTATTATTTATTTTATATATTTTATTTCTATATTATTTATTAATTAGTATGGAAAGTGTTTCTTATGGAAGTAATTTTATTCCTTTTAGAGAAATATTTAGATTTCCATTTATGAGTAGAGGTTTTATATATAATGTGCTAGGTAATATTGTATTATTTATGCCATTTGGATATTTTGTATCTGATTATTTAAAAGCTCATAAAATAAGTCATATTTTTATTACTTCATTTATTATAAGTTTGACAGCAGAATTAATTCAGTTTAAAATAGGCCGTACTTTTGATGTGGATGATATTTTGTTAAATGTTTTAGGAGCTATAATAGGTTTCTTTGTATATAGATTGGTTCAAAAATCAAAAGATATAATGCCTAATTTCTTAAAGAATGAGATATTTTATAATATATTAGCTTTCGTTGTATTAGGTGTTATTGCATTTGTATTAGGTAGAATGTGGGGTACTGTTTAATGGAAAATGAATATGAAATTATAGATAACGGATTATATTCTGATTATGATTATTTATATGATGTTTTAGATGCTACTTTAAAACATGAAAATGTTAATCATGCTATTTTTAATATAATATTTGTTTTAGATGATGAGATTCATGAAATGAATAAGAATTATCGTAATGTAGATAGAGTAACAGATGTTATATCATTTGCTTTAGAAGATAATGATGATATTAGTTATGGAGATATACGTATGTTAGGGGATATATATATTTGTATTCCTCAAATGAAAAGACAAGCTGTTGAATATGGTCATAGTGAAAAGAGAGAATTGTCTTTCTTAGCAGTACATGGACTATTACATTTACTAGGATATGATCATATGGTTAAAGAAGATGAAGAAGTAATGTTTGGCTTGCAGGAGTTGATTTTAGATGGCGCAAATATCAAGAGATGAAATTAAAAAGCGTGGTTTTGGAAGATTCTTAAGAAGTTTTAAATATTCTATAGATGGTTTAGTATATGCATATAAATATGAACAAAGTATGATGATTCATGTTTTTGCAACTATATGTGTTATTGCTGTAAATATATTATTTCATGTAACAGCTTTTGAATGGTTGATTACATTGGTATGTATTGGAATGGTTTTAGCAGCAGAATTAATTAATTCTGCCGTTGAAGCTGTAGTAGACTTAATTACATTAAAAGAACATCCTTTAGCTAAAATAGCTAAAGATTGTACTAGTGCAGCTACATTTGTTCTTGCTATGATGGCACTTGTAATTGGACTTGTTGTATATATTCCATATGGTTTGGAATTTTTAAGAAGTGTAGGTGTTTTATGAGAAGTGGATTTGTAAGTATTATTGGTAGACCTAATGTAGGTAAAAGTACTTTACTTAATACTTTAATTAATCAAAAGATTGCAATTACTAGTAATAAACCTCAAACTACTCGTAATATTATTCAAGGTATATATAATGAAGATGGTTATCAAATAGTATTTGTTGATACGCCTGGTATTCATAAACCTTTAAATAAATTAGGTAAGTTTTTAAATAAAGAAGCTGAAAGTCTAACAAAAGATGTTGATGCTATATTATTACTTGTAGATGCATATGAGGGAATTGGAACTGGTGATAAACGTATTATTGATTCGTTAAAAGGAACTAATTCTCCAGTAATATTAGTAATAAATAAAATAGATAAAGTAAGTAAAGATAAATTAATTGATATAATTAATGAATATAAAGATCTATATGATTTTGCTGATATAGTTCCTGTTTCAGCATTAGGTACTGAAAATGTTAAAGAATTAGTTAAAGTAATTAAAACATATTTAGAAGATGATATGAGATATTTTGACGAAGATACTATTACAACTAGTACATTAAATTTCTTAGTAAGTGAATTTGTTAGAGAAAAGATATTTAGATTAACTGAAGAAGAAATTCCTCATAGTGTTACATGTATTACTTCTTTATTTGAAGAGAAGAAGAATATAGTTAATATTACGGTAGATGTAATAGTAGATAGAGATAGTATTAAGAAAATAATTATTGGTAAACAAGGTTCTTTATTAAAACAAGTTGGTATAGAAGCTCGTAAAGATATAGAAGCATTACTTGGTAGAAAAGTATATTTAGAGCTATATGTTAAAACTATAAAAAACTGGAGAGATAAAGAAAGATATCTTAGTGAATTAGGATTCAACGAGAAAGATATTTTAGGTTAATGAATAAAAAAATATAAAAGAACCCATTATAATATTAGAAAGGATGGGTTCTTTTAATGAATAAAGATAAGTATTGGAATTTGTTTAAAGAAACTGGTAAGATTGAATATTATTTAAAATATAAAAAATGTAAGTAGATGGTAGTATGATTTGTAAATTAGAAGGTGTTATATTAACAGAAACTCCGTATGGAGAGAATTCTAAGGTAGTTAATATTTTAACTAAGGATAAAGGTATTGTAGGGGTTATGTGTAATAATGTTAAGAGTTTAAAGAATCCTTTACGTACTAAAACACTTAAATTTACTTATGGTTATTTCCATATAAATTATAATGAAAAGAAACTATCTAAACTTATAGATGTAGATATTATAGATAATTTAATAAATATTAGAGGAGATATTGAATTAATTAGCTATATGTCTTATATAACTGATTTAACTTATCAAGTATTAAAACAAAATAATGATTTAAGTATATATGATATATATATAAATACGGTACTTAAATTAAATGAGAAACAAGATCCATTAATATTAATGAATATAGTAGAATTGAAATACTTAGATTATTTAGGAGTAGGATTAAACTTAGATTCTTGTATTAAATGCGGCAATAAGACTAAAATAGTTACTTTAGATCCTGATGAGGGTGGCTTTATTTGTCAAGATTGCTATAGAGGAGAGAAAATCCTAGATCCTAAAGCTTTAAAACTAATTAGGATGTATTATTTAATTGATATTAAAACTATTAGTAAAATTAATATAAATGAAACAGTTGCTAGAGAAATTAATTACTTTATTGATAAGTATTATGAAAGATATACTGGTTTATATTTAAAGAGTAAAGCATTTCTTAAGAAAATTAACAAGTTATTGAATTAACTTGTTTTTATTTTAAATATTTGTATAATATTATGTACCGAGGAGGTATTGTATGGAAACATTAAGAAATGTTGTAAATAGTTTAGGAATACCTGAAAAAAGAGAAAGGTTTTTAGAGAGTGAATCTTTAATACTTAGAGTTAAAAGTACTATGTCTAAGTTAACTTTTTATAAACCAGTAGCTATGTATGCGCGCAATTTAGATATTTTAGAACATGAAACTGATGATATGGTAGTTAAGAATACTAGATTACAAAATGTAATATTATTAAAAACAGAACCTAATGTGGAAACATATGAATCTCTAAGACAAGATTTAATAAGATTACAAGGTTTAAGTAATGAATATTATAAAAGTTTACAAATAGATTTAAGAGATAGTTTATTAGATTATAAATTACCTGATATATATGTATATCAAGGTTTACTTCAAGATAAAGGTGATATGAAATTATGTAGACATATTATTATACCTGGTACATATCAAACTTATGAAGATGAAAGTGAAGTTGGTACAGTTATATATCCATTTAAAGAAAAAGAATCTAATAGAAAATTAAGACATTTTTATGATAAAGTAAGTTTTAAATATTTGGAAGGTATTAGTACTGATTTATCATATGATTTAGAAGGTAAAAGATTAGGTAAAGTAAGAATTAAATAATAATTGACTATCTTAATTTTTTTGATATAATTAGTTCATACAAGTGATGACTGGCTTGGCAACCACGAGCTATATAAATTAAGTTGATTTCTTCTAGAAATAAATAGGATGGAACCGCGGGATTATTCTCGTTCCTATGTTTTCTGGAAGATTTTTTTATTTAGTCATTAAAAAGGAAGGTGTTGTTTATGGAAGAAATTAAAATGGAAGATATTGTTAATTATTGTAAGCAATATGGTTTTATTTTCCAAGGAAGTGAAATATATGGAGGATTATCTAATACTTGGGATTACGGACCTTTAGGAAGAGAATTAAAAGAAAATGTAAGAAGAGCATGGTGGAAGAAGTTTATTCAAGAAAATCCATATAATTATGGATTAGATGCTGCAATTCTTATGAATCCTGAAGTATGGGTTGCATCAGGACATGTTACTAATTTTAATGATCCATTAATTGATTGTAAAAAGTGTAAATCTCGTCATAGAGCAGATAAATTAATTGAAGAATTTACTCATGGAGAAGAAACTGGCGATGGATGGGATAATGAAAAGATTGAAAAATTCATTGCTGATAATAAAATAGAATGCCCTAAATGTGGTAGTACAGATTTTACTCCAATTCGTAAATTTAATTTATTATTTGAAACTCATCAAGGTGTTACTGAAGATACTAAATCTAAAGTTTATTTACGTGGTGAAACTGCTCAAGGTATTTTTGTTAATTTCTTAAATGTTCAAAGAAGTATGAGAGCTAAAGTACCATTTGGTATTGGTCAAACTGGTAAAGCTTTTAGAAATGAAATTACACCTGGTAACTTTACTTTTAGAACTAGAGAATTTGAACAAATGGAATTAGAATTTTTCTGTAAACCTGATACTGACTTAGAATGGTTTGGTTATTGGAAAAATTATTGTATTGATTTCTTAAAATCATTAGGTATTAAAAGTGATAGACTAAGATATAGAGACCATGCTAAAGAAGAATTAGCTTTCTATAGCAAAGCTACTACTGATATTGAGTTCTTATTCCCAATGGGATGGGGAGAATTATGGGGTATTGCTGATAGAACAGATTATGATTTAACTGTTCATATGGAGCATTCTAAAGCTGATTTAAGATATTTAGACCCTGAAACTAATGAGAAATATATTCCTTATGTAATTGAACCATCTTTAGGATTAGATAGAGCTATTTTAGCGTTTTTATGTAATGCTTATGAAAAAGAAGAATTAGAAGGTGGAGATGTTAGAGAAGTATTAAAGATACATCCTGCTCTTGCTCCTGTTAAAGCTACTATTTTACCATTAATTAAAAAAGTTCATGGTGAAAAAGCTATGGAATTATATGCTACATTATGTAAAGAATTTAATGTTACTTATGATGAATCTGGTAGTATAGGTAAAAGATATAGAAGAAATGATGCTGTTGGAACACCATTTAGTATTACCGTAGATGATGAAACATTAAGTGATAATACTGTTACTATTAGAGATAGAGATACTATGGAACAAATTAAGTTACCTATTGATGAAGTAGCTAATTATATTAAAGAGAAAATTGAATTTTAGTGTCAAATATGAGTCAAAGATGGATTTAATCCATCTTTTCGTTTGGTTATCAAAAAATATTATGGTAGAATAGACCACGTGTTCAAAGAAAGAAGGGTGGTTTAAAATGTTGAAAAGATCTGACGATGCCGATATCTTAGAAAAGATATTAACTAAAGATGAGTTAAGTGTAGTTAAGAATGCGTATTCAATGTATAAGGGTATGGAAGATGGTACTCATAAGATATTTCTTTTAAGAAGAATAAATGATGTTATATCAATGGCTCGATATATTGATTTATCTTATCCAGCATTTAATCAATATGATTATGATGTATTAGGTTATAGATTGAATAATTTAAGAATATCTATGGCTCATATGGATAAAGAACCTAGCAATGATTTAAGTCTTAGTTATATGGTTGATTCTAATTGTTTTCCTTTACTTTTGTCTTCAATTCATTTTTTAGATACTCAGAATTATAATGAAATTAATAATTTACTAAGTTTAATAGCTGGTGATTGTAATGGTGAAGAAACTGTATTTGGTGAATTAAAATCTATGGTTGGTCCTACACATCATATCTTATATACTAGAGTTGGTAATAAGAAGATGGTTTATAATGTATTTTCTAATTTTAAACCAGGATTAAAGAAAAAAGATTTACTTGCTATTAAAGAATCTTGTAATGAAAGAAAAGATGTTTTACTTGACCCAGTTATACAATCTATTATCGATGATTCAATATATTCTGTATTACATTTTAACTTATCTGCACCTAATAACGGTTATCGTTTAGTAAAAGAAAGAAAAGATTATCCAGAGAGATAATTCTTTTTTTGTTATTTAATAATTTATTGAAAAATGAATAATTATTAGATATAATAATGGAGTAGAGTAATAGGAGGCTTTTTATATGGCATGGAAAATTGGAGATTTATTTAAAAATGATGATGAAGAAGATGTATTAACTGGTACTGAAGATGAATTCTACTCTAAAGAAGCAGATGAAAAAGTAGATAATAGTACTAATAAAATGATCTTATTAGAACCAAGAGCTTATTCAGAAAGCCAACAAATTGCTGATCACTTAAAGAATAGAAATAGTGTGGTTGTTAATTTAAAAAGAGTTACTGCTGATCAAGCTAAAAGAATTATAGATTTTTTAAGTGGATGTATTTATGCAATTGGTGGTAATATGCAAAAAGTTGGTGTAGGTATTTATTTGTGTACTCCTAAGAATGTTAATGTTCAAGGAAAAATAACTGAAGACAATGCTAAAGATCAAGACAAGTCTGATGAAGAAGTAGAGTGGTAAGACTTATCCTTTTCTAAGAAAAGTGAGGTGAGTTTATGGAAAAATTTAATGTTTGTAGTAATGGATATAATGTTAATGAAGTTAATGGCTTTGTAAGTCATGTTACTACAGAATATGAAAGTATGTTAAATAAGTTAAAAAGTAGAGATCAAGAAATTATTTCTTTACGTGCTAAACTTAAACATTACGAAGATATTGAATCAACATTAAATAAGGCAATGGCTATTGCTGAAGACTCATCTAATCAAATGAAAAGAGTGGCTCAAGAAGAGGCGCAACTTATCATTGATGAAGCTAAAAAAAATGCTTCTCATATTGTTAATGATGCTTTGATTAAAGCAGAAAAAACAGAAATGGAAGCGGATAATCTTAGAAGAAGTTTAAAAATATATAAAGCTCGAATTAGACAAGTTGTTGAAGAACAACTTAGTATGGTTGGAGATGTAGACAATATATCTATGGATGATATAAGAGGTTAAAACCTCTTTTTAATTTCTATAAAATTCTTTATATAATTTTGTTAATGCTCTTTTTTCTATTCTAGATACATAACTACGAGATATGTTTAATTTACTAGCTATTTCTTTTTGAGTTAATTCTTTATTATTAAATAGACCATATCTTTCGATAATTATTTCTTTTTCTCTTTTATTAAGGATATTTAAGTATTTATGTAATGATTCTATATTCATTTCTTTAAATACTTTATTAAATGTGTCTTCTTCGTTAGATGGAATGATATCTATTAAGGATATTTCATCACCATCTTTGTCTATACCAATAGTATCATTTAAACTTACGGTATTTTGGTTCTTTTTGTTACTTCTAAAATACATTAATATTTCATTTTCTATACATTTAGCTACATATGTTGTTATTTTTATGTTTTTAGAGGGATTATAGCTATCTATTCCTTTAATTAGACCAATTGTTCCAATAGATATTAAATCGTCTTGTGAAGCTTCTAAAGTATCAAATTTTTTAACTATATGAGCTACTAATCTAAGATTATGTTCTATTAGTTTATTTCTAGCTTCTTGATCATGTTTTTGTAATAATTCTATGTATTTATTTTCCTCTTCTTCTGATAAGGGATCTTCAAATATGGTATTTGAATAACTACCTGTTATAAAGAATAGATTTTTTATTAAGTTTATTATATTTAGTAACATTTAATCACCTAGTTAATTATATGAAGTAGTAACAAAGTATTTCATAATGTTTATTAAAATGTTATAATTTAATAGGGATTTGTATGAAGAAAATAAGTGTTTTATTGATAATTTTATTATTATTTATTTGTTCTTGTGGTAAGAAGGAATATAAAACAATTGAAGTTACTTCTTATGATTTAGTTAATGCTATAAATAATAATACTGGTAATTTTGTATTTGCTATTTATAATTCAGATTTTGATAATAGTGATGCTTTTTTAAAGGATTTAAATTATGCTGCAGATAGAGCAGATATTAATATTTATTATATTGATTATAAGCATTCTACTATAGATACGGCTTCATATTTAATATATGATTTAGGTTATTCTAATTATGAAGGACAATTCTATGGAGTATTTGAAAATGGTAAAGTTATTAATAGTGGTTATTATACTGATTTTTCATCTATGTATGAAAATATTTATAAGAGTAGATATGATACTAATATAAAGAAGACTACTGAAGAGGAAGAGTTAGAATATATTGATAAAGCTATGGAATTATATGATGAAAATAAATATAATAGTGCTATTGATATGTTGAATCATGCATGGACTAATAATAAAGCTAAAGAATATTATGATAAATATAATTATTTTAAATTAGCAGGTATTTGGGAAAGTTATGGCTTTTTAGATAAAGATTTTACTAAAATGGATTTTCATGCTTTATATTTTTTAGGTAATAATGATGATTATTGTTTAATATATAGTGCTAAGAATCAAATATATGATGGCTTTAAAAAACCTGTATATAGTGATCTTTCTCGTAGATATTATTATATAAAAGATGATATAATATATATGTCTAGTAAAGAAGATGGTAAGTATGAAGCTTACTATAAGATAGAATTAATTAATGATATTGATTTAAAATTGATTGATTTAAAAGATAAGAATAAAGAGATAAGTTTTCAAAGAAGGGATTAATATGAAAAAATATTTAACAATTGGTTTAGTGATGGTATTGAGTTTATTATTATGCGGATGCGGTAAGTACAAAGGATATTGGTGTAATTATGAAGATACAGCTACTATAGTAGTTCTTTATAAAGATGATATTACTGATGCTCAGAAAAAAAAGATTGAAGATACAATTGATGATTTTGAAAATATTAGAAATAGAACTGAATATACTAAAGATGATTATGCTCAACAAATAGGTGGAGATGTTAATGATTTACATAGTGCTTATGTTGTAACATTTAGTTCTCATGATTATATTGGTGATTATATAGAACAACTTAAGAAACTAGATGGGGTATTATCTACTCAACAAGAGATAGCTAAGACTAATATTAGTTTATATAACTTGGGAAGTTTTGGTAAATATACATATAGTGACTCTGATGAAGCTAATAATGATGATTTAGAAACTGGTAAATATAAGATTAAAAAAGGTGTTATTACATTTAAACCTAGTGATTCTTCTAAAGCTACTAAACTTTTATATACTAAAAATGGTTTATTATGTGGTGATGCTGATTGTAATCAAATATATGCTAAGAGCGATGATAAATGTGGATCAGACAGATAAAAACTACTTTTTGTAGTTTTTTTGTTATAATAGAAGTGTGATGTTTATGGAAGAATATAAACCTTGGAAATATTATAAAGATATATTTGATATTAATTATGATTATTTAATAAACAATAATTATAATACTTTAGTTTTTGATATTGATAATACAATTATTAATAATAGAACTAAAAATGTTTCTTATAAAGAAATAGATTTATTTAGGAAATTAAAAGATATGGGTTTTAAAATTATTATTGTATCTAATTCATGGCCATGGAGAGTTAGAAGGATAAGTAAAAGTCTAGGAGTTAAAGGATTTGGTTTATCTTTTAAACCTTTAATATTTAATATTTTAAAAGCTAAAAGATATTTAAAAACTTCATATGAAAATATGGTATTAATTGGTGATCAATTATTTACTGATGTGTATGCAGCTTATAAAACAGGTATTAAATCGATATTAGTTGATCCAGTAGATGTATATGAGTCCTTTATTACGATATTTAATAGAGGTAGAGAAAATGATATTATAAATCGAGGTGATTATTATGAGTAAAAAATGTATAGGATGTGGAGCTACTCTACAATATGAAGATACTAATAAGTTAGGTTATGTTAATGAAGATGTTTATGAGAAATCTACGTATTGTCAAAGATGTTTTAAAATAATTCATTATAATGAAAAAGTATATACTAAATTAGATAATATTAATAAGAAGATTACCACTAAATTGAGTAAGTTTGATGGATTAGTATATTTTATGGTTGATTTTTTAAATATTAATGAAGAGACTATGGGAGTATTTAATTCTATAAAGAATTTTAAATGTTTATTAATAAGTAAGTTAGATATATTACCTAAGAGTTTTAATGAGAAGAAAATTATTAAGTTTATTAAAAATACTTATAATGTAAAAGATGATATATTCTTTGTTAGTGCTAAAAAGAATATTAATACTAAAATGATTTTAAGATATGCAACTAATAATGGTTTTAAGAAAGTATGTTTTACTGGTTATACAAATGCTGGTAAAAGTACATTAATTAATAAAATACTTGAGTATTATGGTGTTAAATCTAATATTACAACTAGTTTAAATCCTAATACTACAGTTGATTTTATTGAAATAAAATTAGACGATTTTACTTTAGTTGACTCTCCTGGTTTTGCTTTGAAAAAAGATATTTATGAAAAAGATGATTTTGTCTTAATTAGAAAAATAAATAGCAAAAAAATGATAAAACCAATTACATATCAATCTAAAGATTCTAGTTCTATATTTATTGAATATTTATATAGAATAATACCAAGTGTCAAGAATAGTTTAACTTTCTATATGTCTAATGATTTAAATATATTTAGATTATTTGATAGTGATAAGATGTTAGATTTAGATTATAAAGATATTAGTATTGATGATAATACTGATTTAGTTATTAAAGGATTAGGTTTTGTTAATATTAAGAAGAAATGTAATATTAGAGTTTATAGTAAGTATTTAGATTTAATTGAAGTTAGAAAAGCTATGTTTTAGGTGATTATTATGAGTAAAATTAAAGTAATGAGCGATAGCTTAGCTAATAAGATTGCAGCTGGTGAAGTAGTTGAAAAATGTGCATCTGTTGTTAAAGAATTAGTGGAAAATGCTATAGATGCTAAAGCTACTAATATTATTGTTGATTTATTAAATGGTGGTTTAAAAGAAATTAAAGTTACTGATGATGGTATTGGTATGGAACATGATGATGCATTATTATGTTTTGAAAGACATGCTACTAGTAAATTAATTAGAGAAGATGATTTATTTTTTATAAATACATTAGGTTTTAGAGGTGAAGCTTTACCATCTATTGCATCTGTATCAGAGGTTGATTTAGTAACATGTTCTAGTGATGTTGGTACTCATATTCATATTAAAGGTGGAAAGTTAGAAGTAGATGAACCTAGTAATGGTAGAAAAGGTACTATTATTACAGTTAGTAATTTATTTTTTAATACTCCAGCTAGACTTAAGTATTTAAAAAGTGAACAGTATGAACTTGCTAATTCAGTTTCATTTATTGAAAAGTTATCATTATCTTATCCGGAGATTAAATTTACTTTAACTAATAATGGTAAGACATTAGTAAAAACTTGCGGTTCTAATAATTTACTTAAAACGATTCATGAAATATATGGCTTAAGTGTTTCTAGTAATATGTTGGAGGTTAAAGCTAGTAATGATGATTATGATATGGAAGGTTATATATGTAAACCAGAAATATTAAAATCTAATCGTAATCATATGATAACTATTGTTAATGGTAGAGTAGTTAAAAATAATGATTTAAATAGAGCTATTAATGATGCATATTTTAGATATAAGCCAGATATTAAGTTTCCTATTGTTGTACTTAAGTTTTTTACTGATCCTACTTTAATAGATGTTAATATTCATCCTACTAAGCAAGATATTAAATTAAGTAAAACAAATGAATTATATGAATTAATTGTTAAAACTATTAGTGATAAATTACATGATGAATTATTAGTACCTAATGCATTAAAGAATGAAGAAAATATAGAAATAGAACTTCCTAAAAATTTAGTTGAAGATAAAAAAGAAGATATTAAAGACGAAGAAGGAGAACAAGTAGAGTTAAATTTATTTACTGAATCTAAGCCTGTTGTTAGAGAAGAAACTACTTCTTTTAAAAGTATTGCTAATAGAGTATTAAATCCTGATTTTAAATTACTTAATTTATATGTAGTTGGTCAAGTTTTAGGTACATATATAGTTTGTCAAAACGATGATGGAATGTATTTAATAGATCAACATGCTGCTAAAGAAAGAGTTAATTATGAAATAGTAGAAGATAGTTTTAGAAATAAAAAAATTGATGTAATGGATACTTTAATTCCTATTACTATTGAATTAAATGGTAGTGATTTTTTACTTATTAAAGAACATATGGATGTATTAGAAGATATGGGATTTAATATAGAGGAATTTGGCATTAATACATATAAAGTTAAGAGTCATCCTACTTGGTTAAAAGAAGGTTATGAAGAAGAAGTAATTAGAAATATATTTGATGAAATTATTTCTTTAGGTAAAGATTTTGATAGAATTAGATTTAATAATAGAGTTATTGCAACCATTGCTTGTAAGATGAGTGTTAGAGCTAATACGAGGTTAAGTAGGGAAGCTATGGAAGAAATTGTTTCAGAACTAGTTAAATGTCGTAATCCTTATAATTGTGCTCATGGTAGACCATCTATTGTTAAGTTTAGTACTTATGATTTAGAAAAAATGTTTAAGAGAGTAATGAATTAAAAAAAAGAATCCTATGATTCTTTTTTTAATTCTAAATTATATAATTTTTGATATTCTTTTGACTCTTTTAATAGTTCTTCATGGGTTCCTGTATTGGTTATTCTTCCGTTTTCTAGGACAAATATTTTATTAGCATTCATTACTGTAGATAATCTATGAGCTACTATTAAAATTGTATATTTGTTTTTCATATTATTTATAGCATCTTGAATACTTTTTTGGGTTTCGTTATCTAAAGCACTAGTTGCTTCATCAAATAGTATTATTTTAGTATTTTGAACTAATGCTCTAGCTATAGCTAATCTTTGTTTTTGTCCTCCTGATAAGGTTAATCCACCTTCACCGATTAAAGTATCATATCCATCTGGTAAAGTCATTACATAGTCATGTAAACAAGCTAATTTACAAGCTTGAATCATTTCTTCTTCTGTTAAATCTTTTTTTACTGATGTTAAGTTTTGTTTTATTGTCATATTAAATATATATGGATTTTGAGTAATGATACTTATATTACCTCTAATTGATTCTTCATCTAGTTCGTTTATACTTAATCCATCTATAAGGATGTCACCTTCATCAATAGTATATAATTTGGCAAGTAGGGAGAAGATAGTTGTTTTACCAGCTCCACTTTTACCTACAATAGCAATTGTTTCGTTTTTATTTATGTTAAAACTTGTTCCTTTAAGAACTTGTTTGTTTTTATTGTATCCAAAGTATACATCTTTAAATTCTATATTTCCTTTAATATTATCAATATGTTTATTACCAAATACCTCTTTATGATATTCATCAGAATCTATTATTTCAAAGACTCTTGTTGCAGATAGATTAAAGTCTTTAAAGAATTCTAACATATAACTAAAGAATGATAAAAGATTTATTATTCTTCCTCTATACATATATATTATTAAAAGACTAGGAGCTGTTAAATTATCTATTTTTATTAAGTATATAGCAAATAATATTAATAAAAGATCACATAAATCTTTAATAGTTCCTATTAATAAGTCATATTTTCTTGTTGTAGAAGACATTTTATATCTTTCTTGATTTACTTTGTTTATTTTATTTTCTATATTTTCTAGAAATGATTTTGATGCGTTTAAGACTTTTATATCTCTAACACCACGAATTAATTCTCCAGCAATACCTGTTGTTTCTTCTGCAGATTTACGATAATGTTTATCTAATTCATTTCTTTTTTTAGCTCTTATTTTTTCTAATAAAAATATTAATGTTATAGAGATAACGTAATATAAGAATATCCATTTATTTATAATGTATATTGCAAATAGTATACCTATATTAGTTATTACATCTGTTATAGACATATTTAAATCTAAGAAAATATCTGATATTCTTGTTGAATCTTTTACTAATCTGTCTATAAATATTCCACTTGATTTTTTATCTAAATCTTTAGTTTCCATTCTTAATATTTCTTTAGTCATGTCTATTTGAATTCGTTTTAATACTTCACGAGCAAATCTTTGAGAAAACATTCTAGAAAAGTAATGACATATGTTTCTAGTTACTTCAATTATTAAAACAAGTAATGATAATGATATTAATTCTTCTAATAGATTATTGGATAATTTTAATAATTGTTGAGCAGATATAAGAGGAGCGATGGCTCCAATTATTGCTAATACTATGTTAAAAAAGAAATATAGAAAGAATTCTTTTTTATTGTATTTAGCATATTGATATGCTTTTTTTAGATTCTTAATCATTTGTTTTCTATCTTCTCTTTTTTTATTTAGTTTTTCTTTCATATATATACCCCTTTCAAGTAAGTTTATTATATCAAATATTTATTTAGCTATTTAAACAAAAATGATATAATGAATGTGAAATGAAGTGATATATATATGATTTTAGCGATTGTTGGACCTACAGGTGTAGGTAAAACTAAATTATCTGTTGAACTTGCTAAGAAAATGGATGCAGTTATTATTAATTGTGATGCTATGCAGGTATATAAAGATTTAAATATAGGTACTGCAAAGGTAACTGAATCAGAAAAAGAAGGAATTCCTCATTATCTTTTTGATATAAGAGATGTAAATGAAGATTATACTGTCTATGATTATCAAAAAGATGCTAGAAGATTAATTGATCACTTTAAAGATAAAAATATAATCTTTGTAGGAGGAACTGGATTATATTTAAAGTCTGCTTTATATGATTATAGATTTTATGATGAAGTAGATAATAAAAAAGATTATAGTAATTATAGTAATGAAGAATTATATAAAATGGTATTAAAAAAAGATCCTGATAGTAAGATTCATCCTAATAATAGAGTAAGAATGGAAAGATTCTTAAATAAAACTGATATTACTAAGATTGAACCTAAACCTTTATATGAACATGTAATAATAGGTTTAACTACTGATAGAGATATACTATATGAACGTATTAATAAAAGAGTAGATGTAATGATGGAAAATGGTCTACTTGATGAAGTTAAATCATTTTATGATAAAAAAATCTATTCTAAACCATTAATGGGAGGAATTGGTTATAAAGAGTTATATGATTATTTTGATGGAAAAGTTTCGTTAGAAGAAGCTTTAGATAAGATAAAACAAAATTCTAGAAGATATGCTAAAAGACAATACACATTTTTTAATAATCAATTAGATGTTAAATGGTTTGATGTAGATTTTGATAATTTTAATAATACTATTAATGAAGTAATTAATTATTTGGAGGATAAAAATGATAGAAGTTAAAAATGTTTCTAAAAAATTTACTAAAGAAATATCAAAAGGTAAAAATGAGACTTTCTATGCAGATAAAGGTATTACTTTTGAAGCTAAAGCTGGAGAAATACTTGGTATATTAGGTCCAAATGGAGCTGGCAAAACAACATTACTTAGAATGTTAGCTGGATTACTTACTCCAGATGAAGGAAGTATTAATATTGATAGTAAAAATTATAAAAAGAATGGAACTGATATAAAAAGAATTATTTCTTATTTATCAGGTAATACTCACTTATATAAAGATTTATCTCCATATGAATTATTAAAAATGTGTGCAGAGTATTATGGACTTGAGAAGGAAGAAATTGAAAATAAAATTGTTGAAGTAAAAAATAAATTTGATTTAGATAAAATATTACATCAAAGAATAGGTAGTTTATCTACTGGTCAATTACAAAAGGTTAATATTGCTAGAACTTGTTTACATGATCCTAAGATTTACATATTTGATGAAGCAACTAGTGGACTTGATATATTAGCAAGTAAAGTAATTCTTGATTTTATAAAAGAAGAGAAGAGCAAGAATAAAACTATAATATATTCTACTCATTATATGGAAGAAGCAGAAAATATTTGTGATAAAGTAATTTTAATACATAAAGGTGAAATTGTTGAATCTGGTACTCCTTCAGAAATTATAAAGAAAACAAATACAACTAATTTAAGAGATGCTTTCTTTAAGATAATTAAGGAGGTTTAGTATGAGAAATATATTAATTACTATAAAAAAAGAATTAAGAAGTATATTTAGGGATAAGAAAACTGTTATTACGATGTTTATTTATCCTATATTAATACCTTGTATGGTTATGTTATATGGTAATATTGGAGATTCTGTTGAAGAAGAAGGCCTTGATACTAAAATAGGTGTTAATTATGAATTAAGTGTTGATGAAAAAGCTATTTTAGATGAAATGAAATTAGATTATATAACTTATTCTTCTAAAGATGAAATGAATAAAGCTTATAAAAATAATGAAATTAATTGTTATATTTCTTATGAAAATGATAAATATATTGTATATGTAAATGAATCTAATACTGATGGTATGGTAGCTGGAGAGATGGCTTCTTCATATTTAGAAGCATATAATTCTGTATTAACTTCTAAATACTTGATAGAAAAAGGTATTGATGTTGAAGAAGCTTATAATCAAATAAATTATGATACTGAATCTTTAGAAAGTCATAATTATATGACTTCAGTATTATTATCTGTGTCTTTAACTTATACTATATTAGCTATTGCTTTATCAGCTAGTAATATGGCTATTAGTACTACTGCTACTGAAAAAGAGAATGGTACTTTAGAGACTATTTTGACATTCCCTATAAAGAAAGGGGAACTTATTACTGGTAAGTATTTATCTTCTGTAATAGTTGGATTTGTAGCAGCTTTAATTAGTTTTATATTAATGAGTATAAGTTTCTATTGGGGAGCTAATACATATGAAACATTTAAAGATGTTAGTTTAATTATTAATCCAATTACAGTGTGTGGATCTTTAGTTATTTGTTTCTTAGCTTCTGTATTTATTTCTGGTGTTGCTATGTATTTAACAGCGTTTGCTAAATCTTATAAAGAAGCTCAAAGTAAGATTTCATTAATAAATATACTTGGTATTATTCCTATGTTTGTATCAATATTAAATATTAATATTAGTACTTACTATTCTTTAATTCCAATGTGTAATTATGTTCAAATATTACAAGAGTTATTAATTGGTAAAACTACTTTATATAATTTTGGTTTAACAGTTATTTCAACTATTGTTTTATCTTACTTAATGATTAAGTTAATTATTAAGTTATATAATAGCGAAAAGATATTATTTAATAATTAAAAAAGAAGCGTTATGCTTCTTTTTTAAATTCTAAATATATATCAGGATTAAATTTATGTTGATCTTTTTTATCTTTTTCTAATAATGTCTTAGTATTTACTAAGAAAAAATTGTATTCTAATGTTTGCTTACCACTAGTTAAGACTGGATCGTCCCATGTTACATCTAAATGTTTCCATGTCCCATCAATATATACTGCATTCCAAACATGGTTATCAGTTGTTATTTTATAATTAGGTATATTTAGTTTATCTAATATTATGGCCATTAAATCAGAGTATCCACTACATGTTCCATAGTGTTCATATAATACGCCTGTTATTCTAGCTGAATCATATTGTGATTCTTTTTTTTCTGCTCTTACAACGTCATATATTGTATTATCAATTATATAATCATGGATGGCTTTTATTTTTTGCTTGTCTGTCATATTATCATTTATGTTCATTTCTAATATTTCATTAATTGTATTATTAGTTTTCTTTATTTCTTCTTGATTATATAAATGATTAACTTCAAATGTAATAACTCCAGTATCGTCATATATTGTTTTAATTGTTGAATAACTATTATATGGATTTACAAAGTTATTAATGGTAGATAGTTGTTCGTTGTCATTACTTAATTTTTTTATATCAGTTAAGCAGTCTTCATAATCAGTAGGGCAGTAGAAAGTAAATTCTGTCCAACCATTGTTTAATACACTATATACGATATTTACTAAGTCATTATATGAATGTGGTATAAAGTCTTCGTTATTTTGAATATATTTATATTTAAAGTTTCTTTTATATTCATTATCAGGTTGGATAATTATATTTCTGTCATTTTTTAATGTATATAAGTAATCTTGTAATCTAGTTGTAATTTTATCAAAGTTAAGTACAATTACTGCTATTACTACGATACTAACTATTAACGATAAATATTTTTTAATTTTAGCCATAGTATCACCTTAATCATTATATCATAAAAAAATGAAGTATATTACTTCATATCTTTTACTTTTTTATTTAATCTTGATTTTTCTCTATCAGCAGTGTTCTTTTTCATAACACCTTTGCTAACAGCTTTATCAATGTTCTTTTGTACTTTTTTAACAGCTTCTGTAGCTGCGTCTACGTCTTTAGCAGCGATAGCTTTTTCACAAGCTTTAATTGTGTTTTTAACTCTAGCTTTGTAATCATGGTTAGCTTCAGTTTTCTTAGCTATTACTTTGATTGCTTTTTTAGAACTCTTAATATTAGCCATATTCTCGCTCCTTCCTTAAATACAAATAAGATTATACTAGAGTTTGCTTTTATTTGCAAGTATTTATTGAAATTTATGTTTTATACAATTATCGACATTAATATTTATTTTTTGGATATATTTTTAATATGGTGATTATATGAAAAGAAGATTTAAATTTAAAAGAAAAAGGAGAAGATTAAAAAAAGTTGTTTTTTTTATAATAATTTTATTAGTAATTTATTGTTTATATAGATTTTATAATTCATTAATATATAAAAATGATTATATGGTAGCTAGGATGATTACTAGTGATAATGGCTATAATAAGTACAATGATCCTTTTTATTTACTTGATAATATTATTGTTAAGAAGAAAAAAGAAAATACTATTACTACTAATGATTATGATGTATATATCTATAGTACTCATGAAAAAGAGAGTTATAGTGATAGTTATTTAAATAATTACAATATTAGACCTAATGTTAAAATGATGAGTTATATTTTAAGAGATTATTTAGACGATTATG
>Ga0247609_10001774_pt1 | contig 24477 bp, 23 predicted proteins | sample 172DNAGHGlowgp2_FD_193487 | JGI IMG/M metagenome (GOLD analysis project Ga0247609, IMG submission 193487) | Sheep rumen microbial communities from Palmerston North, Manawatu-Wanganui, New Zealand - 1728 DNA GHGlow gp2 | ecosystem: Host-associated > Mammals > Digestive system > Stomach > Rumen ...
ATGCAGAAAAAGATGCAAAATATTGTCCATGGGGCGAACTTAAGGTAGACGTTGTTCTTGAATGTACAGGTTTCTACTGCTCAAAGGAAAAGTCACAGGCTCATATCGATGCTGGTGCCCGCAAGGTAGTAATTTCTGCACCTGCTGGAAACGACCTTCCAACAATCGTTTACAATGTAAACCACAAAACTCTTACAAAGAACGACAACATCATTTCTGCAGCTTCTTGTACAACAAACTGTCTTGCTCCAATGGCTAAGGCTTTGAATGATGCTTATCCAATCCAGTCTGGAATTATGTCTACAATCCACGCTTACACTGGTGACCAGATGATTCTTGATGGTCCACACCGCAAGGGTGATCTCCGCCGTGCACGTGCTGGTGCTGCTAACATCGTTCCTAACTCAACAGGTGCTGCTAAGGCTATTGGTCTTGTAATTCCTGAATTGAACGGAAAACTCATTGGTTCAGCTCAGCGTGTTCCAACACCTACAGGATCTACAACAATGCTCTTCGCAGTTGTAAAGGGTAAGGACATTACTAAGGAATCTGTAAACGCTGCTATGAAGAAGGCTGTTACAGAATCTTTCGGATACAACGAAGATCAGATCGTATCTAGCGATATCATCGGTATGCGCTTTGGTTCTCTCTTTGATGCTACACAGACTATGGTATCTAAGATTGACGATGACACATATCAGGTAGAAGTTGTTTCTTGGTATGACAATGAAAACAGCTATACTTCACAGATGGTACGTACAATCAAATATTTCTCAGAGAACTGCTAAGTATAAATAGTTTCATCTGAAATCATTAAACGCTCTGCTTTAGCAGGGCGTTTTTTTTGTACTGAGAATATTTGATAGTTCTTTCGATTTACACGCTCGGTAAACGCTGCGCCACTGCTCGCGTTTCCTCGCTCTCATTTTTTTTTATAATTTTTGTTACCTTTTAACTTCTACGTTTTTATTATTATAGATAGATCAGAAATTACGAGGGCTGTAAGGGCTCTTAATCAGGAGTTGTAAAATGAAAAGATTTATTTTATCAGTTTTGACTGTTTTTGCACTGGGAACCATGCTTGCTTCTTGTGGTTCAACTTTAAAACTTAAGGGCGAAGAACCTGTAATGAACACAGGACGACCAGAAGTTATTGATTATCAGGGACTTGCACTTGGTTCTGCTGTTCCGGAATGGGTAATCGCTATTGGTGATGGTTCAGAAAGACGTGTTCGTAAATCGCTTGATATTCCAAACAGCAAGCAGATTTTTATTCTTCAGAACAAGGGTAATGACCTTGACTTTTTGAAGGCCTGGACAGACCAGGTAGATGCTCGTGCCGAAATTGCAGCTTCTGTAGAACAGACAATTGCTCAGACTGTTCAGTCAGAAATGGAAGTTCGCCAGGCAGATGCACAGCAGAAGGCAAAGGCTGCTAAGATTTATTCTGCTACAATGACAAACGTTACATTGAATGGTCTTTCAAAAGAAGATTACTACTGGATTAAAACACGCACTCCAAAGCTTGACGTAAAAAATCCAAGACTTGCTACTGATTACAACTATGAATATACATACTATGTAGTATACACTCTTGATAAAGATTTGTATGAACGTCAGGTTTTACAGGCTATGGACGATGTTCAGGATAATGATGATCAGACAACATTCCTTAAGGATGTTCTTTCTGAAAAACTTATTTCTACAATCCTTATGCCAGAAACAGAGGATATTTCCTTCACTTATGTGCCATATGAATCAAGTGATGAAAAATAAATACTGATTTTTTACAAACCTATTAATACATAAAGACCGTAACAGACTTTCTGCTGCGGTCTTTTTTTTGTTTAAATGTTTTTACAAAGGTAATCGCAGAAGGTACAGATATCAGAAGTTTTGCCGGGGAATTTTTTAAAACGCCTGTAACTCGAAAGTCCTTTTGTAAAGCAAAGCTGTACCATTTTATTCTGCGCTGCATTCTGCATGATTTTTTCAAAGCTGTCTCTTATGTTTCCAATAAAAAGAGCCGGATTTTCATTTGCAAAGCCGCAGCAGGGGGCAATGTTGCCATCTGCATGAACATAAAAAATGTTACCAGGCCCCTGACAGTAGTCTTCGCGAAACCAATGGCGGGCCTGCCAGCCTTTTGGATCATTACCCGGGTATGTGCGTGGAAGTGTGTAGACATTTATATCTTTTGGAAAAGGCAAGGGGGTTTTAGGGGTGGAACCCCTAGGAGAAGGGGTAGAGAGCAACGAAGTGCGAACGAGGGGAAGGCTTTCCCCTACTGTCTGAATATTTATTGAACCTTTTCCAAAAATTTCCTCGACGGTCTTTATAAAAGTAAGCATTCTTTCTGTGTTTTGCCCGTGATAAGTATCCCATGAAAGCCCGATTTTTCCATCATAGCCTGCATCATAAAGAGACTGAAGTTTATTGCGAAGGTCTTCTTCATTCTGCCACCAGTCTCCGTTTGTCATTATCTGATCAAAAAGAAGGTCGTGAGAAATAGTTGCCTTTGTAAGCTCCAGCAGAAAGTCCATATATAAAAAAGGTTCTCCGCCTGAAAATCCAACTTTTTCAATAGTACCCCCCTGGGCACACCTATCCAAAAAGTCACAAGCTTCATCAATATCCAGCCTTTTCGGATTTCTATTAACAAAACAATGCTCACACTGTAAATTACAGGCTGTTGTAGAAGAAAAAATTATCTCTCTGGGACAAAAGACTCGTCGCTTCATGCTTTAATCATATCATAGATTGAATTTTACATCAAATTTCATTATATTTTATAGTAAGAATTCAATAAGATTGTCGGGTCAAGCCCGACAATGACAATACAGGAGATACTTTTATGATTAAAACAGTAAAAGACGTAGACCTTAAGGGAAAACGTATTATTATGCGCGTTGACTTCAACGTACCAATGAAGGACGGAGTAGTTCAGGATGATACTCGTATTATGGCTGCTCTTCCTACAATCAAATACATTCTTGAACAGAACCCACGTTCACTTGTTCTTATGAGCCACCTTGGAGACCCTAAAAAGGACGTAAAAAAGGCTCAGGAAAAAGCTGAAAAAGCAGGAAAAACCTGGACAGACGCAGATGCTGAAAAATTCATCAACGGTAAAAACCGCATGAAGCCTGTTGTAGAATACTTTGCTTCAAAACTCGGAAAGCCTGTTACTTTCCTTCCTGATGCACTTGGACAGAAGGCTGCAATCGACGCTCTTCCAGAAGGAGCTGTTGCAATGCTCGAAAACGTTCGCTTCCACAAAGAAGAAACTTCTAAAGATCCTGCAGAACGCGATGTAATGGCTAAGGAATTGGCTACTTACGGAGACATCTTCGTAAACGATGCATTCGGTACAGCTCACCGCGATCAAGCTTCTACTGCTTCTATCGCTAAGTTTATGCCTGTAGAAAGCGTTGGCGGCTTCCTTATGGAAAAAGAAGTTAAATACATTCAGCCAATGGTAACAAACCCGGAAAAACCAATGACTGCAATCATCGGTGGTGCTAAGGTTTCTTCAAAAATCGCTGTTTTGGAGAGCCTTATGAAGAACGCTTCTACACTCATCATTGGTGGTGGTATGGCTTATACCTTCCTCAAGGCACAGGGACACTCAATCGGTAAGTCACTTGTAGAAGACGACTTCCTTGATACAGCAAAGGATCTTCTTGCAAAGGCAGATAAGGCTGGAGTTAAGATCCTCCTTCCTGTTGACCATGTTGGTGGTGCAGAATTTGCTGATAAAGATCCAGTTGCAGTTGATGCAGTAGATCTTCCAGACAACCTTATGGGTATGGATGTTGGTCCTAAGACTGTTGAACTTTACAAGAACGCTATTCTTGCTTCAAAGTCTATCGTATGGAACGGACCTGTTGGAGTATTCGAGTTTGAAAACTTTGCAAAGGGAACTGAAGCTGTAGCCCGCCTTGTTGCAGAAGCAACTTCTAAGGGTGCTATGACTGTAGTTGGTGGTGGTGACTCTGTTGCCGCTGTAAACAAGTTCAACCTTGCAGACAAGATGAGCCATGTTTCTACCGGTGGTGGTGCATCACTTGAATTCCTTGAAGGAAAGACATTGCCTGGTATTGCAATTCTTGCAACAAAATAGATTTTCACACGGACATCAGGCGTTCGCCTGCTGCCGTGTAAAATGTTTAATCTCCCGACAGACCTGCGGTCTGCGGGAGAAATCAATTTCGACACGACAAGCCTATGGCTTGCGTGTCAAATCATAGAGGTGGTCGCATGTGCGACCTTATTTTTTTAAATGATATACAACAACATTCTTGAATCGATTGGTCACACACCACTTATACAATTGCAAAAAATGGTAACGCCTGATATGGCGCGGATTCTTGTTAAGTTTGAAGGACTTAACGTTGGCGGTTCTATTAAAACCCGTACTGCCTTTAATATGATTTTAGATGCCGAAAAGAAAGGCCTTATAGATAAAAACACAATTATTGTTGAACCAACAAGCGGAAACCAGGGAATTGGTCTTGCACTTATTGGTGCTGTGCGTGGTTATAAAACTGTAATCATTATGCCCGACAGCGTTAGTGAAGAACGCCGCAAACTGGTAAAGCATTATGGTGCCGAAGTTAAGCTTGTTCACGATAACGGTGATATTGGCAAGTGCATTCAGGAATGTATTGATACAGCCTTTTATATGCAGCATATGGATCCTCATGTATTTATTCCCCAGCAGTTTGAAAATCCTGCAAACCCTCAGATTCAACGCGAGCAGACTGCAATAGAAATCATACAGGATGTAGACGGTCCTATTCATGGATTCTGCTCCGGTATTGGAACAGGCGGAACTCTTACAGGAATTGGCGAAGTTCTTAAAGAAAATAATCCTGATATTACAATCTGGGCTGTTGAACCTGAACATGCAGCAATTCTTAGCGGGGGCAGTGTAGGAACTCACCTGCAGATGGGTATTGGAGACGGTCTTATTCCAACAATTTTGAATAAAGATATTTACGATGATATCTTCCTTGTTTCTGATTCAAAGGCAATAAAAACCAGCCGTGACCTGGCTCGCAAAGAAGGAATTATGTGCGGAATTTCCAGCGGTACAAATGTTGCTGCTGCTCTTGAACTTGCCCGCGTGCTTGGACATGGAAAGACAGTTGTTACAGTTTTGCCTGATACTGCAGAGCGCTACTTCAGCACTCCGCTTTTTGATGAAGAAGTAGAATTTTAAAGACTTTTAAGCATTCTTTTATTCTGATACATCTCTACGTCGGCGCGTTTCATTACATCGCCAAAGCAGTTGTCTTTTCCGTATTCGTAAACGGCAAAGCCCGCTGCAAATGATTTTTTCTCGAATAAAGATACAGATTTTTTGATTTCTGATTCTGTTGTTTCTTTTACAATCTGCTTAATCTTATCAAGATTTTCGTAATCATCGCTTTGAAGAATTGCAACAAATTCATCACCGCCAATTCTGTAAACCGGGCTGTGCTTGAAAATATCACAGATTGTCTTGCAGCAGTTTATGATGTACTGGTCACCAGAATCATGACCAAAGGTATCGTTTATAAGTTTTAGATTGTTTAGATCGCATTCACAGATAGCAAAATTTACTGTAAGAGGTTCTTCCCGTATCTGCTTATCAAATTCTTTTACCTTGTTATTGTAAGAAATGCGGCTCATTACTTTTGTAAGTGCATCGTGACTAGAAATATCTTTTTCGATATTGATTGTTTCCATCATTATGTGACGGAACATATTCTGAATAAATATATAAAGCAAGACTGCTGTAACACAAATTGAAAGGTATCCCGAATTAATGTTTCCGTCGATTATGTTTGCTGTTTGTCCTGTAATCATGATTGAAGCTATAAGAATTATACAAATAATATTTCGAAGCTTGGCTCTTATAGCAATCAGAACAAAAACAAATAGAATATAAAGGAAGCTTAAAGCACAGAAGAAGACATAAAGCCAGTATTCTTCACCACGCTGGAAGAGACTGTTTTCATCAATTGAAAAAATCTTTCCATTTAAAAGCGAAATTGTCTGAAGAATTACGTTAAGAATCATAATGATAACCATTGGCTTTGTTGTCCGCTTCATTCCGCAGCTGCGTGCAAGTAAAATTGCAAGGAAAGGAGAAATACAGAATTCAATATAGGTTACAAGCCAGTGGATTTTTTGAGGTGCACAACCTGTTTTATCAAAAAGAACTCCACAGTATTCACAGGCAGCACCTATTGCGGCAAAAATAAAAGAAGTTCTGAACCATTTGATGTCGCTTTTGTTAAGAATTGTGTTTTTGCCAATATCTATGGCAAGCGTTATCATGCTGAGAATACAGATTATGATGGTTACTGTATAATTTTGATCCATATTTGGTAAACAAACTCGATTATTCAATTATACACTATATTCGTATATACATCAATTATAACTATTATAGAGTTTTTCAAGCTGTTCTCTGCAGGCAATAAAACTCTTTCCTAGTTCAGGGTCAAAATGGGTACCCAGCGATTCTTCTATAATCTGGAAAGCTTTGTCATAGGTAAAACTGTCTTTATAACAGCGTTTACTTACAAGGGCATCAAATACATCTGCAAGTGCCATGATTCGTGCTTCGAGAGGGATTTCTTCTGCTTTAAGCTTATCCGGATAGCCTGAACCATCCCATTTTTCGTGATGATAATGTGCTACGTTTATGGCGATTTTTTTAAAGTCAAGGTCATCAACTTCGGAAAGAACGTTTTCTACAATGCGGGCTCCTTCTGCAGAGTGAGACTTCATAATTTCATATTCTTCATCTGTAAATTTCCCCGGTTTCTGAAGGATTGCATCTGGTACCGCAATTTTTCCAAGGTCATGCATAGGGGCCGCCTTTACTACATTTTCAAGAAAGGCCTGCGGCAAATCAAGAGCATCTGCAAAAACCCTCACACAGTCGCTTGTTCTTCTGATGTGACCGCCTGTAGAGTTATCTCGGCTTTCGACCATAGTTGCCATACCTGTTAATACAGAATTCTGCACTGCAATAAGTCGTTTTGTTTTTTCATCAAGAGAGACTGTCATGTCGTTAAAGGTGTCGGCAAGCTCTCCAAATGGATCATTACTTACAATATTTACTTTATAATTAAAGTCTCCTTCCTTTATTTTTTCTGTTCCTTTCTTAAGCTTAAGAAGTGGAGTTGTAAAAAAGTGAGTAAAAATTACAAGAATCAGAATACTGAATACTATTAAAAATCCCAGAATTACAAAAATTCTTTTGTCTGATGGAAGGTCGTAATTATCTACAAGGGTAGTGTAAACAGTAACCATAAAAAGAATAGGGAACACGCCTACAGAAATATAGAAAACTTCAAACAAAGTAGAAAGCGAAGGTTTTTTTGGCTTAAAACGGTCAAGCTTACCTTCGGGATAGAACTTTGGTAAAAATATCTGTCTGTGGAGAGTTTCCATTATAAAAAATGAAAGTGTAAAACTAAAAAGACCTTCAAGTATTATATACATTGCAGATGTTGAAAGAATGCGAAGCATGTCAATTTCATATGTCTGTTTTGCAATTAAAAGTGCAGCTATTTCAAAAAGAAGATAAAAAATCCAGCCTGTAACTCCATAAAGCGAAAAGACAAGCGGCATATTTATAAAACCACGATCAAAGGATTTTCCGGCTTTGTTTGTTTTTCCATAATGAAGAATTCTAGATGAATAAGAGAAACAAAGCAGGGTTGGAATTAAAAAGCTGAAAACAGTAATTATGTTAATTACATTTTCGTGGTCTGTAAGAAAATTCATCCATCCCTGCATATAAGCCCTGTGCAGAGCCGGCAAAGAATTGGTAGCCGGAATTATAGTACTCAAAAAGTTCGCCGTAGCATCAATCAACCCGTACCCAATAAATATCCAGGCAGTCTTTTTTGTGTTTTTTATCATAGGATAATTATATCATTTTGTTTCCGGCAATGTAAGGTGAACATGATTTCATTAAAACGACGCCATAAATATGATGACCTGAATGTATTTACGTGAATTACAATACATTTGAAAACCGAGGGTGGAGCGAAATCGGGACCGCAAACTACATCTAGCGCTGCCGAGCGAAGCGAGATAAATGGTTTACCATACAGCGCTAGCAGTAGTTTGCGGGCACGATTTCGCGGGAGCCCTCTGTTTTCCTCATGCAGGCATATTCATTCTTATATATACATTCATATCCATGTTGCAACACATTCTTAAATTCAATAAAATATCTTAAATTGATTATTTAAGGAGTCTATATGGCACGTACACATTATATTGCCGGAAACTGGAAAATGAACACAAGCAAGGCCGAAGCTGTTGCATTGGCAAAGGACCTTGTTGAACAGTTGAAGGGTAAAACAAACAAATATATGATTGGAGTTCCTTTTGTATACCTTGATGCAGTTGCACAGGTTGTAAAGGGTTCAAACATTCTTCTTGCAGCTCAGGATTGTGCTGCTACAGATAACGGTGCACACACTGGTGAAGTTTCATGCGCTATGCTCAAGGATATTGGATGCCAGAGTGTAATTCTTGGTCACTCAGAACGCCGCCACGAAATTGGTGAATCTGATGAACTTATCAACAAAAAGGTACGCAAGGCTTTGAACTCAGGTCTTGAAGTTGATCTTTGTATTGGTGAACTTTTGAGCGAACGCGAAGCAGGAGAAGCAGAACAGGTTTGTGCTTTCCAGCTTTCTGCAGGTCTTGCAGGTGTTACTGCAGAACAGATGAAAAACGTAACAATCGCTTACGAACCGGTTTGGGCTATTGGAACAGGTAAAACAGCTACTCCAGAAGATGCTCAGGCAATGCACAAATTCATTCGTGCCTATATCGCAAAACTCTACAACCAGCAGGTTGCCGACGAAACAATCATCCAGTACGGTGGTTCAATGAAAGCCTCTAACGCAGCCGAACTCCTGGCCCAGCCAGACATCGACGGCGGCCTCATCGGTGGCGCTTCGCTTAAGGCAGAGACTTTTGTACCTATTTGTATATTATAATTAATTCAAAAAAGGGATTTATTTGAATTTTTAAATACATTTGAAAACAGAGGGCGGAGTCCGGATTTCGGATTCCAAAAACGCTCTACACTGCTGCCGCGCTATGCGGCAACGTAAATAGTTCCAAGGCAGTGTAGCGCGTAGGCGGCTAGCCGCCGGTTTTGGAATCAGAAATCCGGACGGGAGCTCTCTGTTTTCTATATATATTCATATTACTTCTATAGACAAATCCCCAAGTTTTCATTAAAATATTAAAACTTATTCGATTATTATATTTGGAGATATAAAATGGGTACAATTGGTGTTGTTCTTTTGGTAATTTTTATTATTGTCTGCGTTCTTCTCGTTCTTCTGGTTTCTATCCAGGATGACGGCGAAAACGGAATGGGCGGTCTTTTAGGAGGAAGAGGAACTGCTGCTTTTGGTGCACATTCAGCAAGCGTTCTTACAAAAGCAACTGCTGTATTAGTTACTTTGTTCTTTGTTCTTACAATTGCCCTTGCTCTTGTAAATAAAAAGCCAAAGACAGACAAGTTTGTAGATTCTATTCCAGAAGAAGAAATTGCCGCTCCTGCTGCAAGCGATGCAGGAAACTGGTGGGATGAAGCTGCTGAAACAACAGATTCTACCGAAGCTGCTGAGTAAAATTGCAAGAAGAAATAAACGTAATCAGCCATCTGCTGTCTGTTGAAAAAAATGCTTCTGTCTTAATTGATAATGCAGTAAAAGAAGCCGACAGCAGAACTACACAGGCTAGAAATCAGGCCAATTCTCAATTCAAATCAGAATATGATAAATGCCTTTCTCTAATGGAAGCTGATTACGAAAAAACTATTCAGCAGAGAAAAGCTGAACACGAAGATGAACTTGAACAGTTCAAATCAGATTTAGAAAGTCGCACACGCGATTATGATGCTTTCAACAAGCTTTTAGATAATCTGCTTCAACAAAAAAAATCAGTTTAGAAGGGGAGGCGGCAGATGGATAAATCCACAGCAGTATCTTTTAGTTACGCAAAGGCCGCCGGACTTTTGAGCAAGTCTTTTGTAAAAGAAAGAACCCGCCTTTTGTTCGAAGCAGAATCCCTTACAGATTTATGGGGACTTCTTTTTAATGGTCCAGCCCCTTCTGTCCCTGAAACTCTTTTAGCACAAGAAATAGAAGACCGGGCCTTTTCCGATTTTCTTTCTCAATATCTTTTTTTCTTAAACCAATATGATAAAGCTCCTCTAATTCTTACAGACAAGCTTAAACGCTTTGAAGTAGAAAATGTAAAAGAAATTATTGGTGCTTTATGTTCCGGAGAAAAAGAGCTTCCGCATTTGCTTGATTTAAAAGATTTCAGTAAAATAAATATGAAAGCCTGGCCCGACCTTGTCAAAATGACAGAGGGAACGGATTATGCCTGGCTTAAAAAAACTCCAGATGCAAAAGATCAGCAGAAGGTAGATTTTGAACTTGACCTTAATCTTCTTCGTGAAAACTGGAAGGCAATAAACTCCTGCCACGGTGATGACAAAGAAGGTCATGTAAAACTTTTTCTTGATGAGTTTGTAATAAAGAATATCATCTGGGCCTTGCGCCTTAAGCTTTATTATGAAATGACGCAGGAAGAAATTATTCAGAATCTTTTTTATGTTACAGCGGCACCAGATAAAAATGATCCTCTTGCCGGTCCTGCAATAAAGATTTTGTCCTGGGATGTAAATAAGTTTTCAGACTGGGAAAAGTGGGAGTTTGCAAAATATCTTAATCCGTATGAGCCGGGCAGCCTTTGGTGTATTGACCCTGTATGGATTGAGCGCAGATATATTGAACATCAGGCAAAAACTGCAAGTCAGATTTTTCACCGCTATCCAATGGAAGATGTTTCTCTTGCGGCCTGGTTTAAACTTAAGTCTTATGAATTGACTTGTATACGAACTGCTGTAGAAAGTCTACGGTTGAATATAAATTCGCGCGAAGCAATGGAGGCTGTGGGAGTAAATGGCTAGAACTGCAGAAATGCGTTTGATAGAATTGATGGTTCTCAAACAGGATATTTCGTCTGTAATCGAATATATCGGTAAAAAAGAATCCTTTCAGTTTCAGGACAGTGAGCGCGATAAGCCTAAAGAAAAAAAGTCCGACAGCGAGCTTGATGTAGATCATAATTTTTATACAAGCCTTAGAAATGCTTCTGTAAATCTTGGTATTCCTCTTTCTGATTCTGACTTTGATGTAAAGGAATGTTCTTCTCCATCTGCAAAGGATAGGGAAGAAGCAACCAGAATTATTAAAGCTTACAACGATCTTCAGACCGAGCTTGAAGAAAAAACTGCAGAGGCTTCTAAATGTGCAGATGCTTATAAAGAAGCCCTTGCTTTTGCAAATCTCAAGGTTTCTTTTTCGGAACTCGACAGCCTTTCCTTTCTTACCCTGAGGGTTGGAAAAATTGATGCAGCCAGTTTTGATAATATAAAATCCAGTCTTGCTGTAATGGCTGTTGTAATTGCTCTTGGCGAAGATAAATCTCATGTGCTTGTTGCATCTTCTAAAAAGAACAGCGCACAGGTTGATGTCGAACTTAAAAAGCTTGGTTTTGTTCCGCTTGAAATTCCAAAGGATTTTCAGGGTGTGCCGGAGGATGTTCTTGAAGGCCTTGCAAATCAGAAAAAGAAAGTTGAAGAAGAACTTGCTGAGCTTGAAAAAACACGCGGAAATTTCGCAGAAACTCACAAAGACCTTATTCATAATCTTATAAAATCATTTGCAATTGGAGTTCAGATTTCTGATATTGTAAAAGGTCTTGAAGCTACAGAACTTGTTTATAGAATTACAGGCTGGGTTCCACTTAGCGAAACAGAAACTTATATGAAGGAGCTTGATAATATTACCTCGGGCCGTATTGCCTTCCGTGAATATTCTCCTTTTGAAGTTCCTTCTGTAGTGGCTGGAAAAGAACAGGTGCCTGTAAAGTTGAGCCATGGAAAATTTGTAAAGAGTTTTGAACGCATGATTTTTAGTTACGGTTCACCTCTTTACGGAATGATTGACCCGACACCTTTTGTTGCAGTTTTCTTTACCCTGCTTTTTGGTATTATGTTTGGTGACCTTGGACAGGGACTTGTTTTTGTTCTTGTGGGAATCCTCATGGCTGCAAAGGTTATAAAGGTTGGCGGCTGGAATAAGTTTGCGCCAATTTTTATGGCAATTGGTATTTCAAGTTCCCTCATGGGACTTTTGACGGGTGAGTTCTTTTCTGACGAAACTTTGCTTGAACCTTTTGCAGAATGGGTAACAGGATTTTTTGGAAGTCCGCATGCACCAATCTTAAAGATGATGCCTTCGAGCGATCCGTCTTCTATTGTTGCAATGTTCGGAGTTTTTGGTTTTGCCGTTGGAATTGGATTAATAATTAATACAATTGGTCTTTTATTGAACATTGTAAATAATCTGCGCTGCCGCCGTTTTGATGAAGCTTTCTTTGGAAAAAACGGACTTGCGGGTGCAATATTTTTCTGGTATGTAATTACAATGGTTATACGCATGGTTGTCTTCCATCATTCAATTGCAGTGTATGACTGGATTATAATAGGCATTTCTCTTTTCCTTGCAGCATTTGCAGAGCCTTTTGAAAATCTTGTTGCGGGTAGAAGACCTTTGCTTGAAAACGGTTTTGGTACTTATTTAATTTCGGGACTAGTTGAACTTATAGAAGTTATTTCGGGATATCTTTCTAATACCGTAAGTTTTGTGCGAGTTGGAGCATTTGCACTTTCACATGCTGTTCTTGACTTTTTGATTCTGACTCTTACAAATATGTGTGGTGGCGAAGGAAGCATAGTTGGTATTCTTATTCTTGTTGTTGGTAATGCAATCATAATTCTTCTTGAAGGAATGATTGTTGCAATTCAGGTAATAAGATTGCAGTACTACGAATTCTTCTCAAAGTTCTTCCACGAAACCGGTAGAGAGTTTAAACCGTTTAAATTTGAAAATAAATAGCATGCGGTCCCTGAGCTTGTCGAAGGGGGCCAATAAAGGAGTTATAATATGAAAAAGAAATTATTTCTTATCCTGACTGTACTTGCCTGCGCATGTACAGCACTTTTTGCACAGGAAGCAGAAGCTGCAGAAGAAGTAGCTGCTAATGCAGGCGGTATTTCTGCAGGAATTAAATATCTTGCAGCTGCTATTGCTGTTGGACTTGCTTGTCTTGCCGGTGGTATTGCCGTTGCAAAAATCGGTTCATCTGCAATGGGTGCTATGAGCGAAAACCCTGAACTTTCCGGTAAGGCTCTTCCTTTTGTAGGTCTTGCAGAAGGTATTTGTCTTTGGGGTATGCTTGTTGCAGTTCTTATTCTGATTTTGTAGTTTTAGAATGCAATATTTTATTATAGGGCAGCGTGAGATTGTCCTTGCCTTTAAGATGACTGGCATTGATGGAGCTGTTGCCGATACCCGTGAACAAGTCCTCGAAGCTTTTAATCGAGTTACCGGAAAGGGTGGTGTTGCCGCAGTTCCCTCTGACGAAATTCCCAGAGTGCTTATTCTTACAGAAGAAGCAGCCAGTCTTATTGAAGACGAAGAAATCCAGTGGCAGAAAACAGGCAAGTTTCCTCTGATTGTAGAAGTTCCGGGTTTGAACGGACATATGAAGGGTAAGAAAACTCTTTCTGATGCTATCAGAGAAGCCGTTGGTGTTAATGTGTAAAGGGGCCCTGTGGTCCCTGAGCCTGTCGAAGGGCAGAGGTTATTATGCAGGAATTAAGATCTACAGATATTCTTGATAAAGAAATCGAAGCAGATGCAAAACGCAAGGCAGAAGCAATTTTAAAACGTGCAGATAAAGAATGTGAAGAAATTCTTGCTTCTGTTCAAAATAAAATAAATGTGGCGCGTCAGGAAAAAGAAGAATTTTACTCAAAGAAGCTTGATGCTTTTGAAAAAGATTTAACTGCATCCGGTCCGCTCGAAAAACAGAGATTTCAGGTTTCGTTTATTCAGGAAGAGGTTATTGCTGCAATTAATAAATATCTTTCTGCGTTGAAGGAAGAAGATCGTCTTGCACTTGTAACAGAACGATTTGATTTTGATGTTTGCAAAGACAAAAAAATAAATGCCTATGTTTATGGTTTTGATTTTGATGCTGCAGAAAAACTTCTCAAAAAAAAATTAGGCAGTGCCCTTATTTCCTGCAGCAAAACAGATTTTGGAAAAATAATGATAGAAGAAGAACTTGGTCTTGAAAATAATCAGGGAATTATTTTAGAAGCAGAAGATAAATCAATGAGGGCAAGATTAACCCTTGTTCAAGTCCTTGGCGGAATTCTTGATAATTACAGACAGGAGCTTTCTGACGCCTTGTTTGGAGGTTCTCTATGAGCGAACAGATGATTGAAGGAAAAATCACCCGCATTTCGGGACCTATTGTTTACGCTCAGGGCCTTGACGGCTGCGGACTTTATGATGTAGTTGATGTTGGTGAAAAGCGGCTTATTGGTGAAATTATCAGACAGGATAAAGGAAACGCTACAATTCAGGTTTATGAGGAAGACACCGGAATGCACCTTGGCGAAAAAGTCGTATGTACCCAGCGTCCTCTTTCTCTGCGCCTTGGTCCTGGTCTTGTAGGAAATATTTATGATGGTATTCAGCGTCCTTTAAAATCTCTTTTTAGCGGACAGGATAAAGAATCTGAAATTGATGACAGCGCCTTTCTTATTCCAGGGCAAAGAACAGAACCTCTTGATTCAAGTAAAGTCTGGCATTTTAATGCTGCAGAAGGGATTTCGGAAGGTTGCAAAATCCATCCAGGTTTTGTACTTGGAACTGTTCAGGAAACTCCTTCTATTTTACAAAAGATTATGGTTCCGCCTGATATCCGAGGTAAGAAGCTTGTTAAATTTACGGGAAGCGGCGACTACACAATTGATGATGTAATCGGCCTGACAGAATTTGATGAAGAAATCAGGCTTGCTCATTACTGGGCAGTAAGAAAGCCTCGTCCTTATAAAACAAAGCTTGGAGTATCTGAGCCACTTATAACAGGCCAGCGCGTAATAGATGTTTTCTTTCCATTAAGTAAAGGTGGAACTGCTGCAATTCCGGGCGGCTTTGGAACCGGAAAAACAATGACCCAGCATGCTGTTGCAAAATGGTGCGATGCAGATCTTATTGTTTACATTGGCTGTGGGGAGCGCGGAAACGAAATGACCGAGGTTCTTACAGAGTTCCCTGAACTTATTGACCCTCGAACAGGCCGCTCTATTATGGAGAGAACAATTCTTATTGCAAATACTTCGAACATGCCTGTTGCAGCCCGTGAAGTTTCCCTTTATTCAGGAATTACTCTTGCAGAATATTACCGCGACATGGGTATGGATGTTGCTATCATGGCAGACTCTACCTCGCGCTGGGCAGAAGCTTTACGTGAGCTTAGCGGTCGTATGGAAGAAATGCCTGCAGAAGAAGGATTCCCTGCATACTTACCAACACGTCTTGCTTCTTTCTATGAACGTGCCGGTCGTGTAGATACTCTTTGCGGACAGCAGGGTTCAGTTTCTGTAATTGGTGCAGTTTCTCCTCCGGGTGGTGACTTTAGTGAACCTGTAACTCAGCATACAAAACGCTTTATCCGCTGCTTCTGGGCACTGGATCGTGAACTTGCAAATGCACGCCATTATCCTGCAATCGGCTGGATAGATTCTTATTCTGAATATGCAGATGAAGTTCGCGACTGGTGGGAATTAAGAAATCCTCTCTGGTGGCAGCTGCGTTTACAGGCATTGGAGCTTTTGAAAAGTGAGCAGAAGCTTGAGCAGATTGTCCGTCTTATTGGACCTGATGCTCTTCCTCCACAACAGCGTCTTGTCCTTAAAGTTGCCGAAATGATTAAGAACGGATTTTTACAGCAGAATGCTTTTGACGACATAGACAAATATTGTTCTATTGAAAAACAGATTCTTATTCTTGATTTAATTATGGAATATTACCGCCGTGCAGATGCAGTTGTTAAGCGAGGTGCACTTTTAATGAGGGTAACAAGCCTTCCTGTTTGCGATGAGCTTGTCCGAATTAAAATGCAGTATCCAAATGATCAGATAGATAAGATTGAAGAAATCCGTAACAGACTTGACCAGCAGCTTGGCGAGCTTGAACGTTCATATTCTTCAAGAAGGGGATAAAAGCTGCGGACCCTGAGCTTGTCGAAGGGTGTACATATAGAGGCTCTTCGACAGGCTCAGGGACCACAGGAGTGTGAAATATGAAAGGTGTTGAATATAGAGGCGTTACTTCTGTAGACGGTCCAATCATCGTCCTCAAAAGTACAGAAAATGTTTTTTACAATGAAACAGTTTGCGTGCGCGACCGAAACGGTGTTAAGCGAACTGGTAAGGTTGTTGATATAAGCCAGTCTGCTGTTGTAGTTCAGGTTTTTGGTTCTACAACCGGTCTTGACCTTGATGAAACTTCATTTGAATTTCTGGATGAACCGCTTGAGCTTAGAGTAGGAGAAGGACTTCTTGGTCGTGTCTTCAACGGACTTGGAGAGCCTATAGACGGATATCCTCCAATTGTTTCAAGCCAGAAAAGAAATGTAAACGGAAATCCTATTAACCCTTATGCCCGTGTTTATCCCCGCGATTTTATTCAGACAGGTATTTCTGCAATTGACGGAATGAACTCTCTGGTTCGAGGACAAAAGCTTCCGATTTTTAGTGGCAACGGACTTTCTCATAATAAGCTTGCAGCCCAGATTATCCGCCAGGCAAAGCTCCGTAACAGCGATGAAAAATTTGTTATGGTTTTTGCAGGCATGGGTATTAAATACGACGTTGCAAAATTCTTTGTTGATACTTTTGAAGAATCGGGAGTTCTTGCAAATGTTGTAATGTTCCAGAGCCTTGCAGATGCTCCTTCTATTGAAAGAATTATTACTCCACGCTGTGCGCTTACTGCCGCAGAATATCTTGCCTTTGAAAAAGGAATGCACGTTCTTGTTGTAATGACAGATATGACAAACTACTGCGAAGCCCTTCGTGAAATTTCTACAACCCGTGGTGAAGTTCCTGGTCGAAAAGGATATCCGGGATATTTGTATTCGGACCTTGCAGAGCTTTATGAACGCGCGGGAAAAATTAAAGGTTCAACCGGTTCTATTACACAAATTCCGATTCTTTCTATGCCAAACGATGATATTTCGCATCCTATTCCGGATTTGACTGGATATATTACAGAAGGTCAGATTGTACTTGGGCGTGAACTTTTTCAGAAGGGAATATATCCTCCTGTAGCAGCTCTTTCAAGCCTTAGCCGTCTTATGAAAGATGGTATTGGTCCTGATATGACCCGCGAAGATCATGCTGCAGTTTCATCCCAGCTTTTTGCTTCTTATTCAAAGGTAAAGACAATCCGTAATCTGGCTGCCATTATTGGAGAAGAAGAGCTTGGCGAAATTGACCGTCAGTACCTGCGCTTTGGCGAACGATTTGAAGAAGAGTTTTTGACCCAGGGCGAGTTTGAAGACCGCTCAATTGAAGATACATTAAATATCGGCTGGACTATTTTGCAGGAGCTTCCTGTAGAAGAGTTAACCAGAATTAAACCTGAGCTTATTGAGAAATATAGGAAATGAATATAAACATCGCGCCGACAAAATCTAACCTTCTCGTTACTAAAGAACAGCTTGCAGTTTCAACAAACGGTTATGAACTGCTCGAAGAAAAACGTGAGATTCTTGTGCGCGAACTTATGCGTCTTGTTGAACAGGTAAAAATTCTTGAAGATGAAATCCAGCAGGCAATAGATCTTGCTTATCCTGCATTTAATCGCATGCTCATGATAGACGGTGCCGATCAGGTTGAAAGAATCGCTCATGGCATTCACTACGATTTTGATATGATAGAAAAAGTTGTTGTTGTGGGCGGTATGCAGTTTGAAACAATAGAGGTTGAGCTTCCTAAAAAAGAACTTTTTTATTCTGCCCTTGGAACTTATGCAAACACTGATGATGTAATTGTAAAGTTTTTTAATCTTCTTACTCTGCTTACTCAAATGGCTTCAATTCGTACTATTGTCTGGCGTCTTGCAGAAGAAGTAAAGCGTACTCAGCGTCGTGTAAATGCTCTTGATAAAATGATAATCCCACAGGCTACAGAGACGATAAAATATATAGAGAGTGTTCTTGAAGAACGTGAACGTGAAAATGTTTTTGTACTCAAGGCATTAAAGAAAAAGCAGAATGCAGGCAGGAGTTAGAATGGCAAAGGAGTTTTTTAAAAAAGTTTTAGTTGCAATAAACGGTTCAGAAAGTTCAATTCGTGCAGCAATGTACGGAATAATGATGGCCCGAACCTATAATCTTGAACTTAAGTTTGTTTATGTTATTGACTCCGCTACAATTAATTATCTTGGAATGAACCAGATGCTTGCAAGAGATGAGCAGGTTGATTATAAAGTTGACCTCTGCTACGAAGGACAAAATCATCTGGAGTATGCAGCTTCTCTTGCGGGAAGTAAGGGTGTTCCTGCGCAGACAGAATTAAAGGATGGCTCCGTTGTTACAGAAATCCTTAAGGTTGCAAATGAGTTTGAAGCAGACCTTATTCTTATTGGTTCAACTTCAAAAAAGAAGGGTGCCAGCCTTATCAAACGAAATATCCATTCAAGTCATCAAAATGATATTATAGAAAATTCAAAAATTCCTGTGCTGGTAGTTCAGACTAACGATAAAGAAGAAATTGAAACAAAGTTTAAGATTTTTTAGGAAACGCCCATGAAAGATTTTTATAAGATACTTGGCGTTCGTAAAGAAGCAACCCTTGCCGAAATTAAACGTGCCTATCGCGAAAAAGTAAAAAATCTTCACCCGGACCTTACCGGCGATGTTTCGCTTCGTGATGAATTTAATGAAGTTGTTCATGCCTACCGGGTTCTTGCAGATGCTCATCAGCGTTCAATTTTTGATGAAAGCTTTTTCTTCAGGGCAAAGACAAACCCACACAATTCCCAATCCTTTGATTATTATAAATGGCTCAGTGGCCGTGATGACTATGAAAGCCGAGCCAAGCTTATTTTTTACACACTCATGCATAATAAAGAAGACGAAGCTGTTGCAGAGTTCAAACGCATGCAGACTAATCATGCAGATTTTACTCTCAAGGATTTTTTTACCCGCGAAGATTTTATGGATTATGGATACATCCTTGCCGAAGAGCTTGTGCTTCGCGAAGAGTTTTACGATGCTTTTATCCTTCTTGAACAGATTATTAAAATGGAATATTCCTACAGCTATTTTTATATCTTTTTTCCGGAAGTAATCAATTTTACCCTGACAATCCTCAAACGAAATATTGATGGCGTTATAAGTGATGAACTGGCTCTTGATGTTTATGAACGTGCACTTGATCTTGAGTTAGGCAAAACTAACGATTCTTTCTTTTTACGCAAGATGAGCGAAGAATATCGCCGTCTTGGAGATGCTTCGACTGCCGAAATCTGTTTACGAGAATCGTTAAAAGTGTTAGTATAGACTTACTATGATTAAAATTAAAACTTTAGAAGAGATAGACGGTATTCGAAAATCCTGCCATCTTACTGCCGACATGTTTAATGAGCTTCTGCCTAAAATTAAGGCCGGAATGAGTACTTACGATATAGACATGCTTTTTAAACATTTTATAGAATCACACGGAGGAACTCCTGCCTGGTACGTAGAAGATTTCCCGGGTGCTGTATGTATTAGTATAAATGATGAAGTTATTCACGGACTTCCTTCTAAAAAAAGAATTGTTCACGACGGAGACCTTGTAAGTCTTGATGTTGGAATAAACCTTAACGGTTACATAAGCGATACAACCCATTCTGTACTTATTGGAAATGTCCGCCCTGAGGTTCGCAAACTTAAGGAAGTTACTGAAGAATGTCTTCAGGCTGCAATAAATGCCTGTGTAGTAGGTAACCGAATTGGTGATATTGCAAAAGCTGTTTATGGAATTGCTGCCGAAAAACATGGTTACGGAGTTGTTTACGATTATTGCGGTCATGGAGTAGGGCTTGAAGTTCATGAAGATCCAAGTATTCCAAATGTTCCTTTCCGCGGTATGAATCCACGAATTAAACCTGGAATGGTACTTGCTCTTGAACCAATGATTAATCTTGGTGTTCCGGATGTAGAACTTCTTGATGACGGCTGGACAGTAGTAACTGCCGATGGTAAAGTTTCATGCCACGAAGAACATACTGTAGCTGTCTTTGAAGATCATACAGAAGTGTTGACCGATTTAAACTATAATAAGTAGTAGAACACCGGCCGCCAGCGGCCTTACGCAAATAACAAAACATTTATGTTACCCTTTTAAAGAATTTATATTATATTATATATAAAGACTTTGTTGTGTGGTCCCTGAGCCTGTCGAAGGGCCATGCATGGGAGACAGAAATGAAAAAAATTACAAAATTACTAGCAGGTGCAATGCTTGCACTTATGATTGGTGGTACTGCATTTAGTCAGTCGGCTTTGGGCATTGTAGAGGCACTTCAGACAACCTTCCGATCTGTTTCAGATACAATGCTTCCTTCCGTTGTAGAAGTTGATATTACCCAAACCAAAACATATACAAATCCTTTAGGTAATATGAACCCTTTTGAATGGTTCTTTGGAAACGGAAATAACGGAAATAATGATAATTCCGATTCAAACAACAATAAACGCGAATACCAGACAACAGGACTTGGTTCGGGCGTAATTGTCCGCAAAACCGGAAATACCTACTATGTTCTTACAAATAATCACGTAGCAGGCGATGCAACAAAAATCAGCGTAAAGCTTAATGATGAAAGATCTTTTGAGGCAAAGCTTGTAGGTTCAGATAACCGCATTGATATTGCCCTTATTTCTTTTGAAACAAAAGATAATCTTCCTGTTGCAAAACTTGGAGACTCAGATAAGGTAAGACCAGGTGATATTTGTATGGCCTTTGGTGCTCCTTTGGGCTACAGTCAGTCTGTAACTCAGGGTATTGTAAGTGCTACTGGTCGTAGTGAAAGTTCAATGAGCTCTATCAGTGACTATATTCAGACTGATGCTGCTATTAACCAGGGTAACTCCGGTGGTCCGCTTGTAAATATTTATGGAGAAGTTATTGGTATTAATACCTGGATTGCTTCTTCTTCAGGTGGCTCTGTTGGTCTTGGTTTTGCAATTCCTATTAATAATGTTAAGAGTGCAATTGATGCCTTTATTAAAGATGGAAAAATCACATATGGATGGCTTGGTGTTTCTTTGCTTGATGTAAGTGATGAATATAAGCAGGAGCTTGGAGTAGGTAAGCAGTCTGGTGCCTTTGCTGCAGAAGTATTTATGGATTCTCCTGCATATAAAGCAGGCATTAAACCTGGTGACTACATTACAGAACTCAACGGAAAAACTGTAAAGACAGTAAATCAGCTTGTACGTGATGTTGGATATCTCGAAGCAGGAACAACTGCAACCTTTAAGATTCTTCGTGGCGGTACAAAGACATATGAACTTAAGGTTAAGATTGAAGCTCGTGCAAAAGATGTTGATTCTCAGAACAGCAAGCTCTGGCCAGGCTTTATTGCAACTCCTCTTACTGATGAAATGAAGGAGCAACTTAAGATTGAAAATAAAAAGCTTAAGGGTGTAGTTGTTGCAAGTGTAGAAGCTAAGTCTCCTGCAGCAAGTCTGCGTCTACAGGAAGGTGATATAATTACAGCTGTAAACGGTAAGGCAATCAAGAGTCTTTCTGAGTTCTACCAGGAGCTTGCAAATGCAACTAAGTCAATCAACTTTGACGTATATACAAATGGCGGAACAGTTACAACTGGTACGTTTAAATTTTAGAAGGTAAATAGATTATATAAAATTTACAATATTAATGTGAAAAAAAGCGGAGCAAAGGTTCGTGTTTTGTGGAGCGTCCTTTTCGTTCAGCGGAGCAAAACACGGTTCTTTGCGTGAGCATTTTTTATTTTGTTGAAATAATTTATATAATTTTATATAATATAAAAATCTGTAGTTTACGGAATTTTTGTGATTACTTCCTAGAAACCCAGGATTTGACCGGCAAGGCTTCCGCTTATACAGAAAAATAAAATATTTTTTTAAGGGGTTCCAATATGGCACTTACAAAAGAAACTACTTCTGCAACAGTAAAGAAGTACGGTGCAAAAGAAACTGATACAGGTAATGTAAAGGTTCAGATTGCATTGATGACACAGCGCATTCAGCAGCTTACAGATCACACAAAGCAGTTCCCAAAGGACGCAAATGCTAAGCGTGCTCTTCTTAAGGTTGTTGGTCAGCGCCGCAAGATGCTCCGCTACTTTGAACGCACAGACCTCGAAGGCTACCGTGCATTCATCAAAGAACTCGGACTCAGAAAGTAAGTATGTCATTGTCGCGGTCCCTGAGCCTGTCGAAGGGTGCCCGACAATCTCAAAATCCCGCCCGGTCATTGCACTGTGCGGGATTTTTTTTTAATTCAAAAATTCAGTGATTATTTTTTCAATAGAGCGAGTAGAAAGAGGATTTGTCTGCGTTTCCATTGTCATAATAAGGTTGCGCCCCGGGAAAATATTATTTTCTACGTAAAGCCGAAGTTTCGCCGCAACATTTCTGGCGTAATCAGGGGCGTCCATTAAACCAAAATGTTCCCAAATGTATTCTTTGCGCGTGTGTACATTAAGGCACAGAAAGTCTGGGTAAAGCTTTATTGTTTTAATAGAGGGGGCATGTTTATGGTCTGTGTGTTCTAAAGAAAAACCTCCTTTTTTTAATACAAGCGGATATTCGTATCTATAAGGAATTCCGTGTCTTAGAAGAGTGTCTGCAATAATCACTTCTGATTTTGAACGCACTTGTTCTTTGTTTGCTGTATCGTAGATGGGTGTGTCAGGGGAAAAGAAGTGTCCTTGCCATGTAACGCTTTTCCATTGAGCGATGTATTGTTCATGAGTAAGTGTAACTGGTGTAATGAGTGCCTGGCGTGCAGGACAGAGTTTTTCATAGAGCTTAGAAATTGCATATGTATAGTGATAAAACCATGGTCGTTTGTCTCCTTTTTGAGCTATACGAAGATGCCCTTGTGGCATTTCTTTTTGTGACTCTTTAAGATTGTTCAGTGTATTCTCTAATTCTACGAGCCTTTTTTCTATCTGAGTAGTAAGCCTATCTGGTAAAAGAAGTTCTTTATTCATTTTGTATCCTCCTTATGAATAAATAAATTAAATTTTTCACACAGAAAATTTGAAATAGTATTTTCTATGTGAAGAATTCACTTGTAATAGACACATGCATTGGATAATTTCACATAGAACTGCGGTTAACTTGATTTCTATGTGAAAAATTTGTTTCCATTCTTCCTGCTGGTATCTTTTGTTCAGGATATTTTCACATAGAAATCAATCCAAAAGGTTTCCTATGTGAAAACATCGCAACCAATCTACCGGTAGCTCCATTTAATTCAGCTATTTTTCACATAGAAATAACGCAAATATGTTTCCTGTGTGAAGAACAGGCAGATAGTAAAAATCCACATATATATATTGCCCAAAAAAAGGCACTTCTTACAAAAAATCCGAAAAAAAAATGCATTTTTTTTATTTTTTCAACTCTTGGATATGATATGTTGATTATTCTTCCATAATAATTTAGAATTATTAGAGCTCATTTTTTTAGCGGGGCGTTACGGGGCTGGCGATTGAAGCCCCGTTAGAAGGGGTAGAGCGCAACATCGTGCGCTCGAGGGGAAGGCTTTCCCCTCCTTGATTATGTATATTAGTTCAACTAATAAATAAATAAAACATACGTCGGATGTAGTGACGTGTGTAGGAGTTTAATTTATGTCTGTAGAAAGAGTAACCTACAAACTTGGAGATGCCGATCTCATCCTTGAAACTGGAAAAATCGGTAAACAGGCTAATGGATGTGTTTACGCTCAGTGGGGCGGAGCAGCTATTATTGCAACTATTTGTGCTTCGTCTGCTGTTACAGAAGGTCAGGATTTTGTTCCTGTAACTGTTGAGTACAACGAAAAATTCTATGCTGCCGGAAAGATTCCCGGTGGCTTTGTAAAACGCGAAGGTCGTCCTAAGGATAAAGAAATCTTGGTTAGCCGCCTTATTGACCGCCCTATGCGTCCACTTTTTGAACCAAGCTTTGGACATGAACTTCAGATTGTTCCAACCTGTGTTTCATGCGATGGTGTTCACACTCAGGATATTCTTGCTGTTATTGCCGCATCTGCTGCAACTTGTATTTCTGATATTCCATTCCACGGTCCGGTTGCTGCCTGTCGTATCGGATATCTTAATGGCGAATATATTGTAAACCCAACCTTTGAACAGATTGAAAAGGGCGAACTTGAAATTGTAGTTGCCGGAACAAAAGACGGCTTTACAATGGTAGAAGGTGGTGCCAACGAAGTTTCTGAAGAAGTAATGCTCGGTG
>Ga0247609_10001777_pt1 | contig 24467 bp, 25 predicted proteins | sample 172DNAGHGlowgp2_FD_193487 | JGI IMG/M metagenome (GOLD analysis project Ga0247609, IMG submission 193487) | Sheep rumen microbial communities from Palmerston North, Manawatu-Wanganui, New Zealand - 1728 DNA GHGlow gp2 | ecosystem: Host-associated > Mammals > Digestive system > Stomach > Rumen ...
CCAAATGGCAGCAGCTGGAAAAGTATGCACGGGGTTTTCTCTCCCGTATGTAGCTAAATACGCCTGCAATGATGGCGTGATCTCGTACAGCGAAGGCAGGAAGCTGGCCCGCGGTGTCGATGTCTCGATCGAACCGGATAGTGCTGAGGACAATGTTTTTTACGCTGACAATCAGGCAGCCGAGACGGATGCCGGAACCTTTACCGGCGGCACGCTCAACCTGACAGTCGACGGGCTTTTTCAGGAATCCGAGCAGTTTATTATGGGAATCCCGGACGCAGCATCTGACAGCGATTTTCTTGACTACGATGATGATCAGGTAGTCCCGTATATGGGAGTTGGATATGTCGCACGCTATCAGTCAGACGGCGTTACGTCTTTCTGCCCGACGATCATCGTAAAGACTCAGTTTAATCAGCTTCAGAACGCACATGCCACGTCTGAGGAGCAGAAGAATTACCAGACGCAGGCACTCAGCGCCGCCATTCTTCGCGGCGATGATGCAAAGCATAAGTGGAAGAGAGTCGGAAAAGAAGACTATCCCACCGAGGCGGAAGCTGAGGCGGTTATCAAAACGGTATTCAGCATTTCATAAAGGAGTTTTGAATGTTTAAGATCAACGGAAAGGAATACGGATTCTACTACAGTGTGTGGGCACACTGTGAGCTCAATGACTGGATTGTCAAGAATCCTGAGCGCTCGTATGCATCTGCAATCGTACAGAAAGCAGTAATTATGAGCAAGGCATACGTCAAGGCACACGGCGGAGCGGCTTTGAAGCCCCAGGACCTTGTAGATCTTCCGGTTTATGTTTTCACCGAGCTCGAAGCAGCCCTCACGGAGCAGGAAAAGAAAGACAGTGAGCGCACTGTCGAGGTGGCAGAAGATAAGTCGGGAAACGCGGAAAGCGCCGCACAGTAAAGTCGTTAAACTGGGCATGGTACGTTTTTTACGGGCACATGCTCAATATGGATGAAGAGGAAACGGGTCGCACATCATACGGGATGATGTGCGACCTCATTGCATGTATGTCCATTTATAAAGGCGGCGCGGAACAGAAATCGCGAAAAAAGACATATGATGAGATCATAAGAATGGAGTAAGGAGGGAATTCAATGTCTGTTAATATTGGCCCGCGGATAGGCGTCGAAGGAGAAGCGCAGTACCGCCAGCAGATGCAAAATATAATACAGGCCACGAAGACCCTCAAAAGTGAGCTTGCGGCTACGGAGTCGAGTTTTAGCAAAAACGATTCTGCAATGAAAAAGGCTGCGGAACGTGCAAAGCTCCTCCGGGATGCCATCAAGGACCAGAAAAAGCATATTGAACAGTGTGCGCAGATGGTCCAGAAGGCATCTGAAAAGTACGGCGAAGCCGACACGAGGACGCTCAAATGGAAGCAGGCTCTCGCGGATGCTCAAAACGAGCTCAACCGTTTGAACGGCCAGCTCGCACAGAACAATCTTCTCACCGTATGGGGGCAGGAAGTTGAGAAGGCCGGGCAGAAGCTCCAGGAGCTCGGGCAGAATATCACGCAGGTCGGAGATAAACTCACAACTACGGTGACGGCGCCGATCATGGCGGCCGGAGCTGCCTCTGTCAAGCTGGCCACCGGGCTTGAAGACGGGATGGCGAAAGTCTCGACGATCGCCGACGAGTCTGAAGTGTCCATGTCCGACATGGAAAAGCAAATCAAAGAGCTGTCCAATACAACCGGAATAGGAGCGTCAGATCTAGCCGAGGCGACATATCAGGCAATCTCCGCCGGACGTTCGACGGGTGAGGCTGTCGGGTTTGTGGCTGACGCTTCCAAATTGGCAAAAGCAGGCTTTACGGATGTCACGACGTCCGTTGATACCTTAACGACGATTTTGAACGCCTACGGGCTTTCTGCGGACGCGGCAACAGCAGTTTCCGACAAGCTCATCACTACCCAGAACTTAGGTAAAACGACGGTCGCACAGCTCGGCCAGTCTCTTGGTACAGTCATTCCGACAGCAGCGGAATACGGCGTCAATCTTGACAATGTCGCGGCTGCATATGTCGCAATGACTAAGAACGGTGTATCGACAGCTGAATCCACGACATACCTCAACTCGATGATTAACGAGCTGGGTAAGTCAGGGACTAAGGCGAGTGACATCCTGAAGGAGAAGACCGGCAAGAGCTTCCATGAACTCATGGATTCCGGTGCTTCTTTTGCTGATGTTCTCGGTATCGTGATCGAGGGAGCTGACGAGGCCGGCGTAGAGCTCGGCGATATGTTCGGAAATGTCCGTGCCGGCAGGGCGGCGATGAATATTGCGGCGAACGGCGCGAAGGAATTCAACAAAGCGCTCGACTCTATGAGCAAGGTTGCCGGAGCTACCCAGACAGCTTTTGACAAGGTTGCGAACACAACAAGCTCTAAGTTTAACAAGGCGGTCAACCGGATAAAGAATTCAGGCATCGAAGCCGGTCAGGCGATCCTCACGGAATTCGCACCGGCAATCGAGGCTGGATTTAATAAGGTCACGGAAGCAACAACGGCTTTCAATGCCCTCAGCTCGGAGCAGAAAGCAAGTGTTGTGCAGTGGGCGGCAGTTGCGGCCGCGGCAGGTCCTTGTATTTCCATATTCGGAAAAGTCGTGACAACGACCGGGCAGGTCGTAAGCGGAGTTGGCACTGTCGCAAAGAAAGTCGGCGAATTTACAAGTGCGGTCGAGGCCGCAGGCGGAATGGGGGCATATCTGTCCACCAGCACCCTCGGTATTGGACTGGCCGCCGGCGCGGTCGTCCTTCCTTTGGCGGCGCTCGGTGCGGTCATGGCAGACGCAGGTGCGAAGTCAAGAGAAGCGACAGCGGAGCAAATAGAATTTTCTAACCGTGTTTCAGAGGTGGCCAGTGCTGCGGATGCGGCAGCTCAGCACGTTGACGGTGTCGGATCCGCGATCGAATCAAGCGCGTCGGGTATCCAAACGGCGGCTTCCGGATTGTCTTACTATCAGGATATGCTCAATTCATGCTATGACGCAGAGGGCAACCTGAAGGAGGGTATGGAACAGACGGCAAACTTTGCGCTCAATGAGCTCAATGCCGCGATGGGCACGGATTACTCCACGGAATTTATTGCCCAGGCAGAAAATTCCAAAGCCGCGCTGGAAGAGATCAACGGCGCGATCGATACAAACATTTCGAAACTTAAGGAGCAGGCTATACAGCAGGCATTTCAGGCGGACTACGCGAACGCCCTGAAAGGACAGGCAGAAGCACATCAGGCACTTACGAAAGCCGAAGACACATACACAGAAGCGGTCAAGAACGCGAAGACCGCACAGGAAGAATTGCAGTCTGCACTCACGGCCACCGATGCGACGACCGGCGCGGGCATAGAGAGACAGCAGAAAGCCAAAGCCGCACAGGAACGCTATAACGCAGAACTCGATAAGGCGGCAAGCGCTTACGAAAAAGCGTCAGCCGCGGCAGCCGAAGCGGACGCACAGGTGCAGGGTCTTGATGAGACCATGAAGATCGCGGCCGAAGGAACCCCTGAAGCGATCGACAAGGCGGCGGAAGCTTATGCGGGTGTCGGGACTGCGGCAAATGAAGCCGGAGCTACGGCGCAGGCCGCGGCAGCGGAAACGACCGCGCAGACAGAAGCGCAGATGGAAGCACTGCGGCAGAATGCGATTGATAACATCCACGCGATCAGCGCGGAGCCTATCAAGCCGACTGTAGACACGGCAGGAGCTGAGGCGGAAGCAACGAACGGCATCAACAGCATGCAGCACATTTTCCAGGCGCTCAAACTTCAAAGCAAAGTCGGACCTGTACAGCGGACAACGCAGGAAGCGAATAAAGCCAAGACGCAGATGAGTAATATCATCTCCAAGCCGATGACCGGAAATGTCAACACGGTCAACGGCGGCAATGCCGCGGCCACAACTGCAAAGGCGGGGATGAATACGATTGTCACACAGCCAATGCAGGGCCAGATTAATGCTGTCAATGGCGGACCGCCTGCGGCAAGCGCGGCACACGGGTCCATGGTGCCGATTATCGCGAGTCCGATGAATGGTAATGTAGGAAGTGTTAACAACGCCGCCAGCGCGGCAAGCTCCGCATGGTCGACCATGCAGGGCATTTTAAGCAGACCGATGACTGCTGTTGTTCATGTTGTGCAGAATGTCACGCGTACCGTACAGGAAATCGTCAGCAAGGTATCCGGACACGCAGAAGGCGGATTTGTCACGCAGGAGCAGCTTTCTTTCCTGGCTGAAGGAAATCAGCCGGAAGTTGTTATTCCACTCGCTTCTTCAAAACGAGCAAGAGCTCTTGATCTGTATCGAAAGACCGGGGCAATCCTCAGCAGTGGAGACAGCGCATATCTTCCGGCCCTCGCCGGAGCTGGCTCAACGACAAATTACGGCGGATTTACCGTTAATGTCTACGGCGCTCCGGGACAGGATGAGGAAGAGCTTGCAGACATGGTAATTGATAAGATTAACGACATGATCGGAGGCAAGTGATGGGATACTTTGTATATGACTCAAAATGCTCGCTTGACTTCGGCGTCAACATCAGCGGGACGGGATCCTGGGTAACACCTCAGCGGAAGATTGAGACCGTTGAGGTTCCGGGCAGACCTGGGCGGTTGATAACTTATGTCGGGTCTTGGTCGCATGTCGACATTACATATCCGGCATGGATTGCCAGGGGATTTGACAAAAAATGGGATGCATTTTCTGAGTGGTGGAATGCTCACACGGATAATCTTTATAAGCTGACCGACAGCTATCATCCGAAGTACTACCGGATGGCCAGGGCGCTCAGCCCGTTGGAGCCGGAAGTCAGGACACTCAACAGGTCGGGACGTTTCGATTTGAAGTTTCAGGCAATGCCGCAAAAATACCTCATTGACGGTGATGTCCCGCGGATCATAACAGAAGGAGAAGAAATTATCCTGTCGAATCCGACAAGCTATGATGCGTATCCTGTCATAATCGCAAAGATAAGGGACAGCGAGCGGCACGAGATCGGCGTGTATGACGATCTGGAGAGTGTCATTGGCGAGATTAAATTCAAGGCGAGCGATTCTGCTTATGATTATCTCGATAACGACATTAAGTACGATGCTGAAATTCATGAGGCTACCTGTCAGTTTCCGGGTCTCCTTGCCGGCGCGAACGGAGCGATCATTGAGAGCTACCCGAATGAGTATAAGACGCTCTGCATTCCGGCCGGAAAGACCGTTACGGTCAGGAGCTTGCACGGCGAATTCGAATTCTATCCGAGGTGGTACATGATATGATTCCTAAGCTTTTTGATTTTACGGAATTGGCATTTACTTCAAACGGCCTCGGAAGAATGACAGATATCATCAGCTGCAAGGTCACGGAATCGCGGAACGGTGATTGTCTGTTAGAGGCAGAGTACCCAACGAACGGCATAAGGGCCAATGCAATCTGTGAATACCGTTATATCGGCGCTCCTTATGACGACACCGGGCGCGTGCAGCCCTTTGTTATCTATAAGGTCAAACGCGGGATCAAGACCATGAAGATCTCCGCAAAGCATGTCGGGATGATCAACTGCGGACTGTATATTAACGGCCAGATGCAAAGCGAGCTGACTGTCAAACAGAGATTCGCGCAGTTTAAAAATTCTATCATCGGTTATAGCTATCTGGATAACGGAACGCGAGTTTATAACTATCCCGAACATGCTTCCGTTTTGACATACTACACGGACATAGAAGACCCAATCCAGACTAGCATAAAGACCCCTGTCAGGCTGCGCGATTACATTCAGGGAGTGAGCGGGTCGATCGCGGATGAGATCGGATACGGCGAGGTAAGGTATGACCGCTGGAAGGTCGAATTCCTCGCGGAACGCGGCCAGAATTCCGGAGTTGTTTACCGGTACGGCGTCAATATCGGCGACATCACCGGGGAGACATCCAGTGCCGAGACGTACACCGGCATGGTGGCGTACTCGACTTATGACAATAATTTGCAGTATAAGCCGTTTTTCTGGATGGGAAGCGATCAGTCACCGGTCAGGATCCTGCCGAACTACAAGTTGATCGACCTGACAGCCAAAATGAAGCAGGATATGGTCTTCGAAACGAAAGCGGATTCGCAAAATAATGCTGAAATCAAAAAGAAGCCGTGGAACGTCGCAACGAACATCACGTTGACCGGCTACGAGTTGTCGAAGATGGCGGAGTATGTCGGCAGACTGCCACAAAGGCATATCGGACTCTGCGACACAGTGAAAGTCATATATCAGCCCCTCGGGATATCCGAGGAAGTTAAGGTTGTTAAGCTCGTCTGGGACGTCATCAAGGAGCAGTATACATCTATGAGCTTGGGAACCATCAAGAAGACACTCAACAAGACGCTTAGGGATCTGATGCAGGAGTATGCATCAGCAGCGAGGTGACACATGATCGTATATAAACTCAACACGGTGCCCAATTATGAGAACGCGGTGCAGATCGTGCACGCAAATGAGGGCGAGTTTGGCGGGCAGTGGGTATTTGATATTCGCGAAGGCGACACTATTTTTGATCAGACTTATGGCGTCCCGGAAGTCACGATCAACATTCTGAAGGCTGACGGAAATGTCTATTCGAATCCGGTAGCTCGCGGAATGAACGAGGCCGGGCGTGTCATAGTCGACATCAAGGAGCAGATGACAGCGGCACCCGGAAAGGCCATAGCGGAGCTTGTTTTCGAACGGACGGGAATGAAGAAGGCTACAGCGAACTTTGTGATTGACGTCGAGAGGTCGCCGGTGAACATGGGCGGCCATGAATCCGAGAGCCTTATAAGTTATGTCGAGCGCAACAGAGAAGCGGCTGAAAATGCCACAGCTCGGGCGAATGCAGCGGCGGCCTCAGCTGAGAGCGCGGTTGCAGCGGCGGCGAATGCAACAGCGTCAGCGCAGGCGGCACAGAGGGCCGCGGAGAACGCCCAGAACGTAGCAAACACGGCCGTTGATAACGTCACCAATGCGGTCCAGAACATCGAGGGCATGCCTCAGATGCTCCAGGCGCTTGCTTCTTCCCTCGCGTCGACCGGAATCCCTCAGCGGTTTCTCGGTTTCGACGGATCCGGCAACGCCGCGGCGTATGACACGGGATTTGTCACTCCTCAGATGTTCGGCGCGAAGGCTGACGGCACGACAGACGATAAGGCGGCATTTGAGGCGGCGCTGGCAAGCGGCCACAAGGTAGTAGTCCCGCCGGCATCGTATAAGCTCAGCGCTCCGATCTGGTCGGACGACAGTATTGTGATCGATAACTGCGGGACGTATGCGGTAAGTCCGCTGATTGTGAGCAGTGAGCTCAGATCTAGCTCGCCCATCGAGCGGCTGGTCAAGCAGTTTAACGCCTCTTCCGGGAACGCACGGGATTACACGCTCTGCGGGGCATGTTACGATTCCGCAAATAACAGGATCGTTGTGGCGTACGGCACGACATATTCAGGCGTGGAGGATTCCGGAGATATAGTTCTCACGGCATATGATACGGATTTTAATCCGATTTCCGATATGTCAAAGGTCATATCCGGAGTCGGCAGCGGAGCGGGCATTTGCTACAACGCAAAGACACATAAAATCTATGCCGCCTGCGGCGACGGTCACAACCAGATCGCCAGGATCGACCCCGACACTCTGACGTTTGAGGCGTTCGTAACGCTGCCCGTACATCTGAACGTGCGTAGTATCCTTTATGACGAGGATCGCGATATCTACTACGTCAATTGCTACAGCGAGGATGGCGACATCTGTATCGTACACGACAGCGCGTTCGCGGAGCTGGATAAGCATTTTCTTTCGGTTGGAGATGACATTTCCGAGCTTGTCGGAGATACGGGCACGCTCTATGTTGAGCAGGGTGCTGTCATTGATGGCCAGATGCTTCAGCTGCTCACGGGAAGCAGCGGCGCGTATCTCGTCCAGCATGATTATTCGAGTTACAACATCCTTAAAAAAGCGTATCGCATACCGTCGCATTATCATGGCGGCGATGAGCCGAAAGCGCTTGTCGATGTTGGCGGCACAATTTACATGCTGACAGACATCGCAGGCACGGACGGTCAGAGATGCGTGAGCGTGTCCCGCCTCGTCATAGATGAGCGCGTTGACGGAAATCAGGGCATCTATGATGATACAAAGATCCTCGGAAGCACATCTCTGACAGATCTCAACGACGTCTTAACGGTTGGCAGTTACCTTGCTCCGTCCGTCTCGGTTGCGACTGCCCTTACAAATGCGCCGACAACACAGGCTTTTGTCATGTGGGTGCTGCCGGCCCCGTTCACGAAGGAAAGCCGCGCACAGATTATCATGACCTATCACGGCGACATCTTCGTGCGGACATATGTAGCGCATGTCAGTATCTGGTACGGCTGGCGGCAAATCGCGGAAGGACCGCGCAAGAATGCTAATCAGTCCATTACCTGGGACGGTGCCGGATATGTAACATCTGGCGGCACAGAGATCCGCTTTACAATCCCGCACGCGATGCCGACCGAAGCGGCCGCCCTGCCGACGGTTACGGTCACGACGCTGAAGGTCAATGCACGACAGGGTGGTAATTACATCCTTTCCAGCGGGACGGATGTGGCCACAGCGTCAGGGTATACGGTAACAGCGACATCAACACAGGTTGGAATAAATGTCGCGATCAGCAAGACGACAGCTTTTTCCGATGTTGTCAATAATGCGGTATGCGGCATAGGCGCTTCGATCACAATGCACTATGAATAAGGAGGTATAGAGATGGTTACAATCACGTCGTCAAGCCCGGCCCCGTCCATGATTGTCGAAGGGGTGATGAAAAGCCGTGAGGTCTTCAGCTTTGCGGGACTCTCGACCGACACCAAGCCGACCGGCACGTATGGCGGTACGAGGATCGGCAATGGATCCGTGTTTTTCGAGATGAATACCAGCGCTGCATACATGTACGATGAGACCAATTCGGTCTGGCGAAAGCTCGGATAAGGAGGTGGACTATGAACGGCGAAACAATAGCCATGATTAAGGCACTCCAGGTTAAGAGCATCGAAGAACTCAAGACATCCGGGGGATCGGCGGACGCCGGCAAGGTGCTGACAGTAGGCAGTGATGGTAAGCTTATTCCGGCGGAGCTTGAAGTCGGTGAGGGTCAGGTTGCAGTAGACGGATCACTTTCTGTCTCCGGAGCGGCAGCGGATGCAAAGAAAGTCGGGGATGCGCTTAGTGCAGTAAATGGATCTTTAGATGTCAAAGAGGCTGATTTAAGAAACGCATTAAACTATATTTCGGGTAATCTTGTACAGGATGCAACCGAAATGAACGCATATATTAGTGATGGAGACCACAAAATCAGATATACAGGCAACGCATACACCATTTGTGTTGAGGGAAAGCCGAACGCTAGTTATGTTATAAAGAAATCAACGCCTACTATTATGCGTGCAGGGTGCTATTCGGATGCAAATCCACCCTCAGCAACATTGTTGGCAAACTATGTTACAAACTATAGCGCATCCTCTGATCCTTTATATGTCGAAACAGACGCAACAAATAAATATATTTTTGTGCAGTTATATACTGACAACGATTCTGCGGAGTATAAAAGCATATCTGCAAACATTGGCTCGTTGGTTATACATGAACGGGATTATACAGATGTTAAAATCGAAAATATAAGTAACAATTTGAACAAAGTTACAGAATATGTTGGTGAACCCACAGTTTACAATTCATGGAATCAAGGAAACTACGGAGTATATCACACGTTCGGAAACAGAACTGATAGATGCGGTATCAAGCCTGATTTTACATTACATCATGGTGAAATATTGCGGATAACTCCGAACAATGATAGGGTTTCTATAATTGCCTGGACAGTAGATAGTACAACAGGCAAATATACCAATATTTTAAATTCATCGTGGCGTTACAATGAGCTTGAATACACAGCAGAAAGCGATGTACAAATATCTGTTGCAGTCGCTCGTCAAGAAAATACCGATATTGTGCCGGCAGATGTTAATGCTGTCGTTAAAGTTTATAAGAACGATGATAATCTGACTAATAAAATTGATGATTTGTCTGCTACAAACACTTCGTTGGATTTATTAAACAATCGAATCTTCGGTGACGGATTATCCGCAATATTTGAATTTGGATGGTTCACTGCTAATGTAGGCAGTGCATGGACATATACGGACGGAAACACAATGGTTCGTACACCAAGCAACTATAAATTGTTCTTGCCAAAAGGGTCTGTCGTTAAATTGACAGATTATACAGACGCGAGATTCTATGTAGCAGAAAAAACTAAAAACGGCATTGGCATTACACAGCCGGGTTGGCAAACAAGAGACTATATTATCCCTAATGATGGATATTACGGGATAATGATTTCTAACTTGACCCCCATAGCACAAAGCGACATCACCGCACTTTCATCGTTGTTGGTTATAAATTTCAACAGCATCTATGAAAGATTAGATGAAATTGAATCAATAATCGGATATGAACAAGTGCCACCTTATTATGATAGTCAACTGGAAACAAAAATTGCTGAAATTGCAGATAATATAAATAGTGTTGGTCGCAACGGCGAAACATTTATTTTCATTACCGACTTGCATTGGGAAACAAACTATAAACATTCTCCGGCTTTAATCAGGTATATACTGAATAATAGCAACGTGAAGATTGTGCTTTGTGGCGGAGATTTAATAAATACCGCAGAAAAAGATGTCGCAATCGAAACAATGCGTAATTGCATCAAGGCATACAGTTATACGGATTATGAGTTCAAAGTTGCTTTTGGCAATCACGATGCTAATTCTTTGAACTGGTCAACAACCGAAGAACGCGATGAAAATATGTTTTCACCCAATACTGTATTTGGACTTACTCAAAAACCGTATAGTTATAGCAATCACTATTTCTCAGATAACGCTATCAACTTCTATTTTGACCGTATTGATAGCAAAACAAGATTTGTATTTGTTGACAGCGGACAGTATGGAGAATTCGACGCAGAAACAATTCCAAATATTTGTGCTTTGTTGAATGAGACACCTGCCGATTATCACATTGTAATAATTCAGCATTGGATTGTATCGGAAACAAGCGCATCAAATATTACTATAAAACCGGATTCGATAAAACTCTGTAATATCATCCATGCGTTTAATGCAAAAACAAGCGTTGTGGTAGATAGTGTAACTTACGATTTTTCAAACACGAACGGAGAAATTGTTTTATATCTTGGTGGGCATACACATTTCGATGCATCCTACGATAGCGATAGTGCGGATAACCCAGCTAAAATACCTATCGTATTAACAAATACAGACAGTACGCGCGAAAACACGATCACTGTGCCGACTGATCAGCAATGTTTTGATGTCATCACTATAGACTACACCAATCGGACAATAAATTTTGTCAGAATTGGGCGCGGTTCTGACAGAAGTTTTACTTATTAAAATAATGCACTAAACGGGCATTTAGTAGTAACTATACCACCTAATGCGTAATGGTATGATGTGGTAGCAATAAATCAAACGGCCCCGGATGAACGGGGCCGCTGATCATGGAGCGACATCATCTTTATGTTTCTCGAACCAATCAGACAGCGCCTTCCGGATCACCCAGGAAGCAGACCGCTCATTGATTTGACAGTAGTGCATGAGCTGGTCGAACTGTCGGGGTTCAAATGACACAGACATTTTTATATGTTTATCCTTGTCGCTCTTTTTTGGTGGTGCCATGCTATCACCTCCCACTTGTATGATAAGCATTGTATGAGGTGGTAGCAAGTCACACGGCATATGTTCCCGGCATTTGTGTCGGTAACAATAAAATCTGCTATCAAAAAATCTAAGCCGGGCATTTACTTAACAAAACACCTGAAAAACAGCACAGAACGCTTGTTCTATAAGCATATTTATGATATTATAAGTATAGAACAATAAAAAGAGAGCGGGTCGGGAAGCTCTCGGCAAAGAACAAATCCCGACCCGCACAAACCTTGCGGTCAGGGATATTATAACAAGTAACACCCCTGGTCTGCAAGAGACAATGCGGAAAGGGGTGTTTTTATGTGCGACAGTTTCACGGAAGGATTCTGCCTTAGGCTGCAGGGCGTTCTTCCTCCGGAGCAGATACGCGCCGTCAAGGATCTGCTTAACATTTACACGATGGGGTTCCAGATTGAACAGATCTCGACAGAGTTGTCCGTTCCGGACTACCAGCTCCCGGAAGCCTATTATATTTATATGGCTTCAAAGGAACAGGACGGATGTATGAAGGCCGGCACAAAGGAGCAGTATAGAATGTGCCTGGAAAAGCTGCTTTTTCAGCTATGCCTTCCTCTGGAGCAGATTACCGTAAATCATCTGAGGCTTTTTATCCAGGACATAAGCACGGATAAACGGACAGGCAAACGGCTGTCTAAATCGACGATCAACCAGAGGAAATCAATTATTCGCTCATTCTTCTCATGGCTCTATCAGGAAGAATATATTTCAAAAGATCCATCTGTACGAATCAAACCAGAAAAAAACGATATGAGACCTCGGACGGCTTACCAGGATGTCCAGATTGAATCGTTGCGGATGGCTTGCAAGACAGATCGGGAGAGGGCAATCATAGATTTGCTGACTTCTTCCGGAATTCGGGTAGCCGAATGTGTTGGCTTGAATATAAAGGATGTAGATTTAGAACGGAGAGAAATAGTCGTCCTTGGAAAAGGTGAAAAGTGGCGGACCTCTTATATTGATGCTACAGCTGTTGTTTCAATCAGGAAATATCTGGATTCAAGAAATGATGATAATCCCGCGCTTTTCGTTTCTTCGCGGAAACCGCACAAAAGAATTTCACCGTCAGCAGTAAGAAGGTGTCTTCACAAGCTGACACCCGAGTCCGGAGTCTCTGATGTGATCCCGCATAGATTCCGGCACACGATGGCCACGACGGCTATCAACCGGGGGATGCCGGTCGAATCCGTACAGGCGGTCCTTGGCCACTCTGAAATCAGTACAACAATGCGTTATGCACATGTGGCAAAAGAAAAGGTCAAAGCAGATCATGCAAGATTTTTGCAGTAAATAAGGAGGTTTACTTGAAGCAAGCAAGAGATAGACCGTAAATGGTCGGGCTAACAGTAACATATTTAATGATCACCAAAAGCACCCGCACAGGTGCTTTTTTATTTAAAGGAGGTAGAACAGTGAAAGAAACATATTATTTAATCGCGGGGCTCGTTTCCGCAGCGATCGCGTACGTATCCGAGAAACTTGGCATGCTTATCCCGCTCATCGGGCTGCTCGTGCTCATGATGGTAATCGATTACATCACCGGCATGCTGGCGGCAAAAAAGGAAGCCGTTGAACATCCGGACGATCCTAAATACGGATGGTCAAGCGCCGTCGGGATGAACGGTATTATTAAAAAATTCGGGATTCTTTGTGTGATTGTCGTCTCTATGGTCCTTGATTATATTGTTGCAACGCTGGCCATACAGATGAATTTCAATCCGCCGATCACGACGCTTTTCTCGCTTCTGGTCACGTCGTGGTTCTTGCTTAACGAAATGCTTAGCATAATCGAGAATTCCGGAAGGATGGGCGCAGATGTCCCGGATTGGCTGGCTAAATACATCGCAGGGCTTAAAGATAAAATTGACAGTGAAGGCGGCTCTGCAGAGCATATAGACAAAATCGAGTAAATAAACAACTTTACTTACAAGGCGGGGAGCTGAGGCTCTCCGCTTTTTCTGTATATGGAGGCAAGTATGACAGAAAAACAGTGGATTGATTTGATTGCAGGAGACGCTCAGAGAGCCGCGAAAATGTACGGCTATCTTCCTTCCGTCCTCATCGCTCAGACCTGTCAGGAGAACGGCTACGGGGCGGACCCGGAATGCGCCGTGCTCGTGGAGGCGAACAACCTCCTCGGGATGAAACGGGAACTTTTAAACTCCACATGGAAGAGCAACTACTGGCACGGCGTATGCATCACGAAGAGGACGCCGGAATGGTACAACGGGAGGAAGACATACATCACGGACGAATTCCGGAGCTACAGCAGCATCCTGGACTGCTTCTATGACTACTGCCAGTTCATGAGAGACGCCCGCTATGATGTCGGAGGCGCTTTCAAATACCGCGACCTGCTCGGGACGAAAGACCCGTACACGCTGATCGAGGGCGTTCGGAGCCGTGGATACTGCACAGATCCGGAGTACAGCCGGGCGATCATGCGAATCATAGAGAAACATAATCTCACAAAGTATGATGAGGTAAAAAAGATGGTGAAACCTACAATTATCAATCGGATTGCAGAAAATGAGGATCAGGTCCCAGCACACAACGCGAACAGTCACGAGTACATTGCTATACATTATCTGGGTGTTAATGGCGAGAATCCTGACCTTTACGGAGGCGGATACGGCGGCCACTTTTTTGTTTACCTTGACGGAAGATGCTCGCAGGCGGCCAAAGTGACAGACAAGCTCTGGCACGTCGGCGCATCCTCGGGATTCCGCTACATCCACCCGTATGCCAGGAATGCGAACACCATCGGGATCGAGTGCGCGACGTACTCGATCGGCGACCGCTGGTTTTTCACGAAAGCCACACAAGAAGCATGCGCACGACTCACGGCGTGGATTATGTCGGAATACAACATCCCGATGGACCACCTGCTCCGTCACGGCGATATCACCACAAAGCACTGCCCGTCACCCTATATCGACAACCCGGGCGACGGACCAAACTGGACGTGGGAGCAGTTCAAGGCAAAAGTGGCTGAATACCTCGGGAACGCCCCGGAGAGAGTCCTGACGCCCGTCCAGCGCCTTGTAGCGACCGGGCAGAGGCACAGCATTAACTACTGCGCTCATCATATTGATTGCGATGGCGTCTATGGCAAGGAGAGCAGGAAAAACGCCGTAAGATGCCTCCAGAGGGCGGCCAATATAGACTGGGACGCTAACCTGTCCATTGATGGAATCGTCGGCGAGAAGACCCGTGGGACGTTTGAGGGGCATTATATCAAACGCGGCGAATGTCAGGACATGGTCACGGCGGTCGAGATTATCATGTACCTGAAGGGCAGGAACCCGAACGGGGTAGAAGTTCCGGGAACATTCGGCGCAGGCCTTGCAAAGGCGCTCGGGACGGAGTACCTGAGTGGTCCGGACATTCTTAAGTTGGTTGACTAACATTTGACTAACATTTGACTAACTTTTGAATATCACTAAAATATCGCAAGATACAAAAAATCTTTGTATTTTTGCATAAAATACAAAAGATAATTGTTCAGCCTCTTCGGGGGTTGGGTTCTCCAAAAATAAATTGATTTGATATCAATTTACACTGCTTGCAACTTTAATTCATGCGTCGGTATATACCCACGCCCTGCTTGCGAAGTTGTGAAATCACGCATAAGGATATCCTTATGCTATCCTTGCTGATCTTTTTAAAGACATACAAAAAGAGGAGGTTTTTCGCCTCCTCTTTTTTTTCGTTGTGCATGCCACTTTAAACATTAACTTTTAAATCCACATCAGGGATCAGAATCCCTGAAGACTATTTGCGCAATATGCAAAACTTTTTATTCGAATTAAAATGCTACCATTCTGCTACCATTTCTATTTTTTGCACATAAAAAAATCCCGTTTTTGCTGATATATTCAACAAAAACGGGATTTTGTGTTAGTGGAGACAGTGTACCCTCATACACTGGTCACGTGCAGACACATGATGGCGGATTTATTGATAATTACACTGTCTTCCGGGATGTCCTAAAATATAAAATCGGTCGCCAGAAGTCGCAAAAGAAAAGAATAAATGCTACCATTTTGCTACCTGGTATCAACTGCTTAACATGCGGATATTGTCAATCTGTGCCTCATCTTTTTTGCGCTGTTCACCCGTCACATGCAGATAGATCTCTTTTGTGATCTTGGAATCGCTATGGCCAAGTCTCCGGCTGATTGTGTCGATGCTCGCATCCTGCGCCGCGAAGATGCTGGTCATCGTGTGCCGGCACGCATGCGAAGTCAGCTTCCGGCCAAGCACACGAAGAGAATTCTCAGCAAGGTATTTATTAAAAGCAGAATAATGAAGGTAGCCTCCTTTGGCATCCGGATAGAAAAGATGTGACGAAGCTCCTGCGGCCAGGAGCATGATCCGTCGTTCCTTCCTCATTTCTTTTATACAGTCCGCCAATTCTTTCTGGATGTAAACATCCCTATTCGACGTGTCGGTCTTCGGAGTGTCGTGCAGCTTATCGAGTTTGACATCATAAGTCTTACTGACATGGATATACTTATCACCGACATCTTTGTCAGTCAGTGCGATCAACTCACCGATCCTAAGCCCGGAGAGGCAAAGGAAACGGGTGAGGAGCTTCCAGCGGTTATTATTCATCGAGTCAAGCAGCTTCTGCAGTTCCTCCGGTTCCATAAATTTCGTCATGAGTTTCTCCTTTTTTCCCGGGTCCGGGAGATAGCTTATCTTGTCGGCCAGAGCAGGAGACTCAACCAAGTCCATCTTATACCCCCACCTGATACAAGCTTTAAGATATTTTATCCGGCCATTTGTGCATGCCGGCGTTTCCCCGGCGCTGATCAGCTTATCGGTCACATAGGCAGCGGTCAGGCTGCTTACTATGGACTGTCCGCCGAGGATCCTGCCAACGGCCGCGGCCTGGTAAGAGTTCCGGACAGCTGTCGTTTCCTTGACGGTTACTGATTGATACTTTGCATACTTATCCATGAGAGTCTGCAGGGTAATTTTGTCGGGTGCTGCGGATGCCTGGAGTTTTTCCGTGATCTTGTCCTGCAGGATGGCCGACGCTTTGCGCTGGTACTGCGGTGTGTCTTTTTCGAGCGTACACGTCACATACTGCTGTTTTCCCGTGATTGGATCGATATATCGCTCCATATACCGGTATTTGTTCCCTCGTTTTTGAATCCACATAGAGTCCTCCGTGCTTGCAAATTAAGAGGGATGCAGTTATAATTTAGCTGTCTTAGTATTAAGGGCTGCTGATAACTGCATCCCGGAAGACCGCTCTATCGCAGCAGGGCGGTCTTTTTTTATTCAGTGGTATATTGATAGTCATAAATCAGCTGCATTGTGCTCATGAGTGTATATGCATAGTCTGCATAGCCTTCCTTTGCTTTCTCATCCAAATACATGTAATCAACTTGGATTTGTTTGTGATCAGCGTCGTACATGGCCGCTCGCGTCAGATCGTACAGGTCTCCGACAGTCCCGTCATAATTTGTTTGCCATGTGCCAGAGCCTTGACGGACCGGCTTATCACCGATAAATGTGTCGTCGACTTGGCTAAAAACTATATCAATCCCGTCGTGTTCTTCATCAAATAAGTAGTCGAAATCAGACATGGAGAAATCTTCCTTAGAATCCTTATCGACGTAAATTGTCAGGAAGGCAATTCCTTTATCGTTTTCGACTTTCTTATATGTGTACGATGTGAAAAGGTCATAACTATCATCAACATCTTTCTCCCATCCGATGGGCGCTTGAATCGTAAGATTCCCAATCTTTTCCTCAGTCGTTTTAATTGCCGGCGGCGCAGGAGCTGCGCACGCCGTTAAGCATATTGTGGCTGCCGCCATAGCAGCAAGTATTTTCCTCATCATCACTTTTACCCCTATTTTCGTTTTTTCATGCGTCTCTGGAAGTCTGTGAAGCTTTTGACTTTTCAGAAGAAGCCTCAGCCTCCAGCTCTGCCCGGTAGCTCTCGACTTTCTGATCAATTGACTCGAATTCAGTTTCTTCCGGGAAGAGGTATTTTTTTGCATAAGCTTCCAGTTTTGCCATGTCTTCTTTATCCATGCTGAGTATTAATCTGGCCAACCTTAAGCGGAAGCTCTCACTCTCATCCGGAAGAAAATAATCAATCCGCGCCTTCAGGTCGTCTCCGATCGGGCGTGCTGCGAACATCTCACCGCTTCCATTCCTTAGCCATTCCTCATTAACGGAGTATTCTCTGCATATAGCTTTTGCCATCTGGTCGGTAAGCGAGCGTTCGCCTTTTTCAATTTTCGATATCGCTGTTTTTCCTACGCCAAGTGCAGAACCGAATTTTTCCATTGTGAGGTTCAGGCTATCTCTTATTTCTTTAACTCTTACTCCCTCGTTCAAGTTATCACCTCCTTGATTTTAATTTATCATCATTGGTTTGCCGAATCAATAAAAAGTTGGCAAAGGGTACAAAAATGTATTGACATGGTTGGCTATGGGGTTTATCATGTTGGCATAGGAAACATACAACAAGCAACGAACCGAAAGGGGGTGTCAAAAATGAGCGAACGCGAGCAGGAAGACAAGCTTCTGCAGATTTTCCGGGAGCTTGGGAAAGAGGAACGGCCGAAGCTTTTGAATGTGGGCGAAATCATGATAGCACTCAAGAATTTGCCGTCTCCTCCTAAGGCGAGCGCATGAGGGCGGCGGAGAGAATCCGCCGCCAGCACGCCAGGAAGCAGGAAATTAAACACCTGGCTAAGCTCCGTAGGAAAGAACGGGCGGCGAAGAGAACAAAAGATTAATTTTTCGTTAATTCGAGTTTTTTCGAGTTTAAAACTCGAAAAAAATTCAGAAATAAGTAAGTAGAAGGGATTTTTATTTTTCGGGATGTAGCTCAATGGCAGAGCGGTTGGCGAAAGTCAATGGACTTAGCGGGTTCGATTCCTGTCATCCCGTCGAGGTGGACGTTCTTACTCTTTATTCATCACCTCACAAAAAGGAATAAAGGGCGGCAAGGCGGTGCGCTGTAAGGAGTCCGTCCGGTGATGTTCGGTTAATTCATCCGGTTCCCTCCCATTTCCGTGACAAGTGGGAGCGCGACGTAATGGCAGTGTAAGGTAGCGCAGCAAAGTACGAATAAATACACTGTGGCAGCCGGGAAAGACCGGCAACAACGGGATGTAGCTCAATGGTAGAGCGCCGGGACCCCTCATAACCGGAGGCTGCAGGTTCGAATCCTGCTATCCCGATTTGGCTTCTGAATAGTGTTTGACGTCAAGCATATGTGCACTATCCGAAATCCTGAAGATGAGCCTCAGGCAGTCGGGCGCCAGTGCGTGACGCAAGGAAGAAGATACTGGATACGTTGTGAGCTTGTAAGGTAAAACGCTCTGACAGCCGGGAAAGACCGGCAACAACGGGATGTAACTCAACGGTAGAGTAATCCGCAATAGCGTGACGTGCAGGCGGACTCCTGTGATTGATACAGGTTCGATTCCTGTCATCCCGATTCCCCCAGCGTGTGCAGTGATCCCCGATCAGGGAGGAGAGCGCTGGATAGAGAACGGTCAAAGTTTTCAAATCAAATCAATACCCAAGCAGAAAGGAAAATATTTTAAAGACAGGATAAGGATGGAATCAATTAAGGGCGTCGTGAAACGTGACTCCCTTGTAAGGAAGGAGGCACATATGGAAGCAAAGGAAGCGAATAAGCTGCTGATGGAAGAGCGGTATCTGCTCAGGGATTGCAGCGGAGTCGACAATGAAACAAATGACAACAAATTTAGCAAAAAGTGCATAGATCTGTCTGAAGCTATCGAAATGGCAGCAGATGCGCTCGAAAAGAAAGAGAACATGAGGAACACATTTCTCTGGGCTCTCCGCAGGGAGATCAACATAATCTGTGCTACTAAGCTGTCGGATGCAGAGGAAGGGTGCCTGTTTTTCTCGGGCGCGATAAGAAGCATGAGTTTCCTCAGTGGGATGCTTACAGTTGCGCAGACGTTGGACATCCTCACATTTGATGAATGGGAGGAGTACAACGCGGCCCTGATGGAGATCGAGCAGGAAATGTACGACATGGCCAGATAATTCCCATCCGGCGGGCGATAGCCGGAATTATGAGGGTGCTGGAGTAGGCGTGTTTCTGTCAGTCTTTCCACGCTGAGCGGGTTCGAATCCCGCGGCCTTCATCGGTTTTCTGTATTTCATTTGCAGAATTCCTCCAAGGATAAGTCCCTCTTACGGCGGACGGCTGTGCTAAGGAGCTTCAAACGCTCCGAGGGGGCATTAAGCCGGCAATGCCGGCACACGTGAAAGGAAGGAAATGAATATGAAACAATATATAACAAGGACAGAGGCCATGGAAGAACTTGGGCTTTCCACGACCGCGATGAAGACGATAATATCCGAGATCCGGAGTTATTCCGGAGTCGGGAAGCGCTACGGCCCGTATGCACTCAGGGGGTCAGGTAAGCTCCTGCAGATAAGGTACGCGGTACTCACCGATTACATGAGCTATCGTGACCGCCTTCGGAACAAAGATTCCAAGAAGTATGTTCCTGAATTCGATGTCAGGGAAGCTGAGCGGGATCTGGGAGTCACATCAGACGTATTCATCACCCAGCAGCTCAGCGTAGATCCGGATCTGATCGCCGGCGCGATCGTCAGGGAGATCGCCGCAAAGATGATATCCGGGTGAATGCCCGGTCATGCTGGATGCTCCGGAAGGGAGTGCCGGAGGGTGCCCTTATCCCAACAAATCCCATAACCTCCGGTAGCGGGGTCATGCCCGCCGTCCTGCCTTCCGGGCGATAGCCCGGGAAGAGCATTTTTATTCCTCATATGTCGGTCCCTCCGGTCTCCGGAGGGAATCCCGGAACGAGCTCACAGGGAGCAGAGGCGCATTTTTAGTCCTTTAGAAACATATAAAGCAAGCTGCCAACTGCTGAATAATCGTGAAACCTACCTGATACTCACAAGCCTCAGCGGGTCCGAGTCCCGCCGTTCCGTATTCGCGCATCGTTAAGCCATCGTATGCGTACTCCTTTATATTTTAGTGCTGTACCGCTGCCGGCTGGCAGCGGTACGGGCCGGTAATTACGGGGCTGTTTCAAACAATGAATTTTTCGATATATCTGATTCCGCGATTTAGTTTATATGCATTTTACTTTTAGCCCCGTCGTTATAGACACATGCCGAAATAAAGCAGAAAGAGAGGACAACCTATGAGATGAGCTAACTACCGCTGCCGGATAGCAGCACAAACGACAACTGAATAAATCGGGGCGGATCTCACGAAAAATCTGATCATTGTACGAATACGCAGCAAATGATCAGCGGCAGAATATAGCAAATGCACACTACTGACAAAAACCATATAAATGCCTCATTTTGGCAATCCGTAACATGATACCGCCCCGATATTTGTAAAGACCCGTAATGCAGCCGCCCGATGGGCGACCGAGGCCAGCCGGTAAAATGCAGAGCCAGGACACGAAAGGAAGAAATTAAAATGCAGACGAAATCAATCAGGGCAGAGATTCAGCACGGGAAGCTCAAAGCTTACATCAGAATCGAAGACAGCAAGACAAAGAACATCATCACATATGCCATAAAATATCCGCGAAGCAAGCAGCCGTATTACTTCGTCGGTGAGGTGAGGCATGATCTGAATGAACACGAGATCAAGCTCCTCCGGGAAGTGATATCGTGCGTCAGTGGGTGATGTGTGTCATTTTCAGGGGTAGGTATATCTGCCCCTTTTTTCGTAGGACCGTCAGAACGTCGGATGATCCGGCGCTGTGATGATCCTGCGACAGGCAGCGGTCCGCTGCCATCGCGGAAAGCATGCGAAAGGAGGTATATAAGAGACAATGATAACATTCAGCGTCCCGGGGCCGCCTCAGGGCAAGGCCAGGGCGCGAACAGTCCGCACGAAGAAAGGCGATTCGATCAGCTACACGCCGGAGCGGACGGAATACTATGAATACAGGATATTGAACGCGTTCCTGTTCGAGGCAGGGAATCCGAAGGAACTGGTATTTGCTAAGGGCGTGCCGGTCAGGATCCGGATCACGGCATATTATAAGCCGGCAGCCAGGACAACGAAAAAGGACATGATAAAGATCCAGAACGGTGAGAAGTTCCCGACCAGGAAACCGGACGTCGACAATATCACAAAGGTCGTGCTGGACGCCCTGAACAAGGTAGCCTATCACGACGATTCGCAGGTGATTGAGATCACCGCGAGGAAACTGTACTCAGTGAATGAAGGGCTCACCGTAGAGATCGGCGGAGCTGCTGAGGAATGGACTGATCTGAAATGCTACGGGCTGTATTGATCGGTCCGAACTACTAACCTGATGGAGGTAATCATATGGGAAGACCACGTAAACAAGGCCTCGATTACTTCCCCGTTGATACGGATATTTTCAATGATTTCGGGATAAGGATCCTCATGGCCAAATTCGGGGCTGACGGATTTACATGTTACATGTATCTCCTGACGAGGATCTACAAGGATAAGGGCTACTATATCGAGCTCAATGAAGATCTCGAACTCATTGCATCGCAGGATCTCGGAATGTCCCGCGAAAAGGTCAGGCAGATTATGGAATACTTGTTCAGCCGGTCACTACTGGTATCCATCACCAGCACACTTGTTGTTCCGGTCACTGTCATAACCTCCACCGGAATACAGAGGCGGTATCAGGAAGCTGTTAAGGTTAGGGCTTCGAAAAATGCCGTCGAAGTCAGAGCAGAGTTCTGGCTTCTCGAAGATGAGGAGACCGAGAGCTTTATTAAAGTGAAACCTTTTTTAAGTAATTCCGAGAAAAACGCGGGTTTTTCCGAGAAAAACGGGAGTAATTCCGAGAAAAACACCACAAAGAAAAGAAAAGTAAATAAAAGTAAAGTAAAGGAAAATATATCTATATCGCGCGGCGGTGCATATTTCAGTGAATCGTCAGTCAATGAGGCTTTTACCGCATACCTCGAAGCGAGAGAGGAGAAGCTGACAGACTACCAGATCAACCGGCTGATCAAGAAGCTGACGGAATTGTCCACGGATCCGAAGGAGCAGGCGGCGATTATAGACGAAGCCACCATTCACAAATGGAAGAGCTTCTTTCCGTTAGCTAAGCCGCGGAGCGGCAGCGGTACGGCCGAGAAGAAACCGAAAGGCAGTTTTTATAATTTCGAGCAGCGGCAGCGGTCAGCTGATGAAATGAAGCAGATCGAGAGCGCACTTCTCGGCGCCCCGCCGGCACATGAGGGAGCAGGATGAGACCGGAGGTTGAAAAGTTCCGTGAGTATCTTGTCGACGATGAGAAAAGCCCGTCAACGATACGGAGTTACTGTTATGCAGTCGAGAGCTTTCTGGAGGAGTACGGGACGCTCACGAAGGAACACGCAGTATCTTATAAGCTCGGACAGGTAGCGGGATATGCTCCTAAGACGGCAGCAAACAGAACAACGGCGCTGAATCGATTCTGTGAATTTATTGGCCGGCACGACTGCAAGGTCAAGACGGTCAGGGTGCAGGCCAAGCCGACAGTCGAAAACGTGATCACCGTCGACCAGTACGAGCAGATGATAGCCGGCCTGCTGGGTGATGGGAATATCCGCGGATACTGGATGACCGTTTTTCTGGCCAAGACCGGAGCAAGAATCTCTGAGTTCGTTCGCCTGGATAAATCAGGACTTGAAACGGGTGCTTGTGAGATGTGGACCAAGGGAAAGATAAGACGGATCCGCATCCCGGACATTCTTATTTACGAGTCTGCAGATTATTTTCAGAATGTCCCCGGGAACTTATTATTCCCGAACCGCTTCGGGAACCAGATGACGACGCGGGGAGCTGCCGCAGATCTAGCAAGATGGGCGGTCAAGTACGGTGTCCCGCGGGAACGAGCGCACCCTCATGCGTTCCGCCACTTGTACGCGATAGAGTTCCTCAAGGTCAACAAAGATATTGCACTTTTGAAAGATCTCATGGGACACGAGAACATCAACACCACTGCCGGCTACCTTACACTCAGCGAGGAGCAGCAGCGTGAGGAATTCAATAAGGCGATTGAGAGCCAGGAAATGCACCGGCCGGACATCCGGATCCGGAGAGAGGCACAGAAAAAAGCATGAAAATGATGAGAGGGAGAGCAGATGATTGATTTGATCGGGAAGGCGGCAATGCTTGAGATGCTGGCAGAGGAAAGTTCCGAGCTGTCGCACGCAGCCCTTAAGCTCGCCCGGAAGTACCGTGGAGAGAATCCAACTCCGAAGTCGGAGATGGAATGCATTGATTCCCTGACCGAGGAGACTGCAGATGTCCTGCTCATCCTTGACCAGCTCAAAAGCATCATTGCCGATGAGCGAGTAAAAGCTATCAAGGCCCAGAAGATGGTCAGATGGAAATTACGGATGGGAGGAGATTAAAACGAATAGTAATGAACTGATTTGCACGATGCATGAGGAAATCATTGCCATCTGCAAGGAGCAGCTTGAGGAGCTGCCGGAAGTATCTGCAGAATACTGCGGAGTTTATCAGGCGTTCCGTGACATCATGGAAGTGGCCGAGAAGGCCAAGGACGCCGGTGAGAGGATGGAGAACAGGCTTTTTCAGTACAGCACAGCCGTTAAGTCGCTCGGATTTGAAAGGGTAAGAGAATGATATACAAAACGAAAGACGGG
>Ga0247609_10001778_pt1 | contig 24465 bp, 29 predicted proteins | sample 172DNAGHGlowgp2_FD_193487 | JGI IMG/M metagenome (GOLD analysis project Ga0247609, IMG submission 193487) | Sheep rumen microbial communities from Palmerston North, Manawatu-Wanganui, New Zealand - 1728 DNA GHGlow gp2 | ecosystem: Host-associated > Mammals > Digestive system > Stomach > Rumen ...
CGCCGGAAGGTTTTACACAATGGCTTTTGAAGCTTGACGGCGTAACCAACGCCGAATTAGGCGATCCGAAACATTTTGGGCGGATTGAATATGTGTATTACCTTATGGCGAAACAAGCTGGCATAACAATGACAGAATGCCGCCTGCTCGAAGAAAACGGACGTGCACATTTTATGACACGCCGTTTCGACCGAGCCGGACACAACGAGAAACTGCACATGCAAACACTCTGTGGCATAGCCCATTACGATTACAAAATGTTGCATTCCTTCAGTTACGAGCAAGCGTTTCAAGTAATGCGCCAATTGCGGCTCACCTACTCACAAGCGGAAGAAATGTATCGACGGATGGTGTTCAACGTAGTGGCACGCAACCAAGACGACCACACGAAAAACATTTCGTTTCTTATGGGCAAAAACGGCCGCTGGTCGCTGTCGCCGGCATACGACGTTTCGTGGGCTTACAATCCAAACGGACCGTGGACTTCGTCGCACCAAATGTCGATAAACAACAAGTGGGAAAACATAACCCGAAACGATTTGTTGGCAATTGCCCGCAATGTAAACATAAAATCCCCTAACTCAATCATCGACCAAGTTGTGGAAAGCGTAAGCCATTGGCAACAACTTGCACATGCACACGGCATTCCAAAAACAACAACAAAATACATTGGTAACACGCATATTTTGCTGTGAGAAATTCATTGCCCATGAGCAAACAATTATATGAAAAATAAGCCGTATCTATAACCTAATCTTCATGCTGTCAAATATTTACAAAGATTTTTGCAAATTGAAAATCACACTTTCAATTTGCATAATAAAATATATAGAGCATAGAAAGATGCGAAATTGACGCATAGCATTGCAAATGACATTTGATGTTTTTTGTCCTAAACTTTCCCAAATGTGGTGTAAAAACATACGATTTGGGAAAGTTTAGGCTTTTGTTCTTCATTGCTGTATTCCGCAAATGAACGGAATGAACTAAATGGTCGAAATGGTCTTTGGTCTTACAGATAATTCGCTATATTATTGCAATATGGAATTTCTACAACAAAACAGATGCGGCACCTATTCTTTTGTTTCCGTCATCATTTGGTACAATGCAATAGGGCCGAGATGCCATAATTTTGTGGATTCTTTTTCCAGCTGCCTATACGTGTCCGATGAATATATTTTTTTCAAAACTTCAACAGTTGAAGTTTTTGTGTCGTCTTGCATCATATCGGCAATCCAAGCCACTTTCGACGGCAGCAATAAGTATAAATTTTCTTGAGTTACACGCAAATTCATTTTGAAATTTTTTTTGCTTCTATAAATGAAAGTGTTTTTAATGCCGCTTCAGTATGAAAAAGATATTGATCGACCAAATTATATGTTTTTAACTCGGCAATTAAACTTTGTTTATCCAAAAATCCACCTTCGTAAAGGGCGAAAGCAGCGTAAACCCTATCGTTTGCGACAGGGCCATAAACTATGTCGTATGAATGGGAAAAACCTTTTTGTGTTCGATTCTGCATCACAAAATCTACCCACTCTTCGGAAGGTTGATTAAAGCTTAGACATCTTAAATTGACCAAATCATTATTATTGAATTCAAAAATATTTACAAAACCATACTCTTTTTTGTACTCCGTCATTCTTCGCAATACCCAGTCACTTGCCTGTTGATACGAAGTTGTGGCATAGAATCCGTACCCGTAATCAAGTGTACGTTTGGGCGTTCTGATTTCAGGCTTGTCAACCAATTCTATGCTACCGTGATACAGTCTCATTTTTGCACTCTTTTCTCAATTGTATAAATTCTTCAATATCCTCTAAAATCCATTGCCGACTTTGAGTATGTAAGACTTCGTAGTTGTCGTTCAAATACTTCAAAACGCCGAACTCGTCTAACTGACGCATGGCCTCTGCCCCCGATAAATGCTTTTCCCCTTTATATATTTCTATACAAAACGAAATGAAATAGGCTATATCCTGCGTGCGTTTATTCATACTCCAATACGAATTTTTGTTTGTAAATGTACATTTTTTTTTACAAATTGTAATAAAAACACCATTTTTCCTTTGCCGAGGAATGTCAGATTCTTCCAAATGAACGGAATGAACTAAATGGTCGAAATGGTCTTTGGTCTTACGGATAATTCGCTATATTATTGCAATATGGAAATTCTACAGGGAAATAGAAGAAAAGAACTCGGAGGGCTTGACGCTGAAATAGTTGCAGATTGCCTTGAGGGTGCTTACGGAAATGTTGGTCTTACCACGTTCTATTCTCCCGATGTGGATGTTAGTGTCGTTATAAAAAACTTCTTGCGTTATGCCACGGGAAACTCGCATTTGCTTGATGCCACAAGCAATTTGTTTCAATAATTCCTCATCCGTGATTTGTGCAGTTCCTTTAGCCATAGTTGCACAAATTGAACATTTTATTCAAAATTTCACAATGACACATTTGTCATTTCAGCAAAATTGTTTTAGATTTGTGGGAAATATTTTCATTATGAAAATAATAATTTACAGGTGTACGCCGAAAATCCTTCAAAGAGTAGGTACAATTAAAATTTTAATAATATGAAGTCTTTAAAAATCTCGTTTTCAACAGTATTCGCACTGCTTATTTGCAGTTGTTTAAGTTTGTGCTCGTATGCCGAAAATTCACAAACGTATGAATCTAACGAAAATACCGAAGTTGTATATACCGAAAGTGGAAATAGCGAAGCCGACGAGCCTGGTTTCTTTCGCAAACTATGGGATGGTATCCTCACTGTTTTGGGAGTAGTAATACTTCTCCCTTTATGCCTTTTAGCCTGGAAAGTTTGGAAATGGATTTATACTAATATTTTGGGGGGCTCTGATAAATTATAAACCTAAAGGAGTATGCCGAAAATCCTTCAAAGAGTAGGCACAATTTAAATTTTTAATGTTATGAAGTCTTACAAAAAAGCAACATTGGTTGCAAAGAATGCAAGAAGCGGTTCTTACGCTGCTGGATGTCCACCGAAAAATGCGTGGACAGGAGGCTCACCTTACTGTAAAGAGTGTGAAAGAAGTGAGTAATTAATGAAGGGGAGGCTGCCTTATAGGCAGTCTCTTTTAAAAAATTATTTGTCAAATCATTTAAATTAAGTAGTTATGAATTTAGGTACACAACAAAGAAGTGCTGCAAAAGCAAAAATAGTAACAGTAAAATACGATCGTTTACAACTTCCCAATGGAGAATATGTGGAGGGGGCTTTTGACAAAATAGAATATGCGGACGAAGGGAACGGTATTTTCAGAGTTACAATCAATGGAAAAACACAGTTAATGCAATTGTGTGACAATAAGTTAATTGAATACAAGAAATAATAAGTGAGGAGGCTACCTTAATGGTAGTCTCTTTTGTCTAATCTTAAAAAAATGAAATATTCTAATCCTACTTATTATAAACTAAAGGAGATAGCTTACAAGACTCCTTTTGAAAAGGAAATAACAATTATAGGAGTTGTTAATATTGAGCATTTGTCAAATGGGGGAAAAACAAAGGTTATTAAATACCTAAGTGATAGTTATGAACTATATGAGGAAAATTTTTTAAATGAATATTATGACAAAATTACTTCGTCAAACTAAAAACACATTTATCCGTTGTACTGAGGACTACGGATATATAACCAACCAACTGCTTCGTCACGATAGAACTTACGACGAATATGGTGCCGATTTATTAAAGCAAATTTCACGTGAACCGCAATCCGTTGACGATATAGTTGACAGATTACTAAAAGTTTACAAAGATGTTGACAGACAAACGCTGTACAACGATTTTATGGAATTTGCAACAGATTTAGTTGAACACAAATTCCTGATTATGGGCGAAACACCCGAAGAACTTGATTCAAAGGACGATGAGTTCACCTACGATATAGAAATTCCCAAAACACTTGCATACGATTTCACACAAACGGCAAAACAAGATGTGAAAGAAAACACGCAGGATTTTTTCTTGGAACACGTTCAAAAAACGCCCCGTCTTTCGGGCTTGCAATTTGAACTTACCTCGCGTTGCAACGAACGATGCATTCACTGCTACATTCCCAACGGTAAAAAGAACACGGGCAAGGATATGCCAAAAGAAAAAGTGTTCTCCATCATTGATGAGTTTGCCGAAATGGGCGGCTTGCATGTAACGCTTTCGGGCGGTGAGGTGTTTCTCCACAAAGACATCTGCGAAATTCTCCGCTATTGCCGCAAAAAAGATATGAAGATTTCCGTTCTGTCAAATCTTGTACTTTTGAAAGACGAGCAAATTCCTGTGATTAAAGAAGTTAACGTGTCGCTTATACAAGTCTCGCTCTACAGTATGGATCCCGAAATCCACGACACCATTACCACGGTAAAGGGCTCGCACGCAAAAACTTTGGCTTCAATAGAAAAACTCTACAAGGCCGACATTCCCGTGCAGATTTCGTGTCCAGTGATGAAAGCAAACGCCAAAGGTTACGACAAAGTTATGCAATACGCCAATGCCCATAAAATGAAAGCACAGACCGATTTCATTATGATGGCTCAATCGGATTGCAATACGCAAAATCTTGCAAACCGTATCTCGTTAGAAGAAACAGAGGAATTGCTGAAAGACATCTTGAACTGCGACACTAACTATAAAGACATCACACTCAAACAGCCATCCATTATAGATGATATTATATTTGATCCCGAACGGTTCAAAACACAACCGATTTGTGGCGTAGGTCAAGACAACTGCTGTATCACTGAAAACGGAGACGTATATCCGTGTGCTGGTTGGCAGGCTTACGTATTGGGAAATGTGTACAAACAGTCTTTGCAGGAGATTTGGGATAATTCTGAGAAAATCAAAGAACTACGAAAAGTTACCCAAGCAAGTTTCCCTCAGTGCTTGGAATGCGAAGCACGTGCATATTGTGCTATGTGTCTTGTTCGTAACTTCAACGAAAGTGGCGGAGATATGTTCAAAATCAATGAACATTTCTGCAAAGTTGCTTTCTTAAATAAGAAGGTTGTAGAAGAATATTTTGGTATAAATGAAAAAAATACAAAGTCCAACAACTGAAACAGATTCTCCTGTAGAAGAGATTGTTAAACCAAAAGAATATAGGTGATGCAATTAAATGAAATCATTGCACAAACCAACGATTGTCATATCCATTTCGGGCAATTCCGGAATGGATATTTTTCTATTCCCACTGTTGCAAAACAATTACAAGAAATAGGCATAAACCGTGCTTGCATAATGCCCACAGGTTTTTACAGCAAAAAAGAGTTTTTTGAATGTCTTGAGGAATTGAAGAAAATTCCGTTAGAAACATACGATTCATTTTTGTGGCTTACGCCTCGTATTTTGCGTTGGATGCCAGTAGAAAATATTTTCAAGCTGCATAATTTCAAGGCAATAAAAATCCACTGCGTCGCACATCCAGATTGGCTATTGTTTCCTGAAAAGCTCAGCGAGATTTGCATTTTCGCAGGAGAAAAACAACTTCCTGTAATGTTTCATACAGGAACGGAAACGCCAGCACACATTTTTTGCGAATATTGCAAAAACTTTCCGCAAACCACGTTCATTCTCGCCCATGGCAATCCCATAGACGAAACCATACAAATAATGAAAAACTGCAAAAATGTGTTTGTGGATACGGCGTTTCTACCATTTCCAAATATTTCTAAACTTTGTGAAGACGAATTAAACGACCGCATACTTTTCGGGACAGATTTCCCCATAACGAGTTATTTCTACAAAGACAAAACTCCTCTGTTGTGGTATAAAGATAACATTGCAAAGTTTGTTGAGATTTTCGGGGAAGAACAATTCCTATTGTGGAGTAATGGGAATTATAGAAGGGTGTTTGGGGAAGGGCGGTAAGGAGAATAAGGACTATAGAGACTTTAAGGACGGTAAGAACCATAGTGGCTTTGGATGGTATAGAGATGGGGGAAGGATACTGAAATAAAATGAGGGTGAAAAGGGGAAAAATATCATAAAACGAAAGGAAAAGAATAAAGTTTTTGTGGTGGAATGGTGGTAAAGTTGGAAAAATGAGTAATTTCGTTGCCAAATTATACCACAATGGAAGAATTGATACCGCGACATGGCAATTACAAAAAATTGCTAAGTTACCAAAAGGCAGATGTGATATTCTGCATAACGTATTATTTTGTGGAGCATTTTCTGAAGAAGAATGACAGAACCTGCGACCAAATGATACAGGCAGCCCGTTCGGGCAAGCAAAACATAATAGAGGGTTGTGCCGCAAGCAGCACGAGTGCAAAAACAGAAATAAAGCTTGTAAACGTGGCAAAAGCAAGTTTACAGGAATTGCTGGAAGATTACGAGGATTATCTGAAAACCCGCAATCATCGTTTGTGGGAAGACACTTCGGTAGAACACATAGTTATGCGTCGTCTTGGTTGCGAACACAATGACACGGAGTTCTTTATGAATATAGTACGTACCCGTCCTCCTGAAACCATTGCCAATATGTGCATAATTTTGATTAAACAAGCGGATTATCTGCTTTTTAGGCAGTTGAAGCGTTTGGAGGATGATTTTCTGAAAAATGGCGGCTTTAACGAGAGAATGTATAGATTGAGGAAACAGAAAAAAGAGGGTGGGGGGCTTTAAGGGTTGTTGAGGACGACAAAGAGGTTAACGACGTTAAAGAAAGTGGTGAACTGTAATTGTTATGAATTCTTGTTCACTCCCCTGTTCATTCTTGTTTACAACCACGGAAATTTAGTGAATAAATTTTCCAATAAAATTGTGCTAAAATTTTTGGAAGTAACAAAATCTGTTTCGGTAAACAAGAATTTGAATTATGCAAAAAAATAAGCCTGTTTGATTGAGAAATTATAAACATAAAAAAGAACAAGTGAACACGAAAAAAATAATAAACAAATCGATGTTTATCAGATACAGCGGGCGTTTGTTAATAATTCAAAATTATGACTGATATTCAGAAATTTAAGAATTTCATAACCTGTTTATATTTGTTCTTAACTTTCTTTTTGTGTTCAAAACAAGCAAAATCGAAAAAAATTAAAAACCAATTCACAGCATATAATAACAATCATAGATTTTAAAATAAATAAAAAATAATATAATATTTTTATGGTGTGGAAAGGGTTTTGAAAACTGTGGCAGAAAAATGGTTGGTCGTTTCCAAAATTTGTAATACATTTCACAAAAATTTTAGTTGCAATGAAACTTAAGATTGTAAATAAATCAAAACATCAGTTGCTGGCGTATTCCACGGAATATTCGGCAGGAATGGACTTGCGTGCAAATATTGACGAACCAGTAGTGTTAGCTCCTATGCAACGTGCTATAATCCCTACGGGATTATTTATAGAACTGCCCGAAGGTTACGAAGCACAAATTCGGCCACGAAGCGGTTTGGCTGCAAAATTCGGCATTACGGTGCTGAATTCTCCTGGAACGATTGATGCTGACTATCGTGGCGAGATTAAAGCTATTTTGGCTAATCTTTCCACAGAACCGTTTACCATTAACGATGGCGAACGAATTTGCCAGATGGTGATTGCCCAATATGCCAAAGCCGAAATTATTGAAGTGGAAGAATTATCGGAAACGGTAAGAGGCGAAGGCGGATTTGGACACACAGGGGTTAAATAATTATGAATTAATTATGTAGAGACGCGATTAATCGCGTCTCTACAATAAAAAATATAGAATTTATGAATTTGATTATTCCAATGGCCGGTATGGGTAAACGAATGCGTCCTCATACGCTTTCGATTCCTAAACCGTTGATTCCTGTTGCGGGAAAACCTATCGTACAACGTTTGGTTGAGGATATTGCCCGTGTTTGTAAACAAAATATTGATGAAATTGCGTTTATCATTCATCCAAGTTTTGGTAAAAATGTTGAACAAATGTTGTTGAACATAGCAAAATCGTTGGGTGCTACGGGAAAAATTTGTTATCAGGAAGAGCCGAAAGGTACTGCTCACGCAATTTTGTGTGCTGGAGATTCCTTGCGCGACAATGTGGTTGTGGCGTTTGCCGACACGTTATTTATTGCCGATTTTAATCTTGATACAACAAAAGATTCCATTATCTGGGTACAAAAAGTTGCCGATCCGTCGGCGTTTGGTGTAGTAAAACTCAATAATGAAGGTATGATTACCGATTTTGTTGAAAAACCTAAGGAATTTGTTTCCGACCTGGCAATCATTGGTATCTACTATTTCAAAGATGGTAAAAATCTTCGTGCAGAATTACAGTATTTGATTGATAATAATGTAATTAAAGGTACTGAATACCAGTTGACCGATGCGTTAGAAAATATGAAGAACAAAGGTCTTGCGTTTTATACTGGCGAAGTAAACGAATGGCTTGACTGCGGAAACAAAAATGCCACGGTGCAGACGAATCAACGCGTTTTAGTGAATTGTGGAAGCGAAATTTCAAAAGAGGCAGAAATAGTGAGTTCGCAGATAATTGAGCCGTGTTGCATAGCAAAGGGGGCTAAAATCGTCAATTCTGTCGTTGGTCCGTATGTTTCGGTAGGAGAGGGAACAGAAATTTCAAATTCCGTTGTTTCAAATTCTATCATTCAAACTAACAGTGTGTTGTCAAATGTGAACATTACAAATTCCATGGTTGGTAATTCGGTGAAAATGCAAAAAGTAGCCGAAGAACTAAGTGTTGGGGATTATAATGAATTGTAAACAATGGGTGTAACTTTCGACATAGAAAAAAATTGCTTTGTGTTTGATTTTGAACACGATGGCGTGAACGACATCATTCGTTTAACTGGCGAAGGTTACCAAGTTGAAGCATTTGGAAAATGTTTTTACTATGGATATGAATTTTCCAACGAAATTGACGGCAACGTTCGGAGTGCGTTTATCAAATATGTGAAATTCTCGGAATCGTTGGCAAAAAACGAAAATCTGACATATTTTATTCAAAAGGCGATAAACAATCTTCACAAAAAAATAAACCTGTACGACTACGATTTGGTTATTATGCCTGAATCGTCAAGCGTGCTGAATCAATATATGTTGCGGTATATTTATCGTTTTTCGCAACCTACTCTGCAATATTTGGAATTGGTGAAATCAATGCCCGAAAATATTACGTTCGACATTGACGCGTACGAAAAACAGTATCTTAACGATACGTTGGAAAATGGTCGTCCGCGTTACACTGAACCGCAAAAATTAGAAGTGAAAAAATCCATTGACACAATGATGGATTTGATTCACAAGAAGGATTATTTCACAATTGCAAAAGACGTTAAAAAAAGCCGTTTTAGGCCATATATTCAGCATTTTTTGCAGTTTAAGACCGAAGCAGATAAAGAATTGTGTGCTGCCATAAAACAGCAAAATATCCTGATAATTGACGATATTGCCACGAGTGGTTCTACGTTGAACGAAATTCTTCGTACACTCAGAATATTGAATGAAGACAATAGAATAACAATTTTTAGCCTTATCGGGCGAAAAGATTTAATGGTTGAATCAATGTAAAATTGTGACTATGACGTAAAAAAATTAGAAATACAAATAAATATTGGCAATTTGCTATTCTGACTCTTGAAACTACCACTTTAAGATGACAAAATGGAATAGGAAGTTCTGCTTTAGCGGACTTTTTATCTTTTTTGTCAGGTTGTGGTAGACCTCAAGAGCGGATGAATGAGTCCGCTTTTTTATTTTTAACATTTTATATTAATTAGAGGTTGCGCCCGACACGAATCAGGGATACTAAAATGAAAACAGTTTCAAAATTTTTAGCGACGATTATGTTACTTATTTCGTCAAGTGCTGTGTTTGCTCAGATTGAGTTATTGCATAGTGTTGCATTTTCTGGTGAAGAAGCAGATTGTGAAAATTCTATGTTTTTTTCAAATTCTACAAATTGTTATAGTGGAAAAGACTGGAATGATTTCATTGCTATAACAGATATTTCTGGTTATACAGGATATTATATGCTTTATTTTGATAAAGAATTGAATAAAATTGTAATGAAAACATTTTCATCAGATTTTTCTGAAACAACTAAAACATTTTCAGTTCCAAATATTGATGGCTATTCTATTAAAAGAGATGTTTTAATGAGTCAGCATTATTTTAATAATGATGATGAATTTGAATTTATTGGTACTTATAAGGTAAATAATGGTAATTATGATGATAATTATGAAAAGTTAATTGCGTTTGATTCAAAAGGAAACATTTTAAAAGATTTTGGTTCAGCACAATATTTTCGTTTCATAGATTATCTTTTCATAGTAAACAATAAAGCAACAATATGTATATATAAAGAGCTATCTGATAAAAAAGCATTTGAAATCTATTCCGTTCCCACAACAGTTAATCCGAATCAGTTGAAATCTGCAACAATTTCAAATACAACACTTTCGGCGTTTCCAAATCCAGCAAAAACGTTTGTAAATCTTTCGTATAATGTTTCGGGCGTGGAAGATGCAGAAATGGTCATAACCGATGCAAGCGGTCGCGTGGTGGAACGCAGAATCGTAAACGCTATGCAAGATAATCTTCGACTCAATGTGGCAAACTATAAACGAGGAATGTATTTCTACGAAGTTCAAGGTTTTACAGGTCGTTTTATTGTAGAATAAACAATTTTTCTAAAACCTTTTTTTCAACGGCGGGGCTGGTGCAGTTCCGCCGAATTTTTAAGCAATTAATAAGAATGTAGAGATTCCTTGCCTCGCGATGCTCGGCTACGGAATGACGCGTTACATTTAATAGAAGGGGGAAGGAGTGAGATGCGGCATCGCCGCATCTCACTCCTTCCCTTTATTCCTCCACTGTATGAGACCGTCATCTCGAACGAAGCATAGCGAAGTGAGAGATCTGCACAAAAAATATGGTCAATCGTCAAATTCGTGGTAATTTTTCTCGAAATTCTCGATTTTCTGACTTTTTCTTGCCGAAAATACCTTTAAAAATGGAGAAATCAGGCTTATTTTATGGGGGAATTCAGCCGTTTTTCAAGAAAATTTTAGAAAAAAAATACCCTATTTTACAAAACAAAACTAAATAAAAAGTAACTAAATACTGAAAAAGTGAACAAAATAGGCTATTTGAGGGTGATGGGGTATAGAGAATCTAAATTTTTTGTGCATCTTTGTCGAAGAAAAAAGTAATAAAAAGTGATAATTAGAGAAATATATATATCAGAATGAACGAGATTAATATAGAGACACTTGCAAAGGAAGTAAGAGAGTTGCGCAACGAGATAAAAGAATGGCAAGAAGTAATAAAACAAAATTTTATAAAAAATACGTTATCAGATGATAAATGGATGTCTATCAGCGACTTGATAGAGTATCTACCAGATAAGACAGCCCGTGCAACTATTTATGGTTGGGTATCACAAGGACTGATACCATATCACAAATACGGAAAGAAGTTAACCTTTTTAAAATCAGAGATCGATAATTGGTTATACTTCAATGCGGGTTCAGCAGGTGATTTATTTGAGTTTCCACAAAAGAAAATTGAACATTTCCGATAAGAATTACCGCCATGTTTGAGAGAAGGGCGTTCCTTTTATCAAACTCCACATAGTGAATTTTTCCAGAGAGGCAGGAAATTTCATTCCCCAGTTATGCAACACATTGCCTCCTAAGGCTGCTAAGTAATTAGTGGCCTTTAGTGCGTGTTTGTGTGAAAAGAAATGCGGTGGAAGGTAAAAACATTTCTGTGTATCACACTCTATTGGAAAATTTGTATTTTTGTGCTCGTTAGATGTGTGTTTTATTTGAGTATCAACTAAATGCAGATAAATTTTTTCCAAGAGGACGCTAATTTTCCTTCGGGATTACGCAGAACGCAATTTCGGTCGATTGTACAGGTAATTGTTCAGAATGAAACAAGGAAGAAAATCGACTATATAAATTTCATTGCTTGTTCCGACAATTATTTGTTGGGAATAAATCAGAATTTTCTGAAACATGATTATTTTACTGATGTAATCACATTTGATTATTCTGAAACTGAAATTGCATCGGATGTGTATTTAAGTATGGATAGAATTGCCGATAATGCGAAACAAAATAAAGTGACAAAGTTGAACGAGTGTTACCGAATTTTGATTCACGGGGTACTTCATTTAGTCGGCTATAAGGACAAAACTCCTGAGGATAAGAAAGTTATGACTCAGAAAGAAGATTATTATTTGGCATTGGTGGAATAAAATATGTTACAAGAATACGATATAATTGTTGTTGGTGCCGGACATGCTGGCTGTGAAGCCGCTGCCGCTGCTGCTCGTCTGGGTTCACAGACGTTGCTCATCACAATGGATATGACAAAAATGGCGGCAATGTCGTGCAATCCTGCCGTGGGCGGTATAGCAAAAGGACAGATTGTCCGCGAGATTGACGCCCTTGGTGGTGCAATGGGAAAAATCACCGATGCTTCGTCCATTCAGTTCCGAATGTTGAACAAATCGAAGGGACCTGCTATGTGGAGTCCTCGTTCGCAAGCCGACAGGGCGTTGTTCATCAAACATTGGCGCGAAGAATTGGAATCTATTCCAAATCTTGATTTTTGGCAAGATGCAGTTTGCGAACTGTTGCTTGACAAAGATAGAGTTGTTGGTGTAAAAACTGTTTGGGGAATTTCTATCAAGGCGAAATCTGTTGTGCTTACTAACGGAACTTTTTTAAACGGTTTGATGCACATTGGTCGTTCGCAAGTCGAAGGTGGTAGAATAGGGGAGTTGCCTTCATATAAACTTTCCGATCAAATTCGTGATTTTGGATTCGAGGTTGGAAGAATGAAGACGGGAACTCCTGCTCGTATCGACGGAAGAACGATAGATTTTTCAAAATGCAAGGAACAAAAAGGTGACGAAGAGATTGGTCAATTTTCGTTTGTTCCACGTGGAACAATTAAGCGATTGCCTCAGTTAAGTTGTTGGATGACCTACACGAATCCGCAGGTTCACGAAGTCCTACGTTCAGGTTTTGCCGATTCGCCACTGTATAACGGGACGATAAAAAGTATTGGTCCTCGATATTGCCCGAGCATTGAAACAAAATTGGTGACGTTTGCCGACAAGGACAAACATCAACTTTTTTTGGAACCCGAAGGAATCAACACGTGCGAATATTATTTGAACGGATTTTCATCGTCGTTGCCTGCCGATGTGCAATATAAGGCGATGCGTTTGTTGCCCGGGTTGGAGAATTGTAAGATTTTCCGCCCTGGCTACGCCATTGAATACGATTTCTTTATGCCGACACAATTGACGGCTTCGTTAGAGACGAAAATGATACAGAATTTGTTCTTCGCCGGACAAATCAACGGAACAACTGGCTACGAAGAAGCAGGGGCACAAGGTTTGATTGCCGGAATCAATGCTTCGCTCAAGGCGTCGGAACGTGAGGCGTTTATTCTTCATCGTGACGAGGCGTATATTGGCGTGCTGATTGACGACCTTATTACCAAAGGCGTGAACGAACCGTACAGAATGTTTACTTCCCGTGCGGAGTTCAGAATCTTGCTTCGTCAGGATGATGCTGATGTCCGTTTGACGCCAAAAGGAATCGAACTTGGTTTGGTTGACGATGTGCGGGAACGTGCTTTTGAACATAAAATGACCGCAGTTGCAAAACTTACGGAATATGTGAACGAGAAAAAGATGACAATGGCACAGGCGAATCCAATTCTCGAATCACTTGGGAGTAAGCCCTTGTCGGAATCGACGAAACTTGCGTCCCTTATTGCTCGCCCGAATGTTTCGGTAAAATGTTTCCACGTGGAACAATCTGATTTTATCGAAACCGACGATGTTGATTGGGACGTTGTGCAGGAGTCGGTGGATATAAACATAAAGTATTCGGGATATATTGAGAAAGAACGACAGATTGCAGAAAAGATTTCCCGTCTGGATTATATCAAAATCAAAGGGAAGATTCCGTACGAAAAAATAGAATCTCTTTCGACCGAGGCACGACAAAAGCTGACGAAGATTGATCCTGAAACAATTGGTCAGGCGTCAAGAATCAGCGGGATTTCTCCGGCAGATATAAATGTTTTGTTGGTGTATTTAGGACGATAATGGAAACTTTCCACGTGGAACAATCGAAAAAAGAACGGACATTTGTTTTGAAAAACGGCGCGAAAGTCGTGCTTTCTTCGGCCGATTCTTCTGCCTCGTATGTCGGACTTTTTGTCGCCTCTGGCTCGCGGCACGACGGCACCACGCTTGGCGTTTCGCACCTTATAGAGCATGCTATTTTCAAGGGAACCAACAAACATTCCTATTCCGAACTGATGAATATGGTGGAGTCGGTGGGCGGCGAAATGAACGCCTACACCGCCAAGGAAGAAACGTGCTTTCAAATCGCTATTGCCAACAATCACGTGGAAAAGGCGTTTTCAGCCTTGAGCGAGATTTTCTACGATTCGATTTTCCCGGAAGAGGAACTCCGTAAGGAAAAAACCGTGGTGATTGACGAGATAGAATCGTACGAAGACGTCCCCGCCGAGATGATTTACGACGATTTTGAGGAACAGTTATTCCAAGGTCATTCGCTGGCGACGAACATTCTTGGCACAAAATCATCCGTCCGCAAAATGACGCGTTCCGACGTGATGGAAACGTATAAAAAGCTCTATCGCCCAAGTCGGCTTGTGGTATCGTATGTGGGTGGGGTTGATTTGAAGACGATTACAAGTTTTGCTGAAAAATACTTTGGTCAAAATGCTGAAAAAGAACAAGATACTATTGCAAAAAATCCGTTTGTTCCACGTGGAACGAATTTCAATATTGTAAAAAACAAAAAAACTCATCAGGCGCACTGCGTGCTGGGTTCGTATGCTCCGGCACTTTCAAGCGAATTGAAATTTGCCGCTTCGTTGCTGACGAATATCTTGGGCGGGCCGTCGTTTAATGCGTTGCTCAATCTGAAACTGCGAGAGGAACAAGGACTTACGTATAATATCGAGGCAAATTATACGGCTTATTCTGACACTGGCGTGTTTGCCGTGTACTTCGGGACGGATTATTCAAAGGTGCCCTTGTGCCGACAGATTATTGATGATTTGTTCCAATCGGTTATTGAAAAAGGATTTGAAGAGCAGCAGTTGGCTGCTTATAAGCAACAGATTCTTGGCCAACTCGCTGTCTCCGACGACAACTATATGTCGCTTATGCTGAATAATGCAAAGTCTTTTTGGTGGTATGGTCATGTGGATTCGTTTCAGGAAGTTGCACAAAAAATCAATGCAATTTCAAACAATGAAATTAAAACTGTAGCTAAACAAATACTTTCACCCGAAAAAATTAACGTACTGATATACAAATGAAAGAGGATATAAAAAAATGCTGTGAGATTCTCCGCTCAGGAGGCACAATTCTGTATCCAACCGATACCATTTGGGGAATTGGCTGCGATGCGACAAATGCTGAGGCAATCGACAAAGTGTATAAAATTAAAAATCGTGACGGTAACATTCCGTTGCTTGTGCTGGTCAATTCTGTGGCAATGCTCGAACGCTATGTTGTTGATATGCCGCAGGTTGCATACGATTTGATTGATTGCGCCACATCGCCAATGACAATCATTTTTGACAAGGCACGAAACCTACCGGAAAATCTTGTAGGACAGGACGGCAGCATCGGCATTCGTGTGACGAACGAACCTTTTACCGACCAGCTGATTCAGCAGTTCCGAAAACCGATAGTTTCCACTTCGGCGAATATCCACGGAAATCCGACGGCAGAAATCTTTCAAGATATTGATGGTCAAATAGTTGATGTCGTTGACTATGTGGTGAAGTATCGTCAAAACGATATGAAAAAAGCAAAAGCTTCACAAATCATAAAATTATCAAATAGCGGACAAATTCAAATTATTCGAAAATGACAAAAGACGAAGTTTTACAACAATCATTTTCCCATTCGGTTGCCATTCAGGTTCGTTTCACCGACATGGACAGCAGCGGCCACATCAACAATGGCGTGTATCATTCATATTACGATTTGGGGCGGATGCATTATTTTAAAGAAGTACTTCAGGCAAAGACGTCTAACACATTGATTTGTCAGGTAAATACCACATACGTTGCACCCTTGTATCTGACGGATGAAATCTGTGTGAAAAACAAGGTTGTTCGTTGGGGAAATTCCAGTTTCGACATGCTTCAGGCAATTTTCAAGAAAACCGCTGAAGGTGAGCAACTTGCAAACTTTTGTGTAACAACGTTTGTGCATATCGAGAACGAACGGCCTGCGCCTGTTCCAGAGGAGTGGAAACAGGCAGTGGAAAAGTTTGAGGACAATTAGATATTCAGAATAGTTAAACGCTTGTCTATAGATTTTACTAATTGGTATAGAAAAAAACGTGGAATGCATAAAAATCATACATTTGAGTAATGATTTTTACTGATGCTGAAGAGAATTGAATATATAGCAAGGCATATTTTAGCATGGTGCGTGTTGATAATTGTTCCGCACGCATTTTCGACAAACCCGTTAAGTTTGAATTTGTTGACGTTTCACACATTGCTATATATTGCTCCAATAGTTATTTTTTATCTTCATTCAGACATAATTGTTCCATATTTTTTCATCAAACGGCGTTATTTGTATTATTTTAGTTCGGTGCTTGCGTTGTATGGAATTTTTTTCTTTATCAATGATATGCTGAGCCCCATACTTGAAAAGATGGTTGCAATTGTGAGCATTGAGAATCCGTCAATCCATGTTCTGAAAGGCAAGCAGATGATAACCTCTCGTTCGTTTGTGTTTTTTATTACTTTGGCTGCGAGCGGGATGTATGGCTATTCCATCCAGAATGCTAAACGGGAACTGGTGCTGAAGGAAATGGAAAAACAACAAATGGAATCGAATTTGCAATTGCTTAAGTCGCAATTGAGCCCGCATTTTTTGTTTAATGCTATGAATAGCTTGTATTCGTTGTCGCTCAAGAAGTCGGAGGATTTGCCGAATGCCATTTTGACATTTTCCGATTTGCTTCGCTACAATACTTACGATAGTTCCGAGGATTTTGTGGATGTGGAAAAGGAAATCGAGTATCTCCATAATTACATAAAAATTCAGAAACTGCGTGTGGCAGAGGAAAGTACAATTTTATTCGACGAAGAAATTGACAAACATGCATCGGTGAAAATTGCCCCAATGATTTTAGTACCGTTTGTGGAGAATGCGTTTAAGCACGGACGAAGTGCTGAAGGAACGGTTGATATAGCAATACGCATTTGTGTGACAGCCAGCGAAATAAATTTCTGTATATCGAATAAGATTTTTGCCTCGGGAACAAAAGATTTCGCTCATGGAATTGGCATACAAAACGTGAAAACACGCCTTCAATTGATTTACGGACCAAAACATCATCTTGAAATACAAGAAACGGAAACAGAGTATAATGTTGCATTAAAAATAACAATATGATACGGTGTGTGATTGTTGATGACGAGCCTTTGGGACGAGAAATTTTGGGACAATATGTCGCTCAAAATCAAGAGCTTCAATTGGTTGGTGCTTGTAAAAATGCCAACGAAGTTGTTGAGTTATTGCAAAAAGAGCCTGTAGATGTGTTGTTCCTCGATATTCAGATGCCAGGAATGTCGGGAATGGCTCTGATGAAGTCATTGGAAAATCCTCCGTTTGTGGTGTTCACCACCGCATACGACCAATACGCTGTGGAAGGCTATGAGGTGTGTGCTGTGGATTATCTCCTGAAACCAATTTCTCCCGAGCGATTCAATAATGCTGTGGCAAAGGTTGCGGAAATGGTTCGGCTCAAACAAATGGCTAAATCTTCAGGTAATGATGTGGATTATATGTTTGTCCGTGCTGATTATCAGGATCTAAAGGTGACGTTTGATGAGATAATGTACGTGGAAGGTCTGAAAGATTATGTGAAAATTGTAACCAAGGATAAGCGCATCATCACATTGACAAATATTAAGGGTATGATGGAGAAACTTCCTGAGCATCAATTCCTTCGGGTGCATAAATCATATATTGTGGCAAAAGATAAAGTTCAGGCGATAAAAGGAAATATCATAACTATTGCTGATAAAGAGATTCCTATCGGCTTGACTTTCAAGGATAACTTTAAAAAGGAGATGAACCTGAAAGATTAATGCATGCGCATTTCAATCTCTTCCGCTTCTATCGGTAATGTTCCCATAAAATCGTAGGAGCCATCTTCGGTGACTAAAATGGTGTCTTCAATGCGGATGCCTGTGTTTTCTTCGAAACAATAAATTCCTGGTTCACAGCTTACTACCATTCCCGGACGGAGAATTTCGGTCTTTTCGCCCACGTCGTGCGTATCGAGACCGATGAAGTGCGAAACGCCGTGCATAAAGTATTTGAAATAGGCAGGTTTTTCGCCTCGGTTTAGTATGTCACTTTGCTTTAAGAGGCCAAGTGTAAGTAGTTCTTCTTGAATGAGTTGGCAAGTTGTTTTTTGGTACTCATTGATGGTGATTCCTGGTCGGATAGTTGCGCGGATTTGTTTGAAAACACGAAGCACCGCGTTGTAAAACTCTTTTTGGCGTGAAGTGAATCGTCCATTTACGGGGAACACGCGGGTGCAGTCGCTTGCGTAGTTGGCATATTCCGAGCCGAAATCCATCAAAATGAGATTGCCGTTTTGCAAAATTTGGTCGTTTTTTATGTAGTGCAGATAGCACGTATTCCGACCATTTGAAATTATTGGCTCGAATGCGTGCCCGTTCGCTCCGTTACGAATGAAGCAACTTGTCATAATTGCCTCAATTTCATACTCATACATGCCGTGCTTAACCTGTGGAAGAATTTCGAGAAACGCCTCTTTGGTAATGTCCGCCGCTTTTTGAATCAGTGCGATTTCTTCGGGTTCCTTCACAATTCGACAGGCTGTCATTATGTTCGCAAGACACTGAATATCTTTGTTTTGCCATTTTTTCGCCAACTCTTCGGCAAATAATTTTTCAGGTAAAAGTAAATCCGTTTTTAGCCGAGGATTACAATTTTGACTATAAAAAAGATGGTCGCTTTTGTTGGCGATTTCGTCCCAAATCGCATTAAAGTTTTCAATGAAATGAATCTCTGTAATCCCTGAAATTTCAGTTGCTTCCGTATTGGTGAGTTTTCGACCTTCCCATTGTTCCAACTCGGTTTTTTGTTCTAGAATAAAAAGAATCGCTTGTTTTTCGGGAAGGGCGTTTGTAAGAATGAGAATGGACTTTTCCTGTACAATGCCTGTCAAGTAGAAGAAGTCGGAACTTTGGCGGTATGGATGAAATTCGTCGCCGTTTTTGGGCATCTGTGGATTCGAAAAAATAACAGCGGAACTGCATTCGGGAAGTTTTTCCAAAACCTTCTGCCGATTTTTTACAAATAATTGTGAAGGTATCGTATTGTATCTCATACTAATTTTAACATTGTATTAAAGCAACGATTCAACTACTTTTTCAAAATCTTTCAAAAACAACATATTAGGCCCGTCGCTTTTGGCGATTTCGGGATTTGGGTGAATTTCGAAGAAATAGCCGCTTGCGCCGAATGCCTTTGCCGCCAACGCCATAGCTAGCACAAACTGACGGTCGCCGCCAGTTTTGCCGCCTGCCGCACCTGGTCGTTGCACGGAATGCGTGCAGTCCATAATCACCGTTGAGGTGAATTGTTTCATATCGGCAATGTTGCGGAAATCAACCGCAAGGTTGTTGTAGCCGTACATATTGCCTCGTTCGGTCAGCCACACGTTATCGTTGCCCGAATTGCGGACTTTCTCCACAGGATATTTCATGTCGAAACCCGACAGGAACTGAGCTTTTTTTATGTTGACGATTTTTCCCGTCTTTGCCGCAGCCACAAGCAAATCGGTCTGCCGACAGAGAAAAGCGGGAATTTGCAGAACGTCGGCTACTTCGCCAACTGGCTGTGCCTGAAACGATTCGTGAATGTCGGTTACTATTTTTAACCCATATTTTGCCTTGATGTCGGCCAACATTTGCAGGCCTTTCTCAAGTCCCGGCCCACGGAACGACGACAGCGACGTGCGGTTTGCCTTGTCGAACGACGATTTGAAAATTATGTCGATACCGAATTTCTTGTTCAAACGGACAAGTTCGGCAGCCACTTCTTCCAAAATGTCCATTGTCTCAATCACGCATGGACCAGCAATAAAAATAGGTTTTGCACTCATACTCAAAATTTTATTGCCCAAAGATAGAAATTTATTTGTAGGGATGCATTGAATGCGTCCGCGAAATTCGTTTGTAAAAATAGGACGCACCGCTGAGGTGAGCCCCATTTCTTAGAAAGATTTCTGGTGCTTCGCCGTTTACAAGGACTTGCTATTATTTTGCAAACAAAAAATAAAATTCTATTATATATCAAAGAAAAGATTGTTGCACTACGAGAACCCGCCAAGCCTCTTAATAATGCTTAAATCGGCGGGTCGTTTTTTAATTATGAATTATGCCGCATTATACAAAAACATACGCATCACCGTCTCAAGAAGACCTATGGTCACATACACAATCTCAATGAAGAAAATCTCGAACAGAAATCTATTAATTGTATATTGAGGCATCTCACCATTGTGAATTGTGCATTAAAAAAGGCCGTCTTGCGACGACCTTTCATCTACAGAATTACCGTACCGAAATGCCTACTGTTTCTTAAATTTATCTTTCACAGCCCAAAGAATCAGATTCTTATCCAATCCCATTTTGTTGAATGCAAACAGGCGATTGCCCAAATCTTTGAAACTTGCTCCGAAATGATAGACCACATCGTCAATTATGAGAAAACGGTCGTGGAAATTTTCTGCGTATTTTTCTAATCGGATTATTTTGTCTGGATATTGCGAATCGTGCAATTCCTTGACTCTCAATAAAGACTCACCAATCCGTTCCGTGTAAATCGTTGCCGAAACGCCTTTCTGCCGGACGTCAAGAATTTCAAATGTTGCGGCGTCAACATAGCCATCAATCATTATAACTTCCCGCTTTGCCTGTTTTATAAGATTCTCCACACAGACACGGGCATCGAAAATCTGTCCTTCGTGCATCAGTCCTTCAACTGGTGGCAAAGAAGTACGGACGAAGAAATCAATTTTGTTTTCTGTTTGGGTTACACGTTGTTCCAATCGTTCAAAACGTTGGTTTATCGAATATCCGCGCAATAGGTATTCTTTTAGAACCTTATTTGCCCATTGGCGGAACAATGTGGCGTTTCGGGAATTGACACGATAGCCGACAGATAATATTGCGTCAAGATTATAAAAATGAGTCTTGTATTTCTTTCCATCTTTTGCAGTATATTCCAAAATGGAATAAACTGATTTTTCTTGTAATTCACCTTCGTTGAATATATTACGCAAATGTTTGGATATTGCAGGTTGGTTCACACCAAACAATTCCGCAATCTGTTGTTGCGTCAGCCACACCGTTTCCTCGTCTAACCGCACTTCCAACGAAACCATTTCGTTGGGTTGATACAAGATTATTTCGCTCTTTGGGCTTGAATCCATTTCATTTTTCATAGATCACTACTCTTTATAAATTGGTTGCCCAAAAGTAGCGAATCTTTTTTGACTATGCAATCATTCCTTACAAAAAAGGCCGCCTTGCGGCAGCCTTTGATTTGCAAAACAGGACGCACGCAGTGCGTCCCTACAGAATTACCGTACCGAAACGCCTACCGTTTCGCCATCTACCACCACAAAATACACCCCTGCCTTGAGGTTTGCATTTGCGGTTTTCTTACCTGAAACGGTTACCACAAATGCTGGTGCTTCGCCGTTTACAAGGATTTGGTTGCCCACGATTGCTACGGTTGTTGCGTTTGAAACGCCGTTGATTGCGGTTTGGTTGCCGCCCTCACCACCTTGTTCACCACCTTCTCCGCCTTGACCAGAGCCGCCGCCAACTTCTGCACCGCCTTGGCTGCTACCGCCCGTGCCATCACCGTTTTTGGTTGTGAACGAGCCTATGTATTCTTTAAGCACCGATTTGTTGGATGCCAATGCCTTGAAAGAATAGCCGTAATCTGTTGCTTCCGAAAGGCCTGTAACCGTAAATTGGTATGCCGAAACGCTTGCCTTTAGTTCGTAACTCTTTGTAGTAGAGAAATCTATGTTGCTCAACTGACCTTGTGCGTTGAACGTGAGCGTGCAGAATGTTACGCCGTTGTTTTGGATTGTGAGCGTATAGGAATTAGCCGACTCGTTTTGTGGCATTGTGAATACCGCCGCCGAACGTTCCGGCTCAACTTTTACCTCGTCTTTGGTTAATTCCACCGTTTCGGATTCAAGACATTCTATGCTATTAAATTTATCCCAATATACTGCACTTTTATAATTCTCTACGCTTTCGCATGGGACAAGCAATGTACACGGCGCATAATATTCATTTCCATAAGGATTAGCAAAGAATGTATTCTTATCAACAGTAGGAGGATTAGTTGCCAAACACGTAAATTTTCTAATATTTGTTGCATTTTGAAATGCACAAGTTCCTATAGAAGTCACACTACTTGGTATCGTTACGGATGTAAGGCTTGTGCAACCCGAAAAAGCACTATTTCCAATAGAAGTCACGCTATTCGGTATTGTTATTGAAGTAAGGCTTGTACAATTCATAAAAGCATTATTTCCAATAGAAGTCACGCTATTCGGTATTGTTATTGAAGTAAGGTTTGTACATCCATTAAAAGCACCATTCCCAATAGAAGTCACGCTATTCGGTATTGCTATTGAAGTAAGATTTGTACATCTTTCAAAAGCATATTTTCCAATAGAAGTTACGCTATTCGGTATGGTTATTGAAGTAAGGTTTGTACATCCATTAAAAGCATTATTCCCAATTGAAGTTACACTATTCGGAATTTCTGTGTTTTTACACCCCATTATTAACGTGTTCGTTGCCGTTTCTATTATTGCATTGCAATTATCCCTACTATCATATTTCGTATTTCCCGAACCAACATTTATTGAAGTAAGACTTGTGCACCCTTTAAAAGCACCATACTCAATAGAAGTTACACTATTCGATATTGTAATTGAAGTAAGATTTGTGCATCTTTCAAAAGCATATTCTCCAATAGAAGTCACGCTGTTCGGTATTGTTATTGAAGTAAGACTTGTGCACCCTTCAAAAGTACCATACTCAATAGAAGTCACGCTATTCGGTATTGTTATTGAAGTAAGGTTTGTACAGTCACTAAAAGCACCAGCACTTATGCTTTTTACAGTATACGTTTGACCGTTATACCTTACTGTTGCGGAAATAACTACATCTTGTAGACTAAGACTCTTGAACTGCGATCCTACACTTACAATATAATCTCCCTCTGACTCGCTCGTTATGCGATACATTACATCGTTAATTACAAAAGTATCGTCCACCGCAGCCCACACGCTGCTTGCTACAAACAGAGTGAGGAAAAATAAAATTACTTTTTTCATAATACATAAAAATTTAAATAGTTAATTAAATCAATTTGTTATCAATATAGAAGTCGATTATTTTTTTTAGTCTGTTAGCATCGGCAATTGACGTTTTTTGCGAAGCAGGATCTTTTTCATCCTTGTAATTTGGTTCTATATCTTTAGGATTTAACTTCCGAACCCATAACGCAAATTTTGCACGACGTGAGATTTCCGAATATAGTTCAGTACAATAATCTTGTGCAACACTTATTGTAGTTGGTTGTTTCCTACCTGTATTATTTACCGCAGTAATGAAAATATCAATTTGTTGTTTCTGACTATATTTATCTAAATTCTTTATATTATTCAGAATGTTTTTAGGACTATCGCCTGGCGTACAGATATAAATTGTTACCGTAACTGAATTTAGCGTATAAGAAAATGGCGGAAACACCGCATTCCTTTTTGTGAATGTAGTTTTTGTTAATTTTTCATACAATTTAACCAAGGTTTTAGTTTTACCTTCATCACTACCTCCGTATAAAAAAATGCTCAACGGTAGCGGAGGATTTTTTACAATTTTTTTTGCCATAATTTATTGAATTTAAGTTTAACATTCAAAACCAAACAACCGCCTTGTAGTATTCGCTCCACCGCAAATACCACATTCTTGCACGCAAAACAAAAATTTCCTTTGCATAGAAATTTGTTTTTTCTTTGCCGACTCCCAAGCAAAATTGATTATAAATAAAAAAGCGTGGAATCGTACCTGTTACCCGTTCCACAACCTAAGGCTCTCGCATTGCCCCTCTAATCAGAACGAGCAACGCAGAACCCACGCCGATATGCAAATGGTACTGGCGTACCATATACTACATACCCAATGGGCATCCACCGTTGCTTTGTGTTGATTAGAGGAATAATACCTCCAAGAATTTGCGAGATTCTAGGTTGTCAAAACAAAGCGTCAGATAAACGCCTTCTTATATGTCCAAGCCCACCCAACCGCATAAAAATGCTTCGGCGTGAACTTG
>Ga0247609_10001779_pt1 | contig 24455 bp, 20 predicted proteins | sample 172DNAGHGlowgp2_FD_193487 | JGI IMG/M metagenome (GOLD analysis project Ga0247609, IMG submission 193487) | Sheep rumen microbial communities from Palmerston North, Manawatu-Wanganui, New Zealand - 1728 DNA GHGlow gp2 | ecosystem: Host-associated > Mammals > Digestive system > Stomach > Rumen ...
TGGTGACTCTGAATCTACTTCCGTAGGTGTTCATTAGTCTGGTCGGGATATTTCTTATTTGGGATTGATTTCCAACAGCTCCACCTCAAAGATGAGCGTCGAGCCGGCGGGAATGGCTCCTGCAGGTTGTTCGCCGTAGCCAAGATTGTAGGGGATATAGAGGATATACTTCGACCCTTCGTCCATCAGCTGCAGGCCTTCGGTCCAGCCAGGAATCACCTGGTTGAGAGCAAAGGTGATAGGCTCGCCGCGATCGACGCTGCTGTCGAACTTGGTGCCGTCAATCAGGGTGCCGGTGTAGTGCACTTTCACGCGGTCGGTCAGCTTGGGTTTCTTGCCGTTGCCTTCTCTCACCATGCGGTATTTCAGGCCACTGGCGGTGGTGTAGACCGATTTGTTGTTGCTGATTTTCTCCATGAACTTGCGGCCAGCGTCGATATTTTCCTGCAGGCCCGCACGTTGGCGGTTTTCGAAGTTCTGCTGGAAACGCTGCAGCAGCGGGCGCGCCATCTGGTCGGTCCATGTGTCGACGCCTTTGGCGCAGTTCTGCATGGCTTGGCCGGCCATCGTCCCATTGATGCCGAGGCGCTGCGAGTTCCACTGCATATAGATGTCGCGGCCTATGGCATAGGATGCCGAGTCGTTGAAGTTGGCAGGAGCGACAGGCTTGGTGGCCTCTTTCAGTTGTGCTTGGGTGCGGTTGAGTTCGTTACGGGTGGCATCATAGGCGTCGGCTTTGGCCTTGAGCTCGTTATACTGCGCCTCTGTCATGGTGACCTTGCCCTTCTTTATTTTGATGTCCTGCGCGTTGGCTACCTGGGCAACAAGCAGCAGCCCGGCAGCCAGCAGGGTGATGGTAGTGGATTTCATTGTTGGTTTATTTGTATTCTTTAACCTGTACGCCGTCGAGCACTTCTTTGCCGCAAATGGCCAGGGCCAGCATCTCGTTTTCGCCTTTGTAGATCTTGACGGGGGCAATCCAATCGATCTTCTCGGTGATCTGGGCCATCCAGGGCTTGCTGTAGGCAATGCCGCCGGTGAGCAGGATGGCGTCCACCTTGCCGTTGACCACAGCTGCCAGACGGCTGATCTCCATGGCCACCTGATAGCAGAAAGCGTCGACCAGCAGTTTGCACTTCTCGTCGCCTGCAATGGCGCGTTTCTCCACCTCGTAGGCGTCGTTGGTGCCAAGATAAGCCACAAAACCGCCTTCGGCAGTGACCATCTTCTTCAGTTTTGCCTCGTCGTATTTTCCGCTGCAGGCCACCTCAATCAGTTTCGAGGCGTTGATCGATCCGCAACGGGTGGGGGAGAAGGCACCAAGGCCGCAGAGGGCACGGTTCACTTCCACCACCTTGCCGTGGTTGTGGATACCCACGCTGACGCCACCGCCCATGTGGGCAATGATGAGGTTGAGGTCCTCATAATGTTTGCCGATTTCACGGGCATAGAGCTTCGCTGTCATCTTCTGGTTGAGGCAATGCCAGATGGGACCTTCCTTCGAGGGGTCGAGGTCGAACACGGGATGGCCGGAGATGCGGGCGTATTCGGGACGCTCGTCAACAATGCCGGGATCGGCAATATAGGCGCATTCGAGTCCGATTTCCTTGGCGATGGAGTCGCTGATCAAGGCACCGAGGTTGCAGGCATGCTTGCCCTGGATGCCGGCATGGCACTCCTCTTTCATCAGCTCGTTGACACGGTAGCAGCCGCTCTCGCAGGGGCGGGTAAGGCCGCCGCGACCCATGACGATGGCTATCTCGTCGGTACCGATGCCGTGGCGCTTCACCATGTCCAGAATGGCTCCTTTGCGGTATTCGAACTGGTCGGCCACCTCCTTGAACTTCTGAATCTCTTCGATGGGGTGCGAAAGGTTTTCGGTAAACACTTCAGTTTCACCTTCATAAATGGCAGCCTTGGTTGATGTGGCGCCCGGATTGATTACCAACGTGTATTTCTTTGTACTCATCTTGGTTTATTAATGTATTGTTATTCTGTTTTCTGTGCGCGTTTCATATTGAACGTGGGTGCAAAATTAATAAAAAAAAATGATTTTATTGCATATTTTTTTCAACTGCATGTGGAATAATCGTTTCTTGTCTTGCTTATGCATTGATTGTCATATTGATATGCGATAAAAGCAAACAGGGGTGTCTCCTCACCGGAAACGCCCCTGTTCGGCTTTTTGGGGATATGTGGCTTGCTTATACAGATTCGCTTTCCGTCAGCGCATCCATCAACTGGCGCGACATCTCGCCCTTCTCGGTGATGAAGACAATCTTGTCGTCCTCGGTGGTGATGCGGATGGTGTCGCCGGGGAGTATGTCGGCGCGGATAATCTCGTCGGCCAGGTCGTCCTCGATGTAGCGCTGGATGGCACGCCGCAGCGGGCGGGCGCCATACTGCTCGTCCCAGCCGTGGTCCACCAGGAAGTCTTTGGCCTTCTCGTCCAGCTCGACGCCGAAGCCCATGCCGCGAATGCGGTCGAACAGCCCGCGCAGCTCGATGTCGATAATACGGTGGATGTCCTCGCGCTTGAGGCTGTTGAAATAGACGATGTCGTCGATTCTGTTGATGAACTCTGGCGCAAACGACTTTTTAAGGCTCTTCTCGATCACGTCGCGCTGCATGGCGTCGCGCTCGGCTTCGCGGGCCGAGGTGTTGAAGCCCACACCCACACCGAAGTCCTTCAGCTGACGGCTGCCGATGTTCGATGTCATGATGATGATGGTGTTCTTGAAGTCGACTTTACGGCCTATGCCGTCGGTCAGCTGTCCGTCGTCGAGCACCTGCAGCAGCACGTTGAACACGTCGGGGTGCGCCTTCTCGATCTCGTCGAGCAGCACGATGGAATAGGGCTTGCGGCGCACGCGCTCGGTCAGCTGTCCGCCCTCCTCATAGCCCACGTATCCCGGAGGCGCCCCTATCAGTCGGCTCACGGCGAATTTCTCCATATATTCGCTCATGTCGATGCGGATCATGGCCGCTTCGCTGTCGAACAGGTATTTTGCCAGGATCTTCGTCAGGTAGGTCTTGCCGACGCCTGTGGGGCCGAGGAAGAGGAAACTGCCGATAGGACGGTTCGGGTCCTTCAGTCCGGCGCGGTTGCGGCGGATGGCCTTGGCAATCTGCCGTATGGCCTCGTCCTGGCCCACCACGCTGCCGCGCAGCTCGTTTTCCATCTGCATCAGGCGGTTGCTTTCGCTCTCGGCGATACGTTCCACCGGCACGCCGGTCATCATCGCCACCACCGCGGCCACATCTTCGGCACCGACCACAATCTTGCGGTCGCGCTCGTCGGCCTCCCACTGCTGTTTCAGCGCGGCCAGCTTGCTGTTGAGGTCGCGTTCCTGGTCGCGGTATTCGGCCGCCTCGCTGTAGCGCTTTTCGGCCAGCACCTCCTTTTTCAGGGCACCGATGCGGGCCACCTCCTGCTCCAGGTTGACAATCTCGTCGGGCACCCTGACGTTGGCGATGCGCACGCGTGCGCCGGCCTCGTCGAGGGCGTCGATGGCCTTGTCGGGCTGCAGGCGGTCGCTGACGTAGCGCTCGGTAAGGTCGACGCAGGCCTTGAGTGCATCGTTGCTGTACGTCACCAGGTGGTGCTCCTCATATTTGGGCTTGATGTTGGCCAGGATCTCGAGCGTCTCCTCAGGAGTGGCGGGCTCCACCAGCACCTTCTGGAAACGGCGCTCCAGCGCGGTGTCTTTCTCTATATATTGGCGGTATTCGTCCAATGTCGTAGTGCCGATGCACTGTATGGTGCCGCGGGCCAGGGCGGGCTTGAACATGTTCGAGGCGTCGAGGCTGCCGCTGGCGCTGCCGGCGCCGACGATGGTGTGGATCTCGTCGATGAAGATGATGATGTCCGGATTCTGTTCCAACTCATTGATGATGGCCTTCATGCGCTCTTCAAACTGGCCGCGGTATTTGGTGCCTGCCACCAGCGAGCCCAGGTCGAGGCTGAGCAGCCTCTTCCCGTAGAGGGTGCGGGGCACCTTGCCCTCGCTGATGCGCAATGCCAATCCTTCGGCGATGGCGCTCTTGCCGACGCCACTCTCGCCGATCAGGATGGGGTTGTTTTTCTTTCTGCGGCTGAGGATCTGGGCGATGCGCTCCAGCTCCTTCTGGCGGCCCACGATGGGGTCAAGTTTGCCCTCTTCGGCCAGCTTGGTCAGGTCGCGGCCGAAATTCTCCAGCGCCGGAGTTTTGCTGTCGCTCTTGCGGCGCGGACGGGCAGACGGCTGCTCGGGGTCGGCGAAGGGATCGTCGTTGTCGTCCTCGCTGGTCTGGCTGCGGAAGTCGGGCACGTCGTCGGTTTCGGGGGCTGGCGAATTGCCACGCACGGCCTTGGCGAAACGGTCGTAGTCGACACCGGCCTTCTGCAGCAGGTTCGACACCAGATTGTCGTTTTCCTGCAGCATGGCCAGTATCAGGTGCTCGGTGCGTATTTCGGGCGATTTCATCTTGATCGACTCGAGGTAGCTCAGTCGCAGCACCTTTTCGGTCTGGCGCAGCATGGGTATTTCGCTGTCCTCGGTGTAGCGTATGTCGGCGTCGGCCTGGCTCACATTGTGCTCCAGCTTCTCGCGTATGTCGTTGGTGTCGACACCGAGCTGGGTCAGCAGGGCAAACGCCGAACATTCGGGCAGGCGGGCGATTCCCATGAAGAGATGCTCCACGCCGATACCGCCGTTTTTCAGGCGGATGGCCTCGTCGCGGCTGAAGCCGACGGCCTTCTTTGTGTTATTGCTTAGGTTGGCTTCCATAGAAGTTATGATTTCATTTTGCAAAAGTACTACTATTTCTTCGTCCGCAAAATGCATGCCAAAGGTTATTTTCAACAAAGCCATGTGAATAGCTGATCTATGCAACCATCTGGTTTTCATACATTATTGTTGCCTCGGCTCCGGTCATGCCCGTCTCCCTGCCCTGCCGGTTTTGTGACCGGAATGGCGCACTGGGCAGAAAACACTTCCCGCATCCGCTTTTCTTGGCTTCCACATAAGCCGAAAAAAGTCTGTCGGTCCATGTCCGCTACATCTCTTGTCCAACTGTTGTACGACTGTTGTACGAACATTTTTCGTACAACAGTCGTACAACAGAGGTACAAAAGGTGGAGGGGGTATGTCGCCGGGCAAGGTTGTGTTGCAGATGCCCGTAGCGGGGGGATATTGACAATTTTGGCAGGATTGTTGATAGTTTTTTTCCGCCTATTCAAAAATAAAGTGTATTTTTGTTATTTGACATTGCGTCGGACAGAGTAAATAATTAATTAGAATACAATATAATAAGATATTGCTAATGGTATCTGAAAACGAAAAAATCATCCGCGTCGACATAGAGCAGACGATGAAGTCAGCCTATATCGACTATGCCATGTCGGTCATCGTGGCGCGAGCCTTGCCCGATGTGCGCGACGGCTTTAAGCCGGTGCACCGCCGCATACTGTATTCGATGAACGAGAACGGCATCCTCTACAACACGCCAACCAAGAAATGTGCCCGTATCGTGGGCGATGTGATGGGTAAATACCACCCCCATGGCGATTCGTCGATCTATGGCGCTTTGGTCCGCCTGGCCCAGGATTGGTCGATGCGCTACACGCTGGTCGACGGCCAGGGTAACTTCGGCTCGATCGACGGCGACTCGCCCGCAGCCATGCGTTACACCGAGGCTCGCCTGCGCCAGATCAGCAACGAGCTTGTGGCCGACATCGACAAGAACACGGTCGACATGGTGCCCACCTACGACAACGAAGGTGAGGAGCCGTCGGTGCTGCCCGCCAAGATTCCCAACCTGCTGGTCAACGGCTCGAACGGCATCGCCGTGGGTATGGCCACTAATATGCCCACGCACAACTTGCGTGAGGTGCTCGACGGCTGCATGGCCTATATCGACAACCGCGACATCACCATCGACGAGCTGATGCAGTATGTCAAGGCTCCTGACTTCCCGCTGGGAGGCACCATCTACGGCTACAACGGCGTGCGCGAAGCCTATACCACCGGCCGCGGCAGCATCGTGCTCCGTGCCGACACCGTGATTGAGGAAGACGCCAAGGGCCACAACATGATCGTGGCCACGACGATTCCCTACGGCGTCAACAAGAGCGAGATGATCAAGAAGCAGGCCAACCTGGTGAAGGAAGGCAAAATCGAAGGGATCACCGACATCCGCGACGAGAGCGACAAGGACGGAATCCGTGTGGTCTATGTGCTGCGCCACGATGTGGTGCCCAACGTGATCCTCAACAAGCTGTTCCAGCTGAGCGAGCTGCAGTCGTCGTTTGCCGTCAACAATATCGCCCTGGTGCACGGTCGCCCGAAGCTGCTCAACCTGAAAGAGCTGATCGCATACTTCATTGAGCATCGCGAGGATGTGGTCACCCGCCGCACCCGTTTCGAGATGGACGAGGCCATGAAGCGCGCCCACATCCTGGAAGGCCTGCTCCGTGCTATCGACATCATCGACGAGATCGTGGCGCTGATCCGCGCTTCGAAGACGCCCGACGAAGCCCGCCAGGGACTGATGGACAAGTACCAGTTCAGCGAGGTGCAGGCTCGTGCCATCGTCGACATGCGTCTGGCCCAGCTGACAGGCTTGCAGCACCAGAAGCTGCAGGATGAATATGACGAGCGCTTGCGCTTCATCGAACGTTGCAAGGAGATTCTTGGCGACCACAATGTGCTGATGGAAGTGATCAAGGGCGAGCTGCAGGAAATACGCGAAAAATACGGCGACGACCGCCGCACGACGATAAAATACGACGCTGCCAACTTCCGCATCGAGGACACCATACCCGACGAGCAGGTGGTGATCACCATCTCGCACAAGAGCTATATCAAGCGCACCCCGCTGAGCGAATACCGCACGCAGATGCGCGGTGGCGTCGGATCGAAGGGCAGCTCGGTGCGCAGCGAAGATTTCGTCGAGCATATTTTCACCTGCACCAACCACAACTATCTGCTTTTCTTCACCGAGAAGGGCCGCTGCTACTGGATGCGCGCCTTTGAGGTGCCTGAGGGTGAGAAGAACTCGAAAGGCCGTCCGATATTGAATGTGATCAACATCGAACCCGACGACAAGGTGAAGGCCTATGTCAACGTGGCCACGCTGAGCGACGCCGAGTATGTGGGCTCGCATTTCATCGTGATGTGCACCAAAAACGGTATCGTCAAGAAGACTCCTCTCGAGGCCTATTCGCGTCCGCGCACCAATGGCATCATCGCCATCGGCATCCGCGAGGGCGACGAACTGGTGACCGCCCGTTTGACCGACGGCGACAGCTATCTGTTGATAGCTTCGAAGAAGGGCAAGGTGACTGTCTGCAACGAGAACGAATACCGCCAGATGGGTCGTGGAGCTAGCGGCGTGAAGGGCATTTCGCTCGACGGCGAGGACGACGGCGTGATCGACATGCTGGCCCTGAACGATCCCGACGAGAACCTGCTCGTGGTGTCGGAGCACGGCTACGGCAAGCGTTCGCAGCTGAAGGAATATCCCGCCACTCTGCACCGCGGCGGCAAGGGCGTCAAAGCCATGCATGTGACCGACAAGACCGGCCCGCTGGTAGCTGTGACCAACGTCAATGACGATCATGACCTGATGATCATCAACCGTTCCGGCATCACCATCCGCTTGCGTGTGAGCGACCTGCGCGTCCTGGGACGTGCCACACAGGGAGTGAAACTGATCGACCTGCGCGGCAAGGACTACATCGCGTCGATCACCACCGTGCCCACCGACGAAGAAGCTACCGATGCCCCGGAAGGTGAAAATAATGCCGAGGTAAGCAATAATACCGTCGAAAGCGACACTAAAGAGTAAACAAACATACAATAATCACCAAACAAATTTGAATTAAGATGAAGAAACTTAGCATGATTCTGGCTCTCACGGCGCTCACCATCGGCGCCAGCGCTCAGACGCTGAATGTGCAGAGTGCCATCCAGGATTTGAAAAAGAACTACCTCAAAAAGGCCAAGGCCGAAATCGACGCTGCCTGTGAGCATGAGTCGACCAAGGACGATGCCAAGACGTGGTGCTACAAGGGTTTGATATATAGCCGCATCGGCGGTGAAGCCACCAACCCCAAGTCGAAATTCAAAGACCTTGCCCCCGACTGGGCCGAGCAGGCTTATGCCGCCGCCCTCGAGTGCAAGCGCCTCGACACCAAGAACGAGTATGCCGACGAGAACAACTCGGTGCTGCGCTTTGTGGGCAACGAGTACTATTCGCGTGCCACCGAGGCCTACAACAAGCAGAACTATTCCGAGGCTATGCAGTTGGCCGACAAGGCTATCGAGATGTACACCACCTCGGGCGATTCCAAGTTTGCCGGCGAGTCGACCTACATTGCCGGTATCAGCGCCAAGGCCCTCAAGGACAACGAGAACTTGAAGAAGTATTTCAACAACCTGGTGCGCAAGCGTACCGACAAGCAGTATGTCTACCGCACCCTCTTCAACACCTACAAAGAGGAAGGCAACAAGGACCAGGCCATGAAGATCGCCAACAGCTATCTCAAGAACCGTAAGGACGACTACAATGCCTATCTGCTGATGGCTGAAGGCTACCTCCTGAACGAGAACCTTGAGAAGGGTAAGGAGATGATCAACGAAGCCCTCAACCGCACCAAGGATTCCGCCATGCTGTACCCCCAGATTCTCGGCCTTGCCGCCCAGATACTTGAGAACATGCAGGACTATGAAGGTGCCGAAGCCAAGTATCAGGAGTCGCTGACCCTGAACCCCACCCAGTTTGATGCCAACTTCGGCATGGGCAAGATGGTCTACAACCGCGCTATCGACAAGCTTGAGGCCGCCAACAAGGTGCCCGAAACCGACGAGTCGGGCCTGTATGACAAGCTCCTGGCCGAATCGAACGAGTTCTTCAGCAAGTCGATACCTTACTTCACTGCCGCAATCAGCTATATCGATAACCTGACCGACGCCAATGCCAAGGCTATGCAGCGCGCCAACCTGTTCAACTGCCTCACCGCCCTGAATCAGGTCTACGCCCGCCTGGAGCGCTACGACGATCTGAAGGCTGTCAAGGCCCGTATCGAAGAGATCCAGAAGGCCCAATAAGAATCAGTTGACAATGCCTATAATAATGCGGCCGCGCCCAAAAGGCGCGGCCGCTGTCATATTATTAACAACACAAAAAAATTATCGTCCGAGATATTGGTCGACATGTTCAAAAACGATGTCGGCCCTTGTCGCGAAGCTCTCTTCGGTGGCAAAGGCCACATGTGGTGTCAGCACGCAATTCTTGGCATTGATCAGCGGATGGTCGGTGGCCAGCGGCGGTTCCTGCTCGAAGACGTCAAATGCAGCACCTGCGATACGCCCCTGGTTCAGGGCCTCTGCAACAGCGGCAATGTCGCAAACAGGACCGCGTGCGGTGTTGACCAGCATGGCAGTAGGCTTCATCATGGACAGTTCTCTGCTCCCGATCAGGCCCCGTGTCTGGTCGGTCAGCGGAACGTGCAGCGTGACAATGTCGCTCTGCTGCAGCAACGCTTCCAGCGTCACATATTCGACACCCATGCTTGCCACCTCTGGGCGCATGCTCCGGCTGTAGGCCAAAACACGGCAGCCAAAAGCCTTGAGAAGCCGGATGGTGGCCGTGCCGATGGCACCAGTGCCCACTACACCGACGGTTTTGCCATACAGTTCCCGCCCCAGGAATCCGCCGCGTCCTTGGCCTTGGCGGATGGCGACATTCATTTCGCTCACCTTCCTTAGCACGTCGATCATCATTCCGACGGCCAGTTCGCTCACTGCCGTAGTGGAATAGCCGGCCGCATTCTGCACTTCTATGTGGTGCTCTTTGCAGTAGGCCAAGTCGATGTGGTCCAGTCCGGTGAATGCCACGCTGATGTATTTCAGTTGATGGCAGCGGCTCAACACTGTTGACGGAATCTTGATGTTGCTGACAATCGCGATATCGGCATCGCCCATGCGTTCGACGATTGCCGCTTCGTCCTCGCGGCGATCCATGTAGTATGAGAAATTGTGGCTGAGGGCAGCGTAGTGCGCTTTAAGGGACTCAAAATGTTCGCGGCTGATGCCGAGGGGCTCTATGCATACTATGTTCATAATCAAATGTTTTTATTATTTACGTCGGGGCTTTTTCACACTGAATCCGAAACCGCCAATCTTTTCGCCCAGCGAGTAGTATTTTCCGTGTGAAAAGGCCATCGGGCCTGCATGGTTAAGCTGAAACTGGCCTGTCGACTTGTCAATCAGGCTCTCTTCGGCGTCGACGGCCACCACGTTGGCGATGAACATGTCGTGGGTGCCGAGCCTTTTCACCTCGACCACGCGGCATTCGATGTTCAGCGGACTCTCTTCGATGATGGGGGCTTTCACCACTTGGCCCACTCCGGGGGTCAAGCCCATTTCGCGGAACTTGTTGCAGTCGCGGCCACTCCGCACCCCGCACCAGTCGGTTTGCCGTGCCAGTTCGCTGGTTGTCAGGTTGATCACGAATTCGCCTGTGCGCATGATCAGGCCGTGGCTGTGCCGTTCTGGCCTCACCGATATATAGCACATGGGCGGGTCACTGCAAATAGTGCCCGTCCATGCGATGGTGATGATGTTGTAGTTCTCGGGCCCGTCGCCGCAGCTGACCATGACGGCCGGCAGCGGATAGATCATAGTGCCCGGTTTGAACGCAACCTTCATTCTTTGAAGCGTTTCTCAAGTTCGTCCACCATGTTGCGCATATAGCGGTCGGTCTGGCGCAGGTTCTCGATGGTCTTGATGGCATGGAGCACGGTGGCGTGGTCCTTGTTGCCGCATTGCAGGCCAATCACTGCCAGCGACGATTTGGTGATCTTCTTCGAGAAGTACATTGACAGTTGGCGAGCCTGCACGATCTCTCGCTTGCGCGAGGTTGCCTGGATGATGTCCACCGGCAGGTCGAGGTAGTCGCACACCACCTTCTGGATATAGTCGATGGTGATTTCTCGCGCGCTGCTCTGCACATATTTGTTGATCATCTGCTTTGTCAGGTCGAGGGTGATCTCCTTTTTGTTCAGCGAGCTCTGTGCGATGAGGGAAATCAGGGCGCCTTCGAGCTCACGCACGTTCGAGTTGATATTGTATGCGATGTATTCGATTACGTCGTCGGCCATTTCGATGCCGTCGTTCTGCAGTTTTTGTCTGAGGATGTTCTTGCGCGTTTCTACATCCGGCGACTGCAAGTCGGCGCTGAGACCCCACTTCAAACGCGAGATCAGTCGGGGTTCCAATCCCTGCAGCTCGCCAGGAGCCTTGTCGGAGGTGATGATGATCTGGCAGTTGCGCTGGTGCAGATGATTGAAGATGTGGAAGAAAGCTTCCTGAGTGCGCTGTGCCTTGCCGGCCCAGAACTGGATGTCGTCGACAATCAGCACGTCAATCATCTCGTAGAAGTGTATGAAGTCGTTTGTCGTGCCCGAGCGGCCAGCTTCGGCATACTGCTGCATGAATTGCTCCGAGGTGACATACAGCACGGTAGCATCGGGGTGCAGTTCTTTGGTTTTCAGTCCGATGGCGTTGGCCAAATGGGTCTTGCCCAATCCCACATTGCTGTAGAGCAGCAGGGGGTTGAACGAGGTCTGGCCCGGCTTTTCTGCCACGGCGTATCCGGCCGATCTGGCCAGGCGGTTGCAGTCGCCCTCGACAAAGTTCTCCAGCGTATAGCTTGAGCTCAGCTGCGAGTTGATGCGGCGTTTCTGTATGCCCGGAATCACGAACGGGTCGGGAATCTCGCGCGCGTTATCTTTATTAATATTTACGGGGATGCTCACCAGGGGGTTCTGCGAGGTGCGGCGGTTGTGCGACGGCAGCGTGGTGACGATCGGGTCGCTCGGGATGGTCTGGTCCATCACAATGCTGTATTTCAGCATGCCGTTGGGGCCCAGCTGCATGCGTATCACGCGCTTCAGCAGGTCGACATAGTGGTCTTCTATCCATTCATAGAAGAACTGGCTCGGCACCTGCACAATCAGCGTGCTTCCGTCGAGTTGTATCGGGACGATCGGCACGAACCATGTGTCGAACACTTTCTTGTTTTCGGGGCCCAAAGCGTCTTTTATCACCTCAAGGCAGTTTGCCCATACTCTTTTGTATTCTTCCTCCATCATATTGGCGTTTCGTTTCTCCATTTTCAATCACTTACGTGTGGTGCTTGTTCATTTCTCTGTTTGCAAATATCAACAATTCTTTTGTCCTGAAATTTGAAAAAAAAATTTGCAATTTTCTGAAATAATAAGTAAAGATCCACCGCACTATCGCCCCTCTCCAAAAACCGATTTTTTCGCAAATGCTTATTTTACAGAAAAAAATCCTCTTTACCCCCTTGCCGGAAGCTCTCGTAATATACCACTTTTTTTTCAAACATTAAAAAAAAATGATGACGAATTTACTTTCTATCGGCCTTTTGGTTGATAAGTTATTAGACGATTGTAAACCATTGCGTTGTGTGTTGATATTTTTTGCAAAGTGCATATATTCAGCATGTTGTGCTAAAGATTTGAAAATCAAATCCACTTTTTCCAAGCTGTTTTCATAAGTGATTATTTTTCAGTTTCGTTTCGTTTTTATGCACTAAATCGCGTTGATAATTATTTCCAATTTGGGCCATTTTCGGTTTTGAAAAAGTGACCTGATTTGACTCTGTAGATTGTCGAGGTAAGGGTGCCGGAGGAGAACGGAGGCGGCTGTGCCCAAGGAGAGCAAGGGTTGTTGCGGATGCGCACGATCTCCGCTACTGGTTTTGTACGATTGATCACCGACTGATGTACGACTGTTGTACGAAAATTTTCGTACAACAGTCGTACATCAGTTGGACAAGGGTTGGAGGGGCTATGGGGAGGGATGGGGTGCGGCGCTGGTCAAATCGGGGGCGGGGGCGAGGCATCGGGGGTGACGGTTGCGGGGCGAGGGGGGATGGCCGTCAGGCGCATTATTGTCAAGACAGGGACGGTTGGGGGCGGTGCGGGATTCGTGAGGCTGCGGGTGAGGGTGGAGGAATTGCGGAAGATAATATATTGGTACTCATTATTATATTATATATGGCGGATGTTTTTTTGTCAAATAATGCTGCTATATCAAAAAAAAATTGTAAATTTGCAGTCTTAAACGAAATATATAAATCACTGATATCATGAAGAAAATCATCAACACTACGAAAGCTCCTGCAGCCATCGGACCCTACAGCCAGGCTGTTCAGGCAGGAAACACTTTGTACATTTCGGGCCAGGTGCCCATCGATCCCGCCACGGGCAAGCTGGCCGAAGGCGGCATTGTTGAGCAGACCGAGCAGGTCTTCAAGAACATCAAGGCCATTCTCGACGAGGCCGGTTTCACCTTCGACGACGTGGTGAAGAGCACATGTCTGCTTGCCACGATGGACTATTTCAAGCCGATGAACGAGGTGTATGCCAAATATTATGGCCACGATTGTCCCGCCCGTGCCGCTTTCGCGGTGGCAGGCCTGCCGATGGGCGCCATGGTCGAGATTGAGACGATTGCTGTTAAATAATGCACTAACACAATAACAATCAAGAATATGGATTTTAGCTACACGAAGCAGGAGGAGCTGTTCCTGCAGATGATCAGAGAGTTTGCTGAGAAGGAAGTGAAACCGCTGGCCGCCGAGGTCGACGAGGAGGAGCGCTTCCCGATGGAGACAGTGCAAAAGATGGCCAAGATCGGCCTGATGGGTATTCCCATTCCCGTGCAGTACGGCGGTGCCGGCGGCACGAATATCATGTACGGTATGGCTGTTGAGGAGCTGAGCCGCGTGTGCGCCACCACGGGCGTCATCCTGTCGGCCCACACTTCGCTGTGCTGCGCTCCCATTCTGGAGGCCGGCACCGAGGAGCAGAAGATGAAGTATCTGCCCAAACTGGCCAGCGGCGAGTGGATTGGCGCTTTCGGCCTGACCGAGCCCAATGCCGGTACCGACGCTGCCGGACAGCAGACCGTTGCCGTCGAGGACGGTGACAGCTGGGTGCTCAACGGAAGCAAGATTTTCATCACCAACGGCAGCTACGCCAATGTGTTCATTATCATCGCCATGACCGACAAGAGCCTGGGCACCAAGGGCATCAGCGCCTTCATTGTCGAGAAGACCGACCCCGGCTTCAGCATCGGCAAGAAGGAGAAGAAGATGGGTATCCGCGGCAGCGCCACTACGGAGCTGATTTTCGAGGATTGCCGTATCCCGAAGGACCGCCAGTTGGGTCAGCTCGGCAAAGGCTTCGGCCTGGCCATGAAGACCCTCGACGGTGGCCGTATCGGTATCGCCTGTCAGGCTTTGGGTATTGCCCAGGGCGCCATGGACGAGACGATCAAATACACTAAGGAGCGCAAGCAGTTTGGCCGTTCGATCAGCCAGTTCCAGAACACGCAGTTCCAGATGGCCGACCTGGAGACCAAGGTGCAGGCCGCCCGTCTGCTCTGCCGCAGCGCCCACTACAAGAAAGACCACGGCATCCCCTACAGCGCCGATGCCGCTATGGCCAAGCTGTTTTCAGCCGAAACCGCTATGGAGGTGACCACCAAGGCCGTCCAGTTCCACGGTGGCTACGGCTACACCCGCGAGTATCCTGTCGAGCGCATGATGCGCGATGCCAAGATCACCGAGATCTACGAAGGCACCAGCGAAGTGCAGCGTATGGTGATTGCCGGTAAATTGTTCAAATAATTGTCAGATCCGTCGGACTTGTCGGATTCGCCGGACAGGTCTGACACAACAGAAAGAAGAATGAATATAGTAGTTTGCATAAAACAAGTGCCGGACACCACCGAGGTGAAAATCAATCCCGTGACCGGTACGCTCATCCGCGAGGGTGTGCCCTCGATCATGAACCCCGACGACAAGGGCGGCTTGGAGTATGCCCTTCAGTTGAAAGACAAATATGGTGCACATGTGACGGTCATCACCATGGGACTGCCGCAGGCCGAAGCCATTCTCCGCGAGGCTCTCGCGATGGGTGTCGACCGTGCCATTCTGCTCACCGACCGTAAGCTCGGCGGTGCCGATACGCTGGCCACTTCGAGTGCTATTGCCGGTGCGCTGCGCACGATGGATTACGACCTGATCATCACCGGCCGCCAGGCCATCGACGGCGACACGGCCCAGGTGGGACCCCAGATTGCCGAACATCTCGACCTGCCGCAGGTTTCGTATATGGAGGATCTGCAGTACAATGAGGCCACCCGCACTTTCACCATCAAGAAGCAGCTCGAGGACGGCTATCAGGTGCTCGAGATGCAGGCTCCCTGCGTGGTGACGGCGCTGGCCAGCTCGGTGCAGCCCCGCTACATGACGGTCAACGGCATCGTGACCGCTTGGGACAAGGAAGTGGAAGTTTGGGGCGCCGACCGTATCAATGTGCCCGAGGAGCATATCGGCAAGGCCGGTTCGCCGACCAGCGTGTTCAAGTCGTTCCCGAAGCAGTTGAAGCCTGCCGGCCAGACTTTCGAGGTGTCGCCTGAAGAGGCTGTCGAGCTCATCGTCAATAAACTGAAAGAGAAACACATTATTTAGGAACCCCCTAGGACCGCCTAGGCCCCCTAGGGCATCCTAGAAAAAAGAAAGCAACAATGAACTTAGCTGATTATAAAGACGTATATGTGTTTGCCGAACAGCGCGACGGCAAACTGCAGAATGTGGCCCTCGAGTTGTTGGGGAAAGCCCGCGAGCTGGCCGACGCCAACAACGAGAAAGTGGTGGCCATGCTGCTCGGTAAGGATGTGAAACCGCTGGCCGACACGCTCATCGCCTATGGCGCTGACCGCGTGATGGTGGTCGACCACGACTTGCTGAAAGACTATATGACCGAGCCCTATACCGAAGCTATCACCCAAATCATCCAGGAGCAGAAGCCCAGCATTATGCTGATCGGCGCCACCACCATCGGCCGCGACCTTGGTCCCCGTGTGTCGGCCCGCAACCGCACCGGCCTCACCGCCGATGCCACCAAGCTGGAGATCAGCGACGACGAGGCCCACGAGTTCCGCATGACCCGTCCGGCCTTCGGTGGCAACCTGATGGCAACGATTCTGTGCAAGAACCACCGCCCACAGATGTCGACGGTGCGTCCCGGCGTGATGCAGAAGATGACTGCCGATGCCAGCCGTAAGGGCGAGGTGGTCGACTATAATGTCACCTTCGACGAGAAGAAGATTGCCCGCGTGAAGCTGGTCAAGACCGTCAAGGAGGAGAAGACCATCACCGATATCAGCCAGGCCAAAATATTGGTCAGCGGTGGTCGCGGTGTCGGCACCAAGGACGGCTTCAGCAAGCTGGAGGCTCTGGCCAACGAGCTTGGCGGCGAGGTGTCGAGTTCGCGTGCCATGGTCGATGCCGGCGTGATGGATGCCAGCCGTCAGGTGGGACAGACCGGCAAGACCGTCCGTCCGGCCCTGTACATGGCCTGCGGTATCAGCGGCGCCATCCAGCATCTGGCCGGTATGGAGGAGAGCGAACTGATCATCGCCATCAACAAGGACAAGTTTGCGCCTATCTTCAGCGTGGCAGACCTGGGTATTGTCGGCGATCTCCACAAGATTGTGCCGATGCTCACCGAGCGTCTGAAGACGATGCAGAAATAGTCCGTCGTCAGCATGACATAAAGCAGCAGGGGCTGTCCTCGGAGAGGACAGCCCCTGCTGCTATGTTGGTATGAATTACTAGTGCAGGAAGGCGAGCAGGATACCGGCTGCCACAGCAGAACCGACCACACCGGCCACATTCGGGCCCATGGCGTGCTGCAGGAGGTAGTTGGTCTTGTCGTATTCCAGACCCACGTTGTTCGACACACGTGCCGCATCGGGCACGGCGCTGACGCCGGAGTTGCCGATGAGGGGGTTGATCTTGTTGCCTTCTTTGAGGAAGAGGTTCATGAACTTCACAAAGAGGACACCGCAGAAGGTGGCCACGATGAACGAGCATGCACCCAGCACGAAGATCAGCACCGACTTGTAGGACAGGAATACCGAAGCCTGCGTCGAAGCGCCGACGGTGATGCCGATGAGCAGGGTGCAGATGTTGACGATGGCGTTGCTGGCTACATCGCTGAGGCGTTTGGTGACGCCGCATTCTTTCAGCAGGTTGCCAAAGAAGAGCATACCAAGCAGGGGCAGGCCGCTGGGCACGATGAAGGCGCAGAACAGGAGGCCGATGATGGGGAAGGTAATCTTCTCAAGCTTCGACACCTGACGTGGCGGTTTCATGCGGATGGTGCGCTCCTTCTGGGTGGTGCAGAGACGCATGATGGGGGGCTGGATCACCGGCACAAGGGCCATATAGGAATAGGCCGACACGGCGATGGCGCCCATCAGTTCAGGAGCCAGCTGGCTGGAGATGAAGATGGCCGTCGGGCCGTCAGCACCACCGATGATGCCGATGGCACCGGCCTCGTTGGGCAGGAAACCAAGGGCCAATGCACCCATATAGGAGGCGAAGATACCCACCTGGGCAGCGGCACCGATAAGCATCAGCTTCGGGTTGGACAGCAATGCCGAAAAGTCGGTCATTGCTCCGATCCCAAGGAAAATCAATGGTGGATACCATCCGTTCTGGACTCCGTGATACAGAATGTTCAATACCGATCCTTGCTCATAGATGCCTATCTTCAAGCCCGGATAGAACGGTATGTTTCCGATGAGCATACCGAATCCGATGGGTACCAGCAGCAACGGTTCGAACTCGAAGCGGATGCCGAGGAAGATAAACACCAAGCCGATCAAAATCATGATTATGTGGCCCCATGTGACATTGGCGAAGCCGGTGTATTCCAGGAATTGCACCAGCTGCGTGGACATGAACTCCATGAAGCCGCCTGTTGCTAAACTTATCATTGTTGTCTTCTTTATCCGATTACTACCAATACATCGCCCTCAAGGACACTGTCGCCTTTGCGGACTTTGACTTCTTTGACGGTGCCGGCGACATCGGCCTCGATGTTGTTTTCCATCTTCATGGCCTCAAGCAGCACCACGGTCTGGCCCTCCTTGACGGCATCGCCCACGTTGACGAACACGTCGAGGATGGTGCCGGGCAGCGGGGTGGTCACCTTGCTGCCAGCAGCGGGGGCGTTGGCTTTCTGCACCGATCCGCCGGCGGCGGGAGTCACTTGGGCGGAAGGACGGCTCGCCACGGGCTTTTTGGTCTGTTTGATTTCCTGGTCGACAGTCACGGTGTAAGGAGTGCCGTTCACATTCAGTTTGATTTCCTGGCCTTCCACTTCGTTGATGTCGACATTATATTCGTTGCCGTTTATCTTAAGTTTGTAGTTCTTCATGGCTTACTTCCTGTTAATAAAATAATGATTCATATTGTAGTACTTGGCGTTCCAGGGGGTCCATTCGCGCTCCACCTTCTGGATTGTGATGACGGTCTCCTCCTCGTCGTGCAACTCGTCGTTGTACAGATGGATGGCGGCGGCGATGGCGGCGTAGATCTCGTTCTCCTGGTCGGCGGCGAGAGCGGCGGCGGCCACTGCGGCACCACCTTTCTTCTTGGCGGGTTTGTCTTTCTTTTCAACATCACCCACCAGTTTGCTGGTACCCTGGATGATCAACGCGATGCAGACCAGGGCGAGGAACACCACCGACACGGCCACGGCTGTCAGGCCGATACCCACGGGGTCGCTCTGCTTGATCTGCTCTGACTGTTTAGGCTTGTGATAGTGATGGTTGCTCAGATTGGCATCGCCGATATTGTCGAGCCCACCGTCACGCAGCGAGAGCATGTTGATGTCGTAGCCCACATTGTTGCTGCCCACCACAATCAGATTCTCCGGTGTGGCATGGAAGGCCTGTGAGCGGTTGTTGAATTCGCGCTTGCTGACGAGCTGCATTTCCTTGCCGGGGCACATGGCCAGCACGGCGACATACGACGTGTCGTTGACGGCCGAAGCCACCACAACCACGCGGTGGCCGACCACGCCGACGCTGACCGGTCGCACGATGTTCTTCAGATCGTGGCGCTTGACGAGATTGTCTTCTGTGACAAAACGTCCCACGCGTATGAGGCTGTCCGTCTGCGGGTCAAGGCGGAGCATGTCAACGGCGCAGTCGATGCTGTCGATCACGATGAAGGCGTTCATCCGTGGCACATAGCACGACTTGACGCTCGTGAAGTCGACACTCGCAGCCTGCTGACCATGCATGGGATGATGCATGGGGCCGTCCGGGCCGTCGGGCATCATGCCTTCCGGCTGCTGCACCTCGGGCATCGGGCCATGGGGGTGAGCGTCGTGCCTCGGCTGTTGCGCCGTAGCCGTCAGCATCGTCAAGCCCAGCAGACCAGCCAATAGCATTTTGTTTATACTGTTCATGTATTTGATCCTTTGTTGATTAAACTACATCAAAACAAATGAGGCTGGGGGAGGGCTCCTTAGCGGGAGCACCTCCTCCGTTGCTCATCATCATTTACTTCTGCTCGGCGGCTTTGGGGCACTCTTTACCCTCAGCTTTGCAGCATTTCTGGCCTTCAGCCTTCTTGCAGCAAGCGGCGGTGTCGGCCATAGCCTCGGCTTTGCAGCAGCTGGCGCTGTCGCCTTCCTGGGCGCACTTGTGCTCGCACTGTTCGACGGTAGCAGCGGCTTCTTCAGCCACGGGCTCTTCGACTTTGTTGTTGTTGCATGCGCTCATGGCAAAGGTGAAGGCCATGGCTGCAATAGCGGTAAACAGAACTTTCTTCATTGTTTTGATGTTTTATAAAATGTTGATTAATAAAATGGTTACAAGGGTAGGTTGCAATGTTTCTTCATCGGCAGCGAGTCTTTCTTGGTCTGCAGGGCCTGCAGGGCGCGGATCACGCGGAAGCGAGTGTTGCGCGGCTCGATCACGTCGTCGATGTAGCCATACTTGGCGGCGTTGTAGGGGTTGGCGAACTGGTCGTTGTACTCCTTCTCCTTCTCGGCGATGAATTTGGCCTTCTCGTCGGCATCGGTGATTTCTTTCAGGGCGCGGCCGTGCAGCACCTCGGTGGCGCCGCTGGCACCCATGACGGCAATCTGAGCCGTGGGCCATGCATAGTTGATGTCGCTGCGCAGCTGTTTGCAGCTCATCACGATGTGAGCGCCGCCGTAGCTCTTGCGCAGGGTGACGGTCACTTTAGGCACCGTGGCCTCGCCGTAGGCGTAGAGCATCTTGGCGCCGTGCACGATCACGCCGTTGTATTCCTGGCCGGTGCCGGGCAGGAAGCCGGGCACGTCGACGAGCGTCACCAGCGGTATGTTGAAAGCGTCGCAGAAGCGCACGAAGCGGGCGCCTTTGCGCGACGAGTTGCAGTCGAGCACGCCGGCCATCGACTTGGGCTGGTTGGCCACAATGCCGACGCTCATGCCGCCCATGCGGGCGAATCCCACCACCAGGTTGGGGGCGAATTTCTCGTGCACCTCGAGGAAGCGGCCGTCGTCGACGATGGCGTTGATCACCTGCTTCACGTCGTAGGCCTCGTTGGGGTTCTCGGGGATGAGGGTGTTGAGGCTGTCCTCCAAACGGTCGATCGGGTCCTCGGTGGGGACGAAGGGAGCCTCTTCGAAGTTGTTGCTGGGGATGTAGCCCACCAGCTCGCGGATCAGCTGCAGGGTGCTCTCCTCGGTCTCACCCACGAAGTGGGCCACGCCGCTCTTGGTGGCGTGTACCATGGCGCCGCCCAGCTTGTCGACGGTCACGTCTTCGCCGGTGACGGTCTTCACCACCTTCGGGCCGGTGAGGAACATGTAGCTGTTCTCCTTCGACATGAGGATGAAGTCTGTCAGGGCAGGGCTGTAGACCGAGCCGCCGGCGCAGGGGCCGAAGATGGCGCTGATCTGCGGCACCACGCCGCTGGCCAGGATGTTGCGTTCGAAGATCTCGGCATATCCGGCGAGGGCGTTGCAGCCTTCCTGAATGCGGGCTCCGCCCGAGTCGTTCAGTCCAATCACGGGGGCGCCGACCTTCATGGCCTGGTCCATCACCTTGCAGATCTTCAGGGCCATCGTCTCGCTCAGCGAACCGCCGAAGACGGTGAAGTCCTGTGCGAAGACGTACACGATGCGGCCGTTGATGGTGCCGTAGCCCGTCACCACGCCGTCGCCCAGAAACGACTGCTTCTGCATGTCGAAGTTGGTGCAGCGGTGCGTGACAAACATGTCGAATTCTTCAAACGAACCCTCGTCGAGCAGCAATGCGATGCGCTCGCGGGCTGTCAGTTTGCCTTGCTCGTGTTGCTTGTCGATGCGCTTCTGGCCTCCGCCGAGTTTGGCTTCGCCGCGCTTGTCAAGCAGTTCTTTTATCTTTGCTTCAAATGCCATATATGATTGTGTTTTTGTTTTTGTCGTTTCGTGTTATTTCTTGCAGCAGAATTCGGTCAGCACGCCGAGGGTTGACTTGGGGTGCAGGAATCCGATCTGCAGACCTTCGGCGCCGGGACGGCTCTGGTTGTCGATCAGGCGAATGCCTTTGTCCTTGGCCTCGTTCAGCGCCTGGTCGGTGTCCTCCATCGCAAAGGCTATGTGGTGCATGCCGCCTTTGCCGCCGTTTTTCTCGATGAAGGCTGCTATCGTGCTTTCTGGGCAGGTGGGCTCCAGCAGCTCGATCTTGACGTCGCCGCAACGGAAAAACGCCGTCTTCACCTTTTGGTCGACGACTTCTTCAATAGCGTAGCATTTCAGGCCCATCACGTCCTCCCAGTAGCGGATGGCTTCCTCGAGGTTGGTGACGGCGATGCCGATGTGTTCAATGTGTGAAGGTGTCATGATATTTTTATTTATTGATTATTATATTATTTTGTTGCCTTGTCGGAACAGTTTATTGTTCAGATCATTACGTTTGACGTAATGAGTGTCTTAAAAATGCAAATATACGAACTTTTTTAATGTTTTTAAGAAAAAAAGAGCCGTTGTCGGTGAATTTTTCAATTATCTCCCGTTCGGTCGGTCCTATGGCCCTCGATGTCAGCGTGATGGCGTGTCTTTTCCCTCTTTTCGGGAGACTTTCGTTCCGGCACGCAGAGGGCGTCTGTCCGGCATCGGTTTTTGCCCGACTGAAGAAGGTCTGTTGTACGACTGTTTGTGAGGGGGTGTTGGACCAAGGGTGGGTGGCAAGTCGGGGGCACAACAAAGGCAGGTCCGGTTCGCGGCGGCGCGTGGGGGCCTACGGCCTGAAGTGCTTGCGCATGTATTCGATGGTCTTGTGCAGGGTGTCCATGTGGAAGATATGCTCCAGATGGCCAGCGAAGTCGAGGCCATAGCGCTGCTGCAAGGCGTCGAGCAGACGCTGGCGCTCGAGTGCCTGTTCTTCCTGCTGTTCGAAGAAGTCGCGGATCACCGTTTGTCCCGCATCGTGGTCGACGATATTGTATAGCCCCACGCCCACCAGCCTTACGGGCTGCGCGTCGATGTGCTCCAGCAGCAGTCGTCTGGCCTCGCGGTGGATGGTGACGGCCGAGTTGGTGGCCAGGCTCAAGGGTGCCGACCGGCTGATGCTGCGCATGTCGCTATAGGTGAGTTTGAGCGTCACCCCGCGGCCGAGAAGGTTGTAGCGCCGGGCGCGGTGCTCGACGCAGAAGGCCAGCAGCACCAGCACGTCGCCCAGCAGCTGGTAGTTCACCACGTCGCGCTGGAAGGTCACTTCGCGGCTGACGCTTTTGGCGTCTTGCGGGCGGTAGGGCACCACGCGGCGATCGTCGATGCCGAAGGCCACCTGGGTGAGCCATTGGCCGTGTTTGCCGAGCATTTGCACCACCTCATCTTTGCGGTTGCGGAGGTCGCGCACGGTGAGTATGCCGGCGGCATGGAGCTTCTTGGCCGTCTGCTCGCCGACGGTGTAGAGTACGCCTACGTCGCGGTCGATGATGAGGTTCACGAAGTCCTCCGCCGTGGGTATCTCGAAGTAGCCGTCGGGTTTGCGCTCCTCGCTGGCCATCTTGGCGGCGGTCTTCGAGTAGGCCACGCCCACCGAGCAGGTGAGGCCCACCTCGTCGAGGGTGCGTTGCTTGATGAGGTGGCCGATGCGGCGAGCCCCTTCCCAGTCGCCGGCCTGGTCGCCGACATCGAGGTAGGCCTCGTCGAGCGACACCTTCTGCGAGGCGCTGGCATAGGAGTTCCAGATGTCGTTGAACTGGGCCGACACGGCGCGGTACTTGTCGATGTTGGGGTGCATGTAGATGCCGTCGGGGCAGCGGCGGTAGGCCTCTTTGATGTTCATGGCCGAATGGACGCCGTATTTGCGGGCCTCATAGCTGCATGTGGCCACCACGCCGCGTTCGCCCGGCAGCGATCCGATGATGAGGGGCTTGCCGAGCAGGGCGGGGTTGTCGCGGATCTCCACCGAGGCGAAGAAGGCGTCCATGTCCACATGTATGATCAGCTGTCCCATTCAGCAGCAGAGCCTGGTGTTGCGCAGCTGTTCCTTGCGTGTCGAGGGGATGATTTCCTCGTGGTAGAAATAGTTGACCACCACGGGCGGCTCGCCGTGCCGTGCGCGGACGCTGTCGTCGTTGCGGAGGTAGGGGAGGCCTTCGTCGGCACAGAAATGGCGCATGTCGGCATCGAGTTCGCTCCAGTAGGAGCGATCCTTGCGGGCATAGATGTCGTGGTAGAGACCGTCGAGGGTGGGGTGGTGCTGGTGTATCCAGTCGAGGATGCGGCCACGGTAGTCGCCGCGCAGGTTGAGGTTTTCGAGCCATACGAGGTTGCAGATGCCGCGGGCGCGTCGGATGATGGCCTCGACGTCGGTGATGCCGGGGAAGATGGGGCTGATGAAGCAGGTGGTCTGCACGCCGGCCTCGTAGAACTGGCGCATTGCCTCGAGGCGCCGCTCGATGCTGACACCGCGGTCCATCGCGCTGCGGAACTCCTCGTCGAGGGTGTTGATGCTCCACGACACCCGGGCATTGGGGAAAGTCTTGATTAGGTCGAGGTCACGCAGTACCAGGTCGTTCTTGGTGGCGATGCTGATACTGATGCCGCTGCCTTGAAGCTGCTCCAGCAGGGCGCGGGTGCGGCGGTATTTTGCCTCGCAGGGCTGGTAGCAGTCGGTCACCGAGCCGAGGAAAGCCTCCTTGCCGGCGAAGCGGCGGGTGTTTTTGATGTCGGGCCACATCTTCACGTCGACGAAACTGCCCCATGGCTCGGGGTGGTTTGTGAAGCGCTTCATGAACGAGGCATAGCAATACTGGCAGGCGTGGGCGCACCCCACGTAGGTGTTCACCGAGAAATCCGCCACCGGCAGGTTGCTCTTGGTCATCACCGACTTGGTTTCGATTTCTTTTATCGTCATAGCAATAAGAAAAACGTCGTCCTGCGGGAAATATTGCCTCGGGGCTGGCGGGACCACAAGCAGGATGTCCATCTCCTGGGAGTCGTGGCGGTTGGCCGCCTCACGCAATAGCGGAGGGTCAACTTGGCGTTACACCTCTGCCCTTATCTTTCCAGCATAGCATCGTCCACTCGG
>Ga0247609_10001780_pt1 | contig 24441 bp, 22 predicted proteins | sample 172DNAGHGlowgp2_FD_193487 | JGI IMG/M metagenome (GOLD analysis project Ga0247609, IMG submission 193487) | Sheep rumen microbial communities from Palmerston North, Manawatu-Wanganui, New Zealand - 1728 DNA GHGlow gp2 | ecosystem: Host-associated > Mammals > Digestive system > Stomach > Rumen ...
CGATGTCGCTGCCCGTCGGGATGTAGTATTGCAGGCTTGGCTCAGCAAAGAAGCCGACGTGGGGCGTGAGGTTGTACTGCAAGCCGAGGCCTGTGCCTATTGACCACTGCAGCGGAACATGGAGCGTAGATTTCTCTTCCAGTTCTTTCATGCCGTTCACGAAATAGCTTGTACTGAACGGAGCATAAACAGGTATCTCCAACTTCGCGCCAAGACTTCCGTAGAGGCTCCATCGCCTTACATTATATATATTATAAGAGGCCTTTAGCGGTATGCCGAGGTAATGGATGGTCTGCTGCTCACGGATGGCGTTGCCGTCTGTGCCTATCTCAAATTCTGACTTTAGACGGCTATAACTCAAGCCTGTCTCTAAGCCAAAACGACTATTCAGTCTGTACTTCAAGGCAAACGAGAAGGTGACGGGCATATAGTGGTGAGTCTTACGCTCAATCATATCCGTACCAGGCAGAGCAGCGTTGTTTTGGGCAATCTTCAACAATATACCCTGTTTCTTGAAGTCACCGTCGAGGACTCCGCTTTGTAGGGCTTCGGCATAGTCGCTCCAATTGTCGAAGGAGCGGATAGGCGGGACTTCTCCCGTTATCACTTCTATCATCTCTGTTTCTGTGAATGTAAACGGACGGCTGTAGTTCTGTTCGCCCATGCTGCCCGAGTATGCCAAATCCAGCGACCACTTCTGTCTATCCTTAATCTCTGTGGACTTTTCCGGGAACAGGTCTGCTATATTTATATCTTTGTCTGGACGCAAGTCGGGCAGAGGCTTGTTGTTGTGTAAGATGGTTGCCGTGTCGGTTTGCTCCTCATTGTCGGGAATGGTGTCTGTCACCTCGATGCTGTCCGTCACATGTTGTATGATGGGTGGTAGTACCGCTATCTTGACAGTTGTGTCTCTCTGCGTGTCAGGAACAGTAGGACGTACCTTCGGCACCTCCTGCTTAGTCACGGTAGGTGTGGACTCTTCTTGCTTGCCAACTGGCTTGAGGAAGAAGTAGGCAACAGGCAACAACAAAGGCAGGAGCCATAGCATCCAATAGCGTGCGAGCGACTTCCGCAGCATCTTCTTCGCCCTTGTCAGCTGTGACGACGACGAATGTGCTGCGATGCCCATGATTTCGGCTATCTCTTTGTGTGACAACTCTTCAATGACCGCCAACTTGAACACCTGCCTGTACCCTTTTGGCAAGGCGTCCACGGCAGCCATCAGCTCAGCCATTGTCGGCAAAGGTTTTTCTTCTGTCGGTTCCGTTTGCTGGAGCAACTCTTCTTCCCGAAGCGTAGAGAGCGAGAGCATTGCCGGCTCATGATGACGCTGCTTGTAGCGAAGTGCCACATTGGTCGTGATGCTCGTCAGCCATGCCTCAAAGCGTCGTGGGTCGCGCAGCGAGTCCATTTTGGCAAAGGCTAGCAGGAGCGCGTCATGTGCCAGCTCTTCAGCAGTCTGGCGGTTGTCCACAATGCGCTGGCAGAGCCTCGTCATCCGCCCGTGATACGCTTCGTACAGCCTTTCGAGGGCTGCTTTGTCGCTCTGTATGCCTTGCTCTATGAGTTTTTCTATGTCCATCGGGAACACATTGCCTCTATTGACATAGATACCTCTTTTATAGAAAGACTGCACGGGTTGGGAAGATTTTTCTCTGTTTTTTTCTTTTTCTGAAGATGATGAGGCGGAAGATGGGGTGCAGGGCTACATGAGTATTGTCCCAACGATGCCGCAGGCGATGCCGATGAGGGTGCCGCCCAGGACTTGGCCGAGGGTGTGCTGACGGAGCAGCATGCGACTGGTCATGACACAGCCTGCTACGAAGATTGCCAGCGAGAGCCACCAGATGGGGTTGAAGCCGAAGATGGCTGAATAGGCTATCAGGGCTCCGATGACGCCTCCTGCGCCAGCCGAGTGCATGCTGACCTTCCACCATATATTAATGATGATGCAGGTGCACTGGATGAGCAGCGATATGCCCACGATGGCCATCAGGAAGTGTGGCATATGGGTGATGGCGAAGATGTGCATGAGGCAGAGGTAGCTGCAGATGCTGATGATGTAGGGCACGGCGCGTTTATGGCGTAAGCGAAGTTCAGCAGCGCTCCAGCCATGAAGCTTTCGATAGATGTAGATGCCCAGTGTGGGCAGACAAAAGGTGAAGCCATAGACGAGCGCAAGAATCCACAACTTGAACGTCCAGGGGAAGAGACTCAGGTAGGTGAAACTCAGCAGGATGAACGTTCCGACAGTAGGGTAGTACGAAGGTCGGAAGACTGTCGAGAGGATGCGTGCTATGAGAATCGTTTGTTTCATTTTCTCATTCTTGCAACAGGGATGCCCATCTGTTCCCTGTACTTGGCGACGGTACGACGGGCGATGTTGAAGCCGTCGGCTTGAAGGAGTTGCGTGAGGCGTTCGTCGCTGAGCGGCTGACGTTTGTCCTCCTGTCCTATGAGTCCTCGCAGGGCAGCCATCACCTGACGGGCAGTGACGTCGTCGCCCTCTTTGTTCTGTGTGGCTTTGTGCGTGAAGAACCATTTGAGGGGATAGGTGCCAAAGGTGGTCTCGACGTACTTGCTGTTTGCTACGCGACTGATGGTGCTGATGTCGTAGCCTGTCGCCTCAGCAACGTCGTCGAGTTTCATGGGTCGCAGCAGCGTCTCGTCGCCTTCTTGGAAGAAGGGCTTCTGCAACTTGACGATGGCCTGCATCGTCCGCATCATCGTCTCAGAGCGTTGTTGCAGAGCATTGATGAACATTTGTCCGCGTTCCACATACTGGCGGACGAAGGCATCCTGCTGACCTTCTGCATCCGGACTGATGACAAGCGAAGGCTGGTTGCCACGACTCAGGGTGACAGTGATGGTGCCGTTCTCGTCCGTATCGACGTAGAAGTCGGGCTGGATGCTTTGAGCGCGGTCGGAAGTTTTTGCCCCGATGGAGCCGCCCGGTCGCGGGTTGAGCTTCAGTATCTCTCGTTGCAGCAGCTCAGCCTGCGCTTCGTTGATGTGGAGCCTCTGCTCAATGCGTTGCCAGCGTTTGTGGATGAAATCGTCGAAGTACTTATCGAGCAGCTTGATGAGTAAGTCCTTGTACGGATTGTCTTCGTTCCTCTTGACTTGCAAGAGCAGACATTCCTGCAAAGAGCGCGCCCCGATGCCTGCCGGGTCAAACAGCTGAAGGATTGTGAGCACCTGCTCCAGCTCTTTGGGATTTGTGTTGAGGCCCTGATATATTTCTGCTTCGTCGGCAAGGATGGCGAGAGACTTCTTTAAGAGCCCGTCCTCGTCGAGCGAACCGATAAGGTATTCCATGAGCTCCTTCTCGTGGTCTGTCAGTTCGAAGTCCGCCATCTGTTCCCTGAGACGGTCAGTCAGGGAGAGTGTGTCGTCGTAGGCCATATACTCAGCCGCATTGTTGCTGTGGCTGGCACCCGTCAGGAAGTCAGGAATGTCGTCCTCAGAGCGATAGTCATAGGACGAGTCATCGGGAGCGTCCTCTCCGCTCCCCCCTTGTGGTTGAACTGGGGACAAGTCCTCTTCTTCGCTTTCTTTTCTTTCCAGCCAAGGATTTTCCAGACACTCCAACTCCACACGATGTTGCAGTGCTTCGACAGGCATTTCCGTCAGCCTGACGAGCAACACCTGCTGGGGCAACATCTGCTGCACCTGCACCTGCCCTTGCGTCTGTTCCTGTATCTGTAAGTTTCTCTGACTCATACTTTCGCTTGCAAATTTACGAATAAGTGAGGAGAATACAAAAGAAAAATGCAAAAAAGGCAGACTCTTGCAGGGTAATCATAAAACTTCACACAAGAAACTCGCCAACTTCACACGTGAAAATGTCAAACTTCACACGTGAATTTTACAAACTTCACACGTGGATTTTACAAACTTCACACGTGGATTTTATCAAGTGCTCGCATGCCGTTCGCAAGCCTTTACTGGCTCGAGGCCGAGCTCTTTGGCTTTCTGGAGCATGAATTGGAAGGCAGCATCGTGGTCGTTGGGAATGACGGAGTCCCAGATGGCGTCTTTGACGGCTTGCTTCAAAATGCCTATCTCGCGGCAAGGTTGCAGGGCGTAGGTCTCCATGATTTCTTCGCCTGTGATGGGATTATGCCAAGTGCGGTAGTTGTCACGGGCTTGCAGGTCGATGAGCTTCTCGCGGACGAGCTGGAAGTTTTGCAGGAAACGCTGCTTCTTCTCGCGGTTCTTGCTTGTGATGTCGGCTTCGCAGAGGCGCATCAAATCGTCTATGTCCTCGCCTGCCTCGAAGAGCAAACGGCGAACGGCACTGTCGGTCACCTCGTCATCCGCAATGGCGATGGGTCGCATGTGCAGACCGACAAGTTTCTCAACGTAGTTCATGCGCTCGTCCATTGGCAGCTTCATCCTGCGGAACAGCGGTGTCACCATCTTTTGTCCGATGTAGTTGTGGTTGTGGAACGTCCAGCCGGCAGTATTGTCCCAGCGTTTGCTGCGAGGCTTCCCGATGTCGTGAAGCAAGGCGGCCCAACGCAACCATAAAGAAGCCTCGTTTGAGGCGACGTTGTCTAAGACTTCGAGCGTGTGGTAGAAGTTGTCCTTATGGGCTTTGCCGTTGCGGGACTCGACGCCTTCGAGCGCAGCCACTTCTGGCAGGATGAGTGGCAGCAACCCACTTCGACTAAGCTCGATGAAGCCGATGCTTGGCGAAGGTGTCATCATTATCTTGTTGAGTTCGTCGATGATGCGTTCCTGCGAGATGATTTTGATGCGTTCGGCATTACGTTTCAAAGCTTCCGCCGTTTCTTCCTCTATCTGGAAACGCAGCTGTGTGGCGAAGCGGATGCAGCGCATCATACGCAAGGGGTCGTCGCTGAACGTGATATCTGGGTCGAGAGGCGTGGCGATGATGCCGTCCTCGAGGTCGAGTAAACCATCAAAAAGATCGATGAAATGGCCGAATTTTGCTTCGTTGAGGCAAACGGCGAGGGCGTTGATGGTGAAGTCGCGACGGTGCAAATCGTCATCAAGCGTGCCGTCCTCGACGATAGGTTTGCGGCTGTCTCGGTTGTAGCTTTCGCGACGAGCTCCTACGAACTCGACCTCGTGTTCGTGCCACTTGAGTTGTGCCGTACCGAAGTTGCGGAAAACGCTGACGTGAGCGCCCTTGCCTAATGCCTTTGCAAGGGCTTGTGCAAGCTGGATGCCAGGCGAAGGCGTTTTGTCGGTCGAGACCACAACCACATCGATGTCTTTCGAAGGCCGTTGCAGAATGATGTCCCTCACATATCCGCCCACGACATAGCACTCCAAGCCCAGCGCGTCGGCTGTCTCGCCAATGCGATGCAGAAGCGGATTGTCGATGGCCTGCAAAGAGTCAGTTTGTCGAGTCTGCTGACGGAAGTCGTCGTATTCCTGTATGGCCTCTTGGATGGTCATTGTTTGTTGATGTCCTCTTGCAATTTGCGTTCGAAGAATTGCTTTTTGACGTTGAGGCGTTCCCATTCCTCGCCTGTTACGAGTTTAAGGCTGTCGGCGGCGGCATTCATTTCGATGCTGTCGAGCAGCAGGATGGCTTGCTTACGGGCCTCGATGGCTGTGGGGCAATTGCGCCTTAGGGAGAAGATGGTGTCGCGAGCCTCGTTGTATAAGTGATGATGCAAGGCATAGCGAGCCTCTTTCAGCATTTCGGCAGCGCGCTCATCGGGTGTTTGCTTTGCGCAAGCGGCAAGCAGAAGCATGAGGGAAAGGACAGTGATGGGTTTCATGGGGGTTGTAGGAATTATAGGAACTATAAGCCGAAGAGCGGCAGGATGAAGTTGCGGATGTCGTTGCTCAGGGCAAGCAGCATGAGTGCGATGATGATGCCGATGCCTATCTTTTCTATCCATTCCATTGCTTTATCCGAGGGCTGTTTGCCTGTGATGCCTTCGTAGAAGAGCAGCACGATGTGGCCGCCATCGAGCCCGGGAATGGGCAGGATGTTCATGACGGCGAGGATGATGCTGATGAAGGCGGTGAGCATCCAGAACTGTTGCCAGTTCCAAGCCGACGGGAAGATGTTGCCGATGGTGATGAACGAGCCGACACTCTTTGCTCCATCAGCGCTTGCCACATATTTCAGGTCGTTGACGTAGCTCTTCAGGACGCGCCAACCGTAGCTTAAGCCAGCTGGGAAGCAGTTCCAGAGGTTGTAGTTGAGGTGCTCTGTCTTGTAGTCGGGAATGTGTCGAGTGACGCCCATCATGTATTTCTCGTCGAGTTGCAGGCAGAGGGTGTCTGTGCGGCTTCCGTCGGCAGAAGCAAAGACGGCATTGAGTGTGCGCCACTTGAGGCTGTCGGCAGCCGTGCAATCTGGCGAGCCGAGCACATCTTCGCGACGGAACGTCACCTCGTTGTCGAAGTCGGCCCACGTCTCAATCGTTTTTCCGTTGACAGAGAGCATTCGCATTCCTTTCTCTATGCCAGCCTTAGCCGCCGCGGAGCCGGGCACGACAGAGTCGATGTAAGCCTCTGCCAAGGGCTGGAGGAACTGCGGCTGGGCTTGCAACATCTTCAGCAATGAGAGTCCGTCTTCGGGCATCGTGAGCACGACCTCTTCGCCCTGACGCAGCACTGTGACCGTATTGGCGTTGGAGATGGTGCGCATGATGGCGGTGCTGAACTCCACAATCTCCTTGCCGTCGGCACTAACGGGAATGTCGCCGTCCTGGAAGCCAATCTCGTGCGCCTGCTCGTTGTACTGAAAGCCGTTCTCGATGCTGGTCATGGGCACGTAGTCGCGTCCCCAGGCGAGGAGGACGAGCGAATAGATGACCCATGCCGTGATGAGGTTCATCAGCACGCCGCCGAACATGATGAAGAAGCGTTGCCAAACCTTTTTCGAGCGAAACTCGTTGGGCTGTGCTGGCTGCTTCATCTGCTCGGTGTCCATGCTCTCGTCGATCATGCCGGCAATTTTGACGTAGCCACCGAGCGGAATCCAGCCGATGCCGTACTCCGTCTCTTTGTCCTTGAAGCGGGGGAAGAGACGGGTGAACCACTTGCTCTTCGTGCTAAAGAGCTTGAATTTGTAATCGAAGAACATGAAGAACTTCTCGACTTTCACGCCGAAAAGCTTGGCGAAGCCGAAGTGGCCACCTTCGTGCAGAACGACCAACAGGCTGAGGCAGCAGAGTAATTGTAAAGTTTTTATCAGAACTGTTTCCATATTTTGAGTTGAATTTTTACGCGTTTCTAACGCCTTGATTTTCAGCGGGGCATTCTGTGTTGTCAAACGCCGCCTGCGGAAATCGTCAACGCCGCGTGCGGAGATTGCCATTTCCGCGTGCGGGGATGACCAACGCCGCACGCGGCGTTTGAACGTTCGGCTTGCTGTTTGTCAATTTTTTATCCTTTTGTATTAATTATTTCTTCTGCCACGAGGCGCGACTCTCTGTCGCAATCGAGGTAATCCTGCAGCGTTGGCTTCTCCTGATGCGGCACACGGCGGAGTGTCTCCTCGATGACGTCGGCCATCTGGAGGAAGCTGCAACGTTCCTGACGGAAAGCAAGGTTGGCCACCTCGTTAGCAGCATTGACGATGCAGGCTGCGTTTCCGCCCATCCGTATTGCTTCGTAGGCCATCTGCAGGCAGCGGAACTTCTCGGGGTCGGGCTTCTCGAAGGTCAAGTCCTTGAGGTCCCACCAGTCAATGCGCGGGAAGGAGCTCCTGAGGCGCAAAGGGTAGGAGAGGGCAAGCTGAATGGGGACGCGCATGTCGGGCATTCCGAGCTGTCCCTTCACGGCGCCGTCCTCGAACTGCACCGCGCTGTGGAGGATGCTTTGCGGATGGACGACAACCTGAATCTTGTCGGGTGTGACGTCGAACAGCCAGCGGGCTTCAATCACCTCGAAGCCCTTATTCATCATCGATGCGCTGTCGATGGTTATCTTCGCGCCCATGTCCCAATTCGGATGCTTCAAGGCTTGGGCAGGTGTGACGCTCTTCAATTGCTCCAGCGAGAACGTCCTAAACGGTCCTCCGCTGGCCGTCAGGATGATTTTCTCGATGGGACTCACCTCGCCCATCAGGCTCTGGAAGATGGCACTGTGCTCGCTATCGACGGGCAGCAGAGGCACCTTGTGCTCCAAGCAAAGCGCAGTGATCAGTTCGCCAGCCACAACCAGCGTCTCCTTGTTGGCCAGGGCGATGGGTTTGCCTGCCCGGATGGCACTGATGGTGGGTCGCAATCCGCTGAAGCCCACGAGAGCTGTCAGCACGATGTCCACCGGCTCCATCTGCACCACCTGGCAGAGAGCGTCGGCTCCAGTATAGACCTGTATCGGCTCGTCTTTCAGGGCTTCTTGTACGTAGTCGTACTTGCTCTCATCGGCAATCACGACACACTGCGGCTTGTACGTCTTGGCCTGCTCTATCAGCAGGTCGGCTCTGGTGTTCGCCGTGAGCACGTAAGCCTCGAAGAGGTCGGGGTGCTCGCTGATGACTTGCAAGGTCTGTGTTCCGATGCTGCCAGTCGAGCCTAATATGCAGACCCTTTTCATTTTATCGTTTACCATTTGTCTATTTTCTATTTGTTCCTCCCTTTGAGGGGGAGTTAGAGGGGGCTTATAGTTCAAGCAGTCCTTCGGGGAGCGACATGTGGATGGTTCGCTCCTTGTGGTTGATGTCGGTTATCCAGTCTTCGGCAGCGGGGATGAGGCGTTTGCCGACTTGGAACAGGATGTTCTGTGTCGAGTCGTCCACACTGTCGATAGTGCCGATGAGGCCTGCGTTTTCGTCGAAGAGCTTGAAGCCCGTGAAGTATCGCCATGTGTATTCGTCGTCCTCGCTTGGTTCGGGCGTCAGCGAGTGTGGGAAGAAGACTTCGCAGCCGAGCAGGAACTGCACGTCGTTGGCGCTGTCGTAGTCGAAGAACTTCAAGAGCGCCGTCGTGTCACTGCGGAAGCGGTATTCCTCAAGGAAGAACGGCACGAGGATGCCTTCCACCCGCAGGAAGAGGTACTCCGCATCAGCGCGGTCCCAGACATCGTCGGTGAAGTTGAACGTCACTTCGCCCTTGATGCCGTGTGTCCGGCCAATCTGACCTATCTTATAGACTTCGTTGTCGCTGATCATTCCACTCTCTTTATCTTTGCACCGAGGGCACAGAGTCGTCCTTCGATGTTCTCGTAGCCGCGGTCTATTTGTCCGATGTTGTCGATGCGGCTGGTGCCTTGCGCACTCATAGCAGCAATCAGCAGAGCTATGCCGGCACGGATGTCGGGGCTCGTCATGCGGCCAGCATGAAGCTGGCGCTCGTGGTTGTGACCGACGACAACGGCTCTGTGCGGGTCGCAAAGGATGATTTGTGCACCCATATCGATGAGTTTGTCGACGAAGAAGAGTCGGCTCTCGAACATCTTCTGATGTATGAGCACGGAGCCCTTGGCCTGCGTGCTGACCACGAGCAGGACGCTCAACAGGTCGGGCGTGAAGCCTGGCCAGGGCGCATCGCTCAGTGTCATGAACGAGCCGTCGATGAAGCTCTCTATCTCATAGTGTTCTTGCTTCGGCACGAAGAGGTCTTCGCCATTCTGCTCAATGCAGATGCCCAATCTCCTGAAGGTGTTCGGGATGATTCCCAAGTGCTCCGGAGCGACGTTGCAAATGCGGACGCCATCGCCCACCATTGCTGCCATGCCGATGAACGAGCCGACCTCAATCATGTCGGGCAGAATGGTGTGCTCTGTGCCATGAAGACTCTCAACGCCTTCGATGGCGAGCAGATTGCTGCCGATGCCACTTATCTTTGCGCCCATCTGGCAAAGCATCCGACAAAGCTGCTGAATGTATGGTTCGCAGGCAGCATTGTAAATAGTCGTCGTGCCCTGAGCCAGAACTGCCGTCATGATGATGTTGGCTGTGCCAGTCACCGAAGCTTCGTCCAAAAGCATGTAGGCTCCCTTCAACTGCTCGGTCTCGACATTGTAGAGGCGCAGAGTTTCGTCGTAAACGAAGTGGCCGCCCAACTTCTGTATGCCGTGGAAGTGCGTGTCGAGACGTCTTCTGCCAATTTGGTCGCCACCGGGCTTCGCCACGATTGCCTTGCCTCGGCGGGCAAGCAAGGGACCAAGCATCATCACGCTGCCGCGCAACTTTCGGCAAGTCTCGATGTAAGCCTCGCTACAAAGGTATTGGTCGTCGAGTCGCTTGGCAGAGAACGTGTAGTCGTGGGCATCGTGCTTCGTTACCTCAACGCCCATGTCTTCGAGAAGTTTGATTTGGTTGTTAACGTCGACAATGTTGGGGATGTTCTTGATGCGGACAGGCTCGCTGGTCAGCAAAACAGCACACAGCACTTGCAGCGCTTCGTTCTTCGCTCCTTGCGGCACAATCTCGCCCTTCAGCCTGTGCCCGCCTTCTATGATGAATGATGCCATACTTATTTCTTTCTTTTGCGTTTCTTTCCGCTTTCAGCTTGCTGCAAAGGAGACTCTCCAACAGGCTCGAAGGTAAAGTCGTCCAGATCAAGGTTGAGCTTGCCGTCGGAATAGCGTTCGATGTCTTGAGCCACAAGTGCATTGTCCATCGAGTCTCGGTTCCAAATGAAGAGGTCTTGCTTCATCTGGTTGGCCACGCACTCGGTAATGTATTGGCGCATCTCCTTGTCATCAACTGTCTTTGCATAGTCGAGGGCTTGCTCCACAAGATAACCATAGTGGCGACGCTTGATGTCCTTCATCGGATAATGGAGCGGAGCCGGATGTGCCTGCACTTCTTCCTGAGGCACGATGTTGACGGGATAGTCGATATCGAGCTTGTAGTGGCTGATGCGAGCGAGATGATTCCAAAGGCGATGTTCGTTCTCTTCCTTGTTGGTAGTAGAAGGCAGCAAAGAAGCCATGATCTTCACGATGGTATTGGCACATCGCTGACGCTCTTCGCGGTCCTCTATTTGCAGGGCCATGTCGACCATCATCTGTATGCCGCGACCATACTCGGGCATCACAAGCTGCTCTCTTTGTGTGTTGTACTGCATTTATAGTAAGCTTTTTGATTTTATCGCAACAAATTCCTTCAGGTAGAAAGGCTCGAAGTATGCCACATCTTGCTTCTCTCCGAGGTGCAGGGAGCGTTCCGCCAAGGGGAACATCCACTTGGCCAACGGCACAATTCCTTCGATGAAATGGGCGTTTTTGTGCTGAATGACGTCCTTGCACTTCATGGCTCCTGTGCCGAAGAAATAGACGGGATGCTCTTCGAGGTAAGGGAGATAAGTGTCTGTTTCGACGATGTCTGCGTTGATTGGACGAACTTCACGAAGTGCTCTGTCATAGATGGCACTATAGACTTCCATCCGTCGAGCGTCGATCATGGGAACGAGCCAAGCGTCTTCGGGCAGTTCCTTTTTGCCAAGCAGGACAGGAACGCACAGAAGTTTCAGTGTCGGCACGCTCAAAAGCGGCAAGTCTCGCCCGTAGCAAACACCTTTTGCCAACGAGACACCAATACGCAAACCAGTATAGCTGCCCGGTCCTTCGCTGACGGCAACGGCATCAACGGGAATGGCGTGGGAGTTCGCAAAAGACAACGCTTCGTCGACATAAACACCGCACACGACAGCGTGGTTCGGCCCATCGAGGTCTTCCTTGTGGAAGATGAGGCTTCCGTTCTCGCTTAGGGCCACAGAACAGGCTTTCGTACTCGTCTCAATATGCAGGATGCATGACATTCTTTACTTCTTCTTTATTTTCGCGCTGCAAAGATACAAAATAAAATCCACAATAAAGAATGAAGGAAGAAGAATTAAGATTATTTATAGTAAGCCCTTATCGCTTTGAAGCCATAATCAAGGAGAATAACAGACTCTTTGAAACGTAAGGACCTGCCTCGACTGCCAAGAAGTACGAGGAAGAGAGTTGTGTTGTCGCGCGTAGCAGCAGACGCAAGGCAGCCGGAAGCTTGCCGTGTGTAGCCTGTCTTGATGCCGATGCAGCCGTCGTAAGACGTGAGCAGCAGGTTGGTGTTTATGCAAGGCAAATGCCTTCCATCAAGAAGCGGAATGTCTTTCTCCGCAGTGCCGACAATGTCTGCAAAGAGGCTGTCGCACATGCAGTATCTTGAAAGCCTGACAAGGTCGCTGGCAGAGCTGTAGTTGTCGTCGTTCGGCATACCGTTTGGGCTGGCGAAGTGCGTGCTGTCCATGCCCAGATACTGCGCCTTTTCGTTCATCATGTTGTAGAACGTCAGCGTGTCACCTGCGATGTGTTGAGCGATAGCATATGCTGCGTTGTTGTCGCTCATCATCATCATCTCATAGACGAGGTCGCCCAGCCGATAGCTGTCACCAATCTTCACCCACGAGTCCCTGACGATGAAGACATCTTTCGTAATGCAAACAGTGTCGTCGAGGTTCCCGTTCTCGAGCACCAGCAGACAAGTCATCATCTTGGTAATTGAGGCGATGAAAAGTTTCTCGTCCGCGTTCTTCTGGCTGATGATGAAGCCCGTGGAGTCATCTATAAGCATCCAGGCTTCTGCCGACAGCCCTTCAAGTTGGTCGAAGCCTTCAACCGAGTCAAGCCTTACATAGTCCTGAAGCGTCGAGTCAATCAGCGCTATCTTGCGCAGCCGCTGCTCTTCAGGCGTAAGCCTCTCTCCGCTTCCGCAGGCATAGCACGACAGCAGCAGTAGAAGCGACGGCAGTACATTTGTCCATTTCATGCTGCAAAGGTAATGAAAAAATGTCAAATGCGTGTGCTTTTCAAAAAAGTTTCGTACCTTTGCAGCAAAAATACAGAAGTATGATATTATCGATGACTGGATACGGCAAAGCAACTGCCGAATTCCAAGGAAAGAAGATTTCAGCAGAGATTAAGTCGCTCAACAGCAAGGCGCTCGACCTTTCGACGCGTGTCGCTCCCATTTACAGAGAGAAGGAGATGGAAGTGCGTTCGATGGTGACGCAGGCATTGGAACGTGGCAAGGTGGAGTTCAATCTGTGGGTTGAGCAACTGGACGGGGCAAACGCCTGTCCCATCAATGGCGACTTGGTGGCTGCCTATTACCGCCAAATGCGTGAGATATCGGCAAAGCACAACATCCCTGAGCCCGACGACTACTGGCACACTATCATACGCATGCCTGATGTTCTTTCCCGAAACGAAGCTCAGCAGGAGCTTTCCGAAGAGGAGTGGCAGGTGGCCCAAGGTGTCGTGCAAAAGGCAATAGATCAGCTTGTTGCGTTCCGCAGGCAGGAGGGCGAGGCTTTGCAGAAGAAGTTCGAGGAGAAGCTTGACAACATTGCTGCCCTGCTTGCCAGCATCGAACCCTACGAGAAGCAGCGCGTGGAGAAAATCAGGCAGCGCATCATGGACGGACTTGCCTCAATTCCTGACGTTCAATACGACAGCAACCGCCTCGAGCAGGAGATGATTTACTACATCGAAAAGCTGGACATCAACGAGGAGAAGCAGCGTCTGGCAAACCATCTCGAGTACTTCCGCAAGACGATGGAAGAGGGTCATGGACAGGGCAAAAAGCTCGGTTTCATCGCGCAAGAGATGGGACGCGAGATCAACACGACGGGCAGCAAAAGCAACCTGGCTGAGATGCAGAACATCGTGGTCAAGATGAAGGACGAGCTCGAGCAGATTAAGGAACAGGTATTAAATGTAATGTGATATGGGAAGACTGCTTATCGTTTCGGCTCCGTCGGGTTCGGGCAAGAGCACAATCGTGAACTACCTGATGAAGGAGCATCCCGAGTTCAGGCTGGCATTCAGCGTAAGCGCCACTAGCAGGCCTCCGCGAGGCAAGGAACAGAATGGCGTCGAGTACTACTTCCTGACGCCCGATGAGTTCAGGGAGCACATTAAAAACGATGATTTCCTCGAATATGAGGAGGTTTACGAAGGCCGTTTCTACGGTACGCTCAAGTCGCAAGTCGAAGAAAAATTGGCTGCAGGCATGAACGTTGTGTTCGATGTTGACGTGAAGGGTGGCATAAATATAAAGAAATATTATGGCGAGGAAGCCTTGAGCGTCTTCATTCAGCCACCTTCGATTGAGGCTCTTCGGGAGCGCTTGATTCGAAGAAATACCGATGAAATGGCGCAAATTGAACAAAGATTGGCAAAGGCGGAGTACGAAATGACGTTTGCTCCGCAGTTCGATCGCATCCTTGTCAACGACGACCTCGAGGTCGCAAAACAGGAGGCCGTCGCACTGCTGAATGAGTTCTTTCAAGTTGGTTAGTCTAAAACGCCGCACGCGGAAATGCCAAACGCCGCACGCGGAAATGCCAAACGCCGCACGCGGGGATTGCCAACGCCGCACGCGGGGATTTTAACATTTGCTAAATGACTGAAACAGCGAGACATACTACGGGCATCTACGGAGGCAGTTTCAACCCTATTCACAAAGGGCATCTTCAGCTTGCTAAGGCTTTGGCCGACAGTGGTTTAGTTGATGAGATGTGGCTGCTTGTCTCACCACAGAACCCGTTCAAGGTCAATGCGGAGCTTCTCGACGATGAGGAGCGACTGCATTTGGCTCGACTTGCCGTCAAGGACGTACCTGGCGTTGAGGTCTGCGACCGCGAGTTCTCCCTGCCGCGCCCTTCATATATGTATAATACGTTGAAAGCGTTGAGCAAAGAGCACTCGGACCGGGAGTTCGTGCTCGTCATCGGTGCCGACAACTGGGAACGCTTCCCGGATTGGTATCGCAGCAAGTCTATCCTGTCCAAATACCGTATCATCATCTATCCCCGTCCGGGCTATGTCTTGGAGAATGTTCCGCGAAAAGTGACCGTTGCCGATACGCCTTTGCTCGACATCAGCAGCACAGACATCCGCCGTCGCATTGCAAACAACCCCGATTACGATGGCGAAGGACTTCCTGCAGCCGTTTGGGAAGAAATAAAGGCAAAGGGCTTGTATGTTTCACAAAAAGTCCGTACATTTGCCGGGCAAAACCTATGAAAATGAAAAGAAACAAGGTATTATTTGCAGCAATCTGCCTGCTGTTCTCTTTCAGCATGTTGGCACAGGAGGAACTGGTAAAGTTCGGCAACTTCGACTCGTGGATAACGCGCTCCATCAAGGAAAGCGTGCTCGTCGGCGGTAATACTCAGACACTCTACGAGGTGGGTCCCAAGGGTAAGTTCGACGGAGCTCGCGCCTACACCAACCAGGGCGGCTCGCCTTGGGGAAACAGTAACGTCTATGCGAAGGTGGCAGGCGTTGTCAAGACCAATGTCAGCGTCTATCCCGACAAACATCAAGGCGGTCAGTGCGCTAAGCTTACTACGCACATCGTCAGCGCAAAGGCTATCGGCGTCATCAACATCAGCGTCCTCGCTACCGGCAGCATCTTTCTCGGCACACTCATAGAGCCCATCACTGGTTCGAAGAACCCTATGAGCAAGATGAGCATCGGCATTCCGTTCACCAAAAAGCCAAAGGCCGTGAAGTTCGACTATAAATACAATTCGCCGAGCGCCGAACGCATCCGCGAGACAGGCTTCAGCAAGCGTCAGAAGGTTGCCGGAAAGGATATGGGACAAGTCACATGCTTCCTGCAGAAGCGTTGGGAAGACGCAGAGGGCAATATCCACGCCTTGCGCGTCGGAACAATGCGGCACCGCTTTAGCCAGAACTGCGACTGGAAGGAAGGACAGAGCTTCGCCATTCACTACGGTGACATCACGGGCGAAAGTTTCTATAAGGACTGGATGGGACTGACGAGCGGCGGCGAAACATTCTATTCGCTCAACAGTAAAGGAAAGAACGTGCCCGTCAAGGAGGAAGGCTGGGCAAGCGCCGACGAGACGCCGACACACATCATCCTGAAATTCGACAGCAGCCACGGTGGCGCATACGTCGGCACAATCGGCAACACGCTCTGGGTGGATAATGTTAAGCTCGTGTACTAAATGCGTCCGTATTACCTTGTTCAGGAGTCGTTGCTTCGCCGCAATTTGCAGCTCATCAAGCGCGTTGCGGACGAAGCCGATGTGGAGATAATCCTCGCTTTCAAAGCCTTTGCTTTGTGGCGAACCTTTCCAATTTTCCGCCAATTCATCGAGAAAACTACGGCGAGCAGTCTCTGTGAAGCACGCCTGTCGTTGGAAGAATTCGGCTCCTTTGCCCACACTTATAGCCCGGCTTACGAAGAAGAGGAGTTCGACGAGATACTGCATTGCAGCGGACATGTCACCTTCAATTCCCTCACGCAGTACGAACGCTTTTTCCCAAAAATGTCCCATTTCATCGAGCATTTTGTGTCTTACGGCCTTCGTGTCAACCCGGAATACAGCGAGATAGAAACCGAGCTTTACAACCCTTGTGCACCAGGCAGCAGGTTCGGCGTGCTTGCAGAACAGTTGCCGGAAAAACTTCCTGCTGGCATCGAGGGCTTCCACTGCCATTGTCATTGCGAGAGTCCGGCGTCGGCGTTGGAGCATACGCTGGAGCATCTCGAAGCAAAGTTCAGCCGTTGGTTCCCGCAACTCAAGTGGCTGAATCTTGGCGGCGGGCACTTGATGACGCGCAAGGACTACGACGTCGAACACCTTATTAATATATTAAAGGGACTTCACCAGCGCTATCCGCATCTGCACATCATTCTCGAACCTGGCAGTGCCTTTGCTTGGCAGACAGGGCCCCTCGTGTCGGCGGTGGTCGATATCGTGGAGAATCATGGCATCCAGACAGCCATCCTGAACGTTTCCTTCACTTGTCACATGCCCGATTGCCTTGAGATGCCTTATCAGCCCGAGGTTCGTGGAGCCGAAAGCCTTCCTTTCGAAGCAGCCTCACAACCTGACGCGAAGGGACAGAACATATACCGACTTGGCGGCAACAGTTGCTTGAGTGGCGACTACATGGGCAGTTGGCGATTCCCCAAACCGCTCGAAGTCGGGCAGGAAATCATCTTCGAGGACATGATACACTATACGACGGTCAAGACCACGATGTTTAACGGCATCATGCATCCCTCCATTGTCCTGGAGCACGAAGACGGAAGCCGTGAGACGCTGCGCACCTATACCTACGAGGACTACAGAGACCGCATGGATTAAGCTTTAGGACATTTCCCCTTTTGTTTAGGGAAAACCCTCGTTTTACTGTTGTTTTATTGCCTTACCTTTGCACTGTGATTCAGAAATAAAAGTGCAAAACCTATAAAACAACACTACTATGAAAAAGTTAGTTCTTTCCCTGATGATGATGGCAGCCTGGATGGGTGCCAGCGCAATGAGCTTCGAACGTGCTCAGGCTGAGGCTCTCTACCTGACGGATAAGATGGCGTATGAGCTTAACCTCAATGAGCAGCAGTATAATGATGCCTATGAGATCAATCTCGATTACTTCCTTCGTATCGATTCTCCTTCCGACCTCTATGGCAACTACTACACCTATCGTCTGTACGACTTGCGTTGCATTCTGCACGACTGGCAGTACAGTCTGCTGACGGCAGCCGACTACTTCCTCCGCCCAATCTTGTGGCGTGCAGGCGGCTGGTACTTCCCGATCTACAGCTACTACAATCGCGGTTACTTCTACTACAGCCGTCCCAGTGTTTGGGTTTCATACTATGGCGGGCATGGTCGCAGCTACTACCGCGACGGCTTCTATGGCAATCGTCGTCCGCATTGGAACGGAGGTTTGAGAGGTCACGACATGCATCGCCCGGCATTAGGATATACAAGAGGTCACAATGGTGGCGGTCTTCGCTCTGGAGCTGGTGGTCATGCAGGTGGTCGTCGCATCAGTGGCAATGGTTACCATATTGATTTCCCTGGCGGTCGCAATGGTGGAAGTGTCGGTCATGGAGGTGGCAATTCTGGTAGCGGCGGTCGTTCTGACGGCAGCGGCAACTACGGCGGTGGCAACCACGATGGCGGTCACAGCGGCAGCGGTAACCACAGCGGCGGCATGAATCCTGGTGGCGGTCACAGCGGCACGAACCCTGGCAATCATGGCAGCATGAGTTCTGGCGGTAGCAGTCGTCCTTCCGGAGGCAGCATGACTCGTGGTAACTCCTTCGACAGCAGCAGTTCTCGTATAAGCGGCAGCATGAGCAGAAGCAGCAGCATGAGTCGTGGCTCCAGCATGGGCAGTAGCCGTAGCGTCAGTCCCAGCATGGGCAGTAGCAGTCGTGGCATGAGCGGAAGCAGTTCACGTGGAGGCTTCAGCGGCGGTGGATCTCGCGGTGGTGGCATGAGCCATGGCTCGAGCATGGGTGGAAGCCGCGGTGGAGGCGGCTCTCGTGGCGGTGGTCGCAGGTAATAAAAAAAACGCCGCAGGCGGGGATTTAATTTCCGCGTGCGGCGTTGGTCATTTCCGCGTGCGGGGATTGCGATTCCCGCACGCGGAGTTTTTTTATTATTTACAGCCAGGACACCAAGGCTTGAGCTGCTTGAAGAAATCGTTGCCTTTGTCGTCGACGAGGATGAAGGCGGGGAAGTCCTCTACGGTAATTTTCCAGATGGCCTCCATGCCGAGCTCGGGATATTCCACGCATTCGATGCTCTTGATGCTACTTTGCGAGAGGACTGCTGCCACGCCGCCAATCGTGCCAAGATAGAAGCCGCCGTGCTTCTTGCAGGCATCGGTGACTTGCTGGCTGCGGTTGCCTTTTGCAATCATCACAAGGCTGCCACCATTTGCCTGGAACTCATCGACGTAGGGGTCCATACGACCAGCTGTGGTCGGTCCCATCGAGCCACAAGGATAGCCTGCAGGCGTCTTGGCGGGACCGGCGTACAACACGGGATGGTCTTTGAAGTATTGAGGCATGCCTTCGCCTGCATCGAGTCGTGCCTTGAGCTTTGCATGGGCAATGTCGCGGGCCACGATAATGGTGCCGCGAAGGTTGACGCGAGTGGAGACGGGATATTTGCTGAGTTCAGCACGAACGGCATCAATGCCCTTGTCGAGGTCGATGTCAATGCCTTTGCCGCCTTCGCCAGGAAGACGCAGTTCTTCAGGAATGAGTTCGCCGGGACAGTCGTCCATCTTCTCGAGCCAGATGCCGTCCTTGTTAATCTTTGCCTTGATGTTGCGGTCGGCCGAGCAGCTCACGCCCATGCCGATGGGGCAGCTGGCGCCGTGACGCGGCAGGCGGATGACGCGGATGTCGTGGGCCAGGTACTTGCCGCCGAACTGTGCACCGAGACCAATCTTGTGGGCTTCCTCCAAGAGTTTCTTCTCGAGGTCGATGTCGCGGAAAGCACGACCGGTCTCGTCGCCCGTAGTAGGCAAGGAGTCATAATACTTGATGCTCGCCAGCTTGACTGTTAAGAGGTTCTTTTCTGCCGAGGTACCGCCGATGACAAATGCGATGTGGTAAGGCGGGCAGGCTGCCGTGCCGAGGTGCTTCATCTCTTCAACGAGGAAGGGCAGAAGCGTGCCTTCGTTCTGGATGGTTGCTTTCGTCATGGGATAGAAGTAGGTCTTGTTGGCAGAACCACCGCCTTTGGCGACCATCACGAAACGATATTCCGCACCCTCACACGCCTCGATGTCAATCTGAGCAGGCAAGTTGCACTTCGTGTTCACCTCGTCGTACATATTGAGAGGCGCATTCTGGGAATAGCGCAGATTGTCTTGTGTGAAGGTGTTGAAGACGCCACGTGAGAGCGCTTCCTCGTCCTCGAAGCCTGTCCACACCTGTTGACCTTTCTCGCCATGAATGATGGCAGTGCCGGTGTCTTGGCAGAAAGGCAAAATGCCCTTACAAGCGGTCTCGGCATTGCGCAGGAACTGGTGGGCGACATATTTGTCGTTCTCGCTTGCATCGGGGTCTTTCAGGATTTGTGCGACCTGCAGATTGTGTTCGCGACGAAGCATGAACTCTACATCATGGAAAGCTTGCTGAGCCAACAGCGTCAGTGCCTCGGGGGAGACTTTTACAATCTCCTTGCCTTCGAACTCGCTAACGGTAACGCCTTCCTTCGTGAGAAGTCGGTATTCCGTCTTGTCCTCGCCCATCTGGAACATTGGGGCATACTTGAAGTCCATAGTTTATAGTTTTAAAGTTTAAAGATCATTCCTCATAATGTTGGAACAGGAAGTCGTTGTACGGGTACTTTTGCACGTGCAACTCCCTTACCTTATTATATAGCACTTGCTTCAAGGTGTCGAGGTTGGTGCGCTCTTGAGCCGAGATGAACAAGCAGTGTCCGCTGAGGCGCGACATCCAGGAGTGGATGAGTTCATCGAGCGAGACGTTGCGACTGGTGGCAGGTGTCAGGTCGTCATCATCCTTCTCCTCCCAAGTGTAGGCGTCAATCTTGTTGAAGACTATCATCTGCGGTTTCTCACTGCAACCCAAGTCGGCCAGTGTCTTATCGACAACCTTTATCTGGTCTTCGAAGTCGGGATGGCTGATGTCAACAATGTGGAGCAGCAGGTCTGCCTCGCGAACCTCATCGAGCGTTGATTTGAAGGAATCGACGAGGTCTGTAGGAAGCTTGCGGATGAAGCCGACGGTGTCGCTCAGGAGAAAAGGCAGGTTATCGACGATGACCTTTCGGACGGTCGTGTCCAAGGTGGCGAAAAGCTTGTTCTCTGCAAAGACGTCGCTTTTGGAAAGCAGGTTCATCAGCGTGCTCTTGCCGACGTTCGTATAACCTACAAGTGCCACGCGAATCATCCTGCCGCGATTGCCGCGCTGCGTCGTCTTCTGCTTGTCGATTTCGGCTAGTCGTTGCTTGAGCAGGCTCATGCGGTTGAGGATGATACGCCTATCCATCTCAAGCTGTGTCTCACCAGGTCCACGAAGTCCTACAGAGCCTTTGCCGCCGCCGCTTCCACTGCCGCCGCCCTGTCGCTCGAGGTGTGTCCAGAGGCGTTGCAAGCGCGGAAGCATGTAGCGGTATTGTGCCAGCTCGACCTGTGTCTTGGCATTTGCCGTCTGTGCCCTCATGGCGAAGATGTCGAGGATGAGTGTCGTGCGATCCAGTATCTTGACCTTCAGCTCGTTCTCGATGTTACGGAGTTGCTTGGCAGACAGCTCGTCGTCGAAGATGACCATCGAGATTTCCCTTTCCTCATCCTCTTCCGTCTGTATGTATGCGCGGATTTCCTGCAGTTTGCCTATGCCGAGATAGGTGACGCTATTAGGACCTCCCAGACGTTGTGTGAAGCGTTTCACTGTCTTTGCCCCCGCCGTCTCGGCAAGGAATTCCAGTTCGTCGAGGTACTCCTTGGTCTTGCGCTCGTCCTGATTGGGTGTAATGAGGCCAACCAGCACTGCCGTTTCGGGTGAATCATCGACGACGTTGTGGTACTTGACGCTGGTCATTCCGTCCTCGAAGGGCAGTGACGAGCGCGAAGAGTTATAGTGCTTGCTACGGGATGTTCGCATGTGGTTGTTGAAATCCTCCAGTGAAGTTGCTAAACTTCTCGTGAGAAGTTGTCAAAGATCTGCAGTGAAGTTTGCAAACTTCTCGTGTGAAGTTTTTACTTGACTTGTACGACGAGGTATTTGCTGACGCTCCAGAACTTCTGCGGGTCTGTGATGTGAAGCTCGTACTGACCTTGCTTGTCCTTCGTGAGCTTGTATGAGCCGGCCGGGTGAGTGGAGAGCAGTTGGGCGCTTTTGCTGTAGAACTTGATGTCCTTGTCGTAGCGGATGTCGACCTTTGTGAAGTAGTCCTTGTTGAAGTCACCGCTCTTGAGGACATCGCCCTTGTCCAGAATCTTCTGTTCCTTCAACTCGCTCTTGGTGCCGAAAACAAACCAAGCGGTGTTGAGGTCCTTATCCTGCTGCTGCATCTTCTCGGCCTTCATCTTGTTGTCTTCTGTCAGGGAAGCCACGTTGTTGCTAAGTCCGGCAATTGCTTCGCCTTGCGACTCGATGAGTGCTTCTTTCTCGGCCAGGGCAGCCTCAAGTTCTTGGATGCGAGCTGCTTGGGCATCAATCTGAGCCTGAAGGTTCTTGATGGTTTCCTGCATCTTTGTGTTTTTGATGCTACTGTTCTTGAGTTTCTCCTGCAGTTGTGCAATCATGTCGCGGTTCTGCTGCATAGCCTCCTTGATGAAGTCCATGTTGTCGCGAATCACTTCCTTCGTGCTGGCACTTTCTGGGTTGCCTTCGGCAATCGTGACACGACCTTCTGCCTCATTGATGCGGCGAATGCCTTCCTGTACTTCGTTGAAAGTGGTCAGGATGTCGTCGAGCTCCATGTCCTTTTCATTGATGATGCGCTGCAAGGAGTCGCGTTCCTGCTGGGCAGCTTCCTGCTGTCCGCTAAACTTTTCACATGCGCCCAAACTGAGGGCAAAAGCAACGAAAATAAGAATCTTCTTCATGATGTTTATCGTTTAATCGTTTATGTCTAATCTTTTCCTGCGAGCACTATCACGAACTCACCTCGGGGCTCGGTCTCTGTGAAGTGTTGCAGAACCTCCTGAAGGGAGCCGCGGACACTCTCTTCATGTATCTTGCTTATCTCTCTGCAGACACTCACTTGCCTGTCTGACCCGAAGACCTCGATGAACTGCGTGAGAGCTTTCACGACGCGATGTGGCGACTCGTAGAAGATCATGGTTCGCGTCTCTTCTGCCAACGCTTGAAGCCGTGTCTGCCGACCTTTCTTTTGAGGCAGGAAGCCTTCGAAGCAGAAGCGGTCACAAGGCAAGCCGCTGCTCACCAGTGCCGGCACGAAAGCCGTTGCGCCAGGTAATGTGACGACTTCTATGCCAGCCTTAATGGCTTCGCGAGCCACGAGGAAGCCCGGGTCGCTGATACCTGGCGTGCCAGCATCGCTGATGACAGCTATCGTCTGTCCTGCCAACAAACGCTCCACGATGCTTTCCACCGTCTTGTGCTCATTGAACTTGTGGTACGAGAGCATTGCATTCTTGATGTCGAAGTGCTTCAGCAGGTTGCCGCTCGTTCTGGTGTCTTCGGCAAGGATGAGGTCAGCCTCGCGCAACACTCTCAGTGCCCGCGCCGTGATGTCCTCGAGATTGCCGACAGGAGTCGGCACCAAGTAAAGCGTTCCCATACCTTATATATAATAATATCGCGGGTACAAAGATACAAATAAAAGGCGAAAGGATGAAAAGGTGAAAAGGGGAAATTAAATGTTTTTAGCATTTTTCTGCCTTTCCTTGTACATATATTGAGGGAATTTAGTATATTTGCCGTTGCAAAACACAAAACAAACGATGAAAGACGTTGGTTCAAGCAATGGGGAGATGATGCGACGAGGCAGAGTGGAAGTCGTGTGTGGCTCAATGTTTTCTGGCAAGACAGAAGAGCTCATACGTCGTCTGCGCCGGGCACAGTTCGCAAAGCAAAGGGTAGAGATATTCAAGCCTGCCATCGATGTGCGCTACAGTGAGGAAGAAGTTGTCAGCCATGAAGGCACAAGCATTCCCTCCACGCCAGTCGATTCCTCTGCAAGCATCCTGCTCATGGGACAGGAGAGCGATGTCGTGGGCATCGATGAAGCGCAGTTCTTCGACGAGCACATCGTGGAGGTTTGCAACGAGTTGGCAGCAAGAGGCATCAGAGTCATTGTGGCAGGTCTTGACCTCGACTTCAAGGGTCAGCCGTTTGGTCCGATGCCACAACTCTGCGCGATTGCCGACGAAGTAACAAAGGTTCATGCCATCTGCGTTCGTTGTGGTGCCCTTGCCTACGTCAGCCATCGTATTGTGGCAGGCGACAAGCAAGTCCTCCTCGGCGAAAAACAGGAGTACGAACCGCTTTGTAGAGAGTGCTATAAATTAGTAGCCCCCTCCGGCTCCCCCTTAGGTGAGTGCCCAAAATAGTAAATAGTGAATTGTCAAATTGTAAAAGAATTGATGTTAGAGAAAGAGATAACCTTCGATCGCGTAGTCAGATGGCTCATTGCGGCAATCATCGCAACGGCACTTGTCTGGCTCATCAACCGCCTTTCCAGCGTGTTGCTGCCGTTCTTCATCGCTTGGATTCTGGCTTACATGATTTATCCTTTCGTCATCTTCCTCGAGAAGAAATGCCGACTGAAATACCGCGTTGTCAGCATCGTGGTGGCTCTGCTCGTCGTGCTTGCAGTGCTTGCTTTGGCAGTCTTTCTCGTCGTGCCTCCCATCATCGAGGAAAGTCTGCGGATGGCAAAGTTGATAACTGTCTATTTTAACGACACTCTTGCCTCTTCCGAATTCTTCGCCAACATTCAGAACATGCTTCAAAGCTATGCCAGCGACAATTCGCTGATGCAGCTGGTTCAGCACAGCAGCGTGATGGATGTGGCAGAGAACCTTGTCATGAAGGCGTGGAACTTCCTCTCTGGAACGCTCAATTTCGCCCTTGGCTTGCTTGGCAGCTTGATAGTAATTCTCTATCTTTTCTTCATTTTAATGGACTACGAAAAGATTTCCGAAGGTTGGATTCGCTATATTCCTGCAGGACAACGAAACTTCGCAAGCATGGTGGCTGGCGACGTCAAGAGCGGCATGAAT
>Ga0247609_10001781_pt1 | contig 24437 bp, 28 predicted proteins | sample 172DNAGHGlowgp2_FD_193487 | JGI IMG/M metagenome (GOLD analysis project Ga0247609, IMG submission 193487) | Sheep rumen microbial communities from Palmerston North, Manawatu-Wanganui, New Zealand - 1728 DNA GHGlow gp2 | ecosystem: Host-associated > Mammals > Digestive system > Stomach > Rumen ...
CAGCCTGTGGTGCAGTCATACCTTTGGTAATAGTCCACGCATGTGCTTCTTTTGGACCAACTGTATAAAAAGTTTGTAAACCTAATGTATCATATCCTGTATGTATAACTTGGTCTAAACCAGATTCATTCAATCCTAATTCATTCAAAAACATTTTACGTTCTTCGACATCAACAATCTGTGCAATTTCCATTTCTATTTTACTGGATATAATTAATACAGGTGCTTTGCCTTTAAACTTTTCGCGTACCATATCTGAATATTTATTACCATTTGCAGCAGCACTTTCTTCGACATTACATACATAAATAACTGGTTTAGAAGTTAATAAATTAAATGGTTTTGAATCAACATCTGTATCACGGGCAGGTATTGATTTTTCCAGATTTGATTTAATAGTTTGTGCCGCTTCTAATAATTTAGCAGCATTTTTATCCAATCCATGAACTTTTTTTTCTAATTTTTTAATCTGATTATCTAAACTTTCCATATCAGCCAACATCAATTCCGTTTCAATTGTTTCAATATCTAACAAAGGGTCTATTTTACCGTTAACATGAACAATATCATCATTTTCAAAACATCTGACTACATGGATAATCGCATCTGTTTCCAGAATATTAGATAAAAACTTATTACCCAACCCTTCACCAGCAGATGCACCTTTGACCAGACCAGCAATATCAACAATTTCTAATTGTGTTGGTATAATTCTTTCTGCACCAGCAACACGTGCCAAATTATGAAGTGTGTTATCTGGAACAACAACACGTCCGGTATTTGGTTCAATAGTACAAAACGGATAATTTTGCGCATCAGCCGCAGCACTTTGTGTTAACGCATTAAATAATGTAGATTTTCCAACATTTGGTAATCCAACAATTCCACAATTAAATCCCATATCTTTTCACCAATTAAGTTGTTTTTTAATTATTTTTCATTATTATATATATGTATATAACAAGGATAAATATGTCATACCTTTGGCAAGAATTCAATATAAAAACATTTCCATCAGAAACTTTAGTTTTCCGAAATGGCGATTTTTGTGATGATTTATCTGATTATCAAAGTGCAATTTTTGAAAATAATACTATAACAATAAATAAAACATCAAAATTACCAATACATATTATATATATTGGCGAAGTTTCTGGTGATATTGATTTAAATATAAATATAAATGCCAAAGATAATAAAATTATTATGACAACTAAAATTTTTAATCTTGAACCATTAAATATGAATATTTTTGTTAAAAATACTGGCAAAAACAGTATATTTGATGGGAAAATTATTGTTAAAAATAAAAAATCTTTGAAAATCAATACAAATGGTCAACATTTATGCGAAAATACCGGTATTTTTATAAATACCAAGGTCGCAGCGTACAAAAATTCAGAAAATATATTAACAGGGAACGCAATTATAGAGAAAGATGTACCAAATTGTAATTCTGATATATCTTTTACTGTATTGGCTGATGATAATGCTAAAATAACTTTGAAACCGGCCCAATATATAAAATCTGTCCCTAATTCTGCGAAACATTCTGCATCTATTTATAAGCCAAATGATAATCAGATATATTATTTAAGAACATCTGGATTATCCGGGGCAGAAATCAAAAATATTCTTGAAAATGCATTTTTAGAACAATAATTAAAAAAAAATACCCGAATAATCGGGCAAAAAACATTATCCAAATGGATTTATTATTTTTTCTTGAAACCCTGTTTAGCCTTTAATTTAGGATTAGAAGGGTCAATTAATATAACCTGTTTTCCACGGCGAATTTGTTTAATGTTACCGCGTTTCTTCCAGGCCTTTAAAGAACTTAAAAATTTCATATCAAAATCCTTTTTACTAGGCAATTATAAACCAGTTTTATAAAAAATCAAATATTTATTATATTTTATTGTTATTTTTATTGTGTCTGTTGATTATATTAAAAACTTTTTTAAACTTTTTATTAACAGATTTTCAACAAAAAAATCCAATATTTCCGGTATTTTTATAAAAAATGTTAAAAAATATACAAAAAATATAAACATGTTGAAAAAATCATAGTTTTTAATATTTTAAACAAAATTACATATTTTTACTTTTATGCTTGTTGAAAAAAGTTGAAATTGTTATAATTATAATATCAAGAGAGGGAATATTGAGGCAAAAAGTTCTGAAAGCTTTGGCAAATCCGCCACGCATATTTTATGTGCCATATAATTTGGCACTTATAAATTTTGTGTTTTGGTTTTTAGTTTTTGTAGTTTCGATGTTTATTTTTTTAATGATACCCCCACATACAAATGTACCGATGTGGTTACCTTTGTCTTTTTTGGGTGCTTTGTCATTATCGCATGTTATATTAGGATTTTATTCAAGACAAGATTCGCAAATATCACAGGTTATATTATCAAGTTTTAATATAATAAAAAGAAAGATACCAAGAAGGTTAGTTATATAATGGATAAAATATTTAATTATTTTGCTGGTAATAATGATTCTATGATATTGACTTTGTTTATAATATCAATGTTTGCCTTGTTGGTATTTTTACTTTTATTAGTATATATACCGGTGTTAACAAAAAAAATATTTCCTAATTTTGGGTATGTAAAATATTCTGATTATTTACCTTTTGATACTGTATATAATGATAATACTTTATCCACTGATGATGGATCATTGGTTCGTGTTTATAAAATACGTGGTGTTCAAACAAATGTTATGGATGATAAAAATCTGGAAAAATTATTAGATTTACGTGCACAATTATTTAATCAAATCCAAGATCCATCTGTGTATTTAAGATTTTTCACAGTTCGTGATTTTATTGATGAAAAAACAAATTATGAATTTGGTCAACCTGTGTTGCAAAAAATTTATGATAAATGGAATAACCAAGGTTTAAAGATTTTCAGTAATACATATTATGTTGTTATATCTGTTCATGGTATTGGTAATCGTGAAAAATTAAATCAATGTTGTAATTATATTGAATCTGTATTATCTGCTTATAAACCTGTATTATTGAAAAATGATAGTTTTGATAATATGGCTACTTTCTTTGGTCGTATTTTATCGCCTATATCAAAACCAGTAATAAAAAAATGTGATAATAATATATCACAAAATGTAACTGTTGATAATGTTGATTTTAAAAAGAACGGTATAATAGAATACAGCAGTGGCGAAGATGTTCGTTATGCATACGCGATGTCTTTTAAAACATCACCTGATTATATGGATGAAGAATTTTTTGATACTGTATCAACTATACAATGTGAAATGATATGTATGAACGGTTTTCATATATTACGTTCCAGTGATATAGATTCTTTGATGCGACAACATAAATCAACAATAACCGATGAAACCGAAGAATCTACATTAGAACAAATAAGTGAAGCACAATCTGAAATGGATGAAAATATAACAGGTGCACAAACATTGGTTGATTATTATCCTTTGTTTATTTTATTTGGTAAAAGTGTCGAAGAATTAAATAAATCTGTTGATGATTTTAAGAAAGTGTGTGCATCTTTTGGTATATCACCAATTATTGAAAAATTTGCATCACGTGTTGCATTTTTTGCGCAATTACCTGGTTTTGATATATTCCCACGCAGTTTTAAAATGTTATCAAAAACTGCTGCAACCAGTATACCTTTGTCTGCTATGCCACGTGGTGTTGAAAATTCTGATTGGGGTCCTGGACCATTGGTTGTATTCCCAACAGCCCAAGGCACACCGTATCAATTTCAATTTCATGTTTCTGATAAACCTGCTGCGGTGGCGCATACACTTACAATTGGGCCAACAGGTGGTGGTAAAACAACATTGTTTTCATTTTTAATTGCTCAATCATTGCGTCATCAAAAATTGAAAGCATTTTTCTTTGACAGAAACAAAGGTGCTGAGATATTTACTTTATCCATAGGTGGTAAATATATCACGATGAATGGTAAAGAAAAAGATGCCAGCAAAGATACATTTTTAACACGTCTTAATCCTTTGAAAATGCCGGACAGTGCGGCAAATCGTGCATTTTTACGCAGATGGTTTTCAATTATAACTGGACAAAATGATGTTGAATCAATGGATGAAATTGCACGTGCTGTGGCTGTGAATTTTGATTATTTATCTGACAAAGACAGATTATTAAAAAATCTTTATGAAAGTTGTTTTTCATCTGCTGGTAAAATGCGCGGGGAATTAAAAAAATGGATTGATCCATTGCAATATGGTGATATGTTTAATGAAGAAAATGATACTTTGGATTTGAACGCACGTCTTACTACATTTGATTTTACAGAAATTTTACAAGATGAAATTTTGGCACCATCTGTTATATCTTATATTTTGCACAGAATAAATAATATAACTGTATCCGGTGGAAATCCGTCACTTATTATGATTGACGAAACTGCACCTATGTTGGAAAATAAAATGTTCCGTGACAGTTTTATTGCGGGATTACAAGAAGGTCGTAAAAATCGTCAGGCGTATATGGTTGCATTCCAACGTGCAAATGTTTTGGATAAATTAGGTATCGGTGATGTTGTTCGTGGTCAGGCACAAACAGTATTATTCTTCCGTAATCCTGCGGCTGATGTATCTGATTATGAAAAATGGAATCTTAATCCATTAGAAATGGCATTTATCAAAGGGCAAGCATATCCAAATCTTAAACGCGCAGTATTATTATCACGACCTGTTAATGGTGAATCTGTGATTTTAAATACTGAATTGGGTGGTTTAGGAAATATGTTACGTTTGTTTGAATCTGGACGTTCGTCTGTATTGTTGGCTGAAGAATTATACAGAAATTACGGCAGTAATTTTGTAAATGAATATTTAAAAAAGCAAACAATGTAATTTAGATATGTTAAAACACGGTATATTTTTATTATTCTTGATTTTACCAAATGTTTTATTTGCATATGATTGTTCTAAATTTAAATTTGATGTAGATGTTAATGTTAATCTGGAAAACAAAGAAGATATTAATATAAAAAAATCAGATGAAGATTTAATTGGTATATTGGGTTATACATCGCCACAGATATCTTATAATACACCGTATCAATCTGTGCCAATCCGTGTACATGGTGGATATTGTGTTTCTTTGCGTAGTTTTGATGTAAATATTATTCAAAATTTTAATATAACCATAGACAGAAATTTAAAAGAAGATTCATGTGCTTATAATCTGGTTTTAAAACATGAACAAGATCATGTTAATGTTCATAAAGATATTTTAAAATCTAATATTGATAATATCAAGAAAACAGTTTATGATACGGTTAACAAAATAGAACCTGTTTTTATACAAGATTTATCTGAAATTGATAATATAGATTTTTATAAAAAAATTCAAGAAACAAACAGTATAAAAAAATTAAAAGAAGATATTAAAAATAATTTAGAACAAGAAAATAATAAAATAGACGAACGCGGAGATAATTTTTATATCTGGCAATGCGAAGATTTTTACAAAGAAATGAAAAATAAAAATATAGTCATAGATTAAAATGAAAAAAATTATTAGTATATTTTTATCGTTATTTGTTTTTAATGCTTTTGCAGCAGATGATTGTTTGAATTACAAATTAAACCCAACAATAAATATAAAAACACCAACATGGCAAAAAAGTGTAGTGCAACCATTAAAAAAAATGGATGTCTTACATGGAAATGTAATTGCGACATTGGTTGATAATTTTGAAATTACGGGCGATATAACATCAATAGAAGATGGTTTTTGTGTTGCATTGAAAAATATAGATGCAACGATAGGATATTCTGATTTTTTGGTTCAAATTGATATATCTCATAAACCAAATACATGTTCGTATAACGCGATTTTACAACACGAAGATGAACATATAAGGGCATATTTATCAGTAATAGACGATAACGATGAATTAATATCCAGATCTATAAAATCCGCGGCTGAATCTATTGTTCCAATATTTATTCGTAATGAACAAGACAAAGAAACCGCATTAGATAAATTGAATCACGAATTGCAAAATCATCCTGATATAATTTTGTTAAAACAAAAAATCAGTGCAGCCGAAGAAATTCGCAATAAACGCGTTGATTTAAATGATACTGGCGAAACATTAAAAAAATGTTTTGAATAAAAAATCTTTTTAATTTTATATAATAAAAAAAAGGAGTACATATGAAAATATATTTTGATATGGATGGTGTTTTAGTGCATTTTGATGCCATGCGACCAAATAATAAAAATCTTAATCACCCAAGTGAAGAATTATCACCAGAAATGCGTGCAGCAAAAAAACAATTTTGGTTAGACATAGAACAACAACCTAATTTTTGGCGTGACATCCCAGAAATGCCACGTATAGAACAATTATTAAAAATCGCAAAACAAAAAGGCGAAATCTTTGTGCTTAGCAAGACACCATCTGCAAAACATTTTATTGGCGGTCAAAAATATCTTGATTTTTTGTTTAAAATGGCAAAAAATAGGATTGTGAGCGGATACTCAAGGAGTGTAATTTATGACAAAAGAAGACAGACTGGAAATAGCAAAAGAACAAATAAAAAATTCAGGCGTGTTAGTTTATAGAAGTCTAACTAGGTGTTCTATTGGGACAGCGAAAATTCATGTGGAAGAGTTTAAGGTTGTAAAAGATAATAATATTTTATTTGAATTACATTTTGATGATAGTTATAAATACAACCAAAGTAGCTGTCATGGTGAAGAATTTAATTTGTTGTTTGGTAAAACAATATTACTTTCGGATGAATTAACTATATTGCCTGAACATATTGATCGTTATCCAAAAGGAATACTATTACGTGGAGAAAAGGTAAGTAAAGAATATGATGATTTAATAAAAATGTATAAATTTCTTAAAAATCGGGCGGCAAATCAAAAAAGGAAAATGAAAAATAAAAATAGATAATAGTAGTATTAGTTTAAGGTTTATAGATACTAGAATTTTGGTGATATATTGAAAGATAAATTAGGGTTAGTAGATTTGATTTAAGACCGTATATATGATACAATTTAAGCCATAAAACAAAAGATTAACAAATGAAAAATTTAATATATATTTCCAGTGATATTGAAGGATGTGCGACTGTAACGAACTGGTCAGAGTGTAATGAAAGTACATTAATTTATGGTGTATCCCGAACAATTATGAGCGTTGAATAGGCTACGTTGGCCAAATCTGCTGGTAAAAAATCAAGTTTTTTAATACGTGACGCACATGGTAATGGCAGAAATATTTTGAAGAAATTTTTTCAACAAAATGTTCAACTTATTCAGGGTTGGAATAAAGAGCCAACAAATATGATGCGCGGAATTGATTATAAAAAATTTGATTTTGCTATTTTACATGGATATCATGCAGCCGCAGGAACTAAATTGTCACCTTTGGCACATACATTTTCATCACGAAAGTTAGGTAAATTTACATTAAATGGTAAAATAGCCGGCGAAACGACTTTTCTGTGTATACCGCCGCATATTTTGGTGTGCCGTTAATTTATGTGTGTGGCGATTATGGTGCGGTAACAGAGGCACAGTCTATAAATCCAAATATTGTTGGAACAATAACAAAAAAATTCAACAAACCGAAATCTTTTATGTTATCAGTAAGTGAAGTTTTAGAAAAAATAAAAACAGATTTTGCACATGCACAAAATGAATTTTATAAAAACCAAAAAAAATTTAAAATTACTTTGCCAAAACATTTTACTTTAACCTTGCAATATAAGGATTCAGAACAAGCGCAATTACATGTTCAAAAAATAAAAGGTGTTATACAAATTGCACAAGATACGGTTCAATATAAAACAAACGATTTTTTTGATTTGCTGATTGTTATGCGGAAATTGAAATTATTAATACATAAGGGTTCAAAAGTTAAAAGAATTTTGACACGTTTGAAAAACAAACTTTCGAACTTTTTGTAGGTATTGAGAATCTAACAAAAAACCGCCCTTATGGACGGTTTTGTAAATCTTGGTTGTGCAGTTCTCGAACTGAATTGATGGAATTTGGACGAGAGATATGTTTGCAAAACATTATTGACAAACAACAACATACTGATATACTGCGAAAGATCGATACAAAACAAAAAGGTAAATGTCATGTCTTTCACAAACCAATTTTTAGATAAATTGATTAGAATAGTGGAACAAAAATCTTGTGTTGTTTATTTTAGTAAAGAAACTTTTTACCCAGCTTCAAGTTTCGTTGTGTATTTAAATGACAAAAAAGTATTTTCTTTACGAGACATAAGCTTTTTTGCCAGTCGTTGGCGCAGAGAACTTTGGATTAATATTCCTGGTGAAGAAGAAATAACAATAAAAGATGCCCCATTTTGTGATAAATTACCACAAAAAGCTGAAAAATTGCTAGATTTATTGAATTCACCGACCAAACGAAAACAGGCATCGGTCAACCCACAACAAAATACCGTAAAAGAAATATCATCAATACTAAACAAAAAACAAGAACAAATCCTTGGCGTGCTCGACAATTTTTTACAGAATTCGAAATAAATGTGATATCAAAATTATCAGAAAACCAGCACAGGGTTCGAAAACGGACTAAAAACGAGCTCTTTTGAAATTGATACTTTCGAACTCGACCATCACTGACAAAAAAACTTGGATTTCCTTGAAAAAACCGTTCGATTTACTTCAAAAATCAAACGGTTGTACATCTTGGTTGCGGGAGATGGAATTCGCTCGTCTGTCGCATAAATGCGACGCGACTGCGCGCAAATTTGTAGTTATTCGAACTTCACTATCGTTTGTTCTCATATACAAATTTTGAACCAAGGCAACCAAAAGTTGCCGTGGCCACAAACCACTGACCACAAAAAATTAAACAAAAAATGCACCCGCGTAGGTGCATTTTTTATTTAACTGGTTGCGGGAGATGGAATTGGTGCAGATTATATCTGCACCGTACTGGCGCAAATTAACCTGTCGGTTAACCGCCGTACTTCCGTCCGGCTTTTGCTGGTAATGAACCACCTTTCTCGGTGGTTCAAACCCAACACAACACATATATTTAATAAAAAACGCACCACAAGGGTGCATTTTTTATTTAACTGGTTGCGGGAGATGGATTTGAACCACCGACCTTCAGGTTATGAGCCTGACGAGCTACCGGGCTGCTCTATCCCGCGATAAGTGTTGTTTATTATATCTCTTTATATCAAGATGTCAAATAAATAAATGTATTTAGTCTTATTTTTTATCTTATAAACCCTTGCTTGCATTGTGTTTTTTTTGTTGCTATGATATCGGTCAGGATTAAAAATATGAAAAAATCAATCAAAAGACGCCTTAAACATTTTTTCAGATTCCTTTACGGATGGGGTGTTGTTCAATGGATTTTGGCTGTTATTTACTATGTTTTGATATGGTTTGTGTATTTTACATCCAGAAAAGATATTACTGGGTTGGACATTTTGCGTAAATATGCTAAAAAGCCGGCAATTTTTGTTTTTTGGCATGGGCGAACAATGATGTTGTCGCCTGTGATTGCATTGAATCATGTGCGTGGTTATGCGATTGCTGATCCGCGACGTGATGGGCGGGCAATTGCTAAAATGGAAAAACTGTTTGGATTGCGAACTATTTATGGTTCTTCGGCCAAAGGTGGTGTTTCAGTGTTAAAAAAGGGAATCAGTGTTTTAAATTCTGGGCGGTTTTGTTTGGCGCTGTCGCCTGATGGTCCACGTGGACCATCTATGCGGTTTCATGATGGTGCGCTGTATTTTGCAAAAATGACGGGTGCACCGATTATCCCGGTATGTTATTCTTCTTCGCGGCCTTGGTTTTTAAAACGTTGGGATCGGTATTTGTTAACCAAACCTTTTTCAATTATTGCGGGGACTGTTGGAAAACCTATATTCATAGATAAAAAAACTAAAACCACCGAATTCGAAGAAATTCGCAAGAACTTAGAAGATATTATGGTAAAACAGGCATATGATTTAGATAAACGGTTTACTGATTTTCGTGTTGAACAAGATTTAACACCTGAAAACTTTGAACAAATAACAGGTTGTAAAAAATGAAAACACCGCGTTGGTTTTTAAAGCGTTCTTTGATGTCATATTTGTTATGGCCGTTGTCTGTATTTTATTATATCGGGTCAAAGTTTGTTTTTAAATTCAGAAAAATGCACGAATATAAATCACGCAGACCTTTGATTTGTTTTGGTAATATTTTATCTGGGGGTGTTGGAAAAACACCAATCGTTCGTACTGTGGCCAAGATTTTTGATGCCCCGGTTGTTATGCGCGGATATAAAAAATCAGAACAGACAAATGGGGTAGGTGATGAAGCAAAAATGTTGTCGCGTGATGGGATTTTGGTTCATGTCGGAAATCGCAAAAGCAATTTAATTTTATTGAATAAACAAAAATCAAATACCCCGATTATAATGGATGATGGTTTTCAAAACTCTTCAATTAAAAAAGATATTTCTGTATTGGTGTTTGATGAATCTATTGGTTTTGGAAATGGATTTTTATTGCCATCTGGTCCGTTGCGTGAAAAGAAATCTGCCGTATTGCGTGCTGATGCGATAATTTTAATCAAACGAAAAAATGTTGCGCGCGATTTTACATTGCCTACAAATATACCTGTGTTTAATGCACATAATCGTGAAGTTTGTCCATATGATAAAAAAACACGTGTTGTTGCATTTGCAGGAATTGGATATCCAGAAAAGTTTTTTGATAATATCCCATGCGATGTTGTTGAAAAGTTTTCTTTCCCAGACCATTATCAATATACGGACAAGGATATCAAAGATTTAATGAAGGTAGCTGAATTTGAGAAAGCTGAATTATTAACCACAGAAAAAGATTGGGTCAGATTGCCAAAATCTGTCAGACAAAAAATCCAATTTTCTTTGTTAGAAACTGAAATAGAAAGCAAATTTTATGATTGGTTAAAAGGAAAGGTAAATGACATCAATAACAAAAAAAGTTAAAATATCTGGGGTAGGGATTCATTCTGGTGTGCCTGTGGATATTGTTGTAAAACCATCAAAAAATCCAGGGATTTTTTTTAAACGAATTGATATAGATGATTCAAAATTAATACCTGCAACATTTGATAATGTTGGTGAAACTTTGATGCGAAATACTACGATTGGAAATAAAGATGGCGCACATGTTCAAACAATTGAACATTTAATGGCTGCGTTTTTTATTTTAAACATAGACAGTGTAATCGTTGAAATAAATGGCAGTGAAACACCAATTATGGACGGCAGTGCGTACGAATTTATCAAGATATTAAAAGATGTTGTTGATAAAAAAACACCAATGAAAAAAATCATAGTTAAAAAAACTGTTGTTGCTAACCGTAATGAACTGGTAAAAAATATGCCGTTTTGGAAAAAATTAAAAACAATAATTTTAAATCATACAATATGGCGACGCGGAAATGGGTATGTGAAATTATCGCCCAATGAAAACGGATTAAAGATAGATGCAACATTGGTATATTCTGACAAAGTTATTGGAACACAATCGTATTCTGTGGAATTAGATGGTTCAAAAAAATCAACAGATGCATTTATCAAAAATATATCAAAATCACGCACGTTTGGAAAATATTCTGAATGGGAATATTTAAAGGCACACGGTATGGGACGTGGCGCAAATGAACATAATGTTATTGTTTTAAACGCTGATGGTGATAGTGTTATGAATAATTTATATTATGCTGATGAATTTGTTCGTCATAAAATCATAGATGCTGTTGGTGATATGTTCACAAGTGGTGGTTTTATATATGGACATTTAGAATCATTCAAGGGTTCGCATGCATTGAATAATTTAGTGTTACGTAAATTATTCAGCGATGCATCAAATTATGAAATAATCGAAAAATAAATAAAAAGGAGAAAATATGAAAAAAATTATATTATCTTGTGCGGTTATCGGGTTGGTTGGTTGTGCAACAACAACAGATGCGGGAAACGGTTTAACAAGATTAGACAGCATACCAAAACATTGTGAATTTTTGTATGATTTAGATTCTTCTGTGACAACATACAAATTAACAGATGCATATGATTACATAGAAAAAAGTATTTTAGAACGCGAAGTTTCGGGTGATTCTTATTATATTGATCAAGAAACTGTATTGGATAATACAAATCGTGCACTGTTTGCCCCAGAACATACTTATAAATTCAAAGTAAAAGTATATAATTGTAATAAATAATAAAAAGGTCGTTAAAAACGACCTTTTTTAGTATAATTTTCGGCTTTATTTTTTTTATATGTTTGTGTTATAATATATTTGCATAGGAAGGGATTTTGATAAAGCAAATAATAACAGTTAACCGCAAGAAGTATGTTACGGGCTTGTTTTGGCAGCCTGTGGGTGTTGGTAATACACCACAAAATTATGCAAATTTATTAGCAAAAAACAAGAAATACACGCTGTTTATCGGATATAAATCTATGGTTGGTTTAACCAATGGTCGTGATGGTGCAAAATCTGGTATGAATGTTGCAGCCGTAGAAATTTTAAATGCTTTGTCTGATTTGGTTTCTTTTTTAGGTGTTTTTCGTGTTGATAATAATTATTATTTGATTGCTGTCAGAAATGGCGTAATTATCCGTGATATTTTATTGGATAATGCAGATACAGCACGTAAATTATTTACTCAATTATCAGAAATCCCAGATTGGGGTGCGTTATTTGCACCATCGGCATGGGGTGTTCCAAAATCCCAAGAAAAATTTTTATCTGATTTATTGGTTAAAAGCACAGGTGTAAGATTGCGACAAATAGGTATTGCAAGGTCTGTGATACCGACAATAGTATTAATTATTTTGTTTATAATTTTTGGTATATACCTGTTGAAAAAACCAATATCTGTACATAATTTCAGAGGACCAAAGATAAGCCAGGAAGCAATCGATAAATATAAAAAACAGATTGAATTTAATAAGCAAAAATCTGTTAAACCAGCGGTTGTAAAAGATAAATTTGAATATCCATACGATAATTTACCAGATGTTTATGATCGTGCAGAATTGTGTTATAAAGCAATTGGGTTTGTTATGCAACCAATAATGGGTTGGAATCAAACATATGCTAAATGTGATGAAGATTTTGTTTCTGTGACTTTTTCGCGTGATTTTGGAACTTTGAATGATTTTTATGAAATCGGTGGCAATTTAATGCCTGGCGCGATTGTTCAACAAATGTCCGAAGATGAAATAATTGTGCGTGTTAAATTGCCAACATTACAGACAAAATATTCTTTTGATAAACGCGATCAATCTGATGTAATACGTGAAGTGACAACTGTTTTTCAACAGGCAAATATCAAAGCACAAATCGAAGGTGTTACAGATACTGTTATAAATATGAATAACGAAGAAAAAATAAATATTACAGAAATAAGTGTGTCTTCAAAATTGGTGCCAATGGAATTTATGCAGGCTTTTAACGGGTTTAGCGGTGTTTATATGACATCTGTTGTTTGGCGTGCAAATACAAGAACATGGAATTACGAAATAATAATTTATTCTAAATAACAAAGGTGGGGAAAATGTTAAAAAAATTAAACATAATATTATTAGGTGGTTTGATGGTTTTTGGTGTTAATGTTTGTTCTTATGCCGAAGATGATTTTGATGAAGAAAATTATGAAGATTACGAAAGTTTTGATGATTTTGAAGACACAGAACAAGAGTTTGATGATGCAACAGAACAGGTTACCATAGATGATGTTAAAATTGATACTGACGATATGGATGAAGCAGACAAAGTTTCTGCCCAGGTTTTAAATGATTACGATGTGTCGGGGTCTTTGTTTGAAAAAATTACAATGTTGGAACAAGAAAAAGTTGTTGTTCAATTGGAAAAAGAACGTGCACAATTAGATTTAGAATTAGACAGATTAAATGCTGAAAGAATCAAATTACAAATGGAATTAGACACTTTGTCTGGACGTGCAGAACAACAACAACAAGAATTAGAAGCAGCAAAAAAGCAATTAGAAATACAAACAGAAAAGTTAATGCGTCAAAAAGATGAATTAGACGAAGAAGAAGCTGTTGTTGTAAAAACAAAAAAACAACCAAAATATGAAGAAGTAGATTTCAGTAAAAAATATAAATTGATAAATGTTATTGGTGTTGATAATCAATTACAAGCAACGGTTGAAGAAATGTCTACTGGACAAAATAAACGTATTTCTGTTGGCAAAGAATTAGATGGTTATATTGTAAAATCTATTTCTTTGAATGATGGGATTGTTTTTGAAAAAGATGGTGAAACAGAAAGTTTAAACATTGGAAAATAGTATATGCAAAATATGGATGATAATTTTTCAAATGTTAAAGAATTGTCTGTACCAAATGGATTAGAGAAAGCAGACAGCAAAGACATATTGGATTATTTGTTTGCCAATGGTAATAAATTATTAACTGCGTATACCGGTGAATTGGCTTTGCCGAAAGACACACAAAATCTGGTTGCTTATTTTTCTGGTGGTGAAATTATTATATCGCGAACACATAAATATGATGGACGTGTGTTGGCATTTATTGATTTGTTGCGTCAAAATAATCGTGTTATCAAAGAACCTTTTTATTCTGATTTGGGTTTGATTTATAACATATATAAAACATACGAAGAACATTTGGGTGGCAATTCTCGTTCGCGTGTTGATTATGACAATAATATGCAAAAAGATTTTGTCGATATTATTGCACGTGCAGCGGCACAAAAGGTTTCTGATATTCATATCGAAGTATCTGATCAAACAACAATATATTTCCGTATAGATGGCAGTATGCAACCTGTATTTGAATATAATTCACAATGGGGTGAATCTTTTGTGCGTGCCGCATTTGCATCTGCTGATATTTCTAATTCAAGTTATGCACAAAATGAATATCAAACTGCTCAAAAAGATGGCAGAACACCATTACGTGGAACCAAAGATTTATATTTACCATCTGGTGTTTTGGGTATCAGAATGCAATTTAATCCGATTGCTTTTGGATCGCAATATGTTGTTATGCGTTTACTGTATGATAACCCCAGCGAAGGCATCAAAGCAGAACAAGAATTTAATGAATACGAACAAAAAATGTTGATGCGATTGCGTTCTGCACCAACAGGATTAGTAATTGTTGCAGGTCCTACATCGTCTGGTAAATCAACAACATTGGTTCGTAATATGGCATCAATGTTAAAAGAAAGACATTATGAAATAAATCTTATTACTGTGGAAGACCCGGCAGAACAAAAAATATTTGGTGCCCACCAAATGCCTGTGGTTAATGCTGTTAATGAGGAACAAAGGGAAGAAAAATTTACAGAAGCATTGGCGGCTGCGTTGCGAAGTGATCCTGATACATTAATGGTAGGTGAAATAAGAACATTATCCGCTGCACAATTAACAGTCAAAGGTGCATTATCTGGTCATAATGTGTGGACTACATTACATGCTAATTCTGCGATGGGTGCATTAACTCGTTTATTAGATATGGGGGTAGAAGCTTTCAAATTAAAAGACGAAACGATGATGCGTGGTTTGATATCTATGCGATTGTTCAAGAAATTATGTCCTTATTGTCGAACACCTTTGAATGAACATCATGATCATAATGCATATAATCGTGTCAAAGACGCGTTTGGTGATTTGGGTTTAAATCAAGTTTATATCAAAGGGCCCGGATGTGAACATTGTAATGGAACTGGGACTGTGGGTCGTATCAAGGCCGGTGAAATTATTATGACTAACAGTGAATTTTTAAGTTTAGCATTGGCAGGCGAAACAGAAAATGCGTTGAAATATTGGTTGGAAAAAATGAACGGACGTACATTAAAAGAGGCGGCTATTGAATTAATGTTGCGTGGAATTATTGGTGTAGATGAATTAGAACGTTGGGTCGGATTATTAGATAGACCGTGGGTGTATTAAGGTATGAATAAATTAGAATTGCTTTATGCAAAATTTGTTTTTAGAACTGATACAGAAAAACGCATGGCTATTTCGCGTAAAGTGGCATCTTTGTTGCGAAATAATTTCACATTGATGGATGCATTACATCGTATTGAAATGATTGAATCACATGATGGAAAAAAACCAAATGAACCTTTTGCAATTGCGATGCGTGATATTCAACAGAATTTAGAACATGGTATGACTTTTGCCCAGGCTACACGTGGATGGGTACCAAATGAAGAAACTTTATTATTAACATCTGGGAATGTGTCCAGTTTATTGATATCATTAGAAAATATTGGTCGTATAGTTGGTGGAATAAATCGTATTAAACGTGCTATGTTATCAGCTGTGGCATATCCGTTGTTTTTGTTTATGTTAACAGTGGCCCTTGTTATTATGGTTGGATTGTATTTGGTGCCACCATTGGCAGATGCCGCAGGTTCAGATGTTGTGTGGCGTGGTACGGCTGCATCATTGGTTTGGGTGTCCAGTTTTGCAGGAAAATATTGGCATGTTATAACTGGTGTTTTTATAGGTTTAATAATAATTATATGGTCATCTTTGCCTGTGTGGACTGGAAAATTGCGTACAATGTTTGATAGTTTACCACCATGGAATACTTATAAATTACAATTATCGGTCAGTTGGTTGATGTCATTGTCTGCGATGGTTGCGGCCGGGGTATCTGTCCCAGATGCAATACGTTTGTTGGCTGATTCTTCGAACAGGTATTTATCAGATATTTTAGATGAAACATTACATTATATTGCTAATGGGGAAAACCTGGGTAATGCGTTGGCAATGACGGGTAAGGATTTTCCAAGTTCTGAAATCATAGGTGATTTAATTATATATTCAGATATGAATGATTTTGATAAAAATCTTAATCAAATTGCAGACGATTATATGGAAGAATCTGTTCGAAAAATGGAGAGTATATCCAGTGCTTTGAACAGTGTTGGAATTATATTAGTTTCTTTGGTAATTGGCTGGGTTGTTATGGGTACTTTCCAAATGCAAGAACAAATTACTTCGGTATTGATGTAAAAAAAACCGGCAAAAGCCGGTTTTTACACCATAAATGGCAGGTTTTCCAGTGTACCTTCTGTGACACGAACGTTAACGTCAATCAACATAAATACAGCGTCTGGCGATTTTTTAGTTTCACATGGAAAAACTTCGGATGCTAATAAATGGCTGGTGTTAACATTTAATTTTGTTACCAAATGGTCATCGTCCAATAATGTATAAATTGGTCCGATATCACGTGGTGTATTTTGACCAATTTCATGTTCATTTTGTGGGCAACGCAAACCATCTAAAATTGTTTTAACACGATTATCAATATCTGAATGCGGAACACCGACAATTTCAGGATGCATTAACAAAATATCTAATTCTGCAATCATTTTTAAATTAGGTGTAATAATTGGATTCCAATCTATACCACCAATATGACGGGTTATAATAGGACTTTTTGTTGCATCAGGAATCATAAATTTAGTTAAATTGTCCCACGGTTTTAATGTTACCAATTTTTTTAGTTGTGGGTGGAATTGCATACGAATATCAGCAATATGTTGAGCACGTTTTTTAGGGTTGGTTAAAATATCACCATAATATAACAATTTGAATTTCATCATTTAACCTTTTGATTATTTAAATATTCTTGAAAAACCTCTATTGCCATAGGATGTAAAAACAGAGTGTGGCTGTTTGGTTTTGCTTTGGATATTACCGGTTTTTTATGTCCATTAAGTCCAAAAACGATTCCTTTGTGTTCAAGTTTTTTCATAAGATTTCTGGCGTTTTCTGTAGAAATACCGAATTTTTTTGCAACCTTGGATGGACTTAAAAAATCATCTTTGGTATATTCTGTCACAGGGTGAAAAGGGTCACCAATAATAGTCATGTTTTTCGCGTTTTCTTTTGTTACAACAAGATTGTGAGTGGACTTCATTTTTTCTCCTTTTTTCTTGATAATTATATCATAAAATGCTATGTTTTGCATAGCAAAAAGAAAGGATTTTTAAATGACAGTGAATAATGAATATACTGGTGATTCCATTAAAGTATTAAAGGGTCTGGAAGCAGTTAAAAAAAGACCTGGAATGTATATTGGTGACGTTGGCGAAGGTGGGGACGGTTTACACCATATGATTTACGAAGTTGTCAATAATTCTATTGACGAAGCAATGGCCGGATATGCCGATACTGTGTATGTTTCGTTGAATGCGGACGGGTCGGTTACTATTCGTGATAATGGTCGTGGTATGCCATTTGATATCAACCATGAAACAGGTAGATCTGCGCTGGAATTGATTATGTGCGAATTACATGCTGGTGGTAAATTTGATAACGAAGGAAATGGTGCATACAAGGTTTCTGGCGGTTTGCACGGGGTAGGGGTGTCAGTGGTTAATGCGTTGTCTACATGGTTGGAAGTACGCGTTTGGCGTGGCGAAAACGAAGCACAAATGTCTTTTGCCGAAGGTGTCCCAACAACCGATTTAAAAGTTATTAAAAATGAAAGTGGTATTGAACACGGAACCGAAGTAACATTCTTGCCATCGCCAAATACTTTCACTGGGACAAGATTTGATTTTGATACATTAGAAGTTTGGTTGCGTGAACAATCTTTCTTGAATGCTAATGTGCGTATTATTTTAGAAGATTTGCGTGGACCAGAAAAGGTAGAACGCAGTTTTCATTCTGCTGACGGGTTAAAAGGGTTTGCGACATATTTGGATAAATCCAAAGAATTATTAAACGCTGAACCAATTCAAATGATAAAAACAATTGATGATTCTTATATTGAAATTGTTTTGCAATGGACAACTGCTTATACAGAAACTTCACTTTGTTTCACTAACAATATTCCAAATCGTGATGGTGGAACGCATTTAGCAGGTTTTCGTGCTGGGTTAACACGTGCATTGAATAAATATATTGCCGAACAAAATATGAAGAAAGAAATTAATTTGTCCGGGGAAGATTTCCGCGAAGGTTTAACCAGTATTGTCAGTGTAAAGATTCCTGATCCAAAATTTGGTTCCCAAACCAAAGATAAATTAGTATCCAGTGAAGTAAGACCATTGGTTGAAAATACTGTAACTGATTTATTGTATGAATATTTGGAAGAAAATCCAGTAATCGCAAAAATGATTATTGATAAAATCGTAGAGGCTGCAACTGCACGCGAAGCGGCACGCAAAGCACGTGAATTATCCCGTAAAAAAACTGGTCCAGAATTAGGAAGTTTGCCAGGAAAATTAGCAAATTGTTCCGAAAAAGACCCATCAAAATGCGAATTGTTTATCGTCGAAGGGGATTCTGCTGGTGGTACTGCAAAGCAGGGACGTGATAGAAAAACACAGGCTATTTTGCCGTTGCGTGGAAAGATTTTAAATGTTGAACGTGTGCGTTTTGATAAAATGTTGGGGTCTGACACGATTGGTGCATTGATTACAACTTTGGGTGCTGGTATTGGCAAAGATGATTTTGATATTGAAAAATTCCGTTATCACAAAGTTATTATTATGACTGATGCTGATGTGGACGGACAACATATTCAAACTTTGTTGATGACTTTCTTTTATCGTCATATGCCAGAAGCTATTGAACGTGGGTATATTTATGTTGCAAAACCACCACTTTATGGTGTGACACGTGGCAAACAACAAATCTATATTCAAAACGAACGTGAAATGGATGATTATTTATTAGACCAATTGGCAACAGATGGAATGATTGAAACATCTGATGGACAACAATTGGCAGGTGCTGATTTAAAAAGATTATTAGAATTGGTTGATGATATGAAAAATAATCTGCAGGCGCTGAATCATATTATGCCATTGCGTTTTGTCGAAGCATTGGCGTTGAATAAAGTCTTTGAAAACGAAACATCTGACAATTTTGCAGCGGCAGAACATATGTTGGATGCCGAAGAATTAGAATTTGAACGCGGCTGGAAAATATCATCAGATGCCGAAGGTATTAAAATTACACGTACTTTGCGTTCCGTTACAGAAACACATGTTTTAACACGTGATAAAATAAATGGACCTGAAATTCGTGCGTGGCAACGTATGTCTGGGCATGATGAATTGATAGAAACTTTTTCAAAACCAACAATTTTGCGTGTTAAATCAAAATCTCAAAAAATATGGGGTGCGTTTAACTTGTTAAATACTGCATTTGAATACGCGAAAAATGGTCTTAAAATTCAAAGATACAAAGGTTTGGGTGAAATGAATGCTGAACAATTGTGGGAAACAACAATGGATCCAAATCATCGTTCTTTATTCCAAGTAAAAGTTACGGATGCATCCCAGGCTGATGAAGTTATTTCTATGTTGATGGGTGATGTGGTTGAACCACGTAGAGATTTCATCGTTGAAAATGCTTTGAATGCAAATCTTGATGTGTAATAAAAAAGGTACATATTATGCAAAATAACGAAATAGACGCATTGAATGCGAAACAAGAAATTAAAGATTGTTTAAAACGTTATAAAGATTTATATAAAGAAGCAGGCAGTACCTTAGACGAAAGATACGGCGGAATGTTAAAAAATGCGAAAAATGATTTGGCAAAAAGCCTTAATGATGCAGTAAAAAACAAAGTTTTTTCATCAGATGTGTTTGATTCGTTAAAAAGTTTATTTGATAATATTGTGGAACATGCACTTCATTATGAACGTCATTTAAAAGCAATAAAAGAAATGGAAGATTTTGTTGATAAAATAGAAATCAATCTTTCACCACAAACTTCATTAGATTTATTTAAAAATGCAAAATCTGAATTTGATAATTTTTGTATTGTTTATAAAAAACAAGGTTTTTCAAAAGAAGTTTTTGAAAAATTTGTTAATATTTTAAACGATTATATGAAATCGCGCACACAAGATGCAATTTTACTTTATGATGAATTAAAAGTCCCTGTGATGGGATTGTATCAGATGTATAATAAAAATAATTTAACTGATAATGTTGTGCGTGGCTGTATAGATGATATAAACAAAGTTTTAAATAAACATATACGCGATTTTCAAACTCGGGTTCCTTTGAATCCAACACCAACAAAAAAATATGATGAAAAATCATATAAAGGTTTTGGTGCTAAAAAATCTTTAAAAGAATTGGAAAGGCAAGAAGACGAAGAGTTAGGTTTAATTCGCAAAGATAAAAATAATAAATTAAAGCAGGCTGTGGAAAACGTTTTAGATAAAAAATCTAAAAAAGTAGAACAAAATTGGGTTGATTCAGTTATAACAAATGTTTTTAAAAGAAACCTATAGATAAAAAAAGGAAAGGGGATGGCAGAATATAAAATAAACCAAAATGGTGAAATTATATTCGACCAAAATCGAAAATTGCCACAATCCCCAGATTCTTTGTGGGTTGAATATATTAAATTGGAATATGAAGTTTTAAAAAGCCATAATCCAACAACAGATAAAGATAAAATAGCACGTTATAATAAATTAAAAGAATATTTTAAACATGGTAAAATTGCTGATAAAGAAAACGCAGAAAAATCTGCCAAGGCATTAGATGATGCAATCGAAAAAATAAAACAGCAAATAATCGCATCTGATGAATCACCTGATAATTCTGTTGTTTATACCGCAATTACAAATTTTAAGAAAAGAAATGAATAATATGTTTTCTGCATCTTGGTTTTTTAATTTGGAATCACAATTGTGTGAAGCCGGGTTGGACAGTGATGACAAAACTTTTGATGAAATAAAAAATAATTTATCAAATCCGAAAAAATTATCGCCTGATGAATTTGCATCTGCTGTGGCGTATGTCATTTTGGCTGGTGGATTTTCACAAAAAACTGCGAAAAAAATACATCAAATTATAATGCAAAAAATGCCAGAAAATCCATCTGTTGATGATTTGTTAAAAATATTTAATAACAAAAATAAAATAAATGCGATATATAAAGTTTGGAACAACAGACAAAATTTTTGTGATGGATTTTATATGTGTAATGATTTAGATGAAAAACTAAAATATTTACAAACTTTGCCACATATTGGAAAAATCACAGCAAATCATTTGGCAAGAAATCTGGGTGAAAATGTTGTTAAATACGATATTTGGATTCAAAGGTTGGGCGTTGTATACGGCAGAAACAGCCGTTTAGCACAAAAAATAAATAATGGGAAATTGGATGATAATATTAAAAAATGTTGTGATGATATGTTTATACATTTAGAACAGGAAACAAATTTACCGCGTGGTTATATAGATGTTGTATTATGGAAAAGTTCCCAAAATGGTTTAATAAAGGAATTAAAAAATGGATGTAAAAATTGAACAATCTTGGAAAGAAGTTTTAAACACGGAATTTGAACAAGATTATTTTAAAAAATTAACTGAATTTGTGCGTGGTGAATATTTGTCTGGAAAAATAATTTATCCAGAACCTAAAAATATATTCAATGCTTTTAATTTATGTCCATTATCAAATGTCAAAGTTGTTATTATCGGCCAAGATCCATACCATGAACCACATCAGGCACATGGTCTTTGTTTTTCTGTAGAATCGGGTGTTGAATTGCCACCATCATTAATGAATATTTACAAAGAAATTGAATCTGATATTGGACACAAAAGTATTACAAATGGCGATTTATCTGCATGGGCAAAACAGGGGGTTTTATTATTAAATTCTACATTAACTGTTCAGGCACATATCGCAGCATCACACAGTGGCAAAGGTTGGGAAAGGTTTACAGATGCAGTAATACGCGCTGTTGCGCAAAACAAAAATCACGTTGTTTATATGTTGTGGGGATCTTTTGCCCAAAAGAAAGCAGAATTTGTTAATGATACAGAAAATCTGATTTTAAAAAGTGCGCACCCGTCACCATTATCTGCATATCGTGGATTTTTTGGAAACCATCATTTTTCACGTGCAAATGAATATTTGATTGAAAATGGAAAAACACCAATTGATTGGTAATTTTTAATAATTATATGTAATACCCAGACCATAAAAAGCATACGAATTGTTTTCTTCCGCGGTATTAGCGTTTGAAAAATGTTGTATGAAAAATTCCCCAGCCCATCTGTGATTGAAATTGTATCCAAATGTCACTTTGAATTGGAAAATCAATTTTGCCCCCAGACGTTCGTTTTCTTGGGCCTGTAAACCAACACCGGCACCCATACCAGCATACAGTTTATGATATCTGAATAATGCAATATCTTCTGTTACATAAATCATAGGTATTGAATAATCTTGCCATTTCCAACCATATTTTTCATATAATCCGACTGTTTGTGACAGGTTTATTGACCGACGTGCAGGTATTCTGAAGAAAGTAGCCGGTTGTGAATATTGTATTGTGCCAATATAAAAAGGGACAGGGCGTACAGGCGGTGGTAATAAAATACCAGTGTCAAAACCCTGACCAATGCCGAAAGCCATCTGATTTTGATATGTCCATGTAAAAGGATTTTTATCTGGTAAAATCCAATTATCAGCCATCGCAGAAACAGGCAGCAAGAATGCAAACAAAGGTAAATACAATTTTTTCATAGTAAGCATATTTTATCATAAAAGACGGGTAAAAACAAATTATAAAAAACTTATAATACTTGCAAAGTGAAAAAAGTTTGTTATAATGCGTCTCGCTGGCGGCGTAGCTCAGTGGTAGAGCAGAGGAATCATAATCCTTTGGTCAGGGGTCCGAATCCCTTCGCCGCTACCAAAATAACAAACGACCTTTGCGGTCGTTTTTTATTTTGGTTTAGTGACGACGGATGAGGACCCTCGGGGCCGAAAATTTGTATGCGAGAACAAGTGAAACGCAGTTCAAGCAACTACAAATTTGCGCGCAGGCATTTATGCCGAGCGAATCCCTTCGCCGCTACCAAAAATTCAACCCCGATTTATTCGGGGTTTAATTTTTGGTATTGGGGATTTGGACACCGGCACAGGGGTCCGAACCGCAGCAAAAAGGCGGAATAACGCCGGTCACCCGAAGTTCTAACGAAGGGTGATTTTGCAAGGTGGCGAAGCAATCCCTTCGCCGCTACCATCCGTCTTCGCTTCGCTCCGTCGCGATTGGTATAATCGGGCGGAGCGATGTGATTTTAATCACGCGAAGCGGATGTCGCGACGGAGCATACAAAGTATGCGTAGACGGACAATAATAAAATGTTTTATGTATATATTTTGCAGAGTATAGATTCGCCAGATAAGTTTTATATCGGATATACCGAAGATTTAAAACGTCGTATAAATCAACATAATTATGAGCATTTTGGACATACAGAAAAATATCGTCCGTGGCGTATAAAAGATTATTTTGCAATTGATGATGAACAGAAAGCAAAAGACTTTGAAAAATATCTAAAATCTCAATGTGGTCGAGAATTTATAAAGAAACATTTTTCTTGACTTGTTG
>Ga0247609_10001784_pt1 | contig 24415 bp, 15 predicted proteins | sample 172DNAGHGlowgp2_FD_193487 | JGI IMG/M metagenome (GOLD analysis project Ga0247609, IMG submission 193487) | Sheep rumen microbial communities from Palmerston North, Manawatu-Wanganui, New Zealand - 1728 DNA GHGlow gp2 | ecosystem: Host-associated > Mammals > Digestive system > Stomach > Rumen ...
TAACCCCGCCCGGCAAGCCGGATGGGTGAGCGAAAACGGCTGCAAACTTTCGTTCGACGAAAAAGGCCTCGCCGTCTGTCCCGAAACCGGCCAAATATACCAACTAACGAATAACCAAGTCAAAAGAATAAAATAAAATGGGCAAGAAAATTCTACGTATTCTTTTGATTATCATTATTTTAACAGTATTTAAGACCACTGCTTTCGCTACACACCAGCGTGCGGGCGAAATCAGTTACACCTACGTCTCGGGACTAACCTACGAATTTACCATTACCACCTACACCTACACGCCAAGTCCCGCCGACCGACCCCAAATTGAAGTGTTTTGGGGCGACGGTACCTCTTCTGAAATCGACCGCTACGTCAAAGTAAACTTAGACAACAACATCAGCCGGAACGTCTATATCACACAACACACATTCCCCGCCGCCGGCACGTTCCATGTCACCTTCGAAGACCCGAATCGCAACGCCGGCATTGTCAATATCCCCAGTTCGGTGGAAATCCCATTCTTCATTGAAACCATCCTGATTATCAATCCGTTCATCGGCGGAAACTCCTCGCCAAAGCTATTGAACCCACCCCTTGACAACGCCTGCACCAACGTGCCATTCTACCACAATCCCGGAGCCTACGACGAAGACGGCGACAGTCTCTCCTTCCGGCTCATCAACTGCCGAGGCTACAACGGCGAGGAGATACCGGGCTACTCCATGCCAAATGCCTCGCATTACCTCGAAATCGACCCCTTGACCGGCGACCTGACGTGGGACTCCCCTACCATGGCCGGAGAATACAACATCGCCATCCTCATCGAAGAATGGCGAAACGGCGTGCTGATCGGAAGTATGGTGCGCGACATGCAGATTACCGTTGCGCCCTGCGACAACGAGCCACCAGTAGTGGAAGTGAACGACACATGCGTCATCGCCGGAAGCAGAGTTTATTTGCTGGTTCACGTCTCCGACAGCACGTCCACACGCGTCACACTGTCTGCCACAGGCGAACCACTCCTGCTCAGCGAATCACCCGCACAATTTGCCGAAATCAACGAGTCCGTACCGTATTTCACACATTTCGTGTGGAATACAACCTGTAACCATATCAAACTCAGTCCGTACGAGGTCATCTTCAAAGCAAAAGACAACGGCCCGCAGGTGGAATTGGTTTCATTCAAGACACTGCGCATCCGTGTCATCGGACCCGCCCCTAAAAATCTGAGTGCTTCTCCCGAAGGCAATGTAATTCATTTGGATTGGCAGCCCGACAGTTGCTCCAATGCCATCGGATACGACATTTACCGAAGGAATGGAAAGGACGATTTCGAGCCCGATTCATGTCAGACAGGACTCCCCGTCGAAGCTGGATACACAAAAATCGGAACCACTTCTGGATGGGCAGACACCTCCTTCACCGATGATGGTTCCGTCCAGCCACTGTACCACGGCAACGAATACTGCTATCGCGTCGTCGCCCTTTTCCCCGACGGTTCGGAAAGCATCGTGTCCGAAAAAGTGTGCGCCCACATCGCGAATGATGCCCCCATCATCATTAACACCGACGTGGTCACTACCGACAACGAACACGGCAACATTCTTATACGCTGGCTCTTTCCACCGGAGATCGACTCGATAGCCTTCCCTCCTCCCTACCTGTTCCAACTTTTCAGAATTTCAGCGGAACATGGTGAGGAGTTTATCACCTCCGTCGATGCGCCACAAAGCCCGAGTGACACTATCTCTTACCTGGACCACGATTTGAACACGTCAGATTTTGACTACACCTATAAGGTGAGCATTTCAAATTCAGACACGCTGATTGAAAATTCCGACCCGGCTACTTCCATTTTCCTATCCATCGCCTCGGCCGACAAGCGGCTGCATCTCTCCTGGACAAACGTCCAGCCTTGGAACAACATTCTTTTCACTGTCTATCGGCTCAATGAACACACTCAAGACTGGGATTCTCTTGCAACTGTTCCTGAAACTCATTACACGGATTACAATCTGGAAAACGGCAAGGAATATTGCTACTACATCAAGGCGGAAGGGTATTACTGGCTGCCCGACACCATCGGACCGCTCTTCAACCGATCGCAACAAGAATGCGCCGAACCTTACGACAACGAGCCGCCCGAACTGCCCGAGATCAGCATCGCCACCGACTGCCAGAACGTGGAATTCAACTGGTTGTTCAATTCCGACTCCGCCGCCACCGACGCCGTCCATTACTACATTTACTACAAACCGACCCTTGACGGCACCTTCACTTGCGTCGATTCGTTCGACAACACGGAAATCTGCCATCCCGTGCCCTGCAACTACAGCATCCAGGCCACCGGAGCGGAGGTGCTGGTAGGCTGCTACGCCATGCGCATTGCCGACAGCAACCGAAACCTCACCCCGCTCACCGACTCCGTCTGCATTGATGTTTATGAGTGCCTCGACTACCATTTCCCCAACGTATTCACCCCAAACGATGATGGGATAAACGATATTTTCACCCCCTTCATGCCCTATTCGGGAGTCACAAAGGTGGAGATGGAAATCTACAACCGTTGGGGCAAACGGGTGTTCCGCACCACCAATCCCGACATTCTTTGGGACGGCACCGACGAGACCACCAAACAAGCCAGTTCCGACGGAGTCTATTACTACGGCTGCAAACTGTTCGTCAACACGTTAGCCGGCGAAGTCAACTTCCTGTTAAACGGCTCCATCACCCTCATCCGATAAAAAAGGCCTTCTCCATCACTGAAGAAAGCCATTTCAAGCAATCAAGCTCTAAGCTCTTAATTCGATAAACTCCAAGCACTATTTCTTGAACATTTTCCCGAGCAGGCCACCGAGCAAATTGCCCGCGCCGGAACCCGAATTGGAGGCACCGCCGAGCAGACTGCCAAGCAGGTTGCCGATGTTGCCGCCAGCGTTGTTCTTGCCGAGAACATTCAACAAATTCGGAGCAACAGAAGCCAAGATGTTGTTCACCTGATCGTTGGGGGTGCTGGTCTGTTTGCCCAATCCGGCAATCACAGAGGCCAGATTGCCGCCGAAGATTTTCTGCAGAATCTTCTGACCGTCTTCAAAATTGAGCCCGAGTCCCTGTCCTGCATGGTTGCTGAGCGCTTGAGTCAAAGCAGCGGCACCCGCTGCAGTACCCGCATTCTTTTGCATGGCACTCAAGAATTTGGGAATAGCCGCTTGAATCACGGACATGATTTTGTTCGTGTCGATGTTGAACTTTTTGGCAATCTCGCCAATCAGGTTGTTGCCGGTGATGGAGGAAATGATGCTGTTTAAATCCATAGTGATGATTTTTTAAGATCTTGATTATAAATATGGGGCAAAAATACACTTTATTCCAACATACTGTTCAAATAAAATCATTTTTCGCACAGATTGCGGTGACAGCGGGCAATCCTTTCCCGCAGCCATTTATCGTCTTCTAATTTCAACGCGGTACACTACCGTATCAATGTCACAGAGCCTTTCGCTGTTCGCTCTTTCTCCCCTCGCGGCTTGTAGCACACGAGAACCACATACACGCCTTCCGGCTTGTGATCTCCGTCCCAGCCGCGTGACAAATCATCGGTGCGGAAAATCATATTGCCCCATCGGTCGAAAATTTCCATTCGGTAGCTCTCTATCTCACTGGGGGCGCTGAAGACGGGCCGAAATTCTGGATTGAGCTGGTTACCGCCGGGCGTGAAGGCGTTGGGGAGGTAGAGCCGAAGCGAGGCGATTGTGTCGGGCACTGGCGTGACAGACGGGTCATCTACGGCAGGGTCAGGATCAGGGTCAGGATCGGGGTCAGGATCGGGATTCACGGGAGCTCCGTCAAAGAGTACGCTGTCGATAAAAAACCGATAATCAATCGCTTGTGGGGAAAAGCCATGATTTTGAAGCGGCCATTTCGGGTATTGCAAAAGCGAGTCGTTGAAGAAGGCCACAAAATAGGGCGGGGTCATGTTCTCGAACCCCGTCACGGTGAAGCGTTCCCACACGAGCCGGGCGGCGGTAAGCTCCACAGTATCGATCCCTACGAAACTCCCCTTCCAATCGTTAGTGTCAGCGATATAGCCCACGGCAAGCCGACGTCGCAGACTGTCACCCAAATAGTTGGAACCATAGATTCCGTAGGAGAAAATGCTGAAGCTGACGCTTGTCGGCGGAGACTCCAATTCTGGGCTGATCAGTATAATCGTAAAACCGCTTGGTATAGGAGTTCCAGGCGGCCCTACATATCTGGATCCGACGCAGGCGCTGTTTCCGGGCGGGTTGTTGGGGAACAGGTTGTTCTGCGTGTTGGCAATCCCTCCTCCATGGTCGTCGAAATTCTCGCGCCAGCAGTGGTCTTCCCCAATAAAGGCCGGAGTCTGAAAGAAGTTCTCCCACGTATAGTTGTCAAAATCCTCATAATACGGCAGTGCCTTCGGCGGACAATCCTGTGCAATGACCCGCGTACAACAGCCCGCAGCGACAACAACCAATGCCAACAAGGCCTGGATAAAAATTTCGGCAATAATCTTTTTACACCCTATGTTTATCGTATGGATCATAGCTTTTCCAGTATCTTCTCCCACACTATAGTCGCACGAGATTGCATTTTCGTTACAGCAAAAGTAAAAAAAGCATATTCCATCATTCACTAAAAAACGTACTTTTGCGCCCGACAAATTCTGAATCGTATGAACCCTACTTTTCACATCATCGACATCATCATTTTCGCCGCCTACTTATTAATCATTGTAGGCTTAGGCATTTGGATTTCCCGCCGGAAGAAAAACAAGGACAAGACCGCCGAAGACTACTTCCTCGCAGGAAAATCGCTGCCATGGTGGACAATCGGTGCGTCGCTGATTGCCGCGAACATCTCCGCCGAGCAGTTCATCGGCATGTCCGGTTCGGGTTTTGCGGGTGGTTTCGCGGTGGCATCCTACGAGTTCATGGCTGCGCTCACGCTCATCATTGTGGCCAAGTTCTTCATGCCGATATTTGTGAAACAGGGCATCTACACCATTCCGGAATTTGTGGAGAAACGCTATTCGCGGCAGCTCAAAACCATACTGGCCGTCTTCTGGTTAGGCCTCTTTATCTTCGTGAACCTTACTTCCGTGCTTTTCCTCGGCGCGAAGGCCATCGACACCATCATCGGCACCGGCGATGGCTCGCTCATCATGCCCGCCATCGTCGGATTGGGCATCATCGCCGCACTCTACTCCATCTCAGGCGGTCTATCTTCAGTGGCTTGGACCGACATTCTGCAAGTCTTCCTGCTCGTGATAGGCGGCCTCATCACCACCGTGGTAGCCCTGCAGGTTATCAGTCCTGACGGCACGATTTCGCACGGCATCCGCCATCTCGCCGATGCTGCGGGCGACCGCATGCATCTGATTCTGCCTCAAGACAACCCTGAGTACCATAACCTGCCTGGCATCGCAATGCTCATAGGCGGATTGTGGGTGGCCAACCTTTACTACTGGGGTTTCAACCAATACATTATCCAGCGGGCGTTTGCAGCCAAATCACTGAAAGAGGCACAAAAAGGACTGGCGTTCGCGGCATTCCTCAAACTACTCATTCCCTTCATCGTGGTCATCCCCGGCATTGTCGCCTACGTGATGTACACTGAAGGCAGCTTCGGCGCGGTGGAGGCACTCACCAAGGCCAATGGCACCCTCAACAACGACAATGCCTACCCCTGGCTCATCAGCACCTTTATTCCCGTCGGGCTTAAAGGACTGGTACTCGCCGCATTAGCCGCCGCCATCATCTCCTCGCTCGCCTCCATGCTCAACTCTGCATCTACGATCTATACAATGGACATATACAAGCCCTACATCGCCCCTAAGGTAAAAGAGAAAACGGGCAAAGATGTCAGTTTGGTGCTGGTGGGGCAGATTTCCGCCGGACTCTTCCTGATCATCGCCATACTGATTGCCCCGCTGCTCGGCAGTGTGGGACAGATGTTCCAATACATCCAGGAATACACCGGATTGGTGAGTCCGGGCATTCTCGCGCTGTTCCTGTTAGGTCTTTTCTGGAAAAAAACCACGAACAAAGGCGCTGTCGCAGGCGTGCTGCTATCCATCCCCATCGCTTTGGCTCTCAAGTTCTTGCCCATTAACATGCCTTTCATTGACCAGATGTTCTACACCTGCATCCTCACGATGGCCGTCATCATCATGGTGAGTTTGTGCACATGCGAGGGCGCGGACGACCCGAAAGGCATCGACCTCACCGCTGACATGTTTCAGACAAAACGCGACTTCCACATCGCCGCGTACTCAATTCTGGTGCTGTTGGTGGTGATTTACGCAGTGCTTTGGTAGGGATTATCGTGAATCGTCCATTTCTGAAATGCAAAAACGAGGATATCCGTTCAACCATAATGGATCCCGCATTTCGGATAGCGTATTAAAAAGCGTATCTCTGCCCCATCAAAATACCCAATGAAACGGCACCGCCCACACTATCACGGCCCAGCAGAGCAACGGCCGCAAGCTGGACATCCATTTGACAAAAACAAAATCTAAGCAAAAAAGCACTTTTCGACAAATAAACCAACCCTTTTGCCGAACAACAATTAGTTGGTTTTCCGTTTTTTTGCACCCCGAAAAAAAGGGGCTTTTGCCTGTCTTGTTGATAACTTTTCATTTGCCGGCACGCGCTCTACGCGGTTTTTGGCAAACGAACAAAAATAAGAAGCAGGTTGTTTGAGCATTTCCCCAATGCGAGACCTGCATTCATGTGTTGTGTTATGTGCGAAAGAGGCCCCGTATGGAGCCTCTTTCTATTTCTAAAACGAATTAAAATCGGGAAAGTATATTAGCCCTACTGTGACAGCATCAGCTTCAACTCGATACCTGTTTCGAAGTTCATGTTGTTATACTGGTTCTTGTTCTTCGGCTTGTTGATGGTGTGGTTGTAATAGAACTTCAATCCGACCAGACGGCTGAACTGGTAATCAGCTGCGGCATTGATGGTGATATTCAAGGCACCAGAAGTAACTTGCTGGTCGTCTTCCGTAATTCTGCGCAACATGGTCTGGTTGTCCTTCAGACCAAAACCTGCGGTCACGTTCAAATCGCTGACAAACTGGCGTTTCATGCCGGAGAACACCAACCCGATCTTGATATCTTTGAATCGATAACCGGCTGATACCGCCACCTCCTTGCTGGTGGTCTCAGTGATTTGCGTATTAGCAAAGCTAAGAGAGAGGTTACGGCTCTGCTTATACTCTACTTTCAGCAACATACTGTTTTTCAGAGTCATGTCAAAACCAATCAAAGGCGCAAATTGTTCGGTCAAAGCCATTTGACTCAATTCGTGCGTGGCAATGAAGTCACCAAGCGTGTTGTAGGCCGTCGGAAAACCGTTCGCATCCTGTGTATAGGCGATATTCGTGGAATAACCACCAACGTTATAATTACATGTGTAGTTATGAATCAAGGAGAAACTCTGGAACACTTTTTCCATTCCTTTGATCTTGGTCAAACCATTGTAGTTAACACGCCAGTTAGGCAACGGGATTTTCAAGAACGGGGAGAAAATGTCGGCCTTTTTGGCGTCTTTTCCAAGATAGGTGGTGAAGAAGGCACCCATCAAGACATCTTGCGAAATGGCACTATAACCTACGGGGAAACCCGTCTCCGGATCCACCTCACCGGTGTAATTGGGGTTGTGCTCCGCATAGCGTTCCGAAAGTTGCGCACGCACTGCCCGGAAATCCTGGAACAGTTCATCGTGATTCTTGAAGAAAGTACCCAAACCGCAATAGGTCATGCTGAAGGAACCAGAACGTTGCGGCGTGTAGTGCGACACATTGCCCAGTTCATCCACATGGAAATATTCGGAGAAGTTCTCCGTAAAGTTGCGGTTGGCGGAAACGTCGATTCGGAAATCACGGAAAGGCTCCACCGTAGCGCGGAAATTGATCACCTGGTTCTTTGTGCGCTGGTATGCCGTATTCATCAGCGAATCCGTGGTAAGCCAATGGTTGCGGGCTCCGATGGTCTGAATATCCGGCTGCCCGCCGAACATGAACAGGAAGCCCGGACCGCTACTCTCCTTAGTATGACCCACCAACGTTGCAGAATGCATGTAGCCTGGCAGCACAGTCCCTCGGCCTTGCGAAAAAGTGGCTGAGACATTCCGCACCGACATGAGCAGACGCAGTGTACCATCCAGAATTATACGACCGATTTCGGGCTTCTCACGAAGGGAGTCGTTCTTGTCCCTACCTTTTCCTTTCTTCCCTTTTTCCACCTCTTCAACCACATCGTCCTTGCCTGCTTTTCTGCCACCATTCTTGCCCGCATTAGTGTTGTTTCGTATAATCCCTTGGTTCACTTTCTTCAAATAAGGCACTGAATTGTAAAGTGTAACAAAGTTCAGAGAGGCATTGCCCTGGATGTTTTGCGAGTTTTGAATGGTATTGCCGAGGTAAGCCAAGGAGAGCGCAGATGCGTTGAACATATACATGGAACTGTAACGTACATTGGCGCTCACGAACTTGAACAGCGGAATCTTGTTAATCGGCACCTGGTAGGTGGCGTTGAAGGTCTGGCGATAGTCGGTTGTACGACCGCCCCGGCCTAAACAGCGCCACACCGAATCTTTCTCCGTACGGGTGTCTATGCGACCGTCCGGTTCGTCAATACGCGCGGAAGCGTCTGCCTTGAACTCCAGCTTCAAACTTTGGAAAATATCCCAGTTGATGGCATAATTACGGGTCCAATCGAAAGACTTGACATAATTGGTGTCGATGATGATATTGCCTTGGCTCTTGGGACGGTACTTGAACTCCTGCAGGTCACGATGCAGCGTGGTGCGGAACGTGATGTTCTTCGGCATTGGTGTGAAGTTGAAGTCGCGAATCAGCTGCAACCATTTGTTCTTGGTCCATTTGGCACGCGAGAACGGCCGATAGTTCTTGGGGTTCGTACTGAACGTGTAACCGATTTCCCCGTGATGGATGTATTCGTTGTTCATCTCCATGTCCTCATCGCGCTGTACCAATTCAGAATACGAATAGGAGAAGTCAAGGTTCTCAACATCCCAAATGTGCATTTTCGTGTTGCCCTTCGAAAAATCGCGCTCCTTGCGGACATTCATCAAGTTGACATTCTGGCGGCGGATAACCTTGTTGGTCAGGAAGCGCAAAGAGTCGCGCGCAGCTATGGGCAGGTCGGCCAGCTCGTCCTTCATCTTCACATCGGGATTCAACGGGTTATATTCGGGCTGTACAACTGCTAAAGAATAGTCGTAGTGCACCGGAATCTTGATGTTCCATTTTTCGGGGAAGAGAATCTTGCCGCCATCGATGTTGGTGGCAAGGTCGAAGTTGATGTTGGTCTCGTGTGAGCGTTGGGTGATAGATTGTTCAATAGAGCCGAAGCCTGGAGTGGAATAGGTTCCCGACAGGGTCAAATCGCCAACATCGGCGAGCGTGGTACGCGCCCGCAACAATGCCGCAAAACCCTGGCGGTCATCGAAGCCACTCAATCTCAACTCGTTAATCCACATTTCCACCGACTTGGGCTGCATGTCGTCATTGTCGTTCGGATAACGCTTTTTGGGATTTCGGACACCAATCATAATAGTGGTCACTTCGCCCAAATTAGGATTTCCCACCACGGTCATACGGTTTTCTCCGTCATTCCTGGTGAAAGGAATCAGATTGCTGGAATGATGTCCCTCGCGTACCTGTTTGTTACGGTCCATCTTCAACGCGACCAGCGAATCAAGCGTAATGTACATACGGTTTTTCTCCGGCCAGATACGATTGGAGTCGGAACGGCTCACCGACCACGGCGTAATCTCAATCGGCATTTCATATTCGTAATAGTTCTCCTTGAAGTCGGATCCCAAACGAATAAAGGCCGTCACTTCGCCATCGCGTAAATCTCCAGACGTAAACACGTCCTCCGCATGGATGTACATTTGCAGGTTGTTGAACTGGCGAAGATCATACGAAGTGCTCTTGTAGATGGCACGGGAATCGCCGTCGGGCAAATCAACCACCTTCATGGTCACCGACTGCTCGTTCTCCTGATACATTTGGGCGGTCATTCCGTATGCAGTCTCGCGCACAATGCCAGGAGGCAACACATACGGAACCGGCGTGCGGTTGGCGTTCTCCTCCAAGCTCACCGTTCCAACATAGAAGGAGCATTCGCCGTCGTCCTGTGTCGGGAAATAGTCACCATCCTCGCGCAAACTGAGGTTGTAGGTACGCCAGCTGCTGCGAACCAATTCGAACGTGGCTAAACGGCAGACAATCGGTTCTTCGAACTCCCGCATAAATACACGCATGAAACGGATGGAATTGAATCCCGACATGTTGTTCACCACCTTGTCCGGGTTGTGAATCGGAATACGGAACTGGTACCATTTCGTAGCGGGACGCGTTCCATCGGGAAGCGGGCTCGGATGCCCTTCATAGACATCATTGATGTAATTTTCGCCCACCACCATCTTATCAGGCGAAAGGTCAATCACATATTGATAGTACCGTTCGTCTTCACTCAACGTGTTGTCGTTGTTCATATCCTCCATGTTAGGCATACTGGTGGCGGCAGTGGGATAGTTTTCGGGACTTTGGTTATCGGTCGGGGAGTTGCCGTCCGCATTATTATAATATTTGTAACGCTCCACCACTTTGAGGTCGGCATCATCGTAATCGCTTCCTCTGAAATAGTGGTAGTTATCAGCAGAGGGGTCGGCAACAGCGTTCTGGTAGGCTTGCGATCCTGCGCCAAAGGCGGCGGCCAACCGTTCAAGATAGGTCTCCTGGAAAAACTCCTGCTCCCGGAAAGTGGGCAAACCATCGTAACCCACATCCTGGTGCTGACGGGAGGATTCCTGGTTGTCAAAGGAGTTCACCACCATTTGCTTGGTGGGCACGCGACCCCACACCGTGAAATCGATGTCACTGTCTGAACCGTCCTCGGGCAGGCCGTTTTCATAGAACTTCCGACCGTCTCGCAGAATATCCTCGGAAATGTCACCAAGATTGAAATAGAGTTTACCACCCTTGTGGTCAGGATTGTCGATGAACGGGTCCATCATCCAGAACTCGATGTACTCGTAGTTGGAAGACTCGAAGTCAGTGTTGTCGAACTTCCGCATAATACCGCCCCAACGAGTCTCAGGATCCTTCAGCGTGCCGTCTTCGTTCAAACCGCGGGAGAATCCCTCCGAACCATCGACATCATAGTTGTAGGAGCCTCTCTCCGAAGGATAGAAGGCCATGTTGAAGACCGTCATCAGGGTAGAGAGTTGCGTGTTGGCGAAATCCTTATACGGGAAAAGTTCCGGCTCATAAACGGCACGGGCATACGGTTGCGACAAGTCCTCCTTGGACAGATTGCGCGGCACGGCCGTCCCACTGTTGTAGAACAAGGGATCGATGACATACCATGCCATCCGGGCGCGGTTATAGCCGTAGGCCAGCTGACGGCGCGCTGAAGCGGTGACGCTCACCGGTGATGCCTCCGGGAACAGGTCAGGCTGTCCTTGCGGTGTGGAAGCCAGCACCCAGTTGCTCATGTTCATCAGGTCGATGGTCGATTTCGCCGACTCAAAATTGTCGATGTACGTGGTTCCGCTCTTGCCAATCTGACGGGAATGCCCGGGAATGAAATGGGCAAACTCGCCGTCCAAATTCAAATACGACTTGGTAGTGGTGTTATGGAACGTCAACAAGTCAATGGCTTTCGTGAGGAAGGGCAACTCCGTCTTGTAGGCGAAATTCATACCCCAGATCAGATTGTTGATAGGTTCGTCGCCATAATTCACTTTGTTGGTGATGGGACGCTCGCGCAGGTTCAGCAACGTCGCACCCACCGTGAAATCAGGCGAGAAGACATAGTCGAGGTTCAACCCGAACATGCGCTTGTCGGTCTGGTAGGCGTCATCCACCTCCGGCTGGATCTGGATCGGCGTACCCGATGCCAAAATGCCCTGATTTATGATGGTGACCACGCCCATGTCGTAGTTGACAGTGTAGTCCACATTTTCCGTCAGCGTGACACCGCCGGCGGTCACTTTCACCGACTTGGTGGCACCGCCGCCCTGGAAATGGAATTCCGAGCCATACGATGACCGGTAGCTACCTTCAATGTAGTATTTGTTCTTGTTCGTAATCTGTTGCGCCATGGTCTTCGTCATCGTGTAGAGCGAGTCGAAGGCGTATTTGTCGGCCAGCTCGGGGTCGTCAAGCACCGCACGCAAATCCTTGCCGAAAGGCTCTGTCGTGGGGAAATAGATGCGGCCGTTGCTGGAATTGATGGTACCACCGTTGATGTGGGCGTTGTCGATGAAGTCGAAGATACCGTCCGGGGAGGGATCCTGCTGCTGGTTCAAGCGGTCGAGCCCCATCAGGCGGATCAACGCGATGCCCTTCTGCGCACCCTGCGTGAAGAAACCGTTCGGCGTACCCTCGGCATCACCCGTATAAAGGATGTTCAAACGGAACTTTTCGGGCGAGACCTGATAAGCCGACAGGCTATAGACGTTTTTCATCATCAACTTCCACAGCGGCGACTTCGTGTTCAGGTTGGAACTCTTCAGCAACTTCACCCGGATGCAGTTCGGGGTGGCCACCTCGTTGGAGAACTCACCGACCTGATAGACATGATCGTCACCGATCACCGTGTATTGGAAGGCCACAGCCAGTACTTGGTCAGCGGCCAGCGCGGAGTTCAGGGAAATGAAACCCAACTTGGTGTTCACCGAATATTCGCTGGGCGAAAGGAGGCGGGCGCTTTCCACTTTTTCATAGTTGCTACCCGATTTGAAACCGAGCGATTGCATGTTGCCCGACACGTTTGCGATGTTTCGGATCAAGGAACTGTCGGCGTAAGTAGTCAGATTGTTGATATTGTTGTCCGGATATTGACCACCCGGATATGCCGGATTATAGGAGAGGTTCGCCATTTCCGGATTATATTCACCTAAATCAGTGAAAGCCACAATGTTACGATTGTTTGTGGTGGCCGCGCCAACGGTAGTGCGCCACACCTCAATCTTGGTAATCACGATAGGGGAGCTTACCAACGGCAGCGTGCTCAAGTATTGGTTGTAATGTTCCTCGAAGAAGTGGCCGATGAAGAAGTGCTTGTTCTCCTCATATTCATCAGCCCGGAAATAGAAGTCCGTCTCCTCGGCACCGCCCTCCACAGTGATGGTCTGCGTGGAGCCCTTTTTTCGGGATGCCACCGCCGTCAAGTACAAATTACCGAACTTCAGCTGTGTCTTCACACCAAAAAGGCTCTGGCTACCACTAATCAGAGTGCTGTTCAGCGGGAAAGTGATGTCGCCAAATTCAATAAGTTGCAGAATGTCATCTTCTTTACCATTGTACTTGAGTTTGATTTGGTCCGTTTTGGTGGTGACCGCCAATTCGTCCGTCGAATAGTTCAGGTTGAACTCGATTTTTTCACCTATTTTGGCTAACAAATTCAGCTGAATATCTTCATCGAAGTCAAGCTGCAATTGTCGTCGCTGCTTCACAGGAAGCAGGTAATTATCTGTTTGTGTGTATTTTACACCCAATTTCAAACCTACGTTTCCGGAGGGTCGTATGTCGATGGTGTTGCTGCCAAAAATGCCCTCGAAAATTTCACCTCCAAGGTGAAGCTGTGGAATCAAGCCACTGCCGGTTCGAGAACGGGGACTGCTGCCGATGCTGCGGCTTTGGTTCTGCCAGTAATCGTGGATACTCTGCTGGAGGTCGTAGTCGATGTACTCGTTGATGTTCATGTACGCACCCGGCCCGAACGGGGAGTTACCGGTCATGTACTGGAAATTGTACGTGTTGGTCTCCGGGTCATAGATGATGGACTGCCCGATACCCGGCGGGTTGTTCAAGAAAAACGGGTTGTTGCTGCCCGGGGTAAGCGGGTTGATGTCCGGCTGCGGCAACACCGGCGGGTTGGTGTCAGGAGGACAGATCGGGTATGACAACTGCACTTTCGTAGGCAATGTCCGCTTATGGGACAAGCCATTGGCAGCTTCGAGACTGAAATGCCCGAAACCGACCATACAGAGCATTAAAATGACCGCGTGTATATAATGTTTTACTTTCAAGTTCCTTTTCTTTTTTTGTTACAACAATTTCAGAGACTTCTTAATAAGCTCTTCTACAGACAGTTGCATTCCTTCTGCTTTGATAATCTTGTCCAAAACTGTCTCAGCGCCAGACTTCGGGAATCCCAAAGCGACAAGAGCAGATAACGCTTCATATTTGTTATTATTGTATGTGGCATTAATTTTTGTTGCATCCGCCCAGGAGGCCTTCTTGGCTTTGTCCTTCAGCTCGATGACTACACGCTGGGCCGTCTTCGCCCCAATGCCTTTCACCGACTGGATAGCTTTCACATCCTCCGTGGCGATGGCGTTGAGGACCTCGCCTACGCTCATGGATGACAATATCAACCGCGACGTGTTCGGACCGATGCCGTTGACGGAAATCAGCAGCTTGAACAATTCGCGCTCCTCCTCCGTGGCAAAGCCGTACAGCACCTGCGCATCCTCCTTCACAATGAAATGGGTGAGCAGCTTGACCTCCGACTTGTCCCGGATTTCGGAAAAAGTGGCTAACGAGATATTGACATAGTACCCCACCCCGCCGGCGGTTTCAACAATCACATACGCGGGGTTGACCTCTTCTATTCTGCCTTTGATATGGTTTATCATATTCGTAAAAAACAAGCGGCAAAGATACAAAATTTGGGCTTATCTTCCATTTGACAAATTTCTATCCGCCGTATAGGTAAATGGAATACCCTTTTCCGAGCAGAAATCCCGCCACCGTTGCACATAGAACGGGGTGTTGGAGCCGTCGGCCACCACCTCCGAGAAAGGCAGCGCCGCCATCAATGACTCAGGAAGCATCCGCGGGTTTTGACGCAAAAGCAGGCAATCAACTCGCAAACTGTCGGACAACCCTATTCCAAAAATTTCCTCTTTTCGAGTCAACATGTAGTAGGTCTTGTCGCGAAAACGGATGAAGTTGCCCCGTTTGCACAGAAATGGAGTGTCGTAGGCCGAAGTGTCGCACGGCACAACGACCATCCGCTGATGATGCCGCAGAACATGGTTGCGGACGTTATATTGGTAGAGTTTGTCGTCAGAGCTGCGGATGGAGTCGGAGAACAGCACCGCATGACCCGCAAAGGCGAAGGATACCGCGCTGCATTTCCGAATATGGTAGGTCAAGAACTCCGTTTCCCTGTCCATCCTCAACTTTCTCACGGAAAAAGAGCTACAAAACGAAACGAATAGTCCGCACATCAGCCAGAACACCTTTCGGCTTCGTTGGTGCAACAAATAACAAAAGCACCCTATAACTCCGTATAACAGAATTACTTGCACTATGTGGTAGTCGATATTTTCCGTAACAGCATGAGGAAGTCTCTCCACAAACTGGATGATGCTGTTCATAATCCGGATCTCCATCGTTAATAGCCACGACAGACACTTGGAAACAAAGGGGATAAGCGAAACAGGCAACAGTGCGACACCCGTGACGATGACCACAAAGGAGAGCGCAATCACACTTAAATTGGAAAGCATGAAATAGTTGGGAAATTGGGCAAAGTAGTAGATGGATATAGGGGATGTGCCGAGCTGTGCGGCCACAGAAACAGTCAGAAGTTCCCAGAAATACTTTCCAATTCGAGTGCGGCACTGGTAAATGGCGGCGAGTTTCGGCTGAAACAAAACGATACCCGCCACCGCAAGATAACTAAGCTGGAATCCCACCTCGAACAACAGCAATGGATTGATAACCAATAAGATGAATGCAGATGCAAACAGACTGTGGAACACATTGGTGTTGCGTCTGAGCACTTGTCCCACCGCCACGAAGGTGAACATGGCGGCCGAACGCGTCACAGACGGGGCGAGGCCGGTAATATGCGCATACAGCCAAATCAAAAGCAGAACAAGTATGGTTTTGCAGAACCTTGAGGCACGGAAAAAGTCTAATGGTTTCAGCAAGAAGTTGATTATCATGAAAATAACACCCACATGCATACCTGAAACGCATAGAATATGGCTCACCCCTGCCGACGAATAGGAAGCCCTAAGCTCAGAATCGAGCGTGTCGTCGTCACCCAATAAGATGGCTTTCAGAACATCCAGCTCCTCGCCGCTCATACCTGCAGACACATACATGGATGTCAAGTGATTACGAGCTTTCTGCGCCAAGCATTTCAACCTGTTTGCAGGCTGGTTCCCAACATATTCCCACGCCCCGTCTCGCACGAAACCAGAATAGTAGATGCCTCGCCGACGCATGTACAACTGGTTGTCGAAGCCGTCGGGGTTGCACGGCGGGGCTATGCGCGACAGATTGGCGTGCACAAGCAACAGGTCGCCATAACGCAAGGCGGAAGCGGCCTCGGAAGATTGCAGATAAAGCAGGATTCTCCCTCTATTCGCCTTATTGTCAATGCTTTGCATCACCTCGGCATCCACTTTCACGCTTTTTCCCTTCTTTGCAGGCTCCTCCGCGACACGCACGAACCAATCTTGTGACGATGCCAGTTGATCCAAGTAAGATGGAGGTTGGAACTTGTTGTTTGTCAGTGTTATACCTGTCATAAGGAAAGCCGCACACATGACCAATGTACGTAACCAGCGCCAGCGGTAGGACTTCAAATACGTCAGACCTGCCGACAACACATAAAGGACGGCCGCTGACCATAAGAAACACTGACAGACCTTCTCTGAAAAGTCACCGATATAGGCGACGAGAATGCCCAAAACATACGGAAAGAGAACTTTCGTAACAGGATAATTTTCTATTTTCATCGTTCATGATTTTTATAATAAATTGTTTTACAATATTTTACACCAACTATTTTGTCTTCCGCCCTCATGATTGTTTTCAAGGTGCAAAAATACTTTTTTTTTAGAAAACATCAACATATTTTTTGTATTTTTGCCAAAAAAAATTATGAATGATTTCAGACTAACGATATTGGGATGCGGGAGTGCCAAACCGACGCTGCGCCATCACACCTCCTCGCAGGTGGTCAGCTACATGGGCGAGCACTATATGATTGACTGCGGCGAAGGCACCCAACAACAGCTGATGCGCTTCAACATTCGTCCCGGAAAGCTTCACACCATCTTCATCAGCCATTCACATGGCGACCACTGTCTTGGCCTGGTGGGCATGCTGGCATCATGGGCGCTAACCAACCGCGACGACGACGTTCACCTCTATGTCCCGCACGATTTGGAAAACATTCTTCGGGCACAGATTGATTTTTTCGTCCTATATGCAGGATATCGCATCCACATTCATCCCATCAACTGTTTGAAGCCGACTGTCATTTTTGAAGATAATCACTTCATAGTCAGTGCATTTCCTTTAGACCACCGCATTCCCTGCTTTGGATTTCTGTTCCAAGAGAAGGAAGGGAAGCGGCACATCAGGCCGGAATGCATTCAGCAGTATGACATTCCGTTCGCCGTTTGCGACGATATCAAAAGCGGAGCGGACTTTGTAACCACTGACGGGCAGGTCATTCCGAATGAGCGGTTGACTACTCCTCCGGCCGCGACACGCCGCTACGCTTACCTCAGCGACACGCGCCCGGTGATGAAATATGCCGATCCGCTGCAAGGGGTGGATGTAGTCTATCACGAGGCCACTTACCTCAGTAGCGAGTCTGCGAAAGCCTTTGAATATTACCATTCCACCGCTGAAGGGGCGGGAAAATTCGCTGCGGCATGTGGCGCAAAACAACTTCTGATTGGCCATCTCTCCTCAAGCTATGAAAAAAACGAAGAGGCTTTGGCGAAAGAGGCGGCCAATTGGTTCCCAAACACCTTGCTGGTTCAGGAAGGCATGGTTGTAAAACTTTAAGACGAAAAAGCCCGCTATTTAAGATACAAATCCACCAAACCATCGGGGGTGGAGACATGGAGGACTTTGTTATCACGGTCCACTTTTGTGACAAACTGACTGGATGCCGGGATGAGGATTTCCGCACCGTCATGATCGACCTGCATGAGCGGATTGTTGGCCAGCTCCATGAAGTCCTTGCAGGTGCCAATCACCCCTAACCGATCATCTATCACCTGAAAACCGATTACTTCATGAAAATAGAAACGGTTTCCGGTGAGTTTGGGAAGGCTACTGAGTGGCAGGTACAGGTCTGTTTGAACGAACTCCCGCACATTGTCCATATCCACGTCCTGCAACTTGACCACGAACTGATTATTCCCTCTATATTGCAGGTTTTCAATCATATAGGGAAGCATTTCACCATCTGTTTCGATGAACACGGAGGTGAGATCCAAGTAGCGTTCGCAATCATCGACATCAAAAAAGGCACACAACTCGCCTTTCAGTCCGAAAGGTTTCGTTAGTGTGCCTAAATAGTAGAAGTTTTTGTCTGCCATGTCGAAGGCGGAAAAAAACTATTCAGCGGCCTGTTCAGCCTCGGCGGCAGGAGCTTCTGCTTCCTGTGCGGCAGCCTCAGCGGCAGCGGCTTCAGCAGCTTCCTGAGCGGCCTTGGCTTGAGCGGCAGCGATTTCGGCAGCCTTGGCGGCCACCTTGGCGGAAATGGCTTCCTTCACCTTGGTTTCAGCGGCGAGACGCTCTTTCACGACTTTGCGCTTTGCCTCACGCTCTGCGTTCTCCACATCTTTCAGTTTGGAGTTCTTCTCCTGCTTCCAAGCTTCGAACTTGCGCTGAGCCTCGTTTTCGCTGAATGCGCCCTTGGCGACACCGCCTCTGAGGTGTTTCATCAAATAGACACCTTCGCGTTTGAGAATCGCACGGGCCGTGTCAGAAGGAGTGGCACCCACTTCCAGCCAATACAGCGCTCTGTCGAAGTTAATGCAGATGGATGCGGGATTGGTCAGCGGATTGTAGGTACCCAAGTCCTCGATGAATCGTCCGTCACGGGGTGCTCGACCATCCGCAATTACAAGGTGGTAGAAAGGTTGGTTTTTCTTACCGCGTCTTTGTAATCTGATTCTTGTTGCCATAAATACGTTTTTTTAAGGGTTAAAAATTAGGCGGCAAAAATACACTTTTTATCATTCAGTCAGACAGATGCAAAAGTTTTTTTCCGAAAGACTGTTCCATTGGCCTATCTTGGGACTGAAACTGGTCGAAAAACTCCACAAACACGGGCAAATGATCCGCAAATCCGCCGATATAGCGCGGTCCGAGGAAGGTCCGGTAGCTTTTCTTTCCGCCATACTTCTCATCGTCAACCAGCAGGAAGTCGGCATCGAAAACATGCGCCTGCCCGATTTGGTGCACTCCTGTCGAATCCGTCAGCCAAGCATCGGACACGACGAATTGGTCCAAACAACCCCAAAAATCCTCATGCTTGTGTGACCCGTACAGGCTTTGTCGGGCAAGAGGCAACATCAGGTTGTACAAGGTGTCGCGGGGCAGGCGTGGACCATACTCCCGTACCCGGAGGTAATCGGTCATGCTCTCGTCAGTGGCATAGTCGTTGAAGTCACCAGTAATCAGGATTTTGGCGCGGCGATCCTCCGCCATCAGCGAGTCCACCCATCGCCGCACAACAGTGGCGTAATAGTTGCGCTTGGGCACCGTGGCCGCATAACCGCCGTAACGCGAGGTCCAGTGATTGACAAACAGGTGTAGCGAGTCACCCGACGGGAACTGCACCACAGCGTACAGGACATCCCGATTGCGGGCAAAGGTGTCGAACGGGAATACAACCGGAATCTTGCAGCTGCGCAAGATCCGGATGCAGCTGTCGCGGTACAGCATTGCCACATCCACGCCGCGGCGGTCCGGTGAATCGTAGTGCACATACCGATACCCCATCTTCCGCAGCGGCGAGTTGTAGCACAAATCTTTGAGAACCTGCTCGTTTTCAATCTCCGCCAAACCGACAAGCCACGGCGGGTCACCCTCTCCCGCCGCCAATATCACCTTTCCAATCATGGACACTTTTCGCAAATACTTCTTGTAGGTCCAGTGATAGCTGCCTGTCGGTGTAAAATCATCGTCTGCTTTCAGACTGTCGTCCGAAGGGTGAAACAGATTCTCCACATTGTAGAACATGATTCTATGCAGGGCACCGCTTTGTTGCGCCTCCCCGTACATATATACCATTATACCACATATCAAAAAGAAAAAATTCCTCATTTCGTTTTCATTTTGTCACGGCAAAAATACACCAGAACAAAATGAAAATCAAGAGCTTTGAAAATTTTTTTGCAACACACTGTCAACAAGTGCGTTAAACCTAAAAATTAATGTTTATTAAGCTTAATCTTAACTAATATTAGTTAAAAAAAAGAGGCTGTTTGGAAGGATTTCGCATCATTTATCTCATGAACGGATGATTTTCGCATGGAATGGCCGCCAACGGATGGTAGTCGCCCTTCAACCCCACCGGCAAGGAGTTACGGATGTCATAGACAATCTGGATGCACGGACGCACTTCATCCAACCCGAAGCCTTCACCTGCCAGAATACGACGATAACTCTCAGTGTGCAAATCCGTAAAGCCGTCACTGAACTCGAAAGGCTCACCGTTGATGACAATCTGCCGAAAGGTTGATTTGCCGCTTTCCGCCACCTCTTTTGGAAGTGTTTTTCGATTGATACTCAGGAAGTAACGGACTCGTGCCTTCTCAAAGCGAATAAAACCGGCCACACGATCGTGGGTGGCCACATGTACAATGTTCTCCTGCACTCTCCCGAAAATATAGCACAGCATGTCGTAAAAATGAATGCCTATATTCGTGGCAATGCCACCGCTTTTGCTTTCCGCTCCCTTCCAACTGGTGTAATACCAATGTCCACGGGATGTAATATACGTCAAATCAACGTCAAAGACCACATTCTCTGGTGCATTGTCAATCTTTTGTTTCAACGCTACAATCGAGGGATGCAGACGAAGTTGAAGAATATTGTAAACTCTTTTACCCGTCTCATTTTCAACACCTTGCAAAACATCCACATTCCACGGATTCAACACCAACGGCTTTTCGCAAATCACATCCGTGCCTAAGCGCAACGCATAACGCGTGTGCGCATCATGTAAATAGTTCGGCGTGCAGACGGAAATGATGTCCAACTGGTTTTCCGTCTGCTTCAACTTGGAAACATGCCGGTCAAACAACTCAAGCTCCGTGAAGAAATACGCTTCAGGGAAGTAGCTATCAATAATCCCCACGCTATCCGACTTGTCATACGCAGCAACCATCTGGTTTCCAGTATCTTTAATCGCCTTCAAATGACGCGGTGCCACGTAGCCCCCCACTCCGAAAACGGCAAAATTCTTCATACTTTTCCTGTTAAAAATGAGACTGCAAAAGTACATTTTTTACCCGACAATCTATGTGTAAAGTCTAAGTTCTATGTCTAAGTCTAAGTTCTATGTCTAAGTTCTAAATTAAAAATGTATTTTTGCGCCTTCATTCACTTTCGGATATGAGTTGGATTGAGTTATTGCTGTTGTCGGTGAGTCTTGCGATGGACTGTTTCGCGGTGAGTTGTATCATCGGGATGGTGCATCCGAAGCTGAACATCCGCTACGTGCTGCGTTTTTCTCTGGCCTTCGGCTTTTTTCAAGGCGGGATGCCGCTGATTGGTTGGCTGTTTGGAGAATCTCTGCTGGGCCCGTTAGGTAAAATCGGGCCCTACATCGGTTTCGCGCTGCTGGCATTCATTGGCGGCAAAATGCTGATTGAAAGCATCTTTTCAAAAGAAGAGAAACCGAGGAACATGGATGTGACCCGATGGCACAATGTGTTGCTGCTATCCGTGGCCACGAGCATCGACGCATTAGCCGTGGGTTTCAGCTTCGCCATGATTCAAGAAGCCCATATAGCCCGCAATATTCTCACTATCGGAACGACCTCGTTTCTGGTTTCCATCGCCGCTTACACTTTCGTCAGACGGCTTTCTAATCCCAAAATCAGTCAATATGCTGAAATCATTGGTGGTATTATCTTGATTACCATAGGATTAAAAATACTATTGGGATGACAAGGAAAAGACGGTTACAAAACAATCACCCGTTGGGCTGTATTCATAAATTATGTAATTTTGCCGAAAATTTTTAATATGCGAAAGATTGTCACCTTCCTCCTCATACTTCTCACGTGCGGTATTGCTTCGGCACAAGAGAACGTGCGCTATGACATTGAGCCAGGCATTACGAAAATCCAGGAGGATTACGTGAATAACTGGCGGAAATTGGGCGAAATCAACGGTTATCGCATCCAGGTTGCCGCCTATTCGGGGGTGAACTCCAAATCACAGGCCGAAGCCGCCCGCAATTCGTTCACCAACCTCTTTCCCTACACGAAAGCATACCTCTCTTACAACGAGCCCTATTTCAAAGTCCGCGTGGGAGACTACTGCACCCGGCTGCAAGCATATAAAGACTTGGAAATCATTAAGTTAACCTATCCAAGCGCTTATATTGTGCCGGACAAAGTAAAATACTAACTTCTCAATTTATATATATCCAAAACATTCTGCATCAGCATGGCGATGGTCATCGGACCGACGCCACCGGGAACGGGTGTGCAGGCACTCAGTCTTTTTTCCAATTCGGGACGCGTGGTCTCGCTATAGACATCTCCCTGCAGCTTGCCGTCAACGCGGTTCATGGCCACGTCAATGAGGATAGCACCCTCCTTGAAGTCTGTGGGTTTTAAAAGATTAGGTTTTCCAGCAGCGGTGATGACTATGTCGCCGAGGTGCGCAATTTCAGGCAAGTTCTTAGTGCGGGAGTGGCATAGCGTGACAGTGGCGTCGCGGTGGATGAGCAACTGCGCGGTGGGTTCGCCCACCAATTGGCTGCGCCCAATCATCACCACGTGTTCGCCCGCAACCTCTATCCCATTGGTTTCCAGCAAAGTAGTAATCCCTTTCGGAGTGCATGGCATCACGTAGGGCTCGCCCAAGTGCAACAGTCCGACATTCATCAAGTGCAGTCCGTCGGCATCCTTGCGGTAGTCGATGAAGTCGAGCACACGTGCAGAGTTGTAATGGTCGGGGAGCGGCAATTGGATCAGAATGGCATCGACATTGTCGTTGCGGTTGCATTCATCTATCATCACCATCAGCTCGCTTTCGGTCGTGGTGTCGGGCAGAAGATGCAGCTCGCAGTCCATACCCAAGGCCTTGCAGGTTTTCGCCTTGCTGTTGACGTAGGAGAGACTGTCGGGGCGCTCGCCCACAAGAAAGATGTCCAAACGGGGAGGACGCATTCCCTTTTCTCTGATTTCCGCCACCTCAGCGGCGATTTTCTCTTTCACTTGCTGTGCACACAGCTTACCATCAATGATTCTCATAATATTTATTTGCTGTAATAATCAATCACTTTCTCTAACGTTTCCTTGCAAACAGGACAAAAATCGTTGTAGATGATGCTGTTCATCGTGCAGTGCAGCGAAGGACGATAGACACCCTTGGCCACGTAGCCACCGCCTTCGTACACGCCGATGCGGTCGTAGTCGGAATGCCCCTTGGCCACGGGTGGTGTGGGAATCGGGGTACCGCTCTCCACTTTATCCTTCCATTTCGAGTCGAAATCCACCAGCGTGGTGAGGTTGGGCTCCGTAGGCTCGACACCCTCCGGATAGAAGTCCTGCACGGAGACTTCGGAGGTGTAGTACTCGTCCGCCAGACCTCCGATAAGATGCCCCATCTCGTGAACCACCACATAGTCGGGATACTCGCCGTGGTTATAGACAGTGCAATAGAAGTTGTAGATGCCGCCGCCACCGTATTTTTCGCTGTTGCAGATGATGATGATGGCATCGTAGGGCGCGTCGTCGGCCACCTCATGCAGGTTCCACACGCCCATGCACATCAGGTAACGGTCGAGGTCGATGGCATTGTAGGTGCAATTCAGCAACGTCTTGACATAGAAGTTGTTTTGCGGCTGCGTGATGCCCGACTGCTCGGAATAGCCCTCGATGGCGCGGATGTTCACGTGACGGCGGTTCTCCTTGTACGGCGTGCAGTTCATCACATATTTGGCGAAGCGTTTCATGTCGTAACGGAGTTTCCAGGCGTCGCTTTTGGCATAGCCGTCGGGAATGAAGAGGATGTCGATGGCCTTTTTCGGAGAATTGCCTTTGTGCAAATTCATGACGGCATACTCTTTCTTGGCCACTTGCACAGGCAGATTGGCAGGATCCAGCACCGTGTCTTTCAACAAGGTGGGCACATTCTTGCGGTCGAAGGAGGTGAATCGCAGCCGCACCGGCGCTTTCGGCATAGGGATGTTGACGCACTCCTCCATGCGGGCGATTTCCGTTTCGCCGCGCTCGGTGGTGCGGTATTCCGTGAAGAGGCAGGAGTAGCTGCGGCTGTAGATCAGCTTCTGCGAGGCTTGGTCGAGCACCTCGACGAGGATGTCGCCGTACTGGTA
>Ga0247609_10001785_pt1 | contig 24393 bp, 18 predicted proteins | sample 172DNAGHGlowgp2_FD_193487 | JGI IMG/M metagenome (GOLD analysis project Ga0247609, IMG submission 193487) | Sheep rumen microbial communities from Palmerston North, Manawatu-Wanganui, New Zealand - 1728 DNA GHGlow gp2 | ecosystem: Host-associated > Mammals > Digestive system > Stomach > Rumen ...
TAACGATGTAAACGAACTAGAAACTATTGAATTAACAGAAGAAAACATTGAATCCATGGTCTACTTTATTAGAGGCCAAAAAGTAATGCTCGACTTTGATTTAGCAAGAATATACGGTTATGAGACAAAGGCATTTAATCAACAGGTAAAGAACAATATCGAGAAATTCGATAATGATTTTATGTTTCAACTAAGCAAAGCTGAAGCAACGGAAGTTTTATGGTCAAAAAAATTGACCTTAAACAAAAGCGGCAATAAAACAGGCATGCATTTAAAGTATTTACCTTATGCTTTTACAGAACAAGGCATCTATATGCTTATGACTGTTTTAAAGGGTGAGTTAGCCACCAACCAAAGCAAAGCTCTTATTCGATTGTTCAAAAAGATGAAAGACTATATTGCTGAATCAAACAACCTTATTAATGCTAACGAGATTATTAAACTCACGAGCAAAGTTAATAGTAATTCTGTTCGATTAACCGAAGTTGAAAAGAAATTAGATGTTGTTATGGACAATTTTATAGATCCACCCACGTATAAGCATTTCTTATTTTTAGATGGTGAAAAGCTAGAAGCCGATATTGCTTATCAAAAACTTTATTCATTAGCTAATAAATCACTCATTATCGTGGATGATTATTTAAGCATCAAGACACTTGAACTACTCAAAGCGGTCAATAATGGTGTCTATATTTATCTTTTTTCTGATAACAAATCAAAAAACAAACTGAGCGGTAGTTTTATTAAAGATTTCATGAATGAAACAGGCAATATGATTGTTACAAGACCAACGAACGGTAGATTCCATGACCGCTACATCGTTATTGATTATGCTACCGATAACGAACACATATATCACTGTGGCTCATCCAGCAAAGATACTGGTAGTAAGATAAGCACAATCAAAGAGATTGAAGACTCTTTTGCTTATAAGAAAATATTCGAAGATATTTTGAACTCATAATATTTAGTAATTTCAGTTTTTGAAATCGTCGTAATAAGTGTATGATTATATAGATATGAAATTCAGCATTATTATTCCTTGCTATAACGAATCACAAGACATAGTTAAAAACGTTGATAAAATTAAAGATTATTTAGCGTCTAAAAACTTAGACTATGAACTTTTGCTCGTTAATGATGGTAGTAAAGATAACACTAAGGAAGTAATTGAATCTATTCCTGGTGTTAAAGCTTTAAGCTATGAGCCAAATAGAGGTAAAGGTGCTGCTATTAAATACGGTATAGGAAACGCAACAGGGGACTATATTTTATTTATGGATGCTGATTTAAGTACTGATTTAAGTGCCGTTGATAAAGTTGTGGAACACGCACCACATTACGACATGATTATCGGTAGTAGACACGCTAAAGATAGTGTCATTAAAAAGAAACAACCTGCTTTAAGAGTGTTTATCGGTTGGTGTTGTCGTCAACTCGTTAATATGAGATTCCATACTAAACTCAAAGATACCCAATGTGGCTTTAAAGCCATTAAAGCGGACATCGCTAAAAAGATCGTGGAAAAGCAACTTATCGATAAATTCGCTTTTGATGTTGAATATATCTATATTGCTAAATTAAATAATTTAACAATGAAAGAAATCGGTGTTATCTGGTCTGATGATAGAACTAGTACTGTTTCTCCATTTAAATCATCTGTGAGATTCTTCAAAGATATTGGTTTTATTAAAAGACACACTAATCATTATTTCTTTGACCCAAATAATCAAAATAAAAAGGGCGAAGGTAAATGGGTTATCGCCCTTATGATTTCTTTATTACTTTTGGTAGTGGCTGCTTTTGTGGTTTTCCTAATCCTTAAAGCGCAAGCTTAAGTAAAGATTCATCACTTAATAAATTATTTAATTTATCTTCACTATCTAAGTGGAGATTTTTTGTTCTTTGATAATATTTATTAACAATCTTATCGGTGTAATTTCTAGAGTATTTATAATTCTCTTCACCCATATTATCGAGTTGTTCTTCTAAAAGAGTGATCATGCATCTTCTTAACATTTGATATAAAGATACTTCTAGCCAACAATCGATATTTGGATTAATTCTTTTAAGCTGCACAAATAAAGACAAACCATCTTCTGGATTATGCCATAAATCAGCGAATATATAATCATATGTCGCTTCTTTTTTGTTTAGATATCTAATCGCGTCATCTTCAATAATCTTGATTTTGTTTCTATTTGGGAATAATGGTAATAACGCCTTTTTAAATAGCTCTATGATTTCTTTATCTTTTTCAATAATAGTGACGCTTTTAACTTCTTCTTTTGAAGAAACCATATAAGGAACATAACCCATTCCTAAACCTAAAACTAAAACATCACCTTTAGCTTTAGTAATATAAGGTTTCATCGTTTCAATTTCATTAGGATTAAGTGACATCCAAACATTATTACCTTCGGTTAATGCTAAATAGGGGAAGTCACTAGTAAAATAACCAATACGAGAATATTCTTTATATTCGTCTAAATAAATATCGTCATAAGCAAATAGTTGATAAGGTTCAAAAGAAATGTTTCTTAATTGATATTTACCTAATTTAGAATTCACTTTGATGTTTTTGACATAAGGATTATTTAAATATTCTAGAGGACATAATTTCTTAAGATTATTTAAGATATATCTAGTTAAGATATCGTTATTTTCATCGTTATGATCTAAACCATAAAAACCAAACAATATTTCAGTAATTGCTTCTTCTTCACTATAGCCTTCTTTAATATATTGTCTTACTTCATCAGGATTAATAATATCGGTATAAGAAAAAGCCGCGGTTAACATATCAGCGATATTCATATTAATCGCATTAGTGTCTACGATATCTTTAATTTTCGATTTGATTTTATTATCAATAATCATCTTTTATATTTTAGCAAAAATATCTTTGATGCACTCTTCTATTTCGTCACAAACAAGAGAATATCTACCTGTATACCAAGGATCTTCAATTTCGTTGAGACCGTTTGTCCATTTATTTATGGGGTATAGTATTGATTTATAATCATCAATTTGTCTCAAGAGAGAATAATGGTTCTCATTATCCATATAGAAAATATAATCAGCATTATCGTAATCAATTTGTCTAATTCTTTGAGCGGCATGAGGATGTAAAGGAACACCTCTTCTAAATAACTCTCTTTTCATTGGAGGATAGACATCATTTCCTATTTCTTCAGAGGATGTCGCTCTTATCAGAATATTAAATTCGCCATCACGGTTATGTTCTTTTAAATATTTTAAAGCAATAAACGCCGCAGCGGGACTACGGCATATAGAACCATGACAAACAAAGATAATAGTTTTCATTATTCGAGTTCAAAGGCTCCTGTATAGAGTTGATAGTAGTAACCTTTTTGAGCAATCAAAGATTCGTGATTGCCTCTTTCGATAATTTCACCTTTATCTAAGACTAAAATGTAATCAGCATTTTGGATAGTGGATAATCTATGAGCGATAACAAAAGTTGTTCTTCCTTTCATTAATTGATCCATACCTTTTTGCACTAATCTTTCGGTACGTGTATCAATAGAAGATGTCGCTTCATCTAAAATCATCACTGGAGCATCGGCAACCGCCGCTCTAGCAATAGAAATTAATTGTCTTTGACCTTGAGATAAATTATCTCCATTAGCGCTTAACATCGTGTTAAAGCCTTCTGGTAATCTCATAATGAAGTCATAAGCATTAGCAATTTTAGCCGCTTCATAGACTTCTTCATCAGTAGCGTCAAGTCGACCATATCTAATATTTTCCATAACGGTACCGGTGAATAAGTTCACATCTTGAAGAATGACCGCTAACGAGTGGCGTAAGTCGTCTTTTTTAATCTTATTGATATTTATTCCGTCATATCTGATTTTGCCATCCGCAATGTCATAAAAACGATTAATTAAGTTAGTAATAGTGGTTTTACCTGCACCTGTTGCGCCAACTAAAGCAATTTGTTGACCAGGATTAGCGTAAACACTAACGTTTTTAAGTACTAACTTAGTGCCATCATATGAGAAATCGACATTATCTAATAAGATATCGCCTTTAAGTTCAGTATATGTCACTGTACCATCTGCTTGATGAGGATGTTTCCAAGCATAATCTCTTGTTTTTTCACTAGTTTCTTCAAATGTGCCATCTTCATGCTTTTTAATATTGACTAATGTGACATAGCCATCATCTGTTTCGACTTTTTCATCCATCAAATCAAAGCATCTAGAAGCACCAGCGGTACCCATCACGACGAACATGATATTTTGAGAGAAGTTATTAACGTTATTAGAGAACATTCTCGAAAGCATTAAGAATGGCACTAATAATTTAGAATAGAATGTTGTGGCGTCAACCGCTTGTATACCAGTTAATGATAAGTTGAATGTACCTGGAGTGATATAAAGGATACAACCTAAGATAGCCACAAAAACGTAAACAAAGTTACCGATGTTACCGTTAATTGGTCCCATGATGTTACCGTGTATATTAGCGATAGTGCTATTCTTACATAATTCTTTATTTTGTTCTTCAAAGCCTTCAAAGCTTTCTTCTTCGTGAGTGAAGACTTTAATGACTTTAAGACCGGTAATACTTTCTTCAATGTTACCTTCAACCTTACCTAAACTCTTTTGTTGTGCGATAAAGAATCTAGAGGCACGTCCACCGATAAATTTGGTGTTGAGCATCATCGCAACTGTGCCCGCTAAAACAACAAGAGTCATCCAAATGGAGAGAGATAACATAACAAAGATACAACCAATAATTGTTAAACCTGTCGCAAATAAGTTTGGTAAGGCACTAGAAACAAATTGTCTAATGGTATCGATATCGTTAGTGTATAGCGACATGATTTGACCGTTTTGGTGCGTATCAAAGTATTTGATTGGAAGTTTTTGCATATGACCAAACATCTTAATACGGAAAAGATTGAGATATTTTTGACAAACAACCGCCATAGTGCGGGTCCATGTCCACGAACACAAAACACCAACTGCGTAAATACTTGCCAAAGCAATAATTAATGTTGTTAAGTTTGCTTTTAATGAAATCATGTTTAAGACATTAATTTCAAACATGTCGGTAAAAGCATTAATACTTGGATCAGATGCTCTACTAACAAGAGCCTTAGTTAAAACTTCAGTAATCAAGCTAGCGAAAACGCTACCGGATAAGTTAGTAATAATAGAAAGAACTAAAGCTACAAAGGAAATAATTAATGACCATTTAAAGTTTTTCCATAAGGATTTCATTAATCTTTTGATGGTGCCTTTTTTTGGTTTTGCTCTTGTGAATTGTCTTGGAGGCATAATTAATTACCTCCTTTCTGTGTTTGAGACTGATAGACTTCTCTATAAATCTCATTATTCTTAAGTAGGAAATCGTGATTTCCAATTGCGTTTATTTCACCATTATCTAAAACGATAATTTGATCAGCATCTTCAATCGAGCTAATTCTTTGAGCAATGACAATTTTTGTCATTTCTGGTAAGTCTTCTCTTAATGCTTTTCTAATTAATTTATCTGTCTTAGTGTCAACTGCGGAAGTTGAGTCATCTAAGATTAAAATCTTAGGTTTCTTTAAGATGGCTCTAGCGATACATAATCTTTGTTTTTGACCACCTGAGAAATTAGCCCCGCCTTGTTCAACGACGTGATCAATTCCTTCTGGATAATGATTTAAGATATCTGGAATTTGTGCGGTCTTAATAGCCTCAATGATTTCTTCATCAGTGGCTTCTTTATTGCCCCAACGCATATTTGAGGCGATGGTGCCACTGAATAAGAAGTTCTTTTGTAGCACCATAGCGACGCTATCTCTAAGAGGTTTTAAACCATATTCTTTAACATTATGACCACCGACGATAACTTCGCCTTCAGTGGTGTCGTATAATCTAGAGATTAAATTAACTAAAGTTGATTTACCTGAACCAGTGGAACCGATAATGCCAACAAATTCACCAGATTTAATGTTGATGTTTAAGTTAGTAACAGAATATCTTTCGGCTTCTTTTTTATATTTGAAGGAAACGTTATTAAAAATAACGGAACCATCATTAACTACTTCAATTGGATTTTCTGGATCAACGATAGTGGGCTCTTCGTCTAAAACTTCACCAATACGTCTAATTGATTCAAATGACATGACAAGCATTGTGACAATCATTGAAATCATCATGATGGACATTAAGATTTGAATACCATATGTTAGTAAAGCGGACATTTGACCAAGTGATAATTCGCCCCATTCAAATGACTCTGTGGCTAAGTTATATTTAGCAGTAGCAAAAATGATTGACGCGGCAAAGTACATAGTTAAAAGATAAACCACGTGTATTGATGTATTCATCATTGGTGTCATTAAAGCAACAATCTTTTCCGCTTTGATGAATTCTTTACTTAAGCTACTAGAAGCTGTGGAGAATTTCTTATCTTCAAAGTCTTCTCTAACGAAGGATTTAACAACTCTCATACCAGCAACGTTTTCTTGGACTGATTCATTAAGAGCATCATATCTTTTGAAGACTCTTCTAAAGATACCCATTGCAAATCTTGCTAAAACAAAGAAGACAATGGCAATAACTGGAATGGCAGCGACGAATATCCACGCCATACTTCCACCTGTTACGAAAGCCATAATTGCAGAGAAGATGAGCATTAATGGCGCTCTAATAACGATACGAATAACCATCGCAAATGATTGTTGGGTGTTATTAACGTCTGTAGTCATTCTTGTGACTAAACTTGAAGCGTGGAAATGATCAATGTTTTCAAAAGAGAAACTTTCAATTTTCCTATATAAATCATTTCTTAAATTTTTAGCGAAACCACATGAAGCGATTGAAGCAAATCTTCCAGCGAGAATACCACATGTAATTGAAACAATGGCCATGCCTAAGATAGCAAAGATATAAGGTAATAAAGTACTTAAGCTACTTGCACCTTCAATCTTATCGACAAATAAAGACATGACGAATGGTAAAGTGCATTCAACAGCGGCTTCACCAACCATAAATAAAGGAGTTATGATAGCGAATTTCTTATATTCTCTAACGCTGTGGAACACTTTTTTAAAAGCTTTAAACATTATTCGTTACCTCCTTTATCTCTGTTTTCATATATTTTCATTAATAGACTATGTAATGTTTCTATTTCTTCATCACTTAGTCCCTCGGTCATCTTATTTAGGCATTCAAGCCTTCTAGAGAAGACATCTTCTAATATCTTTTTACAATCCTCAGTAATGACTATATATTGTTTATTTTCTTCTTTTTCTTTATTGACTAAGTTGGCTTTTTCCATCCGATCAATAAGACCATGCACCGTCGATTTAGTTAATTTAAAGTTCTTTTCAATATCAACTTGCCTAACTTTATTGCCTTCTTTATTGTTCCAGTTAATGTAAAACAAAAGACGACCTTGTTGAGCGGTAAGATCGTATTCAGAGAGTCTTCTTTCAAAATCTCTTTTAAATTCTTTATCAATGATTCTAAATAGTGGTACTAATTCTTCTTTTTTACTAAATTCTGACTTCTTTACCATAGCAACTAAAATTATGGAGTTCGCATACGAACTTGTCAATAATAAACCACTTTCTTTTTAATATTTTATTAACGTGTTACATAGCTTAAAACCTTTGTTTATTTCTAAACAAGACCAGATAGTGTATAATAGGTAGGCTATGAAGAATTATGATTATTTAATTGTCGGTTCAGGTTTATTCGCCGCGACCTGTGCTTATGAACTCAATAAACGCGGTTATAAAGTTTTAGTGGTTGAAAAAAGAAATAATGTTGCCGGAAATATTTATACTGAAGAAATCGAAGGAATCCAAGTCCATAAATACGGTCCACATATCTTCCATACCTCAAATAAAATGGTTTGGGATTATGTTAACCAATTCGCTAAATTCAATAACTACATCAATATGCCAATTGCCTACTATAAAGGTAAATACTATAACATGCCATTTAACATGAACACCTTCCATCAAGTTTTTGGTGTTACTACGGCGGAAGAAGCCAAAGCGTGTATTGAAAAAGAGATTAAAGAAGCCAATATCAAAGAACCTAAAAACTTAGAAGAAAAAGCTATATCAATGGTTGGTAGAACAATCTATGAAATGCTCGTTAAAGGTTATACACAAAAACAATGGGGAAGACCATGTAATGAACTTCCTCCATTTATCATTTCTCGTTTACCAGTGAGATATGAATACAATAACAATTACTTTAATGATATTTATCAAGGCATTCCTATTGGTGGCTTTACTCAAATCGTTGAAAACATGCTTAAAGGCATCGAAGTGAGATTAAATGTTGATTATTTAGAACATAAAGATGAATTAAACGCTCTTGCGAATGAAATTATCTATACTGGCGAAATTGATAGATTCTTCGATTATAAATACGGCGCTTTAGAATGGCGTTCTTTAAGATTTGAAGAAGAAATTTTAGATCAACCTGATTATCAAGGTACCGCAGTTGTAAATTACACAGAATACGAAATCCCATATACTCGTATCGCGGAACATAAATATTTTGATCCAACTCAAAAAAGTAACAAAACCGTTATTACCAAAGAATATTCAAAAACCTGGTCTGTTGGAGATGAAGCATATTATCCGATTAATGACCAAAAGAACGGTGAATTATACGCGAAATATAAAGAATTAGCCGAACAAAACCCACATATCCATTTTGGTGGTCGTTTAGGCACTTATTCTTATTACAATATGGATGTCGTTATTGAAAAAGCGCTTCAACTCGTTGAAAGCCTTGTTACAAAATAGGTTGATTTATTTTTAATAAATACTAAAATAGTCGTGCTATGAAATACATCACATTTACTATCCCGTCATATAACTCTCAAGAATACATGAGACATATTATCGATAACTTAGTCGCTGTTGGTGATGATATTGAAGTTATCATCGTCAACGATGGCTCTAAAGATGATACTGGTAAAATTGCTGATGAATATCAAAGCAAATATCCAACTATCGTTAAAGCCATTCAAAAAGAAAACGGCGGTCATGGATCTGGCGTTATGGCGGGTATTCGTAATGCCTCTGGTATTTTCTATAAAGTTGTCGACTCTGATGACTGGGTAGAAACTAAAGATGTTATTGATATGCTTGATTTAATCAAGAAACATATTGCTGAAGGCGTTGATATCGATTTATATATCACAAATTATGTTTACGAACATGCCGCTGATAATTCTAAATTTGTCATGCATTATCGTAAGTGTTTACCTGCTGAACAAGTTTTTACTTGGGATCAAATGAAACACGTTAAACTTGAAACTGTTTTCTTAATGCATTCTTTAATGTATCGTTTAGATAAATTAAAGGTTTCTGGAATGGAACTTCCAAATCATACATTCTATGTTGATGATATTTATGCTTATGTGCCACTTCCACATATGAGCAAGATGTTCTATCACGATTTAGATTTCTATCATTATTTCATTGGTCGAAGCGATCAATCCATCAACTATGGAATTATGTGTAAACGTTATGAACAGCAGATACGTGTATTTAATATCATGTTTGATGCATACAAACTTGATGAACTAAAAACATTCCCAAAACCTCTATATAGATACATGTGGCATTTCTTAATGATTATCGGCGCGGTTACGCTTATGACTATCGTGGGCACTAAAGAAGATAAACCAATTCGTAAAGTTGCTCTTAAAGATTTCTGGAAGAGATTAAAAGAAAGCGATCCTAAATTACATAAGAAATTCCGTAATAGTTTACCAGGTATCCTAATCACATTACTTCCAGGTTATAATCTCAAATCATTTGCCTCTCGTAAGATATATGGTACCTACCAAAAGAAATTAAAACTTGGTTAATCAATCCTCTTTATGAGGATTTTTTATTGCAAATTTTTTGTATATGAGTAAAATGCCTTTTGTGAGAAAGGAGTTTATTTATGAAAAACAACAACAAAATCGTTAATATCATTGAAGCAATCGTTATTATCGTTTTAGGTATTATCATCGCTGTTTGTGGCGGAGGTACAGCCTTAGACATTTACTTTGGTATCGTTGCTATCGTTGGTGGCGTTGCTTTAGCCGCTATTGCTATTTATTCATTAGCTAAAACTAAAGTTTTACCATTTGGTACAACATTCTTAAGTGTTGCTTTAATTACTGTTGCTATTACCTTATTCGTTGGTGCGCTTTCATTTGGTGTCCTTATTGGCTTATTAGTTTATATCATGCTTGCCTTAGGTATTGCTTTAGTCCTTTATGGCATCTATACCGCAGTTGCGCTTAAAGGTTTAGTTCCAGGTATTGCTCAAATTGTTATTGGCGCTGCTATCATTGTTTTAACAATCCTCTTCTTAACAGTTGAAGATTTCAGAACTGTTTTCTGGATTATTACTGGTGTTTTAGTAGCTGTTTATGGTGTATTAATGCTCATTTCTGCATTCATCCCACAAAAGAAAGCCAAATAATTAAACTTACCAAACAAAGAAAAAGACGGCTCTTACTTAGCCGTCTTTTCTATTATATAGAATCATTTATCTTTTTAATGACATCTACATCCACTTTTATTTCTTTTCTATCGTAAGATATAAAGCCATTCATTTCTTCTTCTACATCGCTCGCCTGCGTGTATATGAATGCGCTCATACCATCGCGTCTAGCGGGTATGATTTCCTCTTTAATGAACCTTTCATATTCTTTTTGGAAATCTTCTTTGTTATTAAAAAGGAGATAAATAAAACCTTCTTTTTTCTTTGCTTCTTTTAATCGTTTATCAAGAATATAGGCCCCACACTCACTACAAATAAATGCTCGATTTTTAAGTTTTCTTTTACTTGGAACTTTAACTTTCCGTTTATAAATATGCATGGATTTGAAGTCACCAGAACCTTGGTCGTGCCAGCCAGAAGCATGGTCATATAATCTTGTTGAATCAATAACTTTTAATTTTTCATAAATCTCTTTGGCGTCGAATTGGCCCCAAGCTTCGTTAAAAATAGTCCATAAAACAATGCATGGAGAATTATAAAGTAGATCAATTGTATCTAAAAATTCTTGGTAGGTTTCTTTTCTTCCTTCTTCGTTTTCACGGAAGAACTTTTTATATTTTTTATCTGAAATCTTATATCTCACAAATAGCGGAACTTGATTTAGCCAGAAGTCATATTTAGTGCAGCCATTAACAAAATCTTGCCAAACAAGGAGTCCTAAACGGTCACAATGATAATACCAACGAAGAGATTCAATCTTAATATGCTTTCTAGAAACGTTAAATCCAAGTGACTTAATGAGGTTAATATCGTTTATGTAATCTTGATCGGAATTTGGCGTTAATAAACCATCTGCATAATAGCCTTGATCAAGGACGCCTTTCATAAAATATTCTTTATTATTTAAGGCGATGACTAATTGTCCCTTGTCATTTTTAATAAGGGAAATTTTTCTCATCGCAAAATAGCTTCGAACTTCATCAACTTCATTACTCAATTTGAATTCGTAAAGATATGGATTTTCTGGTGACCAAAGATGTAAGTCATCAATTTTTATCATATTGTCAAAATCGGCTTGAACATCCAAAATTCTGCCATTTAATTCGAGTTTTGCAAATTTTTTGGAAGAAGAGAATCTGATTTTGCACACTTTTTGGTCGATATCAGGAGTTATGACTAGTTTTTCGATAAATCCTTCGTTCACGCTCTCCATCCAGACAGGCATATAGATTCCAGATTGTGGTTTGTACCAGATTCCTCCTGGCGTCAAAGATTGCTTTCCTGAAGAGTGATAAGATTTGTTAGTGGTGTCTTGAACTCTCAAAATTATGTCCGCTACATTGCCTTTTAAATATTGTTTGATATCACAAGAAAACGGTAAGAAACCACCGATATGTTTTGTGACAAATCTTCCGTTAATAAATACTTCGCAAATTTGGTCAACTGCACCAAAATGTAGTATAACTTTATCTTTAATGAAGTCTTTAGGAATCTCATAATATAGGTGATAAAAGAGATAATCGTCTGGCATGACTACTCGATTAACACCGCTTTTTTCTACTTCTGGTGAATAAGGAACTAAAATAACACCATCAAAAGCAGCAGGAATATCGCTCTCCTTACTGATAGCATATTCCCAGTTACCGTTTAAACAGATATAAGAATCTCTTACAAGCTGTGGTCTAGGATATTCTGATAGTGGTTGTTCACTCTTCACTCTTAACTTCATCATTTTGTTCTACTTTTTTGATTTTCTTTTCAGTTTTAATCATCCAAATGACAGGAATAATAGCTAAAGCGAAAATAATGCCAGTCACTAAGAACAACCATTTATTTGGAGGATAGACAGTTTGATCAAATTCGTTTTGATATGGTGTACCACCGAAGTAGCATAAACCTCTACCAATTAATGGTCCAATAATCATAGGAACTAGAACTGTAAATAGCATTCTCACACCTTGGAATAAACCAACTTCTTTCTCTGGGGTATAATCTCTAACTTTAGCGCCTAAAACAGCGGTGCTGATTAAATAACCCGTCATTAAGATAATTCCACCTATAATTAAGCCAATTTGCGTGCCTACGCCTGTCATAGCAGGAATAAAGAAGATAATCGCGCCACCAACTGCGCCTACGATTAAAGCAGGAATCATAATCTTATTTTTACCAATCTTATCCATGAATAAACCGAATATGACAGTAATTGCACTAGCGCCTAATAAAACAATGCCTAATGAGATAGTGAAATCATTATCGACAATACCTAAAATATTCTGCACATAAAGAATGAAATAAGGCATGAAAACTTGTAAGCCAATATTGAATACCATAAAGGCAATTAAGGTAATGTAAAGAATTGGATTTGCTTTCACAACTTTTGGTCTAAAACCATAAATAATATTAGCCCAATAATTATCTTGTTTATTTGGTGTACAGACATCTTTTGGAGTTAAGAAAATAGAGACAATACCAATGACTAATGTGATACCACCAAAGATATAAAAGAAGATATCCCAGTGCTTAGGATCTCCAACAGGAACATCGACAAATGCACCGGCAACAACGATAACGGCAATAAGTGCTAATAATGGTAGCACGGATAGAACGCTTTCAACTTTTGCTCTATTGTTTTCAGTGGTGTTATCAGTTACTAATGCATTAAAAGCAGCATCATTTGCGGTACTACCAAAGAAGGTCATGACACAGTCCATAATGACAATCATTGTGCCACTTAAAAAGACACTATTAGCGACTAAGTTAAAGGATGAAGAAGGATCTAAGAAAGCAAAGAATAAAATAGATAAACCCCATAATATATATCCAAAGGATATAAGTGCTTTTCTTCTTCCCAATCTATCACTGACTGCACCCATTAATAATGTGGTGATTGTCGCTGTTGCCGCACTAGCGATAACCATCGCTGTAATGAAACTATAATTCTTCGTGCAGTCGTAGACATAAACATTAAAATAGTTGTTTTCAATAGCCCATGCTAATTGGCCAACAAAACCAGCCAATATGAAAGTTAGCCACTTTCTAATTCCTAGCTTATTTTCCATACACGTCTCCCTTATTTAAGTTCTGAAGGTACTTCGTTTCTAACTGCGATTTTATAGATTCTATCTTTACCGTATTTTTCTTTAACGGCTTTAATTACATCAGCTAATTCATCATCTGGAACTAACGCAATAACGGAACCGGCAAAGCCACCTCCATTAATCTTAGCACCAGCTTTATGATGAGATGCTTTATTGATGAGTTCACAAGCTTCTAATGGAGAATCTTTTTTGACTCCGTTTAAACACATATTTTGTAATAAATCAGTGGATGATTTTCTAGATTCATTCATTAATTTAACTAAGACTTCAACTTCGTTATCTTGAATGGCTTTTAAGGCTTGTTCCACTCTTAAATTTTCTTCAAAGAAATGGATGGCTCTGTTATAAGCAAGTTCGCCACAATTTTCGATAATTTCATCTTTATTTGCCTTTAATTCTTCATAGTCAACTTCTCTAAGGAAAGCTTTTTTGAAGTGGTCAGCAACTTTATACATATCTTCAGGAATGGAACTATAAAGTTCAGATAAGCCTTCATGACTTGTACCTGTATCAACAATAATAAATGAATAATCTTTAAAAGCGGTTCTAAGTGGTAATACTTGAGGATTGTCAATTTGTTCAAAATCAATAAATACTAAGCCACCGTAAGCAACACCGATTTGGTCTAATAGACCACATCTTTTACCAAAATAGTTTCTTTCCGCGGATTGACCAGCTTTACATAAAGTCATTAATGGTATTTCACCTTGATTGTATAAGGCATTAAATATTTCTGCGATGACTAGTTCATAAGCCGCGCTGCTAGAGGCGCCTATGCCTGCAGGAATTTCACTCTTTAAATAGACATCAAAGCCACCATATTTAAAATCATTAGAAAGATAAGAAGCAATACCTCTAACAATGGAAGCTGGCTTACCATCTTCATCATCGACTTTTTCTAAATTGTTTAAATCGACTTCAAAGAAACCAAAACCCTCGCTTAAAACATGCACGAGTTTATCGTTTCTTTGTTTAACAGCGGCGTAAATTGATAAATCACATGTTGCGGCAATACATAAACCATGGTTATGGTCAGTATGATTTCCTAAGACTTCAAATCTTCCGCCGCAACTAAAATATCTTTCTGGTTGTTCTTGATAAGTTGTCACAAATTTCTCATTGAGGTAATTCTTCATTTTCATTACTCTCCTTTTCTTCTAAGGCATGTTTTCTTTGTGCTCTCACTAATAAATAACTTAAGAAAGCGGCACCTGCTAAAACAATAACGCCTATTAATATTTCTAACCACATTGGAAATAATTGATGAATTTTAAGTAAATCAGATAAGCTTTGATCAGACCAAACTCGATAATAATTAAAGATATCGAAATTAAAGAATAAAACTAAGATTGAACCTGCAATAAAACCAATAATGACACAGAATGTTCCGTGTCTCCATTTATTAAGTAAGATATTCATTACTTTTGAAACTATAACTACACCGATTAAACAACCTATAGCGAAGCAACCAATCATACCAATTAATGGAAGCGTGTGAGAGAAATCTCCAGTAAATAATTCCTTAGCCCAAGTTTTCGCGGAGTCCACTAAAGGACGATAAAAACCTAAGATTAAAAGAATCAAAGAACCAGATAATCCTGGTACAGTTAAAGCAACTGCGGCCACAGCGCCAACAGGTATTAATACTAAATATAACCACCAAGGCATAGTGGTGAAGAATTGAGCAACACTAAAGTCATTCATACCAACGATGACGCTGAGTGTTCCTAAGCCAATGACAAATAAGGCACCAATAGCGATTAATATAATAGTTTTAGTGGTAATCTTAACGCCTTTAACTTCATCAGTAATGCCAGGGAATGAACCAATTAAAAAACCAGCAAATAAACAGATGAGAATAAACATCACATGTTCAAATGCCCACGAGAATAAAACAATACATACAGCAACCGCTACTAAGATACCTAATAAGATTGGAATTAATACTTTAATAGCCCAACCAAATTTCTTTCTAAAATTATTAACGGCACCGATGATATCTTCGTATACTCTAAAAATAACAGCTATAGCGGCGCCACTAACTCCTGGAATTGCAGCGCCAGCGCCAATTGCCAGACCAGCAATTAACTTTCTAAACCATTCTTTAATTTTCATACTATATTGAGTATACAAGTTTTGTTTTTCTAATTAAAGTGCGCAAATGCGCGTTATGGTGTATAATAAGCGCACGAGATTTATGAAATTAATCGTTGGTTTAGGAAATCCTGGTAAAAAATACGAAGGTACTCGTCATAATATGGGCTTTATGGCGATTGATCTTTTAAGTGACCAAGCACAAATTGATGTTGATAAAGAAGTCTTCCATGGCCTTATGGGTAGAGGAAAGATTTATGATGAAGACGTCATTCTTTTTAAACCAACAACATTTATGAATCTCTCCGGGACAGCGGTCCAAGAAGTAGTCCATTATTTTAAAATAGCTTTAGAAGATATCGTTGTCATTTATGATGATATGGCAATTCCAATTGGTTCCATTAGACTTCGTAAGGAAGGTTCTAGTGGTGGCCATAAAGGAATGCAAAATATTATCGATTGTTTATCAAGCGATCAAATAAAGCGCATTAGAGTCGGTATTGGTGAACCAGGTGAATGGGACACAATCGATTACGTCTTAAGCAAACCTCTTAAAGATGATATGCCTTTAATTGAAGAAGCTATTGCGAATGCTGTTAGAGGAGTAAAGGAGTACTTGAAGTCTGACTTTGATCGGGCGATGAACAAATACAATTAAGAGGTGATAATTTGAACCTTTTTGAAAAGCTCCAACTAAATAAAATTACCCCCCTCCTAGAAAGGAAAAAGGGGCATTTTGTCGTTGATGATAATAATGGTATTGCTCTTTTAGTGACTTCTAACTTTAAGAAAAATAAAGGTTCTTATCTATTAGTTACTTCTAATTTATTTAAAGCACAAAAGTTATATTCATCATTAGTGTCATTCTTATCTAAAGATGACGTTTTACTCTTCCCATGTGATGAATTAATAAGAGCGGAACTAATCGCAGAATCTAAAGAAATGTCCGCTCATAGGCTATATGTTTTAGATGAAATCTTAAAAAGAAAGAATGTTATAGTTATCGCTAATTTAGCGAGTGCGTGTCGATATTTACCCGCTCCTAACTTATTTAAAGAAAGAACATTTAATCTAAAAGTAGGGGAACGTTACGACTTAAGTGAATTAAGAAAGAAATTAGTCATTAATGGCTATATCAATGTCAATAAAATTGATCAATCATTACAGTTTGCGATTAGAGGCGATGTTTTAGATATCTATTCCGTTAATAATGATTATCCAGTTCGTATTGAATTCTTTGATGATGAAATTGAAAGCATTAGATATTTTGATTTAGCAAAACAAACATCAATTAAAATGGTGGACTCAGTTACTATCTTACCTGCTTCAGATATCTTATTTTCTTCTAGTGATTTAGCTCAAAGTGGTGAAAAGCTATATGCCGCTTTAGAAAAAGAGCAAAGCATCTTAGATTATTCAACATTTGAAAAATTAAGAAATACAATTGATGATTTAGCCTATCAATTCTCAGAATCTCAATTAGATGAAAGAGTTTATAAATATTATGGTTTTTTAACTAGTAACCATTATTCAATATTTGATTATTGTTCATCGTTCACCAAAATACTTGTTGATATGGTGGGAATTATAAATTCCAACAATATTCTTCAAGAAGATTCTCATAACTATTTATATGAACTATATGAAAATGGTAAAGCATTACCAAGACTTGAAATCTATCAAGATATTAATCGTCTCGTTGACTTTAATAATAACATCACAACATCAAGTCTAATTAATAGTCCAAGCGATATTGTTTTCCCTATTAAAAATATTCCATATCAAGCTAGTAAAACTAACGATGCATTAAATATCATCCATTCTTATTTAAATGAGAAATATCAAGTCGTTTTAGCCCTTAATAATAAAGAGAACATTTTTACAATTGAACAATTATTAGATTCACAGCACATTGAATATCAATTACTTAATTCCTTCGATCTACCAAAAGAAGGAAAAATAGGCATTACGTTACTTAATTTAGGTAATGGCTTTGCGCTTTCTGAAGATAAGATTGCCTATTTAACAAGTGCGGAATTATTTAATGAAAAAGTAAGGACCGCTCGTTTTGATAATAGATTTAAAGAAGCCACAATTTTAAGAAGTTATGAAGAACTTGAACCAGGTGATTATGTTGTCCATGAATATCAAGGTATTGGTCAATTTATTGCTCTTCAAACTTTAGAGATAGATGGTAAGCACCAAGATTATTTGAAAATTGCATATTGGGGCAATGAATTCTTATATGTTCCAGTTGCTCAGTTCCAATTAGTTAGAAAGTATTTGGGTAAAGAAGGAATGACTCCTCGCTTATCTCATTTACATTCTAAAGACTGGGAAAATACTAAAAAGAAAGTTAAAGCCCGTATTAACGATTTAGCGGACCGCCTTATGCACCTATATGTTGAAAGAAGTAAAATCAAAGGTTTTGAATTCCAGCCTGATGATGAATTCCAAAAACAATTTGAAGATGAGTTTGAATATGATTTAACTAGAGATCAAGAACGCGCTTTAAACGAAATTAAAAAAGATATGGAAAGCGCTAGCCCAATGGACCGTTTATTATGCGGCGATGTTGGATTTGGTAAAACTGAAGTGGCCTTTAGAGCGGCTTTTAAAGCCATCCTTTCTGGTAAGCAAGTTGCTATATTATGTCCAACGACATTATTAGCAAGACAACACTATGAATTAGCATTAAAACGCTTCGCTAATTTTGATGTGAATATCGCTATTTTCTCTCGATTAGTCACCAAGAAAGAACAAACTAAATTTGAAAAAGAAGTAGAAGAAGGAAAAGCCCACTTAATCATAGGCACGCATCGCTTATTATCTAAGAATATTCACTTTAAAGAATTAGGTTTATTAATCGTTGATGAAGAACAAAGATTTGGTGTTGAGCAAAAAGAAAGAATCAAAGAACTTAAGCAAGATATTGATGTCTTAACTTTAAGTGCCACTCCAATTCCTAGAACTCTTCAAATCTCTTTAATTGGTGTGAGAAGTATGTCCAAAATTGACACTCCTCCTCAAGATAGAATGCCAATTCAAACATATGTCACCCCATTTAAATTAGATGTTGTTAAAGAATTAATTGAAAGAGAATTAGGAAGAAATGGACAAGTCTTCTTCCTTCATAACAATATTGCTACTTTATATAACAGAGTGGCCACTCTTCAAAAGATGATGCCTAATGTTACCTTTGGTGTGGCACATGGCAAAATGGACCGTGAAGATATCGAAGATGTGATGATGAGATTCTATGAAGGACAAATCGATGTCTTAGTCTCTACTTCCATTATTGAAAACGGTATTGATGTACCTAACGCTAATATGATTATCGTGGAAGATAGTGAAAACTACGGCTTATCGCAACTGTATCAAATTAAAGGACGTGTTGGCCGTTCTTCTAGAATTGCTTATGCTTACTTAATGTATAGCGAATATAAAGTTTTAAATGAAAAAGCCCAAAAAAGACTTAAAGCATTACAAGATTTTACTGAACTCGGTAGTGGTTATAAGATTGCTCAACGTGACTTAATGATTAGAGGTGCTGGTGATATTTTAGGACCAGAACAAGCTGGTTTTATCGATTCCATCGGCTTAGATATGTATATTAAACTTCTCAATGAAGCCATCAAAGAAAAGATGGATGGTGAAATTGAAGAAGAAAACGTTGAAATTAATCCAGTTTTAAATGTCGATGCTTATATTCCAAATAGTTACGCTAAAGAAGGCGATAAGATTGAGTTATATCAAGAAATATTACATGCTTCTAGTTTAGATAGCCTTCAAGCAATTAAAGAAAAGACGAGAGACGTGTATGGTAGATTACCAGAAGAAGTGGAACTACTTTTCATTAAACGTAATATTGATTTATTAAGTAAAGACGCCCATGTTTTAAAACTTGAAGAGAAACCAAAACTAGTGGAAATTAAGCTAGGTGATGAATATATAAACATCCGTGGAATCGGAAATATTTTGTTTGAAGCACTTATTCCATTTTTAGCTTTTGTAAAAATAAGTTATGCTAATAATGTCTTCAAAATACAACTTAATAAACGCAAAGAATGGATGAATGATCTAGAAGGTATTTTACGTTCTTTACTCGAAATCCAAACTCACTTTGTCGCAAAAGGAATCGAATAATATGAGACTCGACTTAGTTTTAAAACTTTCAGGTTTAATTAAAAGAAGAACAGTGGCTAAGGAACTTGCAGATCGTGGCCGTATTTTAATTAACGATAAAGTAGCTAAACCATCAAGTGAAGTTAAAGAAGGAGATATCCTTGAACTCAAACTTGGTAACCGCATTTTAATAGTGGAGATTAATTTTGAACTTAGATACAAAAAAGAATTCCCGACATATAAAGAAGTTTTAACAAAGAGGATTAATAGCGATGCTTAATTTAGAAAAAAACAGACATTATTTACTTGCTTGTTCATTTGGACCAGACTCTATGGCCTTATTTGATATGTTATTAAAAGAAGGTTATAAGTTTTCAGTGGCTCACGTCAATTATCACTTAAGAAAAGAATCTAATGAAGAAGAGTCTAAATTGAGAGATTTTTGCGTTGAGCACAATATTGGTATTTATGTAAGAGATGTTAATGAAGTTTTAGGCGAATCAAATCTGGAAATGAAATGTCGAGAAATCCGCTACAACTTTTTCATTAGTGTCATGAAAGAAAACAAGTTTGATGCCTTATTAGTGGCCCATCAAGAAGATGACTTAATTGAGACATATCTCATGCAAAAGAGACGTAAGAACCTCGTGAATTACTTTGGCATTAAGGAAATCTCATATTTCTCCGATATTGAAATTATTCGTCCTTTACTTAGATATAGAAAAGAAGAGTTAATGATGTACTGCCGTATGTTTAATGTTCCATACACTATTGATAAAACAAATCTTGAAGATCATTTCTTACGCAACCAAATTAGACATTCTGTCGTGGAGAAATTATCGCCAATTGAAAGAAAAGATATCCTTTCTGAAATCGATCAAGCTAATGAAAAATTATCACAAATTTTCATTACGATTTCTAAGATTAATGACAATAAGATAGATTCGTATTTGAGGTTAAATGATGTCGAGTTTTTATACGCTATTGTGGCCTTAGGTCGTAAACTTAAACCAGACTTCATCGTTTCTAAAAAACAAGGTGAAGAATTAAGAAAAGTTTTAGAGTCTAATAAGCCTAATATTGCGCTTAATGTCGATGGTCTTTGTTTCTTTAAAGAATATGATGTCTTAGGTTTTAGAGAGTTTGATGGAAATCTCGATTATTTCTATGACATGGTGGAACCTGGAATTTTAGATACTCCATATTTCTTTTTAGATTTCACTGTTGATTCTTCTAACCGCAACGTTAAAGAAGATGATTATCCACTCGTTATCAGAAACGCTCAAAAAGATGATGAATATGAAATCAGTGGTTATAAAAAAGAACTTAGAAGATTATTCATTGATTGGAAGATGCCTGAATCCGCTAGAAATAGATGGCCAATAATCGTTAACAAAGACGGTATTATTGTCTACGTACCACGCTATCAAAAGGATTTTGTGCCTGAAGAAAACTGCAATTTCTTTGTTAAATTATAGTTTATATGGTGTTTTTCTTTTCAATAGAAAGAAACTCAATTATAATTATTCTCAATCATCATTAAAGGAGGATTATTATGGATCAAGAAAATCAACAACCTCGTCCTAGAGTATCAAAAAGTTTTATTTTCTCCTTAATTCTTGTTGCCGCAATCATCGGTTTGCTTGCGTATTTTATCTTTTTCAGCGGCACAAATGCTAAATCCATTAGTTACACGGATTTCGTGAATCATTTATATAACGGTAAAGTTAACGATATTCAATTAGTTCAAGCTGAAACCGTTATCAAAGCAAATGGTCATTATACTGATGTCGATTCTAAAGGTAAGACAGTCAAAATTACTTTTACTACCGATATACCTGTTCAAATGTACGATAGCGATAACGTTTGGTATGTCGATATCAATAAAGATGGAACGGTTGGCCCAGAAGAAAAGATCAATACTTCTATTACACAAATGATTATTGACGCTCAAAATGCTAATCCAAGTATGAAGGTTACAGTCAAAGATCCTTATGTTGTTTCTTGGTGGGAACAATGGGGTCCAACAATTATCTTGATTGTCGGTTCTGGCTTAATCACTTTATTCCTCTTAAGTAGAATGACCGCCACAGTCGGTGCATCTAATAGACAAGCGATGGATTTCAATCGTTCACGCGCTAGAAAAGCTAATTCCAAAGTTAAATTCGCGGATGTTGCTGGCGCTGATGAAGAAAAGGCTGAAATGCAAGAACTCGTCTACTACTTAAAGGATCCAAGAAAGTTCACCAAATTTGGTGCTAAGCTACCAAAAGGTGTCCTCTTAGTGGGCCCTCCAGGATGTGGTAAAACATTATTAGCAAAAGCCGTCGCCGGTGAAGCTGGTGTTCCTTTCTTCTCCATTTCTGGTTCCGACTTTGTTGAAATGTTCGTCGGTGTTGGTGCTGGACGTGTGAGAGATATGTTTAAAACCGCTAAAGAAAACGCCCCATGCCTTGTCTTTATCGATGAAATTGATGCCGTCGGTAGACAAAGAGGTGCTGGTTTAGGTGGTGGTAATGATGAACGTGAACAAACACTTAACCAATTACTCGTTGAAATGGATGGCTTTAATGATAATTCAGGTATTATTGTTATCGCTGCCACAAATAGAGATGACGTCTTAGATCCAGCTCTTTTAAGAGCAGGTCGTTTCGATAGAAAAATTACTGTTTCTTTACCAGACAGAAAAGGTAGAGAAGAAATTTTCAAAGTCCATTCAAGAAATAAAAAACTTGATGATGATGTTAATTTTGAAAACTTAGCCAAGAGAACAGTTGGCTTCTCTGGTGCTGATATTGAAAATATCATGAATGAAGCCGCCATCTTAGCAGTTCGTGCTAATAGAGAATCTATTTCTGTGGATGATATTGATGAAGCTATCGATAGAAGAGTAGCGGGTCCTGCTAAATCTTCTCGTTCATTAACACCACATGAAAAAGAAATGATTGCCTACCATGAAAGTGGTCACGCTATCATCGGTTTAAGATATCCTCACTCTAATAAAGTACAAAAAATCACCATCATTCCACGTGGCAATACTGGTGGTCATGTCCGTATGACACCTGAAGATGATAGATTCACCAATTCTAAGAGTGAATTAATCGCTACCATCGTTGGTTATATGGGTGGTCGTGCATCAGAAGAAATCTTCTGTGACGACATCTCTAATGGTGCATCTAATGATATTCAAGTCGCCACCTCGATTGCCCGTGCCATGGTGTGCGAATGGGGTATGTCAGATTTAGGTCCAATCCAATACGAAAGAGATACTGGCAGTGTCTTCTTAGGAAGAGACTATACAAACACTCAAAAGAACTTCTCGATTGAAACAGCGACAAAGATCGATAACGAAATTCGTAAAATCATTGATTTTGCGCATAGCGAAGCTCTTCGTGTTATCAAAGAAAACAAAGATGACGTCGTTCTCTTAGCAAAGACTTTGATCGAACATGAACAAATCACAGCTGAAGAAATTGATTACTTAATGGAAAATCGTCATTTGAAACGTGATGAAAAGAAGGCTGAACAAGTTAATCAACCAGTAGTTGAACCTATCAATACAGTTCCTGAAAAAGAACCAATTGATGCTCCTATTGATAGCGTCGAAAAATAAATAATTAGGAAGGCTCGACCTTCCTTTTACTATGTGGAAATTAGGTAATTACGAAATCAAAGGGAAAGTAGTTCTTGCCCCTATGGCGGGAATAACAAGTGAAGGTTATAGAAAATACCTCAATTCTTTTGGCGTGGATATATGTGTTACCGAGATGGTTTCTGATATGGGTTTAATCTATGAAAACAAAGAAACTGAAGGCTATGTTAAATTTGAAAAAGATAACGTTTTAACTGGTCTTCAATTATTTGGATCTAATCCATATAACCTAGCAAAAGCATGTACTCTTGCCTTAGAAATTAACCCAGATATCGATTATATTGATGTTAATATGGGTTGCCCAGTTCCTAAGGTCACTAAGACTGGAGCAGGCTCTCATTTAATGCTTAATCCAAAGTTATGTGGCGATATTATTCGCGCTTTAAAAAGTGTGACAGATAAACCAATAACTGCAAAGATTAGATTAGGCTATAATGAGGTTAACTTTAAAGAGGTCATTAAAGAGCTTGAAAATGGTGGTGTAGCCGCTATTGGAATCCACGCTAGAACAAGAAAAGAACTCTATTCTGGCTTGCCTCATTTTGACTTATTAAAAGGCCTTAGAAAAGAGATGAATGTGCCTCTTATGGTATCAGGAAATATCTATTCTTTAGATGACGCCATCAATGCGATTGATATCACTGGAGCGGATGCGGTCATGGTGGCTCGTGGTGGTGTTGGTAATCCATTCTTAATTACACAAATTAAACATTATTATGAGACTGGTGAACGATTGCCCAATCCTTCATTTTTAGAGCAATGCGACTATTGTTTAGCTTTAGCCCGTTCCATGATTGAGGAAAAAGACGAATATACAGCGATGCGAATTTATCGTGGCATAGCGCCAAAATTTTTCCAAGGCTTTCCAAATTCCAGAACATTAAGAACAGTTTTAGCGACATCATTAACTGATTATCAATCACTAGTG
>Ga0247609_10001787_pt1 | contig 24374 bp, 11 predicted proteins | sample 172DNAGHGlowgp2_FD_193487 | JGI IMG/M metagenome (GOLD analysis project Ga0247609, IMG submission 193487) | Sheep rumen microbial communities from Palmerston North, Manawatu-Wanganui, New Zealand - 1728 DNA GHGlow gp2 | ecosystem: Host-associated > Mammals > Digestive system > Stomach > Rumen ...
GCCATATGTCATCCTTATTATGAATTCGTTAGTCAATCTTTACACAACGGACTGGATATCCATCAATCTTCGGTCCATAACCATTATCAAAATTTTGAATTGATTTGATAGTGGCAGCCACACCTGCCCATGTTGTCTTATTTTCTTTTTCTGTAGGGAAAAACCAATATGCAACTTCATTTATATCAATAAAAGATGATACCCCATCATCATAGAGCCTCATTCCCGCACCGATCAAGCTATACCCTGTATAGTTAAGCCCCCCAAAAGGGGTCGACCTTACACCTTTCACGCCCGCATCATTTCCATCTGCGTGAACTACAATATAAAAATCATTGTATGTAAGCAAACGCCAACCATCTGGGCAAATTCCCTGATGATTCGGCTTAATGGAGTCGGCACAGCTCTTACTATTGCATTCGAACGGAAGGTTCATCATTTCAGCCCATTGGTAAAGTCCACCATAATTTAGGCATTTTGTGGTATCATTGTTATAGCAGTAGCGTTCAACTTTAGAGTTATCAGATTGATTCTCAGAACCATCAACCATTATGCCAACATTCAAGTTCTCTGCCATAACATTGATTGTTGCCGCTTTATTATTAGTATCTTTTCCTGTCACAGTCAAATACTTGTATTTGCGTTGTTCATATTCAAATACACCATACGAAAGATTTGGACTAGTATAGTCCTGTTTTACGAAGCTACTACTCGAAGCGACTGATGACGAAGAACGCTTCACAGAAGAACTAGACGATCCTACAGAACTACTACTTTGCTTTTCACTCGAAGACGAACTCACCGACGAACTGGACTTATCCTTGTTACTACTAGAAGAATCATCTGTCTTTACGGAACTACTACTTGTTTCCTTTCCCTTACTTGAAGAAGATTCATCTGTTTTGGCATCACTCGACGTCCCAACATCCTTTTCATCAGAGGATTCAATCTTTTTAGTAGAGCTACTTGATTCGTTATCACAATCTTTACAGATTGAAGATGAAGAATCAACCGCTGCATTCTCATCCGGTCCATTGCTAGAAGCCGACGACGAATCATCGCAGCCCCAAAGGCCTATTCCACCAAACACGGCTAAGAAAAGTAGTGTCTTGAACTTGTTCATCTTTTGGTACTCCTATTATTAAACTTTTGTGTTGCCACTGCCGCCCAGGTTGTCCGGGTCTATAGAGAGCAGGGCTTGAATATCCGCAGCGCTCAGCGGTGTGGGCTGTTGTGTTTCAAGATTTTTCTGTGGGTTTATTATCAAGTCCTTGTTTACGGACTTGACTAGTTCGCCGGAATCTTCCGCCACATACAGCCCCGTCTCGGGGTTACGGACAAATTCCGTATTGGCAAGCTGCCTGATGCTCGCCCTGGTCAAGAAGTCGGCGTCGTTTGGGGTCACATCGACGGGCTGTTCTATCTCGCCAATCACCGCCGGAGCCTCGATAACCGCTTCGGGCTGTTCAATGCCGCCCGGCAGCACGATGTCGCCCGGTGCGCCATCCATCATCTGTCGCTGTTCCAGCGACTCGACTATAAACTGATTTTCCTTGCTCTCTTTCATAAATTGCTAAAGATTCATTGTCGCCGTAGAATCTCCATATTGGTTTGTTCTTTTCAAAGTCAGCGTAATGTTTTTGTCCTTCAATGCTGGATTAATTGGCATTTCGTCAACAAACTTATTAACTTCAAGGAATAAATCTTTCATTTTTACATTAATTGATGTTTCGTCGTTTGCATCAATTACAACCTTTCGCAGAAGGCTAAACAGAGGATTCTGGGGATACAATTCCGAATATTCGGCAATTCGATGAGTGGCCCCTGCTTTAGCAACAATACCATTGAAATTTTGGCAGGCAATAATAAAATGGATTGAGAAATCATCTAGCGAAAAATGCTCGCAAACACTTGAAATGCAATAAAATTTGAAGAAAGAATACACTACTTGATTCAGAGCATGATTTATTTTTTCTGTATCAAAAGTTGATTTTAATTCAACAAACAGCAGGTTATGTTCATCATTAGAAGCATCCTTGTAGATAACAGTTCCATCACAATCAAAATCTTTCAAATAAGAACTTCGTACACTAGTCATCTGAGATAAATTTTTAAGCAAGGCACTACTAAATCCGCAAAAATTTATACCAGACTTTTGAAGAATTAAATCAGTAAAGTTTGACCCCGGATCAGATTCTTTTATAGCAACTGAACCTAAAGTGCAGGGTAATAACGAGCACCTCGCCCCTACATCATACATTGACTTAAAAGATTCTATAAAATTCATTATTGAGACCTATTTAAGATATTCTTCTAAATCATTCTGCATTTTAAAACTATCTTTTATTGCCTTATAAAAAGATGTAAACGGAATTCCATTTTCTAGGTTTTGTTTTTCAACATCAACTGTGGAATCTTCTCTTTCCGACAGGTAATATGCAGATATCAATTTAGAATCAAGTGCTGTTTTTTCATTAACATTGTATTCTGAACAAAAAGCCATAAAGATATGTTCATTTTTTTCTTTTAACTCATTCATCAAAATCAATTCATTGATTCTTCTTAAGAAATAATCACTGTGAGTCGTTATTTGCATCGACGCTCCCGCCGTTACAAAAGCGGCAACAATATCAGCGACCATCCGTTGTTTTAACGGATGCAAATGCGCTTCAGGTTCTTCAAATAAAACCGAAATCGTCTTCACATTGTTTCTTTTCGCAATCAGAGTCAAAGGAGCTATTTCGCGAATCGACGCAGCGGCAGCCGACAAAGGAATTTTAGCATCCCTTGTGATGTAGGTATATTCACCACCATCTTCCTGAACTATTTCACCTTCAAGAATATCCCTAATAAGTTTTGACAGATCTTCCGATACAGACGATTTCAATTCGGTTGCAGACTCGAGCTCTTCCTTTTGCCGTTTAAATTCTGCATAAAGGCCGCTTTTCGGTTCAACATTTTCAGTCATCACGGGACCCCTTGATGGCGGGAGGCAATACGCCTTAGCAAGCGCTTTGTAGTCACCAAACAAGAGTGTTATTAGCTCGGCTGCCAGAACAACGGAGAAGGGAGACATCGTCTCATCACCAATATTGTTGTTAAGTTTTGTGCCAACCCTTAAAGAAATGTGGTTCGTTGATAGCAATACATAGACTTCATCATCATTAACAATGCCGACAAGTTCTTCCTTGTAATTAAAGATTATTTCATCAGGAACTTTTGAAGACAACGTAATGCCGATAGAGCCTTGAAGGGTATCATTTTTCAAAAGATACCGCAAATATTCAATGGCATCCTTTGCAAGCCATTCTTCCAATTCTTTTTTTGAAAAGCGCAAGGCTTCGCCTTCACCTCTGAAGGAACTTACCATTTTTTTATAATCAAAACCTTTACTCTTAAAGAATTGAGTAAGTCTTGATCGTTTTTCCCACAGAATGGCATAAAAGTAATGGACCAGCATAGCCAGATAACTCTTGCCTAATCCTGAATCTCCACAAAAAATTGTCAAGGGAGAAATTTCAATTTCTGCATCCCTGATTTTGCCCAAAGAATGCACAACGATTTTAATCTTATCCATTTTTAAATGCCTTGTTAAAGAAAACCTATCCCTCCTCCCCCTCCCCCAAAGAGATTGGACCTTGGGGGGCGGTCGGGGCGGGCGTTACTTGGCCGACTTGCCGGTGGCCTTGGCGGCCGCGGGAGCGGCAGGGGCTGCCGCCGGGGCGGTGTTCACGCCGATGTCGAGCGGGCCGTACTTCTTTTCGTAGGCGCGCACGGTGGCGCTGAGCATAATGGCGAGGCGCTTTGCCGTGTAGGGGTTCATCACGATACGGTCGGAGATGGCGACATCGACCTTTTCCTGGTTCATCTGCCATGCGCGATTCACGCCGAGAATCATCATCACCTCTTCGCGTCCGGCCACTACGTTGGTCGCGTTCACGTAGGTGGTGCGCATGTCCTTGTCGTTCCATTCGATTTGCGGCTGCTTGTTTTCTGCCATTTTGCAATTCCTTTGTTTTTAAGGTTAATGTCTTTTGGATATTTAGTAAAATGGAGGGGCTTTTACTAGATTTCCGAGGCATATCAAGGGGTTTTATGAACCTAGTTAAACTTTGTACATCCTTTGTCACGGCGCTTGCCGTGGCGGCTCTCGTTTCGGGCTGTTCCGTGTCCGATTCCGAGGACGACGAATACTCCAAGTGGACCTTCTCGGGCAGTGTCGTAAGCGGCGCAACCGGGCTTGGCCTCGAAGGGGCCTCCATAGACTACATGGACGGTTCCGGCAAGCAGAAGACCGCCTATACCGACGAGTCGGGGGCATTCTTCATAGACGGCCTACCCTACGGCCAGCACACCTTCACGTTCAGCCACTACACGGTTGACAAGAAGGACACGCTTTACTACGCCCCCAAGATTATCACGGTGGCATCCACGGGCGAATCGAGCTACATGGAGGGCGTGGTGGCGAGCGGGTCGCGCGTCGTGCGGCTTTCGCCGCTGAACGCGGGTATCGCAGGCGAACTCTATGTGCAAGAAGAAGCCACGGGCGTAAAGTCACCCGCCCCCAAGGTAAAGCTGCGCCTCGCGCACCAGGACACGGCCTACGTGAACATCGCCCCCGAAACATTCTCCGCCGCGACGGATTCGCTCGGCAGGTTCTCCTTCGAAAAGCTCCCCGCCGATTCCGGCCTCACACTCTCAGCGGAACCCTTCACCTACAAGGGCAAGACCTACCGCTTTTCGAACACGGCGCTCCCCCGCCTGCGTTCCGACGCCGTGCACGACATGGGCAGAATCTTCCTCGTCCGCGACACCCTCAAGGAGAGCACCCCCGTCATCGTATCTTCAAACGTGATGGACAGCAACCGCATGGGCTACAAGAACCTCTCGCCGCTCATCACGCCCTACTACGTGTTCAGCGAGCCGCTCAGCAAGGAGAACATTTCCGTGGGCCTCGCGAGCGATTCCGCGACAGTCATCACGCCCGAAATCAAGGGCGACACGCTGTACCTGCGGCACACGGCCCCCCTTGCCGCCGAGAAGTCCTACTCCGTGAGCATCGTGGGCTACACCAAGAAGGGCGAAAGGCTGACCGTAGACCTTTCGGGCGACGCGGCCTTTACCACGAACCGCGGACTTTATGCCGTCACGAGCAACGCCTGGGCGGCAAGCAGCCGCTACAAGGCGACTTTCTCGGTAAACGACACGCTCTGGGTCAAGTTCTCCGACTCGCTCGCCACGGTCCAATGGAGCAAGGCGGCAAAGGTCAAGAAGTCCATCTATGCCGGGAACGAGTCCCCCAATGCCGACGCCTGGATCAAGGCCGACACGCTGTTCGTCAAGATGTTCGAGACATTCGACGACTCCCTTGCGGCGGGCGACACCGTGGGCATGAACATCACCGCCCACGCGAAGAACGGACTTTACCTGCAGGGGCTGACGGTGCTCACCGAGCTTTCCAAGGCACCCGAGTCCAGTTCGTCCGAGGCTTCCAGCTCTTCCGAAGCTTCGAGTTCGTCGGCAGGGTCCAGTTCATCGGTTGAATCCAGCCCGTCTTCCAGTTCTTCTAGCGCGGCGGCAGACTGATGCTCGGCAAGGCACTTTTTACAGCACTCACCCTTGCGGCATTTGCACATGCGCAGCAGGGGTTCGACGGTGTCACGGAGCCCATCAACCAGGCCCGCGTCGGGTTTACCGTGTCCGGGAAGATTGACAGCATCTGGGTCAAGGAAGGCGCGTTCGTGCGCAAGGGCGACACGCTCATGAACCTCGTGAACCACGAGGAACGGCTGCGCGTCCGCATCACGGGTATCACGGCAAACGACTCCTCGGCTGTACTCTCGGCCAGGGCAAAACTCCAGGCCTACAAGAAGGACCTGGACGCGACCCGCAACCTTTTCGAGAACAGCAACTCCGTAAGTGCGGAACAGGTCTGGGAAAAGCAGATGAACCACGACGTGGCGGCTGCCGAACTCACATCGGCCGAGGTTGAAAGGGAACGCGCGAAACTTGAACACGATGTCGCCCGGGCAGAACTCGAAAAGCGCGTTCTCACCGCCCCCTTCGACGGCGAAATCGTTTCCATATCCAAGAACAAGGGCGAAAGCGTCGAAGCCCTGGAACCCGTCATCGAAATCGCGGATGTGCGCACCTGCCGCATGGTCGCCTATGTGGTGGCGAACAGGGCGGGCAAGCTAAAACCCGGCCAACAGGTAAGCCTCTCGCTCGACGGGCGCAAGCAGGTTCGCCGCAAGAAGGGCAAAATCGAGTTCGTGTCGCCCGTGGTGGACAAGTCCAGCATGCTGCGCACCGTGAAGGTCATATTCGACAACACGGACCTGGCCGTCGAGCCGGGTGTCACGGGGAAAATCCTGCTTAAATGAGTTTCCGCGCCGTAAACATCATCGCCACCCTGGCTGTAGTTGCCGCCCTTGCCGCCGAAGAAAAGGGCGACTCGCTGTACCTGGATTTCGGGACGGCCCTGCAGGCCGTGCTCACCAACAACGCCGACGTGACGGAAGCGAAATTCGCGTGGCTCTCGGAATCCGAGGCGGCCACGGGGGCCTACGGCAAGTTCGAGCCAAGGCTCGTGGGCCGCGCGTTCAAGGAGACCGCCGAACGGCCCGGCGCACTGTTTACGGAGACAAAGGAAGAATACAAGATAGGCGTACAGGGGGCGCTCCCCACAGGCACCGAATACAATGTGGGGTTCAACCAGGCCACCTACACGCACAGCGACTACACCTCGGAACTCTACTTCGGCGGTGAACTGCGCCAGCACCTGCTGAAGGACGGCCCGCTGTTTTTCTCGGCCACGAACGAGCTGGAACAGGCAAGGCTCCGCAGGGAACTCGCCTACCAGAAATACCGCGACGCCCTGAACGATGTCCTGGAAAAATTCTGCGACGCCTACTGGAACTACTACTACGCCGACCGGTTCCTGGCCTCGGCGACGGAATCGGCCCGCGTGGCAAAGGACATCGTGGAAGATGCGGGCAAGCGGCTCAAGCAGGGCCTGCTTTCGCCCCTTGACTATAGCAAGGCCGTGGCGGAGTATTCCGACCGCGAGTCGGCAAGGCTCGACGCACTCGACAAGCTGCGCGGCGCAAGGCTTACGCTGTTGCTCACGCTGTCGTCCGGCGAATACATCCACGACCCCCGCCCCATCGCCATGCGCCCGGACCTCGCCCCCGATTCAGCGGCAAGGCTCGACTCGCTCACATTCCTGGATTCCATGTCGCTCATGCATCCGGGCTACCTATCGCAAGGGGCCGAGGTCATGCTCCGCGAATCGGAACTTTCGGCAAGGCGGGCAGACTGGCTCCCTACCGTGGACCTCGTGGGCAATTACGGCATAAGGAGCAGGAACGACAAGGCCCGCGAGGCCGTGAGGAACTTCAAGACCGAGGGCAAACGCCAGACAGTGCTTGCGGGCGGCATAGAGATAAACATACCGCTGTTCGGCGGCGTTGCCGAAAGGCACCGCATATCGGCCCAGAAATACAGCGTAAGGGCCGCCCGCACAAGGCTTATGCTGTTGCAGGCGCAAATCTTCGAGGAATACCGGATTCTGCAGAACAGGGCGCAAGAAATCCGCGAACAGTGGCGCTACGGGCAGATTGCGGTGGAATACCACCAGAAGGAACTCGAAGAGGAATTCAAGAAACTCGCCATGGGCAAGAGCAACTACCGCGAGATTTTCGAGATGGAAGAGGACCTACGCGAAGCGGAGCGCCGACAGCTCGAAAACATGCGGACTCTCCGAATCATCGATGTCCGGCTGATGCGGGCAACAGGCAAACTGCTACTGCAGAACGGCCTGGAAACCTGGAAAAACGATAGACTCGTGCTGCGCGAAGACCTAACCGCAGAATAGGGCTAGTGGCTTACCTAGCAACTCTTTTAGAAAGATAATGAAAAGCAATACCACAATATTCTATAAAATGTGGATTAACGGATGTGTCTGGTCGATACTTTTCAATCAATTGAGCAGGAGTATTTTTTGCAAGTGCTTTCATAGCTGCTTTTAATACAGCCAAACGATTTGACTTTAGAATACTCACATTCAAGTTCAAGACCTCATTTAATTGCTTGTTAAATTCATCATCTCTTGAACAAATAGTGCCGTCATGCAAATTGTAATATATAGCCATTCTCACAGCATCCATATGACATGCTGGATTATATTTCAATGGGAATCCATTTTTGGCAACATCACATGTCTGTTTTGTTTTAGGCAAACCTTCCTTACGACAAACCGCAAGCATATTACCATAACTTAAATCATTGCCATGTTGATTAGTCTGAGCATCCCAATGTTCAATAGTCGAGTTGTCAACATTAATCACACTCATACAATAAGCGCAAACAAATCCCTGCTCATGCAGCAAAGATTCTTTTACACTATCTTTACAATCGCTAGGCATTCCATCATAAGAAGCCCCCGGAGTCGCTCTATATGAAACCAGTTCTCGTGGTTCAAAACCTTTGTTTATTGGAACCATATAACTACCTCACACTTTCAAGGTAGGTTCGAGCCTCAATCACAGATGGAATTTCCGACACTCGTCTCTGCAACATCTCAATAGCCCGACTGGCAGCATCATATCTTTCCTCATCAATAAGGCGATATATTTTTTGCAAGTCTCGATTGACATCTTCATTTTGACTAAGCATTAAACCACTTGAATCGCCCATCAATTCATCGATAGCTTCGTTTGAGGAAAGTCCAAGACTTCTCAAAGGATGACGAATTTCTATCCCATTATTCGTGTGTTCAAGCAAAAGAATATTACCTGCAGGAACATCACCCAAAATCTGTGGAGAATGCGTAGACATTATAAACTGGCAATTAGGGAAGGCCTCGGTCAATTTTTTTACAACATTTCGTTGCCATGCAGGATGAAGATGCAAATCAATTTCATCAATTAAAACAATTCCAAGACCTTTGAGCGGATCTTCCAAACAAGCATTAGCCATAGAAAGCCTACGGGCTAAATCACCGACAAGAGCAATAAGACATTTTTCCCCATCAGATAGTCCTTCCACCCTTACTGTTTGTCCATTCTTTTTCATTTCCATTCGCAAAGGGGACCGACGAACTGTTAAATTGGAATATTCAGGCAAAAGGATTGATAAGGCTTTGCGAACAGCCTCAAGAGACTTATCTCTATATGACGAATCAATAATACGTTTTTCATTTTCAAGATCTTCTTGATTTCGGAACCATTCAAAAAACACCCTAAATCGAGACTGGCTTAACATATTATCATCAAGAGCATTGATTCCTTGAAATAGATGAGCCCCCTTTATGCGTAAGGGAATATCAATAATCGCTCGGTCAACTGGATAAAAAACAAAAAGGGGTACACAAACAGCACTTTCATTTTCAGAAAGAGCTTGCTGTATTCGAAAAGCCCATTCATTAACTTCACTCAAATCAGAACGGCCTTGTTCAAGTTTACCCTTTGATGTTGCTACAAGACTCCACGAAAAAGATTCATTTCCATTTTCAACAACAAGCGATATTCGAGATTCATTTTTTCCATAAGAAATATCGCTATACTTGTCAATAGCAATCCCATTAGCTTTTATATTCCCTATTCTACGAGATGGCCACGAAAGAAGTTTAGCCAATGCACCTAGAATAGTGGACTTACCAATGCCATTTTTACCTGCAAGAACAGTAAGATGGGAATCAAACAAGATTTCGGTATCAGAAAAAATCTTGTAATTGTGGAGATTTAGTTTCGAAATATGCATAATACAATTTAAAGATAGAAAATTACTAAATGAAAGTGAACTTTGCGTTACCAGCGGCAAGGGCGGTCACGCGAATCTCGTAGTATGTGCCAGCGTTAGGATTAGCGGGTAGTTCCTTTTCGTTCCAGTAGGGGTTCGACACCGACTCCGTCACGGTGACACCGTCCACTACCCATTCAAGGGTAAGCGGAGGAATTGTGCCACCACCTTCCGTGCCAATCTGGAGCCGGTGCTGGTACCAGGGGGACGACGGCGTTATCGTCAGCAACACAGTCTCGCCCTCGCGGAACTCCACCGGTACGCCCGCGGCAGGAATGTCAATCGTCTGCGAAATCGTGCCCGGTGTCACTTCCTGCTGCACGGTCCAGTCCTTGTCGGTCGCATCGGTGAATGTATCCGTGCCGCCGTTTGCAGACGCTTCGAGCGTCACGCCCGGCACATCGCCATCCTCGAACTTGTCCTGGATATCCCCGGCATCCACCGTGGGCGAACCCAGGTATGCCGCAGTGTCGGACTGGTAGTTGTTGCTTTCGAGCACCGTTTCCACATCGGGGCGGAACACGCCCACGGGGTTGTTATGCTCCAACACCAGCGAGGCGTTATCGCCAAGGGCGACATCGTCGCCCGAGCCGAGTGTCACAAGGTCTTCCCCTTCGCCCGCCACCACCACGTCGCGGTCCATGCCCGTGTAAATGGCATCATCGGCACCCAGGGCGTAAAGGCCATCGTCAAGGGCCATAGAAGAAGCCCCGTTCACCCGGTTGATGTTCGCGAAGTCCGCGAGGTCTTCCCCGGCGGCATACGGCACATCCATGTCGAAGGTGAGCGCGGCGCTGTCGCCGAATACAAGGTCGCGGTCATGGTCGCCGCCCACGGCGGCATCGGCCCTGCCCGAGCCCGCCACCACCTGGATGGCCGCAATCACAGGCAAATTCATGGGCCACTGGCCGCCTTCCGTGTGCAGGTTGCGGATGTACAGGTCGAAGGTATCGCCCGCAACACCGTGGAACACCACGTAGTTGCCGATGAGTTCCACCATGGGGGTGGCTCCCACGGCAAGGTTCGCGAGCGCATCGCTACGGCTCCTACAGGTCGCCTCGCGGTAGTCGCCGTCGAAGGCGTGGCCCTTCCAGTCGTTCAGGTAGCGGCTACCATCCTCGGAACCCTGGATTTCGTAAATGTGGCTGTGGGCGTCCGTGTCGGAGTCGTCGGCACCCAGGTACACATACACGTCGCAGGTACCGCCCGCGCCACGGAACGAAGAAAGGTTCGTGAGCGAAACATGGATGTCCTGCTGTTGCTGGGCGGCAGTATAACCCGCGAACAGGCGGCTGTTGGCCGTGTCGCCGTCCAGTTCGGTAGAGGTGCGGAACACAAGGCTCCCGTTCTGGCCCTGGTCAGTCGTTCCCGAATCGTACGATGTCAGGGATATGCCGACGGAACTGCCTGTGACCGTGCCGCCGTCGCTGTAGCGCAGCACGGGCGTAGTCGAGTTCTCGCCACCCTCGTGCGTGTAGAGGTGATTGTTGTAAAGGTAGAGGTTGTTCCAGCCCGTATCGTGAACCACGCCCGCATGGCCCGAGGCCGTGGTGGAATCGCCCGCGTCGCGAGTCGTGAAGTTGACGCTCAGCACCTTGCGGCCTTCCACCGTCGTATCCTTGAGCTGTTCCAGGTCGCGGATGGCGGCAGGGCCGTTCGCGGCATCGAGACTTTCCACCGTAGCCTCTTCGCCATAGAACGCCTGCGCGATGCCCAGCTGCGTGAGTTCGGACTGGCTACCCGCAAGAATCTTGTCGCCGCCGAGACCGCCAACAACCGTATCGTTGCCGTCCCCCGTCACAATACGGTCGTCAAAGCCGACTCCCTGAACAAGGTCGTCCGCGTCAGGGTCAAGGCTACGGGCCGAAGACACCATGGTATCATCGGTGCCCAGGCGGTCCTCGAATCGGAGCGAGGCGCTGTCGCCGAACACAAGGTCGTTGTCGCGTATGCCGCCCGCAAGTTCGCCGAAGGTAGCCATGTAGTCGTTGCCGGCACCGCCCACGACGATGTCGTCGCCGCCACCCGACGAGACGATATCGTCACCGCCGAGGTTCAGCTGCGTAGACACGGCCACATCCTGCGCATGCAGGTCGCCGCGCACCTGTATGGCCGCGATTCCCGGCAAGTTCTTGCCGTTGGGGTGCTGGTCGGGGAACGCGTCCTCGATAACCACGCGGAAGTTGTCGGCAAAACTGGCCGCAGATACCGTGAACACGGCGTAGTTCGCGTAGGTTGCCGCGGATGCCGTCGTGGCAGTGGCACGCTCGTAGCCGCCGTCAAAATTTTCGCCTTCGGCATCGTCCACATAGAAGCTCTGCAGGGCAGCACTGGAGTCGCCCACATACAGGCTCACCTTGCGGATGCTGTGCTCGTACGCGGAATGGGAATCCGGGATGTCGAAATAAACGACAACCCTGTATTCCGTAAAGTACTGGGCAAGCCCGTCCACCACGACCTCCAGCCTGTTGTCGCACTGGGCGTTCGGGGCCGTGGTCATGAGGCCCGCGTTCATCAGCGCGGCATCCGCGTCGGTAGAGGCGTTCGCGAAGTTGTGGCCGTAGGCCTGCAGGTTGATGCGGTTGTCGGTGCTCGTATTGCGGTGGCTCTCGATGCCGCCGTAACTCACGCTCACGGCGCTTGCGCGGGTACCGTCGTCAAAACGCACTGTCTCGCGGTCGTCGTTGCCGTAAGTCCCGGCAAGGCTTCCGCCCACATTGTTCCAGTGCGACTTCGCGAAATCTGCCGCACCAGCAACATCTTCCGAAGAAAGCCCCGTCTGCGAGGCACCCATGAAGTTGAACGAGAGCGTCGCCTCGGTGCGGGTCTCGGGAGCATTATCCAGTTCAAGCGTTTCAGCTAAGGCGGCATGCCCGCCGAAGGTGGCATAGCCGTCATCACCGAATACAAGGTCGTTGCCATTGCCAGTCGAAATGACTTCATTCTCGTTTTCGTGCTTGCTAGTATCCGCAGGAACGGTTCGTGTTGCGTTCACCCCGCCGAAAACGACGTTTCTGCCGTCCGCAAGGGTTATCACATCGTTTCCGCCCTGGTTTTCCGTCACCGTGCGGGCGATACTCGGGCCACGACGAACTCCGTCGGTCTGCCAGTAGGCTTCGGAATCCTTGTTCTTGCCTGTCGCATAGTCGGAACCATTTTCGCTCGGCGTATAGGTATTTCCTTCACCCTTTACCGTCACTCCCGAGCCGTCGTCGCCAAGGCGTGTCACCACGTTGCCGTCATCGTCATGGTACAGCACCTGGCCACGGTCGCCGAAGACAAAGGAACTGTCGCTGTCTATGTCAATGGAGTCATCACCAAGGCCACCGAACACAATAAGCCCATCCTTGGTCACATTCGCACCGGTAGCAGCCACGGTGTCGTTGCCCTCGCCAGCGTTGATCACCAGCTGGTCGTCTTCGCCGTCCTGGTAGCTGTTCACGGTAATTACATCACCACCCCTGCCGGAATTGATTACTGTAAATTCCTGGAAGTCGTTCTCCCCGTCTACGCCGGGGTCGCGGTACAGGCTCCGGGATACATCTACCGTATCCACACCATTGCCCAAATTGAACTCACCATACTCCATGTTGCCGAGGTTCATTCCCGTCGCATGAATTGCGCTATGGGTGAAGCGCAGAGATTCGGCATCGGACTCTAGCAACGCACTGTCAGACTGGCTACGCCCGGCAACAGGTGTTTCCCCGAGGCCATGCAAGGCACTCGTGGCATCAGGGTTGTAGTCCATGTTGTTCACGAAAACACGGTCAACGCTCCGCGTCTCGTCAAACGGCTCTTCTTCTGCACCTTCGGATTGCACGGGCGGGTCCTGTTCGTCATTAGAGGTTCCCTGCGGGTCATTTGAATAGCGTATCATGGACTTCGTTTCCGGAAGTTCGGGGCCATTGCTGCCGCCACCGTCCTCATGGGTAGTCCCGTGAATATGCTCAATGGTGTTCCGACCGACAGGAACAAGAGTCAAGTCATCGGTTTCCGTGACCGAATCGTCTATCGCACGGACATACACACGGTATACGCGGCAATTTCCCAACGCATCGAAACAACTAGAATCAAATACGACCTGAGTAAGATTCGTATATGCAACACCATTGCCGTCGAGAATCTTGTAAACCTCGACCTGCTGAATCTTCTCACCACCCTTTGCATAGGGCGTCAACGCCGGTCTGATAGAAACTGTAACGGTTTCGTCTTCGGCTAGAGCGGTCCCATTCAGCGTTATGGTGTAGTAGTCGGTATAAAGTTCCGTGGGCGAACCTGTGTAGCCCTCCGCAACATCCGTACTGGAGTCGTTATGGCGAATCTTGACCGTCCCGGGCAGGCTGTCGTCAGCGGTGCTCAGACCGTTGGCATCGTCAGCAACGGTCGCAAAAGTAAGCCCATCAGCCGCCGACAGAATCCCGCTGATGCTCTGCGGGGTCACATTGTCCCCATCAACACAGCAGATTACCAACTGATTCCCGAACGCCCTATAGCAGTATTTTTCACCATTCAGTCGACTGGCTTCGCTATGTATGGTGAATACCTGATTCTCTACAGTCAAATTGAATACAGATGTATCGTTGGCTAGTTCGTAGGCCAGACGCACGGAACTGTCGTTATCAAGTTCAATCGAACTCGAACGTGTCCCGACCCCGAATTCATCCACCACTACAAACGGCCTCGTCGTGTCAACCGAGATAGTCCTGTCATCAACAAAGGCCAACACGTTGCGGACAGGACCGACCTCGAACGTATCTGCACCGGAGTATTCCACCTTGTGCAGCAGCGCCGCGTGGTCATCCCCTTCGCGGAGGGAGTCCGATTTTGCCTTGACTCGCACATGGGCGTTCGAACCAAGCCCCATTCCGGCAGTAAACGTGAAAGTCACCGAATTCCCGATTTCCGCGCCGCTCTCGTTCACGAATACGACACCCGCATCGCCACGGAGACGATCGTTCCGCGTGACCGTTGGTGCAAAGACCGTGACCGTCACAGTCTCCCCCTGGGCCAATGCGCGGGAAAGGCGCACATAGTACTCCGCATAAGCACCGCCCTCGGCAAGGGTGAGCCGGGGTTCCGTGATATGACCCATGGCATCGGTAAACAGGACTTCCACCGGACAGCTGTCGTTATCGATGATATTCACACCGATGGAATCAGCGGGGCCCGAGGCATACGCCGAAGAAGTAGAACTTACCGTATGTTCGATAATACCATTGTGCCCACGGTAATCGCGGTTTTCCACCTGGATATAGTGTTCGTCCGTCTGGACACCGCCATTGTAGAAACTGTCGTTTCCGTCGCCACCTTCCATATAGACATGCTGGTTCTCGCGGCTAGAAAGCAGGTAGAAGGAATCATCGCCCTTGCCGCCATAGATATGGTCGCTCTCGATACTGATGGATTGGATAGACACGCCACTGGCAGACACTCCCTCGCTAGTATAGACAAAGGTATCGTCACCCTCGCTACCAACCACATTCAGCAAGTCTTCGCCAGTCCCGCCGATAACGGTCACGGGGCCGTTCATTATGGGATTGTTGTCATCATCTACAAAAAGATGGATGTTGAACGTGTCATCACCGGACTTGCCCGAAAGCGCAAGCGGAGCGGATGTATGGAGAACCGTGACGGTATCGTCGCCGCTACCCGCCGTTATGGACGTGGCATGTTTCACTCCCGCGCTCAAATGACCGCCCATCGTCGCTTCCGTAGAGAACTGGTCTTCCACTTGGACATTAGCCCCAGCCGCACTGCGTTCCGTATCGAACTGCTGACCAACGAAAATCTCGTCGTCTCCCGCACCGCTGTCTATTGCTATGGCAGAAAGTGTTCCGTCCAGGGTAATTCGGTCAGCTCCGGCACCGGTGTCCACGCTGACTATATCCACACCCTCATCACGACCTTCCGTTTTCCAGAAGTTCACCCGTTCAAGTTTGCTCTTGTCGGAACCTTCCACAGGGAGAAGCGCCACAAGGCCGAGCCCCGCATCGGATGCGCGAATCAGCACATCGTCATTGGCAATAGTCCCTTCGATGGCAAGTTCGTCACCAAAGGTGCTGCCGCTATCGAATACATTGGTGTAGGCCTGGTAGAATTCGCCCATGAAATTGACAAGGACCACATCGTCGCTGCCCTGGCCATCGACAACATCGCTTCCATTACCGGCATAGATGAAATCCTTGCCGCCGCTAGAAATAGAGGTTGCATCGGGCAAAATGCCAAAATTGTCCACGAACCCGGCAAGCGTATAGCCGAACACCAGGTTGTCCACATTATTAACGCCAAACAAACTCGAAGCAGACTCATTTGAACCATTTATATCGGCCCATCCATCATCACCGAAAACAATATCATTCCCGGCACCACCATCGAGAGTGTCATTACCCTGACCACCGTAAATGATATCTTCGCCGGAACCGCCCGTTATGCGGTCATCACCGGCATCGCCATCGACAAAGTCGTTATCAGCGCCACCTTCGATGACATCATTGCCACCCGAAGCAGATGCTCCATCTGCACCATCATCGCCGAAGATAATGTCGGAACCGTTACCGCCATAAATGTAATCCGTAGAATTAGACGAGCCCCCATCATCTTGAATTTTTGAAAGCTTACTTAGAATTGCTGCATCTATTTTTGTCCTATCATATGAGTCATTAGTTTTTAATTCATCTTCATTTAACCCAAGTATTTTTGATAGAACCGTAAGTTTATTAACGTTTATTTGTTCTCCTGAATAAACAATGCTTTTAATTTTTTCAAAAGGCAGATTAACAAAATGCTGTTGAGGCGTTGTTAGCACCAATCCTGCACTGGAGAACAACGGGTGAGATGATTTACTATCATAGTAATCCGAAGAAAGATAGTCATAAGGCAGAATGCCTACTGTATCACCAGTATCAGCAATCACCATATTCGGATTTACAGGCGTATCGCCAAATATGACATCGGCTCCATCATACCCATAGATTTTATCAGTTCCGTTTCCGCCGATTAAGATATCATTTCCTTGGCCACCATAGATTTCGTCATCACCTTCAAGACCTTCAATCCAGTCTGTTCCGGCACCGCCATACAGTTTATCGTCATTAACGCTACCATATATTAAATCATCGCCGCCTTCGTCAAACAAATCATAACGGCTAACTTCGAGAAGATTGTCTTCGTGGTATTCTATTCTACCACCATCGCCAAACAGATAGTTCGTCGTTTCTGCGAAATCTCCGGCATAGAGTATATCACTACCTGCCCCACCGAAGATGAAGTTTTTTCCTGCTCCACCAAACAAAACATTAGTTTCCGCAGAAGCGACATCGGGATAAGCCTCGGCAAGTTTTACCTTATCATCGTCCCTTACAAATCGCGCAGTCTCTCCAAATATGAAGTTGTTCCCTGTTCCGGCGGCCCCCTTGATAACGTCAACACCGTTGTTTCCAATCAATATGGCGTTCCCGTTTGCAGCCAAAGTCAATCCTGTGGCATCAATTAAATCATCACCATCTCCGCCATAAACAATAACATCTGCGGAAACACTTACTCCCTCCGCCGACTTTATTGTGATAGCGTCATTGCCTTTTCCCGCATAAACGCAGATGCCTTTCTTGGGATTACTTGGGTCTTTGTCAAGACTGATTTCTTCGGATGAATAATTTCCCCAAGAAACTTTAAACTTTTTTGCGCCCGTAAATTCAATCGTTACGACGTCATCGCCATCGCTCAGATTACCAGAATTCCTACCTGCCGCAAAATCACCAACATTTACAACAAGGTAATCTCCATTGTCTGAAACAAGAACTGGTTCCTGATCCGAAGATTTTGACGCGGTATCGAATAATTCAAACGCATCGCTGCTCCACAAAGTCCATTTCTTTGTTCCAAAGAAATAATCCAGGTAGGCGAAAGCCTTGGCCTGCACTGACGCCGAAGCATCGAATATCATTAGGGCATTTTCATCAAGCATTTTTGCCAGTTCGCCAAGGCGAACCTTTCCATCATTATTCGGGTCCTTGAAATCAAGATTTACATCAAGATTCAACCCCACATTAACTCCAGCACGCCCAGCAATACTTGCCCCGGCAACTACGCCAGAATGGAATACAACTTCAGCAACATCCTTGTTTGAATCATCCCAATCCGCAACGTAGAAGCCATCCAGCAAGGCGGACATATTCTTATATCCACCTTCCCGCCAGCGACGCATACCAAAAGTATCATATCCAAAAGCTAAATCAATACACACCCCAAAATTAAATCCAATATCGGCGCACAAAGGTCCCACAATCGGGTAGCTGTTTTTCCAGTCAAAATCAAACCTTAGCGGTGACATATCGTATGTCACCAAGGTAGAGTCCCTACCAAGGAAGAGACCCGCGATTTCAACTAGGGGATTTTCAAGTACTGGGAAAGCAAAGCCTTTGCCACCACTAAAAGAAGATATCGCTGATGATGAAGCACCGGTCGAACTACTTGATGACAAATCAAGATTTTCAAATTTGTTCATTACCGCATTGAACTGAACTTGGTAATCTTCCCATTTGAAGCCGGAATCATAACCCGACAGACCGAAGGTTTCGCGAAGTTTAGCGAGATAATCCTCCAAATCAGTACTAAATCCATTAAGGAAATTCATTCCAGCTTCGTTTGCATTATTTCTGTAGGCTTCCTCATCTTCAGTATAATTATTCACCCCATCATATAGCACCAAATCCGGCAAGGTCAATTCCAAATCACCCACATTCCCATTGTTGAGTAAACCAACAATACGATTCAGCGAAATAATGTCATCCAAGAAACCAAAATCCATATCATTCTTGGAACCATACATTTTTACGAGATCAAGAACCGTAATCCGGATTTTCCCTGCGGGGAGTTTGTTCAAGACGGGAATTTCCGACTGCAAAAAATCTATCAGCGGCTGAATCGGCTTCAAAATTCCCTGAATATTCGACAAGACTGGCTTGATTGTATTACTGATAAAGGAACCCGCATAGAAAGTCGGTGCATCAAGCGAGAGAAGCTTAAGACCGCTATTTTCGTCACCAATAGATGCAGTCCAGTCTAAATTCAAATTGGTGGACAACTTGGGAAAAGTGCTACTTCCAAGTCCCAATTCTAGCAACAGGTTATCAATTTTTACGTTCGCTATCAAGCCCGCTTCCACGGAGAGATTCGACGCCAGCCCATACACTCCTATCTTGGATAATTTTTCCTTGTCGCCCTCACTATCCTTTAATGCTTTTTCGCTCTTATCATTTTTCGCATCATTCAAATCAATTCCGAGATAGGCGCTCATCCCGCCAAAAGCATCATCTGTCGCCGTTGCAGACATCTCCAGGAATCCAAGAGAGCCGTTTATCCTTAAGTCCTGATTGTTTTTCTTGACCTTGACCCACACCTTCAAATCGTCACCAGCATGATTCAAGTCACTTTCGACACCATCTTGATATTCATTTTTTTTGTCCTCGGTTGCCATCGTAAAGGAATTTCCATTCCAGAATTCGGCTCCATTTGACAAGAGTATGTACGCTCCATTTGTCTTACTGACCCCGAAGCCTACATCAAGCATCCAATTCAATTCAATACTCAGCCCGCCCTCTGAGCGTAACCCTAAACCAGGGAAACCCAAGTCAAAATCAGCACTTTTGTCGAGTTCGTATGTGCCGCCCAGGCGCAAGCGCCAGCAGACTTCATCATTTCCTTCTCTGCAAAATTGAATACCCTCATAGCTGTTTGTAAATTTGACCCCCGCCCAGTTTTCCGAAACACCGTTCCCCAAGCTGTTTAATTTCATAGGGCCATCTATCAGCAAATTCGCATTTTTCAACAGGTCATAGATTTTCTCCGCAACAGAACGTTCATCCAGATTACGACTTTTATCGATAAACCTGCGGAACGGTTCAATAAAGCCATCCTCCAGACATGTAAGACAATCTGCTGCTGCAACAATTCGGTCTCCGATAAAGGGTATATTCCTTATGGAATTGCGGAACAGTTCACTATTGAGCCCGCTTATCGCCTTGCGGAGTAACTGAGACAGGCCGTCCCCTACAACGGAGAGTTTGTCGAGCAGGCTTGAAAGAGAAAGCGAGACTTCAAGCCCACTCAAATCCACATAGAGATTAGACGATGTTCTTTTCTGCGCCGCCCCTTCCGCCGTTTCGTTCATCAAAATAATTGTCGGAACCAAAGAAGAAATTGAATCAAGTTCCGTAAGATCTATGATTCCTTGTCCCATTCCCAAAATAATGTTTCCAGCGCTTTCTCCAAATAACGAAAGATTCACCATGCCGGAAACATCTAACGTGGCAGAAGTACATTCAAAAAGAGATTCAGTGCCGAAGGAGAATCCGCAAGCCACTGTAGTTTCTATGAAACTTCCCTGCGTGATTTCAGCAAGCGATGGGACTTCAAGTTCTCCCAAATGGATATTAAGCTTGCCTGAAAGTGGATTTTGGGCAATTGAGAACTCTGCATCAATCAGGGGTTGCGTATTATCAAACTCAATGGAAAGTGCACCCTCTACATAGACAATCTTTGCTTGCAGGCTAAAATCCAGATGGCCGTTCAATGTGACATCAATTCCGCCACCGATAATCGTATTTTCGCCACCAAGATTTCCCAATGCAATCTTTTTGTCCTTGACTGTGTAATGCCACCCAAAATCAAGGAGAATGCTGTATGAAGAATCTATTTCTTGCAGACTGACCGCACAACCGATTCCCGTCCTAGCAGCCAGAGTTTCCACAAATTTTTGAAGGGTCGATACATCCGTCTTTTCCATCAGGTTGTAAAGTTCATATAACTTTGAATCTAATCCTGAAAGTTCTAAAAGAGTCCTATCCATAAAGGGAATCTTTAATTTCAGCATTTCTTCAGAAATGATTCCCTCGAAAGAGGTCTCCGTCATACCGTCCTTGGGCCGCCCAAGGAATTTCTCGCCAAATTCCTCACCCAAGGCTTTCAATGCGGTATGACAATCAACGTCAGACCACTTACTCAACGCTTCCCGGGAGGCATTCACCTTGTTCCATACAGAACTAGCAGCACTTGTCGTAGAAGAGGCGACATCGTTCAGTGAAATGGAGCCAAGAGCCAAAGCATCGGTATCGCCAAGGTTTAGGATATTTCCATTTGACTTCGATATCACAACGGAAACACTTTGCTCGTATTCAGACTTTAGCGATTGAACAAGTGTGGAAATTGTATTATCTATGGAAGAACAAATGGAGGATAAATCTAAATAATTGATTTCTTTTAAAATTGAATCTAGAGAAGTCAAGAAACTCGAAACATTTGAAAATAGATTTTCTCCTTTTGGATTCTGCAAAAATTTTTGAACAGAGTCATAATCAAAGTTTTCAAACAAATCTAGCATTGAATTGAAATCAACGAAAAACGAGTCATATGCCAGAGTCTCTGTAGAGGTAATGCTTGATGGATATTCCTTACTCAAATACTTCCAAAGATTATCCACATAGTCTTTCAAGTCTGCCATCGAAGTGAAAAAATCTTCAATCGACTTCACCAGCGCAGACAAATCATCCAAAGTCGAAATGCTAATGCCCTTAGTGTTACAAGCGTTGTACAGTTTGTTGACAGAAATGAAAATTTCATTGAAATTCTCTGTTTTCTGACGAATCAGTCCTTCAGCCGCATAAATTCTATAATCGGGCAACTTAAGTATTTCAGAACCAGGCTGAGTCGCAGAATCGAGTTGGAACGATATGTTATGTACAAGGTTAACCGCATCGTTCTTGAAATTACTCCCAATTAATCCAAGAGTCGCATCTATATCTGCTTTTCCTGATAACGTCTGAGAAAGACTCAACCCGAGCCCCTCATATTGAACCGTATCCAAGGCAGCAAAAGTCCACGCATTAATTTCAAAGAGCGCTTCTTCGGCACCTACAATCCCAAGTTGAGACGCAAAAGTGAACCCATTGCAGTTTTCTATTGATTTAATGGAAAATCCATTCTTTCCTTCAATTTTCAGGTCGTTCAATTGAATCACGTCACCTGCTGTAGCACTACCATCCGCCTTTGTAAACACAGAATTACAGACAATGTTCATTAGGGAATTTACGGAAACATTCTCAATATCCTGTTCCGACCAAAGTGAACTGAAGGAAACAAATGCTGTCCACTCATCATCATTAGAGTCAACAACTGTAATTTTCATACAATGACTGTTGCCAACATGTTCCGTTTGCGTAACGTCAAAGCCCAAATCATTTAAATTCGTTCCCTTAATTATCAAAGAACTTGTCCGCTTATCTCCTGTCGTGCGGAAAGCGATTCTTCCGTCCCTCAATTCGGCGACAACACATCCATTCAAGGAACTATTATTGGCTATGAACGTGTTAATGATTCTAACGACATCATCTTCGTTTTTCGCCCCGTCAAAATTCGGTTCAATTTCTTCAAAGTCAGTTCCGTTGAACGAAATTTTAATCTTAACATCCGACGGAATATGAATCGGCATTTTTTCTGAAATATTCACCCAGACCGGATTATCACCGCTGCCGTTTACGGTTTGATTGCTTGAACCAATTTTCAGTGACTTGACATAGAAATTTTCGGCAAGGTTCGATATTACAAGGTAGTCGCCCACATAGCGAACCCTGGCACTTGTATTGTCGGTAAATTTTTCATTGGTAGAAAGTTCAGCCTGTAGGGCAGAGGCAACATCTTCCATTGAGGCGTTAGCATGAACCTTGAAGGTTTGTTCCCCATTTTCGTTTTTTAGGACAAGCTGGATTACAGTCTCATTGGCAATACTCTGAATAGTAGTTCCATTAATTATTATGTACGCATCACTTGCCGCCTTTGACTGTTCTGGCTTATTTGTAAGAGTTTCAAGATAGATTCCCTGCTCACTATCAGTTGTGATTACGGAAGAATTCCCTGTTGGAAACTGATATGGCAATGCACTATCTGCAATAACACAAGTTGTGCCGAACGTATTCTCGTAAGCGGATTCTTGCAAAAATGCACCTATTTCGGTGTCTACACCCACCTTACTTGACAGATTGTCTAAATCGACGACCAGACTAAAACTCAACGAGATATTTGTCGTTTCAAGTTTAAGCGACTTGTTTTCGTTTACAGTAAAGCCTAAATCTTCCAATTGCTTGGTTGCAATAGAAACAACATTTTCTTGGTCCGGCAGACTTAGTTCAAACGGAATTTTAAGTTTCTTTTCTGCCGTATCATAAGTCATTGCGACCTGAGAATTCGTCAGCGCAAACAGATTCAGCAACGATTGTGGAGAATCGTTCATGATTTCATCAATCAATTTCGGAAGTTTCGCGTTCTCGGAGACATTCTGATTGAGAATGCCGCTGAAGGAGTCAAATAGTAGCGGTGTAGGATTATCCGCGGTAACTGTGGAATTGAGTTCTAGCCATTGAGATAGGTCTGAAAGTTTGCGCAACACAAGACTCATATCGAAATTTTCAAGATTCGCTATATCCGCATCGTTCCACTCCCATTTGCAGGATTGCTGATTGTATTGCAATTTTATGGACCTATTGGCAAAGATGTCGTTTCCATGCTGGTCCTTGATAAAATCAGTGAATTGATTTTCACCCAAATTGGTGTCAACCGTAAAATTCAAATCACCGGTATGTTCCATACCGACAGTACCTTGACCAGCAAGGTTCATTTTCACTATCGCCGAATAATCGGATACATCGTCATTGGGGGCATCGGCAACGGATTCGAAACCAAGAGCGTTACCCTTTGCTGTATATGCTCTAGATGTATCTTCGATTCCATAGTCATCATTCAATATGTCTGCGTTAATCTGCCCAAGAATGGCCTGTTTGAATTTCATTTCGGCTTGGAGTTGTGGGGCTGACGAAAAATCCACGGCACCAATTCCATTAAATTCACAAGTGAACGAACCACTGATATGCAACACATTATCAGAATCCAAAGGGATTAAATTTATATCGACTCCAGCGAATTTCTTCAAGTCTGCTACAATGAATTTATCTTCTGGAACTGCATAATCCTTGCTGAAGGTTGCAGAAACAGTCAGAACTCCAGCGTTCTCTGAAGTTGAGAATGTCCAACCATCCTTAGTGGTCAAAATTCTAGCCAACTGAACTTGTATATCGCTGGCAGCAACAACATCATTTTGACCAAGATGCTGAGCATTCTTGACCAGACTATGCGCCAAGCCAACCTTTGAGACAACTTCGTTCAATCCACTTTGCAGAATGTTGTCACCATCTAGAAAATCGTCAACCGAGACATACTCTTTACTGTCATCCGTAGGGTTTAACAATTGAACCGATTCAACATCAGTCGAAGTCCATTGTTCATATAAATTTTGAGAATCGACAACACTGTAATCGGCGGTATGTATTTCATCATTCCACTGATTACCGTCCATCAACAAACGGGTTTCCAACAATTCAACTTTGTATTTATTCGGTTCCTGATTTTTAGACATAGTATACCCCTACTAGTGAAATGATTCCCTTAATTCAGAAAAGAATCGCCTTCGTCAAGGACACAACGAATGTATCGATAACCTTTTTTTTCGGAAGAAGATACGCTAAATC
>Ga0247609_10001788_pt1 | contig 24349 bp, 21 predicted proteins | sample 172DNAGHGlowgp2_FD_193487 | JGI IMG/M metagenome (GOLD analysis project Ga0247609, IMG submission 193487) | Sheep rumen microbial communities from Palmerston North, Manawatu-Wanganui, New Zealand - 1728 DNA GHGlow gp2 | ecosystem: Host-associated > Mammals > Digestive system > Stomach > Rumen ...
ATCTCCACAGACAACAACGTTCTTTGCGTTAGGAAATGAGTATGTGTGAAATGAATTCATTTATTCAACGATAGCCAATATGGGGACAGTTTCTCCGTGATATAATCAACGACCTCATTCAGAGGTAGAATTCCCTTGTATTTCATCTTTTTCAAGAATGCGTTCCATTGAGTCTGCTTGATAGGATCATTCTTGAATTCGCCATTGAAAAGCGGATGATTCTCAATATAGGTTGTCCCCCTATTGCTGAAAACAGAGGCAATTGCTTCAGTAAGAATATCCTCGTTCACCTTGAGGTTTTCTGATTCTGACGAAAGAATGGAATATACATCATAGAAGTCTTTCATCCTGCTGTTTGCCAGCGCCCGATCAATCATTGTCTGGAACTTTTCTGCTACAACAGTCTCCAAAGAATAAGCATTGATGCTAACCTCCGGCATATCATCAAGAAGCAAGGGATAATCAAGTTCCTGGGGCTCTGGAACAACAATATCTCCAAACCCAATATCCATAGAAAAAGGTTGTACAATGGTGTCAAGATGAGCTGTCACAGTAACTGTGACGCCGTTATACTCTTTGTCCAAAGAAATATCCTCAACCTTAATGTCATTCTCTCCGTTATCGAAAATAAGACCATCTTCAGGGCACTGAATTGTGCAGATTTCGCGGAAAGCTTTTCGAATGGTTTCTTTGTCTCTGCTAATCTTGTCGCCCAGGAAATCAATGTCTTTCGTCGGACGAGCCTTGAACTTTTCGTAGGCGAAGAGAAGTGCACTTCCTTTCAGGCAGAAGTTATCCCGATATTGGCTCATCGACAGCCTGTACAACATCCGCTCTTGGATGTATCTGAGCAGAACTTGCATATATTCGGTCCCGGGCTCTGAATTCCGGATGTTCAGGAGTTTCGCCCGAACCGACATCGCTACATTTTTCTTTTCCATATTACAGCCCCATTTCAAGGTATTGCCTCATTGTTGACAGCACTCTCATTTGCTTTGCGTAATCCATAAGGCGGGAAATGTTACGATCCTTGCGCTTGAGATAGTTCCTAAGAATTTCAACAGCCACTTCCGTCCCGATCTTGTTGCGAAACTTTATGGCATCGCAGACGCTTTTCTCTATACAGAAAATCTTAACCTTATGATTAGCAATTTCAGCTATTTCAACGCCCATCGTGCAGTATTTCTCTTCCCAATAGCAGAGAATGATGCCAGAAATCTCCGGGGCCACCACTTTCCTGTGCTTTTCTATAGCAACGTAAAATCCATCAGGGATTTGTGTGGTAAGTCCATAATAATCCCATGCAGAATACATGCAAACTACACCACCTGGGACGATTCTTTCAACATCAATCATCGTAGTAGCCAGTTCTTCAGGGAGAATATACACACCATTCTTGATTCTGATGACATTGCCGGATTTGATACCCTTGTTGATTCCATAGTAAGCCCTGGGCTCACGTAGTTCATGAGTCCGTATCGTTCCTCCGCTTGCAGAGATGTCTTGATAAAACTTGGCCATATGCGTATGATTCGCGACAAATATACGGCTAATTTTTGAAATAGCCGTAGTTTTTTTGATAATTCTTTCATGAATCGATATGACCTTCGGATACTACCCCTGTTTCCATTTTTTTAAACAGTCGTCCAGAAGTGCGTAGAAGGCATTATTCAGGTTGCTCCAGGAGAACTTTTCTTCTTAGTTTTGTCACAAGGATAATCCATTTTTGATTATTTTGCGCACAAAAGTAAGCCTCATAATTTGCCATAAGTATCCGGTATCGGGTAGATATGGCAAATATTAGATGATAGTTTTACAAGCTATCGAATGTAATGGCTATCCCGATGCGTACTTTACATTCGTTCTAATGTTGTAACCACGGAGAGGCCCCAAAATATTATAAATCTTGTCACTTTTCCATAATACTGACAGGCATTATATACTTTATCGAAAGCATAATCTTGTGGATGCTTTGGACTAAAGAAATATATTTTGTACCTTTGTAGTTAGTGATATACTAACCGAATGGAGACAAAATATAACAAAACGGTTTCTTCTTCCGAAAGCGCCCTGCTAGGACTCCTGGCTGAAGAGGGAAAGCAATGGTTTACCATTGAAGAGGCATACGCCGCCTTTCCGGACAAATCGGAAGAGGCGGTGCGTTTCATGTTGAAGCGAATGTTGGACAAGGGGCTGTTGATGAAGATTTCCAGGAAAGTTTATTGGACGGTTCCTTTTGACCAAGAGGCGGAAGACTATCTTCCAGACTGGCATTTGATGGCCGAACCACTCGCGGGAGGCAATCATTATATAGCCTACTATTCAGCCCTTCAGATTCACGGCCTTATTACCCAGCCATCGCTGAAAGAACAGATAGTCCGAGAGCGTCATAAAACGGAGACTATCATGCTGAAAGGAGTTGAATTCCAGTTCATTTACCACAATCCCAGACACTTTTTCGGGATGAAGAAAATATGGATAGACTCATACAACAAAGTTTCCTGCTCCGATTTGGAAAAGACGATGATTGACTGCTTGTATATGCCGGCTTATGCCGGAGGCATCATTGAGGTGGCGAAAGCGCTTTGGACGGCAAGGGAGAAACTGGACTATGGTAAACTGCTTGCTTACGCCAAACAATTTGATAGCCAGGTTGTCATCAAAAGACTTGGATTCTTGCTGGATAAACTGGAGATCAGCACAATTATCATAGAAGAACTGCGCAGCTTACGCAGCGCGACGGTGTCTCCATTGGACACGGAAGTTCCAAATGAGGGAAAGATTTCCACAAAGTGGAGTATCCGGCAGAATGTTGACATCGATACAATTATCAACGCCATAAACAACTGATATCATGATACGTCCCTTCGATCAGGTCCATCGAGAATTGGGCAAGCACTTCCGTCTTCTGTTCAAATAGTAGCGACAATTAATGGGTGAATCAATGCGGTTATGAATAATGATTTGAATGAACGCAGAAAAGCCAAGAAACGCTTGGCGCTGAACTCCCGTGATATTCATGTTGGGTGGATTGTGGGAGCGGGCGTTTCTATGCTCATCTTCCTGCTGGCCACTTTTGCCACGGCTTACCGCCATGACGCGTATTCTTCGAGGTTAGGGTTAAGGGATTTGATGACTACCGATGTTTGGTTCCGAGTGTTCCTGGCCTTAACCTGCTTTTCGTTACTGTTATTTCTGGGGCTGCTTGTTTACACATTCATCGCCGGAAGAATCGGCGGATCCGGTGGCAATGAAGAACAGGAATCGAAGCCAGTCGTGAAAATCCCGCCTGCCGAGGAGAGTGTTTCGGACAGCGAAGAGAAAGCCCCCGCATTCGAACAACTGGAACGAGTGATTATCAATGAGGCACGTCTCCGTACTATCTTTAACTCGGACTATATGACTAGCTGGTCTGACGAGCCTGGTAAGATGTACGTTGATAAGGTCATCGAAGACTTGCAATTTGTCCGAGACAATTACAGGCATGGAGCCAAGGACAAAGTCCACTTCACGGACAAAAGTGTCATCGAGATAGCCGATATCCTTCATAAGAACAGGTACTTTCGAAAGATCACCAACTCATTTACTGAATGGTGTTGCACGCTGTTCGAGTGCCTGTCTATCGACTTGCCAGAACGTGGTAATATCAAGAAACCTCAAGAATATTCCGACCTCGTCAAGCAACGTTTCTATTATCTTCTCTAGGGGAGAATAATCCGGAATTCACTGGAATAATCCTAAAGTATAATCCGGACCGTGCCGACAATTGAATGGTAATCAATCAATTGTCGGCATTTTCGTTTAATCCGGATCTTTGTTGTCCCCTAAAATCTTATCTATGTTTGTCACGGCCATTCAGGAGCCGTGAGATTTCCGACCACGTGTTCCGGAGGCCCGAAGCCAAGTGAGATCCCCATCGGAAAGGGGATCAAGAGAGGCAAAATTCCAAAACATATTTGACTATGGATATGAAATTGGACTTGTTCGAGCTCCTCCGGGAATTTCCCGAAGCAACCTTGACCGTTCACGCCGGAGACCTGGGCCATTTCGCCCGGGAGCTCCTGGCCGAGGCCCGTCAGGACTTCGAACGCGAGCGCGCTGCGATCGCGGAAGGAAAAGCGGAGGAGTACCTCACCCCTGAGATGGTCAAGACCCTGCTCAGGATCTCGGAGAGCACGCTCTACCGGATGGCGAAAGCCAAGATTCTCATCCCTGTATTTGTCGGCGGACAGAAGCGCTACCGGCGCTCCGACCTCGACAAGATCCTTAGCCCCTCGTAGTGATGCTTTACACGATCATCTATGATTTCATGTGGAGAGACCTGCAGCTAAGAGGCGCAGAGAAGGAAGTCTTTGCCGTGATATATGGCTTCTGGAAGAAAGGAAAGGCTGCTGTCGAAGTCCCGGTCAAAACCGTCATGGACATCACCGGCCTCAGCCGGACCGCAGTCCTGATGGCAAAGAGGAACTTGCTCGGCAGGAAGCTGATCGCCGCCCATGAAACCCGTGGCAAGCCCTCCCGCTATGTAGTCCTGATTCCGGACCCGTGCGAAAATAATACGGGTACGGAGTCTGAACGGAAACCCGTCCAAAAACAGAACGGGTACCGGTATCAAAACAATACGGGCGCAGAGACGGCACCCAAAATAAACAGTAATAATAAGAATAATAAAACTGAATTGAATTATGCTACATTCACAAAAAATCAATCAAATTGTATCAGCTCTCGTGACCAATTCGATTCTGCCGACAAGGAATGACCTTGTCGCCAAACTTCCGCCTCAAATAGAGGGAATGGAAAAAGAAGCGCTGGTGAAAGCGCTCAGCCAGATCTACCGCAAGGCCGTCGAGTCCCGCGGTATCGAATTCCAGGATATCACCGGGAAAGAGGTCGGCATCAAGATCCAGAAGGTCGCCGAATGGATGATGGGAAGCCCCGTCCGCTCCGGCCTGCTCCTCCAGGGAACCATCGGTTCCGGGAAGACGACTCTCATGTACGCGATGTACGGGCTCTATAAGCAGCTCGTCTCTCCCGTGATTTTCACCACTGCCTTTGACCTGCACACCCAGTTCAAGCACCAGCAGGAGAAAGAGGCCTCCCACTACGAGGAATTCCTCCGGGCGAAGATCCTCTTCGTGGAAGAGGTCGGCGCGGAACCGGAGAGATGCCAGAGCTATGGTACGGATTACACACCCATCCAGAATCTGATCTCCTACCGCTATGACCGGAAGCTCCCGACCATCATCACCACCAACCTTGCCGATGACAAGATCCTGGACCGCTATGGCCCCAGAATGATGGATCGCATCAATGAGATGTTCTCCATCCTCCGGTTCAAGGGTGATTCCTATCGGAAGTAATGAGTGGCACACTCCGCATGTGTTTCGGGGAGAAGCCTTCCCGAAACACTATGCTAGTTGTGCCGATGTCGAACAATTCCGCTGCGCGATTGTCCAACTCCCGGCGGGGAAACCCCTGCTCGCAAGCTCGCATCCGTGGTGGAATTCTAAAACCCTTTATTATGAAAAAGAAGTATTTTGACCCCAACAATTTCAAGGTAAACATGACCTGCAGGATGGCCTTCCGTGCCACTCAGCAGGAGCAAATCACCATCCAGGCAAAGGCGCAAGCCTGCGGTAAATCCGTCAGCGAATACATCCGCCAGTCCGCCCTCGGCCATAAGCCCAAGCTCCGGATGACCCGCAGCCAGGCCCAGGCTTACATCAGCCTAAACGATGCCCGAGGCGACCTGATCCATATCAAGAACGCTCTGAATGCCATGAAACCGGAAGACCGTCTCCTGTGTTTCGGGGATGCATTCAGGATGCGCCGGTGGATTGCTGCCGCGAACAAGCTTATCAAGCGCTGGAGAGAGATTGAACGAACCTTAACAGAATAAGCCATGATAGCAAAAGCCAAATCAATTGCACACGGCGGGGTGTCCCTCGGATACATTACCCGTCAAGGAAAAGCACAGGTAGTAAAACTGAACCACCTCCCGGAGGATGCCAGCCCCCAGGCCATCTATGGATATATGAAGCTGCACCAGAAACTCCGGGAGGAAGAGTTCCAACGTCGTCCCCTGAAGAACAACATGATCCGGATGGAGCTCTCTCCGTCCAAGGAGGAGTCCGAAGGCTGGACCCTGGAAGACTGGAAGCAACTGGCCGATGATTTCGTCCAGGCTTTCGACAGGATCCGACTGCCCGGAGAGGAGAAGCGCTACAGGTCTCCCTGCCGCCTTCCCAACTCCCAGTACATCATCACGCTCCACACGGACAGCAAGTCCGGTATCCCTCATCTCCACCTCGACTGCAATCGCGTCGATATGGACAACTGCCTGAACAGCGACCACCGGATCGGCATCCGCGCCAAGCGAGCCGCCGAGGAGATCAACCGTCTGCGCGGCTGGAAACGCACGGAGGAGAGGTTCGAAGAGAACAAGGCCCGCATCAAAAAGGATTGCCTTGCGGTCCTGGCTGGAATGTCGGCCTTCTCCTGGGAGAAGTATTCCGCTGCGCTGGAAGCCAAAGGATATACCGTCAAGCTAAAGCTGGATGCCTCTGTGACTGTCCGGGGATACACAATCCTGAGTGGAAACTCCGCCTATAAATCCTCCATCATCAGCCGCGACCTGACGCCGGCGAAGATCCAGGATACTTGGGAGAAGATGCGTCCGGAGAACAGATACGGACAGATGACCTATGAGGAGCGCCTCGCTTTTGCCACGTCCGATGAAGGGAAGGATTATCTGTTCCCGTTGGGGTTAACCTTGGATGGAAAGAGATATGAAACGAAAGCTTCTGGCGGAGCCGTGAAGGCCTTTCATGAAGAGAGCAGAGCGATCGAGCGAACCCATTCGCCTGAAGAGTCTGGCAATATCTTTCGGACAGCCTTCCTTCTTTTTGTCGGGCAAGTCGATGCCGCCACCACCTTCGCACAAAACTGCGGAGGCGGAGGATCCGCTCCCGACCCCAACTGGGGCCGCGACCAGAACGAGGATGACATCCTCTGGGCCCGCCGCTGCTTCCGCAAGGCACGGGAGATGGTTACTACACCGGTGATTAGGTGGGGAAGAAGGCGATGAGCCTAATTAACATGTTGAACTGCCAGGAATATCCTGGCAGTTCATTGTTTATCAGTGGTTGTTTCCAAAATGGAAAGAACCACGACTGATTCCATTTTGGAAACTGTCGATTAAATCAGTGTGAGAACAAATATTGAATTGGGAGATAGTCTCTCATCGTTGTTGCTTTGAAAGAATGGCACATTCAATAAGGACGCCTTATGTGGTTCAATATTCAAGAATTAAATAATGTAGGTCTCAACAAAAATCGTTAAATTTGAACTTTAATAGCTGAATAAATACCCTTTCGTCTTTTTTTTGCGCACGTTATGAGCCAAAACTTGATAACCAATCAGGACAAGTTCCTGTCGGAAGTCATTAACAACATCTTTCCCGGATGCGATAAAGCCTACTTCCTTGTCGGATATTTCTATTTCTCAGGTTTTCAAGAAATCTATGAACAACTTCAAGACAAGCATCTTCGCATTCTGGTCGGCCTTGACATTGAACGCAGTCTGGCAAATGGTATTCGTGAAATAGATGACTATACACAGAAGACCAAAACACGTGTCCAGACCCGTGACGAATATTATCAAGGTCTTGTCGATATTTTCAATAATACAGACTTTTTTGACACCGAACGCCAGATTGAGGCTTTCAAGCTTTTCTGTGACAAGCTCTCTAATGGGACTCTGGAGATTCGCAAAACCATTGACCCCAACCACGCTAAGTTATATCTGTTCGAATATAAACGAGAGCACCAGTCATTTACGCAGCAACCCGGTCAGATGATTACCGGATCCAGCAACCTTTCCGTTGCAGGCCTCAAAGGTCGCATTGAGCTGAACACCATCCTTCGCGACCCCGTCTATTACAACGAAGGCAAAGAACTCTTTGACAAACTTTGGGAAACAGCTGTCCCCGTTGCTGACCTTGAGCATCTTCCGGAATTTACTGAAAAGGTCATCAAGAAAATCTGGATGGAGAAGCTATACTCTCCCTATGCGATGTTTATCCGCATCCTTCAGGAATACTTCTCGCAGCCCGATGACAAGAATCTCCTCAAGCCAAGCGACATCACGGATGGAACATATACCGATCTCAAATACCAGATTGATGCCGTCCAAATGGCGATGAAAGCAATCGAAAACCATGACGGAGTTATCATTGCCGACGTCGTGGGTCTGGGAAAGAGTATCATCGCTTCTACTGTGGCCAGGAACCTCCATCTGCGCACCATCATCGTCAGCCCGCCCCACTTGAAGCAGCAATGGGAAGAGTACAGGGACCAATTCGGTTTTACTGCTTCGGTTTTCAGCAGCGGCAAAATCGAATCAGCCCTGGATCACTACCGCATGATTGTCCGCAACAATGAGCAGTTCTTGATCATTGTGGACGAAGCACATAAATACAAAAACGAAGATATCCAGGACTACAGCATCTTACACGATTTGTGTATGGGCAATAAGGTGATGCTCCTGACAGCAACACCTTTCAACAACCGCCCCAACGATATCTTCTCAATGCTTAAGCTCTTCCAAATTCCGAGCAAGTCTACCTTGAAGACAGTTGACGACCTGGGCGCAGCATTCCGGGAGCTGATTCGGAACTACGAGGATATGGCAGAAGCGCAGCGCAAAAACACGATGACGGAAGCCGAAATCAAGGCTGAGAGTCAGCGCATTGCCAAACAGATTCGTTCCATCATATCCCCTTTGGTCATTCGTCGTTCCCGTCTGGATCTGGACGAGATTCCCGCCTACAAAGCGGACCTTAAAGCTCAGAAGATTCAGACCGTCATTCCGGAAGATCCGGTATCGCTGACATACAATTTAGGGGACGAAAAGGACCTCTACCTCCGTACGCTCGCCAAGATCTCTCCTTCTGCAGAAGAAAAACTGGAGCACAAAGACGATGAAACCTTTGTCTATTACAAGTCCGCTCGTTATAAGCCATCTTCCTATCTTACCGAAGACCCGGAACTCCTGGAGGAATTGAAACGCGATTTGGAAGAAAAGACCGGCATCAGTCTGCAACTCTTGTTGGGGCGGCAGGCAAACGTTTCCGACTTTATGCGTAAGATGCTTGTGCGCCGTTTCGAAAGTTCCGTGGCGGCCTTCAAGCAGTCTCTTAGTTCCATGATTCTTTCATCCGAAAGTATTCTACGCTGGATTGAGAAGCGGGATAAGATTCCTGTATATAAAAAGGGCTCTATGCCAGATGTGGATGAATTCTACGAAACCACCGATGATGATCTTAGCCAGGAGATTGAAGAAGCATTTGAAAAGTACACCAACCGTGGCTTCTTCGAGATTGATATGAAGTATATCAAGCGGGACGAATATCTTGCTGATATGCTCTCAGACCTTTCCCTTTTACGTGCTATCAGGGACGAGTGGTTTGGCGAAAATCAAGTTATCCGTTTCGATCATAAACTGACAGAATTCAAGGCCAGATTAAGGAGCCTACGTTCCAGTGACCCCTCGCGTAAGATTGTTGTCTTCACGGAATTCGCTGATACGGCCAACTATCTGGGCGAAGCCCTTAAAGATGAAGGGCTTGAAATTTTCAAGTACACTTCCGGAGATAGCTCCCAAACCAGCAAGAAAACAATCCGTGAGAACTTTGATGCCGGTCTCAAGAAAGAATACCAGAAGGATGATTACAAGATACTGATTGCCACAGACGCTATTTCCGAAGGTTACAACCTTCATCGCGCAGGAACAATCTTCAACTACGACATCCCTTACAACCCGACCCGTGTAATTCAGCGAATCGGCCGTATCAACCGTATCAACAAGAAAATGTTTGATAAGTTGTACATCTACAACTATTTCCCGACCGATATCGGTGAGCAGGAAACACGCACGAAGCAGATATCTACGTTGAAAATGGCAATGATTCACGCTATCATGGGCGAGGATACCAAAGCGCTCACGAGTGATGAGGAACTCAATGCTTACTTCAAGGAACGTTATAGAAAAGAATTGGCCAATAGCGAAGAACTGTCCTGGGATACCAAATATCGACGGATACTCGACAGTGTCAAGAATACTGAGATATACCAGGAGGCAATGGATATACCGCATCGCTCCCGCATCGGCCGCAACGTAGAGAAACCCATTCAGGGAGTAATTCTGTGCGGAAAGAAAGGTAATGACTTCGTATTCAAGCTAGGACAGGCTGATGACCTGAATCCTATCTCGATTAGTGCAGAAGATGCTCTTAACCTGTTCGAGGCTGACGTTAACGAGAAGCCCGTTGCTGTCAGCAAACAATTTGAGCCGGTTTATCAGACCGTCAAATCCAAACTCTTCAAAGATACCGTTGATGCCGAGAATGAGCGGAACCGGCGTGAGGCTTATTCTGTCATCAAGGCATGGCTGAAAAACAGGATTCTCTCCGCAGACTACCTGGAAGACCTGCTGCTCCTGATGCGCAACGACGGTCTTACAGGGGAAGAAATCCGCTTTATCAACAAGCTGACCCTTAAAGCTGCGGACTCCTTGCCCAAGAAAATCACCCCCGACTACATCAAACGCTGTATCATGAAAATGAATGCAGTAGATGAAGGCGCCGAGACCCTTATTTTAGCAGAAGAAATCAAATAACCAGTAACATAGACCATGCAGTTCAATAAAGCATACAACCGTCAGGAGTTCGTAGAATTCCTCCGTCATTCTTTCCTGCCTGACGACTTTTACGCCGCTGAGACCCCCGTCTCCTTACGCACACAGACGAAATTTACGGCGTCCGTCACCAAGCTGGGAACCTGCGATTCCCTTGATCTCGTAGTCTATGAAATCCGGCATCGCTCCAAAAACGACGCCCGTGTAGGACTTTCCAAAGAGGCCTTCCGTGTACTGGCCGACGAATGGCAGGATCGAGCGCTCGTCATCTTCGTCCCGGAAGAATCCAACTCCAATTACAGATTCTCTCTCATAACGGTCGATCTGGATATGACGGAGTCCGGGAAGCTCAACAAGCGGTACTCGAATCCTCGTCGCTACTCATATTATCTCGGCAAGGGTATTGCGACACACACGCCGGATCAATTCCTTCTCCAGAAAGGCCGTGTCATCGACGGTGATGACTTGAAGAACCGATTCTCCGTCGAGGTCCTCACCAAAGCTTTCTACAACGAACTCTCCGACTGGTATGCATGGGCCGTTCGCGTCGTTCGATTCCCGAACAAGATTGATGACACAACAGATGACGACAAGTACAACTCGGAAGCGACAATCCGTTTGGTTACCAGGCTTATATTCGTCTGGTTCTTAAAGCAAAAGCACTTGATTCCCGATGAGTTCTTTGACGAACAATACATCGCCGACAATCTTCTGGATGGTTTTGAGCCTAACGCCATCGTCAATCTCTTCGGCAAATCTGAAGAGAGCCGATACTACAAGGCCATTCTGCAAAACCTTTTCTTCGCAATGCTGAATAGCCCCATCACACCCGAAGACAAGGACACCATCAGCGAAAGACGCTTCCGCAGTGGTCGAGGAGACTACGACAACAACAAACTGATGCGTTATGAGTCAATGTTTTCCAACCCCAAACTTTTCGTCGAACTGGCAAATAAAACCGTGCCTTTCCTCAATGGTGGCCTTTTCGACTGCTTAGACGACAAGGATCATGGCAATTACATCGACGGGTTCTCAGATCGAGATATCGTCAAGCGCAGCTTGATAGTCCCCGATTACCTGTTCTTCGGCGACACAGTGGGTAAGGACATTGACCTTTCTGACTGGTACGGCGATGCTTCCAAGAAGAAAGTGAGCGCAGCCGGCATCATTGATATTCTCAAACGGTACAACTTCACCGTCGAGGAAAATACGCCGTACGACCAGGAAGTATCCCTGGACCCTGAACTTCTGGGAAAAGTATTCGAAAACCTGCTGGCCAGTTACAACCCGGAGACCAAGACGACGGCTCGCAAACAGACCGGCTCCTTCTACACTCCACGCGAAATTGTTCAATATATGGTTGATGAGAGCATCATCGCACACTTGAACAAGACTGTAGGGAAGGATCTGGAGCCGGAGTATCGAAAACTCGTCAGCTATACGGACGAATCCCTTAACCTTACGAAGCAGCAGAAGGAGAGCATCATCAGCGCTTTGTATGACTGTAAGGTCCTTGATCCCGCGTGTGGCTCAGGAGCCTTCCCGATGGGTATCCTCCAGCAGATGGTACACATTCTTTCCGAACTTGACCCGAGCAATGAGATGTGGGAAGAATTGATTCTCGATAAGGCGATCCAGGAGAGCGACGACAAAGACATCCAGCTCACGGAGGAGGAGAAAGAAGAAAAGCGGCGGGACATTGAGCGCAGTTTCAATGAAAGCCTTAATTACCCGGACTATGCCCGTAAACTTTACTTGATTGAGAACTGCATCTACGGTGTTGATATCCAACCTATAGCCATTCAGATATCCAAACTGCGTTTCTTCATCTCCCTTGTCGTTGACCAGAAAGCCAATAACAATCCGGTGGAGAACTTTGGGATCAGACCCTTGCCCAACCTGGAAGCTAAATTCGTGGCTGCTAACTCGTTGATTGGCTTGAAGAAGAACAATTCGCTCTTCGTTACCAATATTATCGACATTGAAGAGAAACTCCAGAAGGCCAACCACAAGATATTCAGTGCAAAGACCTACAAGACCAAACGTAAGTACCGTGAACTGCTCAAGACGCTACGCCACGAGATGGTTGAAAAGCTTGCGGATATTAACGTGATCTCCAATGACCAGATTGAGCAGCTGGCCTCGTGGGATATGTTTGACCAGAACAGTTTCGCATCCTTCTTTGATCCAGAGTGGATGTTTGGTGTATCCTCAGGCTTTGATATCGTTATTGGCAATCCACCCTATGTTTCAACAAAGGGCGTAAAGGAGGAGGATAAGAAAAAGTACGAGGCCGAGTTTGGCTTTTCCGATGATACATATAATTTATTTACATTCAAAGGATTGAACCTGACTAATAAAGGCGGCTCATTGTCATACATCATTCCGAAAACCTTCTGGACAACAGGGACTAAACGTGGGATGCGTGACTTAATCTTGGGCAAGCAGATCCGCTATGTTTTCGATACGGCCAATCCTTTTGAGGCCGTTATGGTGGACACATGTATCATTCAAGTGTTGAATAAGGATTTCGCAGGTGATAATGTGGTTCATTTCCTTGATGGCAGTAAGGATTTGAGAAATCCAATTGTTTTTGACCCTATTGAGCAGAGAATCTATCGAAACACGCAGAATTCTGTTATTTTCAAGCCCTCGGCCTATAATATGCACATATGGGAGCTATACGGCGAAAAGGTTAAAGATTTGTACAATCAATGGTGGGATAAGATTGAGACCAGCAAGAAGATTAGCCAGAATGCAGCAGCGCTCAAACAGTATAGGGAGAGCCTGAAACCTGGCGACATTGCTCTTCTGGGTTGTCTTACTGAAGGCGGCCAGGGGCTGGCTACTGCCAATAATGGTAAGTACATCGCTGTTCGTAAATCCACAAAATGGGCTGGGAACATACTTGAATCACGTCCTAAGAAATTGCAAGAAGCCGTCGTTCGCTTCAAGATAACACCACGTGAACTCAACGGGATGTCGCCAGCTGAATTCCTAGCGACCAGTACAGAGCAAGAAATTGCGGTTACATTTGATAGCCTCAAAGAGAGATATGGTCGTGATATTTTCGGTCAAGGTTATATCTATAAGCTCATTGACGATTCAGAATTAGCTGATGTGGATTCACTCACTGACGATGAAAAGGAAAATGGGATTGACATGTCTAAAAATTATTATGTCCCTTATGATAAGGGAGATAAGGACGGGAACCGCTGGTATCTTGAGACTCCTTTTGCCATTGCTTGGTCCAAGGAAAATGTCCATTTTTTGAAGACGGATCCAAGAGCTCGTTACCAAGGATACACGTTCTTTTTTAAGGAGGGTCTATGCTGGAGCGATATAAACACTACTTTCCTTAAATGTCGTCTCAAGCAAAAGAGCATCAATGACGTTAAGAGTATGAGTTTATATGGTCTTACACCGAAAGCTCCTGAGTACTACATTATTTGCCTTATTAATTCCACGCTAATGAGCTATTACGTTGATAATTACGTAAATAACACACAAACTTTTCAGATAAACGATGCCCGCCAGCTACCTATAATCATTCCAACTCAAGATGATTTGAAGGAACTGAAAATCATCTTTGATGACGCGATTCGAATCAAGAAATCATCTAACGGAGCCGATGAATTAATGATTCTTCAGCAAAGATTAGATAAGACCATAGACAGAATCTATTCCATAAAGTAGAGGGTTTTTGTTGGAACAATGTTTTGAACCCACAAGCAAGACTTTTGAAAGCAAAAATGAAGACGGCTTCTGTTAATGATGTGGGGTCAATGTCACTGTCTACAATATGTACGCAAACACCTAATTATTACTTTGTTAGTATTCTTAATTCTGAATTAATATTCAACTATTATAGAACGTTTATCAATTGCTCGGTGAACATTCAAATCAACGATATAAGAATGCTCCCTATTATCATTCCGACTCAAGAGGAACTTCAAAGAATTTGGCCCATATTCAAACGAGCAGTTGACATTAAAAAGAACGAGTACACAAACGCATCTTCCTCAAAAGATAAGGAGGAAGAATTGGGCCGTATTGAAAGATTCATCGATGAGTATGTTAACGAACTATATTCCGTAAATACGAGTAATAAGAGCCTCGACTGATGTCTCAATTTTCGCCAATGATACAAGAGCATCTTCTTCAGATAATTCCATTCGCAGCTGTCCGCATTTGATATCGAATGCATTATTAAACAGATGTTTAGCCTCTTTTAGCTGGCTCTCAGATGGTATTACTATTGGGACCTGCCTTGCATCATTTATCTGGAAGTGAGACGTATTATTGATAAAGTTGTCAACATACAGACTCATGAACGATGTATTTATTATGGTTACATAAAACCAGTCAGGTATCTGCGTCTTTGTAAACAAGGACATACTCACCACATCAAAAATACCTTTACCCTTTAATCTGGCTTTTAAAAAAGTGGAATTTATATCTGTCCAGCAAAATCCCTCCTTAAAGTTGAATTGTGGATTTCTGACGACAGGCATCCCTGCTCCTTTCTTGCCGGAATTTGTCTTCAAAAAATGGACGGTATTCTGGAACGGGCATCAGTAGATGCCGCGATTCCATCGCTCACTCGTGATTTTTGTTGGAATTCGGATACCTGTATACGCAAGGTATCTATACAGAGTTCCTCTTGCTACTTTTATCTTTTTGGCTATATCTGGAATACTTGTGCCATCTTCTATCTGCTTTACGATAAAAGCGTGCTTCCCTTTACACACTTTATTGAGAGCCCTGTTTCTAACGCCTTTTTTTCTCCCGAGGTTAGTCCCTTCTGCCTTAATTCTAGCCAGTGCCTCCTTCGTCCGCTGACTGATAAGGTTGCGCTCAATCTCGGCAGAGAGCCCGAATGCAAATGCCAGAACTTTGCTCTGGATGTCTTCTCCGAGTCGGTAGTTATCCTTGATGGTCCAGACCCTGCATTCTTTGGTCATGCAAATATTAAGGATTTCCATGATCATGAAGAGGTTTCTTCCAAGACGGGATAACTCTGCGCAGATAATGAGATCATCCTTCTGGACGCGCTTCAAGAGTTTCCCTAGTTGCCGCTTGTTGTAGTTCTTTGTACCGCTGATGGTTTCTTCTATCCACCCGTCGATGGACATGGATTCTCTGGTGCAGAAGTTATTGATTTCAAACCTCTGATTCTCGACTGTCTGTTTGTCGCTGCTGACTCTGATGTAACCGTAAATCATATTTTATCCATTTAATTGAGTTTCAACCGATAAAAAAAGCGTAACTTTACATGACCAGAATAGAGACACAAACATATAATTGCCGAGATATGTCCAAACTGTCAAAACTCTACTCTATGATTGCCAATGCCCAGGAACTGGGTATTGAGCTGGGTGAGGAGGTCTATAAGCAGACCGACAAACTGGAAGAAGAAATCATAAAGAAAGAGATTCTTCCTGTCATAAAGGAACAAATCGAGCCAACGATGCGGCAGATTAAACGTGATCTGACACTGGTTGTTGACTATGTGCCAGGAGCGCCTATTCGCATTCGTCTATCGCGAGAACCTGGCATCTATAACCGTGAGGATTTCATCGAACTCACCCCAGACCCTCAGGCTGAACACGGTACCCGTAAAGGTGGCAAGAATATCAAGCGTGCCCCAAGATCAGTAATCAAGATTACCCGTCCTGACCATTCTGTTTTACTGGAATCGACGGCTGCTGCAACTCTTGTGGCTGCTATCAAAGAGGCGGACCCTTTCAAAGTACGGGAGCTTGGAATCATCTGTTGTAAGGTCCCACTTGTTTCTACGACAAAAGACAACAAATATAGCGATACGCAAGTTGAGGTCGCTCCCGGTCTTTTTGTTATCACTCATTCCAACAATCGGATGAAAAAAGATTATCTTGAACAGATTTCCACGGCTCTAAATTTGGGCTGGAAAGTTGAACTGATCAAATAGTTGATTCCGATGGTTGGAAGATTTCCCGTGATAACCCTTTGCGGAAGCACGCGCTTTAAGGAACAGTTCCTGGAAGCGCAGAAACGTCTCACCCTCGAAGGCAATATAGTAATCAGTGTAGGTCTATTTGGGCATTCCGGAGATAACGAAGTCTGGACTGAAGGCACCAAGGAGATGCTAGACGAGATGCACAAACGCAAGATTGATATGGCTGACGGAATCTACGTAATCAACGTAAATGGCTACATTGGCTCAAGCACCCGTTCCGAGATTGAATACGCAAGAAAAAAGGGTAAGCAGGTTTTGTTTTTAGAACCCGATAAAGCTATCTGATTTCCCATGACCATGACGGCAGAAGAGCATCTCCTGGTTCGCAGAATCATTCTGCACAATAGAATCGGTTGCATCGTCGCAAAGATGTCCGAGCTTTTCCGTATTTCACTTGCTGAAGCCTTGGACGTATTCTATAGAAGCGATACCTGCCGCCGGTTCCATGATGAGAAGACGGGACTGTATCTTTATGGGGATCTGTATATCATCGATGAGTTGGAGATAGAGCTGCTGGGAGCGAAAGGAGATAGTGAACTCCGCAGCATTCTTTTTCAATCCTTCAACACTGACGAACAGACTTCTGAAGTGGAAAAGTTCAGGCGGTTCCTAAAGGATGGCATTTCTTTTCTTGACCCACAACCTGTGAGCATCCTGGGAGCCTAACGCGCTTTTCCAAGATTTTTAGGGGGCAAAAAGGACGCTTTTCCAAATCGAGAGTGTAAACGTTTGGTCATTTGGCGGTTTTGATAGTTTCACTTGCGCCATCTGATTATCATCCAGATCTTTAGGGACCAAGTCGCTAAAGACGCCGCTAAGAATCTCTAATAGATGCATACCGAAGAAAAGAAGTACGAAATGGTCATCAACTAGTGCAAAGATGAGCAGACCCGCCAGAGAGTGCAAGACATCATCCTGGTATCACTCAATAACAACCTGGCAGACTCTTACGACCGTGAAGTCTTTAGTACCAAGACTAACCTCCTGATGAACCACTTTATCGAAATGGCCGTTCGGGGTTATGGCTGGTTAGCCACATAGGGGTGGGGCAAGTTATGTGCTGGTAATCATAATTAGATGAGGACGATCTTCAGCTTTCGAAGTAATACTTAATTTGATAGGAGACGCACCATCAGGACACGATAAAATAGAAAGAGATTCGTTATATTTGTACAGTAAAATATGGGCGTTGTCCCAAATAATAAAGAGAATTATGCCAAAGAGGTTGCAGGATCCAAGAAATTGGGCCATTGATAGTGGCCTTCTGCCTATGCATTTAGCCCCTCATAAAGTGGGGGAACGTTTCATTATGCTTGATGGCGGTTATTATGAATTCTGTCTTGATCTTGATCTTGAAACTGGCGCAGAAAGTGATTACAATTCCTATGCTTGGTCATCTGATGTGAAAAACTATATTCGTGTAGTAGGCGATGACGTGACGGTATATAATTGGAAAAGTCGTCGAATTGATACCCTGAAGCTTTCGCTCGTAGAACAAAAATTCAATCATTTCTTAAAAATTATTTATTCGACAAGTATTAATTCATCTGACGATGTAACGCCATTTCTACTTGGCTTATTCGCTCAGTTAAGAAATATGACACAGGAGACAAAGCAGCCTACAGAGGCCATGAATCTTCTGTTTAAATTGCTAATTTCTATTGATGAAGAGAATCTTGATGCCGATGTGTGTAGAAGGTGGAACATCATAGACACTGTACTTCCTGATGGTTTCGATATTTTGGTTAATTCTATTCGCGAAGGGGCGCTCCAAATCAAACCCAATTTAGATTTTATTCTTAGACACGGTTCTGGTAGATTATTCGAGGTCGCTCATCGCACAGCTCTTTCGTTTAACACTCAAAGGGATCTGTTTGGAGGTTTCTCTACCGATTTGACTTTGGCAGACCCAATTAGTTATTCAAGCCTCCATTACACACCTAGATATCTTGTAAGAAGTATCGTTGAGAATAGTTTAAAGCAATTGGATAAGGCCCAGAAAAGCATTCGTATATTTGATCCCGCTTGTGGCTCTGGGGCATTTCTTCAGGAAGCACTAAAACAGCTAAAAGAATTAGATTATCCCGGCAAGATAGAGATCGTGGCCTATGATAATTCAGAAATGGCAGTTAGCACGACAAAATTCTTGTTGTCTTATGAGCAAAGAAAGCAATGGGATGAACTGCAAATGTCGTTTGATGTTCGTGTTTGTGATTCTTTGATTCGCGAATGGCCAGAAAGTGATTTGCTGCTAATGAATCCCCCCTATATCGCAATGGAACAGATGAAGGACTCTGAGACCAAAGATGCGATATGGGATGCATTGAAAGAACTGAAAGTAAGGAAACGCCCGAATATGGCTGCGGCTTTCCTCTACAAAGCAGTTAAGGCATTGCGTACAGGTGGAGTTCTTGGAACAGTTTTACCTTCTTCTCTCTTCCTTTTAGAGCAGTATCAATCATTGCGTGAGGCGATAGACTCAATGTGTAACTTATGTATTGTCGCCAAACTGGGTAATTTTGCTTTTAGTGATGCCTTGACAGATGCTAGTATTCTTATTGCACAACGAAAGGAACCCACTCGTGGTATTCCATTAACTGTGTGGTGCAAAAACCAAGAAGGTGCTCCTTTTAATGCGATTCGAGGTCTGCGAAGAATGCAATATAATAATTTAACAAGCCGAATAGAGGATGACTATAACATTTATACACCTTCAAGGTTCCCTGTTGTCGGTCAGACTTGGAATACTATACCCATGAAAGATGATAGGCTTGTGCAACAGCTGAAGGTTCGCGTTGGAACAGGAGACCTTAAGCCTATATCTGAGGTATTTACTGTCAAACAAGGGATTATTACGGGGATACGCGATGTTTTTGAGATAAGCGATATTCAGTATGACTCTATTCCGGCAAAGGAAAAGAAATTATTCCGTAACGTTGCCTCTTCCCTCACGATAGAAAATGGTCATGTTAGAGAGGATTGTTATCTTTGGTACCCTTACGACAAAAATGGCTTGATAATCAGAAGTGAAGACCAATTACGACAATACGAATGGGCGTTTGATTGGCTTGCACCACACAAAACGGTGTTGTCTCAGCGCAGTGGAATAAACAATTGGTGGGAGCTAACATGGCCTCGTACATGGCAGTTTATTCCCTTCCTTCATCTTTGTTCCAAGCGTTTTGGGAATTCTTCTTCGTTTGCTCTTGCTCCTCCTAATTTTGTGATTAAGGATGGGAATGCTTTCTTATTTAATTCAGAGAATGCAATAGTCTCCGATTACTATTTTTACCTGGCTTATTTCAGCAGTTCAACATTTGAGCATTTACTCTCTATTTATGCGAGAACACTGATGAAGGGTTATGATTTGGGCAATAGAAATATTAAGGATATTCCTATTGTCGACGTAACCGATAACCCTAGCATTCGCACCACATACGCATATAATAGATTAGTGGAGCTAGGTAAGATGTGTTCTTCTGGTATTTCTATTAGAAAAGATAAGCTAGGATTTATTGTAGACAACTTCTATCCTGGGTATGGCGAAGAAAAATAAAAAACGCTTGTCTGAAAGATTGAATAATGCACTAAATGACCTTGTCGCCAAGCAACTCGTGACTATTGATTATCCTTGTTTCGATAGGAATGGCGATATTATAACAAGCCAAGGCACTCGTGAAGCCCTTAATCGCACAGATACCATAAAGACTTATGTGAAAGCAACTCATTGGTTTGATATTTTCTGGTATTATGTCAGTATTCAAATTAAAAAAGATATTGATGGCGTTACTGAGATTCCCTTCGTGAGTGTTTCTTTTTTTCAAGAAGAAAGCGGAGAGTTAATGCAATTGTTCCGAGCAGAGTGGGATAATTTCAAACAGAAGAGTCATCCTCAACCCCACTGGCATATAACCTCTTATAAAGAAATGAGATTTGAAACACTAAATGAAGAACTAGCTATTGATGAAGAAAACCCGTTCGCAGAGCTCGAGGATGAAGAACGAAGAGTTGATCTCCCCGAAATGCATTTTGCTATGGCAGGTGATTGGCATGAAGGAGAAAAAGAGGGTATGATCAATGAATTTACAGACGAGATTCAGCTCTCCAACTGGCTCATCAATCTATTTGACCACGTGCACGAAGAGCTTTCCTACGCCTATTAGTTAGTTTATCATTGCTCGTTTTTATTGATAGAGTTTTGGAAGCATCTTGTATAGCCGATTCGCAAATACTCGAGATAGTAAGTTCGATGCATTCTGTTATTTCTGACATAAAAGTCGGCAAAAATAGCCCTAAGTCGCCAAAATGTCGCCAAAAATTGAGACACAAAAAGAGCTAACCGCTGAAAATCAGTCAGTTAGCTCTTTCTAAGGTGCCCCGGGCGGGAATCGAACCCGCACGGGCCTTTCGGCCCAAGGGATTTTCGTACCACTATAGTTTTCACTATCAGGACGGCAGACCGCACCTGTTTGGGGTCTGGACTATTCCTTCACCATGGATTTCAATCTTTAGGTGTGTCGTGTCTAGTCTCTGCACCTTCCTCCTTTGGGAGGCTTGGCTCAAGATTACCATCGGCGTTACCCGTTAAGGCTTCCTTGAATTTACGACATTCTACTTCCCTCCTTTCAGAGAGAGCACTCAATTTTGCTCTTCCTCGATAATTATTAGTCAAGGCATGACAGTTTGGACATAATAACACCAAGTTTTCTATCCTATTATCTGTATTTACACCATTAATATGGTGAATCTCCAAGGGGATTGGAGCACCCATCCATTCCGAGAGCAAGCAACTTTCACAAAAAGATATTCCTTTCAGTTTCTTAAATCTCTCCCGCAACCTCCAAGAACACTTATATTTGGAGTCTATTTGGAAAACATCTTCATCCTTCATTTCTGAATTAGGCTTGAAGGATAAGCCAACATTCCAACCCTGGCCGGTAAAATGGGAGGTATCAATAGAATACTCTTGTATAATTCTATTTATAGTCCTATAATTACCTCCAATTGGACGAAGGCAAAGTTGTCTCAAGACACCTGCTATAGACTTATTGTTTTCTACAGCCGACTTAACATCTTGAATAGTGTATCCCGGGGTACGCATCACTCGTTAAATATCATACACGAATTTAAGCATAACTGTCGTGTTTGACAAATAATTATTTCAAAGAGCAGTCTAAGTCCCTCGTGTCTACCATTTCACCACCAGGGCATTTTCCGTGGCAAATATAAGAAAAACTTGGTAATAATGAGGAAGCCGTGCGGGATTTGGCGGAAAACCCGCACGGAAGGGGAGATTTGAGGGAATCGGTGCGCGAAATGGCGGAAAACCCGCACGGGGGAGAAGAGGTGACGGCGGAGCGATTTGGATCAAGCGCAAAAACGGCCTCTGAGAGCGGAAAATGCTCTTCATGCGGGATTATAATGTGGCATGAAGAGCGAAAAGAGCCGTAGAACGCCGATTATGCGCTTGGACGGAATCGGAGGAGGAAGAGGAAGGACGGAATCGGAGGAGGGTGGCAGACAGAGACGGGTGCTCGGACAGCAGACGGAGAACGGGATACTGCTGGGTAAGCCGCGGCGATCGTGTGCCAGGGCTATCAATGCAAAGCGACATTTGGCAGCGCTGTATTTTCGAAGAACGGGAAAAAGAGTATCTTTGCATCCTTGAATGGAATGAACGGGATGTTTTTAGTGAAACGAATGAGACAGATATGATAAGGGCGATCGTTTTCGATATGGGCGGAGTGATTGTGAGGCTGGACATGGATACGTGCATTGCCAACTTCAAGGAGCTCGCCGGGTTCGAGGATATAGAGGAGTACCTGGACAGGTTCCACCAGAAGGGTTTCATCAGTGACCTGGAGGAGGGCAAGACCACGCCGGAGGATTTCGACCTGGAGTGCCTGAGGCACAGCCGGCCGGGGACTACGGCGGAGACGGTTCGCTACTGCTTCTGCTCGCTGCTGGACGGGGTGGAGGAGGATTCGGTGGAACTGATCCGTTCGCTGAGGGGCCGGTACGACCTGTACGTGCTGAGCAACAACAATCCCATCTCAAGGGCGTATTTCTGCGACATGCTGAAGGAGCGCGGGCTTGATCCGGAGGAGGTTTTCAAGCAGCAGTTCTACTCGTACGAGATGCACATGCTTAAGCCCGCGAGGGAGATGTTCGAGTGCGTGATCGGGAGGATAGGGGTGAAACCGGAGGAGATACTGTTCATCGACGATGCGGAGGACAATGTCGAGGCGGCAGCCGCGACGGGCATCACGACGCTCTGGCTGCGGCCGGGGATGGACATCGCAGAAGAGGTAGGAAAAGTCCTCGCAGAGGCGAGATGACGACAAAGGAATAAAAACTGACAACAATATGGCAAGCGAAATCAGGAATGCGGCCCTGTGGCCGGACGGAGAATTGAAAATAGAATGGGTCAGGCACCACATGCCGCTGCTCAATGGCCTGGAGGACGAGTTCAAGGCTGAACAGCCCTTCAAGGGCCTGAAAATAGCCCTGTCGGTCCATCTGGAGGCCAAGACCGCGTACCTCTGCGAGGTACTGGCCGCCGGAGGCGCCGAAATGTTCGTCACGGGCAGCAATCCGCTGTCGACGCAGGACGACGTGGCCGCCGCGCTCGTGCATGCCGGCCTCAACGTCTTTGCATGGTACGACGCCACGGCCGAGGAGTACGCGCGGCACTGCCGCCGCGTCATCGAGGCCGGGCCCAACGTCATCATTGACGATGGCGGCGACCTGGTCCACCTGCTCCATACGGAGTTCCCGGAGCTGATCCCCCAGGTCATCGGCGGATGCGAGGAGACCACTACGGGTATCCTGCGCCTGCAGCGCCTCGACCGTGAGCACAAGCTCCGCATCCCGATGGTGCTCGTCAACAACGCGGAATGCAAGCATTTCTTCGACAACCGCTACGGTACCGGCCAGTCCGTCTGGGACGGCATCAACCGCACCACGAACCTGATCGTGGCCGGCAAGACCGTGGTCGTGGCCGGCTACGGCTGGTGCGGCAAGGGCGTCGCGATGCGCGCCAAGGGCCTCGGCTCCCAAGTGATCGTCACGGAAGTGAACCCCGTCAAGGCCATGGAGGCCGTGATGGACGGCTTCAGCGTGATGAAGATGCGCCAGGCGGCCCCTCTGGGCGACTTTTTCATCACCGTGACCGGCTGCGACAGCGTCATCACCCGCGAGGACTTCCTCGCGATGAAGGACGGCGCCATCTGCTGCAACGCCGGCCACTTCGACTGCGAAGTCGACGTCGCCGGACTGGCGAAGCTGGCCGTCGAGGCCAAGCCCGCCCGCCGCAACATCATGGGCTATACCCTGCCGGACGGACGCAAGATCTACATCATAGCCGAAGGCCGCCTCGTCAACCTTGCGGCGGGCGACGGCCATCCGGCCGAGATCATGGACATGTCCTTCGCCATCCAGGCGCTGAGCGCGCGCTGGCTGGTCGCAAACCGCGACCGCATCGCGCGCGAGCCCGGCCGGATGGCCATCGACGTCCCGGAGGAGATCGACCGCACCGTCGCCGAGCGCAAGCTCGCCTCCTGGGGCTGCGAGATCGACGTCCTCACGCCCGAGCAGCGGGCCTATCTCTACGGAGAATAGGAAGTTTGCCGGCCAATCAGCCGGCAAACGACGACA
>Ga0247609_10001789_pt1 | contig 24340 bp, 15 predicted proteins | sample 172DNAGHGlowgp2_FD_193487 | JGI IMG/M metagenome (GOLD analysis project Ga0247609, IMG submission 193487) | Sheep rumen microbial communities from Palmerston North, Manawatu-Wanganui, New Zealand - 1728 DNA GHGlow gp2 | ecosystem: Host-associated > Mammals > Digestive system > Stomach > Rumen ...
TGTTGTGCTCAAAGATACCCAGCGTGTTGGGGTTGGTCATCATCATGCCAGCAACAGTGTCGTCGAGCAGGGGACGGAGGTCGTCAACATCGACGGTACCGTCGGGACGGCTCTTCACAACCACAACGTCAAGACCACAAACTGCCGAGCTGGCAGGGTTGGTTCCGTGGGCGCTGTCGGGGATAATCACCTTAGTGCGCTTCACGTCGCCACGCTCCAAGTGATAACCGCGCATAATCATCAGGCCGGTCAGCTCGCCATGAGCTCCCGCATAGGGGTTCAAGGTAAACTCTTTCAGACCCGAAATCTCGGCGAGGCTCGTCTGCAAGAAGTAGTAAACGGCGAGGGCGCCCTGAGCAGTCTCGGGGTTCTGCAACGGGTGCAGACCTGTGAAATTGCGGTGAGCGGCGATCTCCTCGTTAATTTTGGGGTTATACTTCATGGTGCAGGAACCCAGGGGATAGAAACCCGTGTCCACACCGAAGTTGTTGTTGCTCATGTTGGTGTAGTGGCGCACAACGCTCAACTCGTCCACCTCGGGCAGCAGGGGAGCGTTCTCACGCATCAGGCCCTTGGGGAGGTCGTTCATCTTGTACTCGGCACACCTGTTCTCGGGCAGGGAATAACCCTGACGGCCATTCTGTGACAACTCAAAAATGAGTTTTCCGTAAAAAGTGTTATTCATAACTCTTACTCGCCCTCCTTTTCTTTGTTAAAGGTTACACATGCGTCAACAAGGTCATCACAATCCTCACGGCTGTAGGTCTCGGTAACGGCAAGCAGCAACGTGTCGTCAGCAATCTTGAGACCACACTGCAGGTACTCGTCGCTGCAGAATTCCTGCAACTCATCGATGTTGAGTTTAGTCTTCACGGCGAACTCGTTGAGGAAAGGCTTGTCGGGATAAGCCATCTCAAACAGACCGGTCTTAACCAGACTGTCAGCCAGGTAGTGAGCGTTGCTATAGCTGATCTCGTTCACTTCCTTCAGACCCTTGGCACCCATGAGACCCATGTAGATGGTCACATACAGGGCCATCAGGCTCTGGTTGGAGCAGATGTTGCTCGTGGCTTTCTCACGGCGGATGTGCTGCTCACGGGCTTGCAGGGTAAGAACAAAGGCGCGCTTGCCATCGGCATCCTTGGTAGCACCAACGATGCGGCCCGGCATCTTGCGGATGAGTTTCTTGGTCGTGCACAGGAAGCCCACATAAGGACCACCATAATTCAGGGGAACACCCAGGCTCTGGCCGTCACCCACTGCGATGTCAGCACCCCATTCACCGGGCGTCTTGACAACGCTCAGAGCTGTGGCAACACAGTTCATGATGAGAAGGGCCTTGTGCTCGTGGCACATGTCGGCAACACCTGTGTAATCCTCGAGGATACCGTAGAAGTTGGGCGTGGCAACGATAACACCTGCCACGTCATTCTTCTCGAGCTCAGTCTTGAGAGCGTCACGGTCCATCACGCCACCCACGGCAGGAACCATATCGATCTGGATGCCTTGGTACTTGGCGTAGGTCTTCAACACGCGCAGGACATAAGGGCTGATGGTCTCGCTGACAAGAACACGGTTGCGTTTCTTGGCATTAGATACAGCCATCATCATGGCCTCGGCAGTGGCAGTTGTGCCGTCATACATCGAAGCATTGGATACTTCCATGCCGGTCAACTCGGCCATCATGCTCTGGTACTCAAAGATGTATTGCAGGGTACCTTGTGAAATCTCGGCCTGATAGGGCGTGTAGGCGGTAAGGAACTCGCTGCGTTTCACGATGTCCTGAACGACAGCGGGGCTGTAGTGGTCATAGTAACCACCTCCCAGGAAGGTGCGCATGGTGTCATTGCCCATGCTCAGCTCATCAAAGAAACGGCGCACTTCAATCTCGCTCATTGCCTCGGGTAACTCATACTCTTTCTTGAGCTGGAGCTCCTGGGGCACGTCCTGATAGAGGTCGTCCAGTGACTTGACGCCTGCCGTGTTCAACATGGCCTGCAACTCTTCACTGGTGTGCGGAAAAAATTTATAACTCATTGACTAATAGACGGTTTTTGTTTTAAAAAAAAGTATCAAAAGTCCTTAAGGTCGTTAAGGTCCTTAAGGACTTTATTGCCTTTTATTCAATTCTTTTATTACTCGCCGATCATATCCTTGTAGGCAGCTGCATCCATCAGGTTGTCGAGCTCGCTCTTGTCGCTCAACTCAACCTTGATGATCCAGTTCTCAAAGGCATCCTTGTTGATCAGGCCAGGCTCGTCCTCGAGGGCCTCGTTCACCTCAACAACAGTACCGCTGACGGGTGACATCAGGTCGCTGGCAGCCTTTACGCTCTCTACTGCACCAAACTCCTCACCTGCGGTTACCTCGTCGTCAACCTCGGGCATGTCAACATAAACCACGTTGCCCAGCTCGTGCTGTGCATAGTCGGTGATACCAATGAAACCGAAGTCGCCTTCTACCTTTACATACTCATGTGACTCGCTGTAATAGAGTCCGTCGATAATCTTACTCATTTTGAAAAATAAAATTTAGATGATTATTAATATTATTGTTTGATTTTAATACTTTAGTTGATATCAAGAAATACTAGCGACTATTTCTTATAATTGGGAGTATAGAAGCGTTTCTTTACCACGGTTGCGGGGAACACTTTCTTGCGGATGCGAACGCTCAGCGTGTTGCCCAGGGCACCGACAGCACGGTCAACCAGAGCAAAGGCTACGCTCTTGTCCAGCGTGATGCTGTGATAACCAGTGGTGATATAGCCGACAACATTCTCGCCATCAAGCACTTCGTAGCCGTGGCGGGGAATAGCCTTGCCTTCAAGCTCCAGACCGACGAGTTTCTTGGGGGTGCCTTCAGCCTTCTGCTGGGCGCAAGCGTCGCGGCCGATGAAGCCACCTTCCTTGTCGAGCTTCACGAACATGCCGAAAGTAGCGGCAATGGGTGAAATCTCGGCGGTCAGCTCATCACCATACAGGGGCAGACCAGCCTCAAAGCGCAGGGTGTCGCGGCAACCCAGGCCACAAGGCTGAACGCCAGCTTCCATGAGCATATCCCACATCTTGCAGATGATAGCGGGATCGGCATATACCTCAAAGCCGTCCTCACCGGTATAACCAGTGCGGCTCACGATGATGGTCTTGCCATCATATTCCATCTTCTTGAAGGTGTAGAACGTCAGGTCGGTGGTATCGATGTTCAGCACGGCGGCCATAGTCTTCTCGGCATCGGGACCCTGAACGGCGATCTGGCCGTAGAGTTCACTCTGATGGTCAACTTTCACGTCGAAGTTCTTGGCCTGCTCCATGATCCATGCCACGTCCTTGTCAATGTTAGCGGCATTGATGACCAAGAAGTAGTCATTGTCGTCAACACGGTAAACCAGCAGGTCGTCAACGGTACCGCCGTCGGGGTAGAGCATCATGCCGTACAGGATCTGGCCGGCCTTGATGGCGTTGATGTCATTGGTGAAAATGTAGTTGGTGAATTTGGCGGCATCGGGACCGGTGATTTCTACCTCACCCATGTGAGAAACGTCAAAAACACCCACCTTCTGACGAACAGCATTGTGCTCGATGGTGATATCTACATACTGGATGGGCATGTCGTAACCTGCAAAGGGGGACATGAGAGCGCCTTGCGCTACGTGCCTGTCATGCAGACAGGTAACTTTGATTTCTTCAGTCACGGTTTAAAATGGTTTTTAATCAGTTAATAGAGTTATTAATTGTTCGTTAGTTAAATTCAGTATCCATTGGCCTGCATCATAGCCATTGAGAGCCTTGTACAGGTCTTCGGCTTCGAGTTTCACGCCGTGAAGTCTCGTGAGCATGGCTTCTCTCACATTCTCGCACAACGGCAGGAAATCGCCTGTCAGGTGCAGGTCGTGGATCGTGTCATGCTGCAGCTCCACTTGAATGTGGATGCTGCCCACGCCGTCGATGCGTCCACCTCGGTCCACCTCATGCCGTGGGTCATTTCCATATAGGAATGACGGCTCCAGATAGGCTTGGGTAAGGTGCTCAATCTCGGCAATATCGTCAGCGTTGAGGCAGATCTCGCCGTCGCACAGTCTCTCGCGAACGTGGCGCTTGAAGTCCTCAATGTCCATTGCCAGGTGCTCGCGTAGCGTAGTGATGTGGCTGCGCACTGATTGCACACCCTTGCTCGTCAGCTTTTCACGCGATGGCGTTATGGCATTCAACATGTGTTCCATGTTGGTGTCAAACAGCATAGTGCCGTGCACAATGCTGCGCCCCGGGATGTGGTAGAACGCATTGCCACTCACCTTGCGACCGTCGATGAGCACATCGTTGCGGTCACTGGCAGTGGCATTGAGACCTAGCCCTTGCAACATCGTAGCCACAGCATTGGTGTAGCGCGTGAATGTTGTCTGCACCTCATCGCTGCGGGTGATGTAGCTGAACATGATGTTGTCTTGGTCGGCATATACACAGCCGCCACCGCTGCGCCGGCGATAGAAGGCGATGCCGTGTTCACGGCAATAATCCACATTCACCTCGCTTGCAATCAGCTGGTTGCGACCGAAAATTACCGTCGGTTCCACCTGCCAGAGAAAGAAGATATCATCCTCCTCAATGATACGTGCAGCAAACTCCTCCATTGCTAGATAGAACGGAAGAATTCGTGTCGCATTGTCAGGCAGACTCAGATATTTCATCATGTCTCTTTAAATCAACTGCAAAGTTAATCTAAATCCCTCACATTATAAAATAATAAATAATAATATTTATTAAATCCCATAATTCCCCTGTTTGGTTACCCCTCAAAAAAAGGGGCTGCTGCATTATTGCAGCCTCCTCTTTTGTGCTCACTGGAGTCGCCTCCCTGTTGTCCTGTTACGTGGGCGGCGGCATAGCCGCCGTAATGATCAATAGCACTTGATGCGGTACATGAAGCCAAGCTCCACGCGGTTGGTATTGAAGTCCTTGAGGCCGCTGAATTGATTGAAGTCATACTTGTGTCCCAGATAAGCCAGGAAAACGCGGAAATCCAGCTTCTTGGGCATTGGCCAATACTCAATACTTCCCAGATAACCAATGGATTTGCGGTAGTTATGCAGGTCTGATATCTTGGCAATGCTCGTTGTCTCATAGGTTCCCTTGAGCATCAGATTCCATTTGGGCGCGAACTGCCAGTTCATCTTGGCGATGAAAGTGTGGCTATGCACCTTGCCCAGGTGGGTGGAACCCGGGGCAATCATATTCTGAAGGTCGGTCGTGGCATAGTGCAGGCGGTCCACGTCGTCCCACTCGCCGAAGTAGTCAAAATACAATTGGTAGTTCGATAGATTCAGTCGCTGGCCCAAGGTGATCATGCGGCTGTATTTGTGCTTGGCTTGGGTCTGGAGACCCCATGCCCATCGGGTTTGCAACTGATTCTGCAAGAAATTGCCGTTCCAGTTGATGATGTAGGTGAACGGGGCGCAGCTGCGGCTTAGCTTCTCCGGCTGCTGCAGGTCGCTGGTAACAATTTGCGGGTCTTCTCCCAGATCCTCGGTGAATGAGCCGTTATAACTGTTGGTGATCTGGACTGCTACTTCCTGGGAGGGGATGGGACGATAGCTCACCATAGCGCCTGCCATGAAGATGTCCATCATGTCGATGAGGTCACTGTAACGGTAGATTTCCATGGGGTTCTGGTCATACTCAAAGCCACCCCATATCTGGCACAACTTACCGGCTGCGATATCGACTTTCTCGCTGGGGCGATAACCTACCATCATGATGTCGGTCGCCTTGGCAAAGCGGTCAAGGCCCTTTGCTGTCTGGTTGCTGTTGAAACGGTGGCGGATGCGATAGAACACCTTGGGAGTAATGTCGCCCTTGATGTCAAGTCGCAAGTCGCGGCACACAAATTTTGAGTCCCACTCGCCGTGGTTAGCGTCCTCGGCCACCAGGCTGGATGCAAAATTGATGTGGAAATTAAATGCGTCGGTCTTCTTCTCCAGGTTGAAGATGCGCTCAGCGAGCGACTCGGTGTCGTCATTCTCGTCACCACCCATACGTGTGTTGTTACCCTGCGCCATGGCACTCATTCCCAACAGGATAGCACACAAGGCGAGCAGCATAGATTTCTTTGTCATTGCAGTTTTCGTGATATGGTTTCTAAAATTGGCTGCAAAATTACTCCAAAACTATGCCTCCACCAAATAAAAGCCTCTCGTTTTTAGTAATTAGCCTGTTTTTTCAGGGCTTCACATGGGCATAGACAATGCGCTGCCGTTTCCATGTATAGGTGATATGGAGGGTGCCGTCATTGGGGTCGACGATGACGGCAGGGTAGGAGAACTCGCTGCCGGGCTCATGGTCGAGGGTGACGAGTTTGTTCCAGTAGATGCCATCCATGCTGATGGCAACATCTATCGGTGTGCGTGGATCGCGGTAGTCGCCCAGGATAGATTCCACGGGATTATAGACCAGAGCGTGGAGGGTGGGGTGGACGGTTACCGCATCGGTGCCCGAGCAGTTGTTGGGGATGTCGGTCAGTTCTACACGGCTCCAGGTCTCTCCTTCGTCGTGTGAATAGGATGTGGCAAGTTTCCCGTTCTGGGTGCGGCACAGCACCTGCAGCGTGCCGTCGGCAAGACGGATGATGGAGGGCTGGATGGCGCCGATGGGAGCGATAGTACCGGGATTTTGTAGCGAGGGAGCCGGTGCGGCCTCTATCGCTGGAGTCTTGTGCCACTGGCGGGTAGCAAGATCGTATATCTCAAAATGAATCATCCATCCGTCATTCTCGGTGCTTGACGGGCACACAAGGCGGTGCCCGATGAGCTCGGGTTTGTTCTTGATGGGGCCCAGGAAGCCATCGGGCAACGGTTCACGTGGGCTCCATGTCGCGCCATTGTCACACGAACGGGTCAGCCATCCGCTCCAGTCGGCCACACAGGAGCCGATTTTGAAGAAAAGCCATAGTTCGCCGTCTGGCATTTGGTACAGCACGGGATTATAGCACGCCTTGCGCAGGGTGTCGTTGATGACGCCGTCGGCAGCCATCGCTGGCTCGGTCCAGTGGTCACTTCCTGCTGTCTTGCGGCAGACCCAGATGCAAACGTCGGGGCTGCCCTCGTAGGAACCGCCGAAGAATGCCGTCACTAGGTCGCCATTTTGCAGGCATGCGATAGTAGAGGCATGACATGAAGGGAACGCTTTAGGCTCATAGATGAATTCCTTGCACAGGATCTGCGCCTTGAGGCTTCCGCTCATGGCCAGTGCCAAACACAATAGTAGCAGTTTGATTTTACTCATGCAGCAAAATTACTACATTTCTCAAAAAAAATGACTACTTTTGTGGCTCAAAAACTACTGTTGTTATCTGTAGCACAGATATAGTAGGGTTTTAACAAGGCTGTATTTTGGACTGTTTTTACTGTTCAGGAATTACGAAATACATTTAGTGATATCATTTAAAAAATATGCTTTCAAAAGCTTCTTTTTACAATTTTGTGACAAAGGTATGGGGTAATAGGACGTTTCTGATTCTCCTCTTATTCAATATCTTAACGAACGCTGTTGCAGTAACGGTGTACAGTGATGTATGGTCGGTATTAACAATAATATGCATCTCGGTATTTTTTGCAACCATTGAATCATGTTTCTGTCGTCTTTTTCGCAGTGCCAAGGTTCGTAACATTTTGATGTGGATTCTTGTTGCCTTCCATATGTTGTTCGCTATTGTTGACGTGTTTCTTGCTGTGAACTTTCGTCAAATTTTCACGATAGATTCTATCGGCATTATAGCTGAGACGACACCTAAAGAAATAGACTCATTCTTTACCACTTATCTTTCGGTTGAGAACTTAATTCTTTTTATCGTTGGAGCCATTTCTATTATTTGGTTTGTTGTAAGGCTGGCCCGCAAGCTGATCGATAATAGGGTGATTGCGTTGGCTTCAATGGTTCTATCACTAATTGGTCTATTGCTTTATGGGCAGATGGCTTGCAGTCATGTGATTAAAGGTGAAGGTGGTATGTCTTTGTCTCAATTACACTCGTTCACTCGAATGGGGTACTCGCTAGTTGGTTTTAATAAATCAATTCAAACTATTGAGCATATGCGGGACATCAATCAAGGAGTCACTGCTTCCAAAAAGCAGGATTGTGTCCCCGTGGTTGTAGTAATTATTGGTGAGAGCTTTAGTCGATATCATTCTTCTTTGTATGGTTATTCCAAGCAGACAAATCCACTCTTGGCTGAATGGGAAAAGGAAGGATCATTGATAGTATATGATGATGTGGTATCTCCACATGACCATACGGGGGTTGTGATGTCTATTGTATTCAAGGTACAAGGTTCTAATGAAGCCAATTCTAATGCTGTCTTCTTTCCATCGTTTTTTAGAAAGGCTGGATATAAAACGGTGTTGGTTGATAATCAATATTTTGCTGGTAAAGGTGTTTCGTGGATAACTGATGAAAAGCTTTCAAGAATTATGTTTGATTACCGTAATTCTGATGATATGGGGTATGATGAGAACCTGATCACTGAAATACCTAATCTTGTTGATCCTCAATTAATTCTGATTCACTTTTTTGGTCAACATTACATTTATGCAAATCGCTATCCTTCAAAATTCAAGCGCTTTACTGAAGCAGATTATAGTGAGAATTTGTCCAAGAGTGAGCGGGAAGAAATCGCCCATTATGATAATGCGACACTATACAATGATTATGTTGTTGATAAGATTATAAGGAAATATCAAGACAAGAATTGCATCATTGTTTATTTCTCGGATCATGGAGAAGAATTGTTTGAGATAGATGATTATATGGGTCACGGCAATGCGATTTCTAGGCCCACTATCAAATACCAGGTAAGGGTGCCACTGATGATTTGGACATCAAAGGAGTTCCAATCACATTATCCCGATATCGTCAGGAAACTTAACGAGGCAAAGCATGTGCCGATCACCACTGCATTCATGTCTCATTTCTTGTTTGATGTTGCTGGTATTGAAACGAAGTATTATTGCCCGGAAAGGAGTTTTATCAATGATAAGTATGATGTGTCCAATTCAAGATATGTACTTGGTGGGCCGAATTTCAATCCGATTGATTTTGACACGATTAGAGAGAATGTGACATTTAAACCCAGATACTGATAACTTGTCGCGTAATTACTATATTTAGATTTTATTTATAGAAATATGCCTAACAATTGCAGAGAGAAGAAACTGGAAGCCTTCGGGCGATTGCTTGACATCCTGGACGAGCTGCGCGTGAAGTGTCCGTGGGACCGCAAGCAGACTAATGAGAGCTTGCGTCCCAATACCATCGAGGAGACTATGGAACTAGCCGACGCCATCATGGGCGAGGACGACGATAAGATTCGTAAAGAGCTGGGCGACGTATTGTTGCACATCGTCTTCTACGCCAAGATTGGAGACGAGAAAGGCAAATTTGACATCGCCGACGTGTGCGATGCTCTGTGTGATAAGTTGGTTTACCGTCATCCGCACGTCTTTGGTGAGGAAAAGGCCGATACTGCCGCTCAGGTGCTCAAGAATTGGGAACTGATCAAGATGAGCGAGAAGGACGGTAATAAGATGGTACTCAGTGGAGTGCCTCGCAGCCTGCCGTCGCTCATCAAGGCTGAGCGTGTACAGGAAAAGGCTGCCAACGTGGGCTTTGACTGGCAGCAGCGTGAAGATGTCTGGGACAAGGTGCGTGAGGAATTCAATGAAGTTGAAGCTGAGCTGAAGGGAAATAGCGACGTGGACCGCGAGAAGGAATTCGGAGACCTGTTCTTCTCGTTGATCAATGCGGCGCGTCTTTATGGCGTGCGTCCTGACAATGCCCTTGAACGCACTAATCGCAAGTTCATCGCTCGTTTTAACTATATTGAGCAGAAAGCCAACGAACAGGGGCGCCATGTCAACGAGTTGACCCTAGCCGAAATGGATGAGTTCTGGAACGAAGCCAAAGCCCTGGGATTAGGTGAGTAGTTATATGAACTATCACTTTAATTATAGACAAATAAAATACTAATAATTAGATACTAAAAACTGAATTAATCAATGAAGGTTTGTGTTACTGAGAAACCCAGTGTGGCGCGTGACATTGCCCGATTGCTTGGTGCCAATGATAGGCACGATGGCTACTTCGAGGGCAATGGCTATCAGGTGACATGGACCTTCGGGCACCTGTGTGAGCTAAAAGAGCCTAATGACTACACAGACCAGTGGAAGTGGTGGAGTCTGGGCCAGCTGCCCATGATCCCTCGTCGATTCGGTATCAAACTCAAGGACGACGAGGGTATCAAGAAGCAGTTTAATGTGATTAAGACCTTGATTGACAGCGCCGAGGAAGTGATCAACTGTGGTGATGCCGGTCAGGAGGGTGAGCTTATCCAGCGTTGGGTTTATCAGAAGGCAGGCTGTGACAAGCCCGTCAAGCGACTGTGGATTTCATCGTTGACCGACGAGAGTATCCGCAAGGGTTTTGAGCAGCTGAAGGATGCCAAAGACTTTGATAATCTGTACTTTGCGGGGCTTTCTCGCGCTATCGGTGACTGGGTGCTTGGTATGAATGCTACGCGCCTCTATACATTGAAGTATTCGCGTTCGCGTGATGTGCTTTCAGTTGGCAGGGTACAGACGCCTACGCTCGCCATGATTGTCGCCCGTTATCGTGAAATCGAGAATTTTGTCCCTGAGGATTACTGGGAACTCAAGACCAAGTATCGTGGCGTGACCTTCAATAGCACCCGAGGGCGCTTCAAGACCGAAGGCGAAGCTAGCGCTATTGTTGAGAATATCAAGCAGTTGCCACTTGAGGTGACCTCGGTTGAGACCAAAAAGGGCAAGGAGGCACCACCACGCCTGTTTGACTTGACCAGTCTGCAGGTGGAGTGCAACAAGAAGTTCGGCATGTCGGCCGATGAGGCGCTCAAGACGATCCAGTCCTTGTATGAGAAAAAGGCGACTACCTATCCTCGTGTGGATACGACTTACTTGAGCGATGACATCTATCCACAGATTCCAGGCATTTTGCAGGCGATGGTGCCCTATGCCAACCTGACGGCACCGTTGCTTGCGCTCAATAAGCTGCCCAAGACAAAGAAGGTGTTTGATAACAGCAAGGTTACTGACCACCACGCTATTATACCCACTAATGTCAATCCTGCAACCGTGGCGATGACGCCCGATGAGAAACGTGTCTATCATCTCATTGCTTTGCGTTTTATCGCGGCATTTTACCCTGATTGTGAGTTTAATACGACAACCGTGATGGCTCAGGTGGGGGAGTATGGCTTCAAGGCTACAGGCAAGGAAATTCTCAAACCCGGCTGGCGCGAACTGTTCAACAAACCAGGTGACAAGAATACTGACGAGGACACCAAAGAAAAGGCTGATGATGAGGATAATGGTGTGATGCCGCACTTCGAAAAAGGTGAGAGCGGTCCACACGAGCCGTCTGTACTAAAGCGTACTACACAGCCGCCTAAGCCCTTTACCGAGGGCACTCTGCTGCGGGCGATGGAAACTGCGGGCAAGACCGTTGACGATGATGAACTGCGAGACGCCATGAAGGAAAATGGTATCGGTCGGCCATCAACACGTGCAGCCATCATCGAGACGCTGTTCAAGCGGCGTTACATCCGCAAGGAACGCAAGAGCATTTCGCCCACGCTGGCTGGTATCCAACTGATAGATACCATACATGAACCATTACTTAAAAGTGCATCACTTACAGGTTTGTGGGAGAAAAAATTGCGCGAAATTGAGAGAGGTGAGTACCAAGCGGCTCAATTCATTGATGAACTCAAGAAAATGATCGACGAGATTGTCCTGAACGTCCTGCGCGACAACAATAGTGGCAGCATCGCTGTGGAGCAGGGCAAGCCCACTAAGCCAAAGTCTCCGTCAGGCGGAGAAGGCAAACCCAAGAAAACCAGGGCGCCTCGTCTGAAGAGTATTGAGGAGATTCCGTGCCCTGTTTGTGGTAAAGGCCATCTTATCAAGGGCAAGACAGCCTTTGGCTGCAGCGAATATAATAATGGTTGCCACACTGTTCTGCCTTTTGCCGACTATCCTGCCGACTCAACTCCTGCCCAGCTGAACAAACTGGTGAAAAAGAATTTCAAGGCCAAATAATCATTATATTATATGAGCAATGCGGTCCAATATCTACTTGCCGGCCTGATCGTGGCCGCTGCGGTGTTTGTGACAATCCGTTCGATCGTGCGTGCCGTAAGGGGTCGCAAGACCGCCTTAACTGCCTGTGCTGCATGCAAATTAAAGGACATTTGCCAGAAACCAGAGAAAAATTCTGTGAAAAAATGTGCCGATAAAGTTGCACAGGTCAAAAATCCGCAGTAATTTTGCACCGCTAAACACGAAGGGTCGCTTGGATGAGTGGTTTAGTCACCGGTCTGCAAAACCGGGCACAGCGGTTCGAGTCCGCTAGCGACCTCACGAAGAATCACCGACTGGAAGTTCCGGCCGGTGATTCTTTGTTTGTACCCGATACTGTTGATTGATGTTTCGGATCCTTATTGATAATAGACTTATTAACCGCTAATAAACAATTGATTATTTAATTGATTATAAAGTAATACTTTATATTTTTGTTCTTAGTTGGTTCGCCATATTTCAGGAATGTGATGGATGATTGATGTTAAATTTCTATAAAATCCTATGATGAACGTGAAATAATTGTCGCTTTTCTTTGAAAAATCTCCTTTTTGCAGTAATTTTGTGGCACTAAAATAGTGGGGTAGAGACCGCTGGTGGCATCCTGTCGATGGGGCTTTTTGAAAACCGGCGACTCAACAAGCTGATCCCCAATATGATATATACCCCTTTCTCCACGTGCTCGCTGCGACTGCGGTAGTGAGCCCCTGATATTGCATATTAAAAAATAAACATAAATGATAAGTAAATGGAATTACTTACCTCTAACATCCGACGAACGCATTGCCCAGGAGCAGCTGGTGGCCCAGTTCCCCAACTGCCCCGCCATCGCTCGGCTGTTGGTGCTCAGGGGCTTGAAGACCGCGGACGACGTCCACGACTTCCTCTACCCGTCGCTGCAACAGCTGCACGATCCGTTCTTGATGAAGAACATGGACAAGGCTGTGGCAAGGCTCAACCAGGCGTTAGGGGCCAAGGAGAAGATCATGATTTACGGGGACTACGACGTGGATGGTACCACAGCAGTAGCGCTCGTCTATAAGTATCTTCAGAACATTTACTCCAATCTGGTTTACTATATCCCGACGCGTGACGACGACGGATATGGCATTTCCCTGCAGAGCATCGACTATGCAGCATCGATTGGGGTGAAATTGGTTATTGTGCTCGATTGCGGAATCAAGGCAATCGACGAAATCGCGTATGCCAAGGAGAAGGGCATCGAGTTCATCGTCTGTGACCACCATGTGCCGGACGATGTGTTGCCTGATGCTGCGGCAATCCTTAATCCAAAGCTCGTTGACGATGAGTATCCCTACAAAGGCCTGTCGGGCTGTGGGGTAGGCTTCAAGTTCATGCAGGCGTTCTCCAAGAGCAACGGCCTGGGGACGATGTACAATCTCGAGGCCATGCTCGACCTCGTGGCTGTGAGCATCGCCGCCGACATCGTGCCGCTCACGGGCGAGAACAGGGTGATGATGTTCTATGGCCTTCGCCGGTTGAACAACAATCCCAATGTGGGGTTGCGCAGCATTATCCGCACCTGTGGACTGAACCGTCATGACTTGACAATCAACGACATCATCTTCAAGATCGGTCCGCGCATCAACGCATCTGGTCGCATGGAGTCGGGTCAAGAGTCCGTCGAGTTGTTGGTGAGCCGCAATATGCAGAGTGCGATGGAGATTTCCAAGCGTATCGACCAGTATAATAGCAACCGCAAGGAACTGGATAGCCAAGTGACCGTAGAGGCCAATGAGATCATCGATCGTCACGCCCAGGTGCTTGACGGCAAGAAACCCATCGTCATCTACGACCGCAATTGGCACAAGGGTGTCATCGGCATCGTGGCAGCAAGGCTCGCCGAGCTTTACTTCCGCCCGTCGGTTGTGCTTACCTATTATGCCGACGGTATTGCCACGGGCTCGTCACGTTCGGTGCGCGGTTTTGATGTCTATACAGCCATCAAATCGTGCCGCGATCTGCTGGAGACCTTCGGCGGCCATACTAATGCTGTAGGCCTTTCCATTAAGGAAGAGAATATTCCTGAGTTCCGCAGGCGCCTGACCGAGTATGTCGAGAATCACATTGAAGACGAGCAAGTCACTCCGGCAATGGATATTGACTGCGAGATCAAGTTCAGTGACATCAACGGTCCCTTGTTGCGTTACCTGCGTATGCTCAATCCCTATGGACCAGGCAATAGCAAGCCCGTGTTCGTTACCCGCAAGGTCTATGATGCAGGCACGAGCAAGGTGGTAGGCAAGAAGATGGAGCATATCAAGCTTGACCTCAAGGACGAAGAGGGCAACACCGTGAATAATGCCATTGCCTTCGGTCTGGCTCAGTTCAATGACGCGCTCAAGGCTGGCCATCCTATCGACATCTGCTACACGATCGAGGAGACCAGGCATCGCGTGAACACTTCGGTGCAACTTATGGTGAAGGCTATAAAACTGCACGATGATGCCGACTTCATCCAAGCCGATTCTTGACATCCTCAAGAAATACTGGGGCTATGATGCCTTCAGGCCGTTACAGCAGGACATCATTGAATCGGTTCTTGACGGCCGCGACACGCTGGGGCTGATGCCCACCGGCGGCGGCAAGTCCATTACATTTCAGGTACCCACAATGGCCATCGACGGCATGGCCCTCGTTGTCACGCCCATCATCTCGTTGATGAAGGACCAGGTTGACCGCCTGCGTTCACTGAACATCAAGGCGACCTACCTGTATGCCGGACTGACTCGCGCCGAGGTGAACCGTACCTATGAGAAATGCCTCTACGGTAATTGCAAATTCCTGTATATCTCCCCCGAACGTCTGCAGTCGCACTCTTTCCTTGAGCGATTGCGGCAGATGCCTGTCAAACTCATTGTCGTTGACGAGGCGCACTGTATCTCACAGTGGGGTTATGACTTCAGGCCGTCGTTCCTGCGCATTGCCGAGGTACGGAAGCTTTTCCCCGCGGTACCTGTCCTGGCGCTCACTGCTACAGCAACCCCCGTTGTGGTCGAGGACATCCAGCGTTGCCTTAAATTTAAGGCGCCTAACGTCTACTCGATGAGTTTCGCCCGCACCAATTTGTCCTATGTCGTGCGTCCCACCGAAGAAAAAGTGGCCGAGCTGATCCACATCCTGCGCTCTGTGCCCGGTACCGCCATCGTCTATGTGAGGTCCCGCAAGCGCACCAAGCAGATCAGTGATGAACTCAATCGTGCTGGCATACGTGCCGACTATTATCATGCCGGCCTATACGTCGAGGACAAGGAGGACAAGCAGAACAAGTGGACAACCGACGAGTGCCGAGTCATGGTTGCGACCAATGCTTTCGGCATGGGAATTGATAAACCCGATGTGCGCCTCGTTGTTCACGTCGATATTCCTAACTCTCTTGAGGAGTACTATCAAGAGGCGGGTAGGGCAGGCCGTGATGGCAAGCGGTCCTATGCCGTGTTGCTGGTAAAGCACACCGACCAGCGCACCCTGCGGCGCCACATCACCGAGGCTTTCCCCGACAAGGACTTTATCCGCACCGTCTATGAGCGTGTGGGTGATTTCTTAGGGGTCTGTCTGGGCGAGGGATTCCAGAAGATGTATGACTTCAACTTCAACCTGTTCTGCCGCACGTTTGACTTACCCATATTGCCCACTCACAATGCCTTGAAGATTCTCACTCAGGCCGGCTATATCGAGTTTGTCGAGGAGATCGAGACCCAGTCTCGCGTGATGATTCTGGCTCGCAAGGAACAGCTCTATGACTTGGATACCAGCACGCCGGGTGCCGATCAGGTGTTGCAGGCCATACTGCGGCTCTATACGGGTCTCTTTGCCGATTACGTTTTTATCAACGAGGATGTCATTGCTTTTCGCACCGGGCTTAATCAGGAGACCATCTATAATTCCCTGCTGGAGTTGACGCGCATGCACATCCTGCACTATGTGCCCCGCAAGCGAACACCTTATGTTATTTATACGACATCCAGGGAGGAGCCTCAGCACGTATTGATTCCACGAGCTGTCTATGAAGAACTGCGTCAGCGCATGAGTGACCGAATAGAAGCAACTATCAACTATGCTTATGGTAACGTAGGTTGCCGCGAGCGTATGTTGCTCAGCTACTTCGGTGAGCAGACTGGCGACCAATGTGGCCACTGCGACCTGTGCATCGACCGTCGCAAGCGTGAAGACCATGAACCTGCAGATGTGCAGCAGGGCATCTTGTATATGGCAGGCTTGCGCCCACGTCGTTTGGAGGAATTCCTGAACACGCTCTCGTTCCCTAAAGACGAAGTCCTGTCCATGCTTTCTTTCCTCGTTGATGAGGGTTTTGTCGAGCATCTTGACGATGACACCTATCGCGCAGTGAAGTGAGTTCTCACCGCAACTTCCCCTTAGACATCATAAAAATGGAGACGCTGGATTCAGCGTCTCCATTTTTTCAGTTTAAGCTGTTAGCTTGTAGCTTTCAGCTTAATCAATTTACTTCATCACCTTGATAGCTTTGCTGCTGCCATCGGTGTAGGTCGTTACGATGATGGTGAGACCGTTGGCCTCCTTCATCTCCTGACCCATAATGTTGTAGTAGCGTACACCAGCGACAACCTTGTCGGTATCGTTGATCAGCTCCTCAATGCCACCAACATCGGGACGATCGCCCTTGTACAGCATGTAAACGGCCATGCGACCACCGGGATAGTACTGATAGATGGTCACGTACTCCTTGCCATTGTTGTCAGTGCAAACCTCAGCATTCAGCCAGTCAGCCTGATAGCTATTGGCGTTGGCAGTAGCAACAGCGGGAATCTCTACAATGGGAGCCTCGGCGCCAGCTTCAGCTACAGCGAAGCCATCGAAGTAGTTGGGCAGAGTGGGATATACAAAGAACTCCTTCTCGTCCCAGATGAACGGGAACGTACCGTTGCAAGCACCCTTGCCAGGCAGGGTAATGGCTTCAGCTACGAAGTTGTCGCCATCAGCAGCGAGCTTCTGGAGGGCAGCGTTGCGGGTTACATAGAGCAGAGACTCCTCGCCATCGAGGTCAACGTAATAGTTGATTACAGTCGAAGTGGTCGAAGAAATACCCTCGCAGGTGGCCTCATAGCACTCATCGACGTTCACCTCGCCACCACTGATGGTCAGGACAACCACGCCAGTGTTGAAGGGGTTGGTTTCGGGAGTGGCATTCACGTTACCACCGGTCAGGTAGATAACACCATCCTCCATGAGGTTGCCCTTGGCAAAGCCCAGGAAGTCGCAGCGGCCAAGCAGACCACACTCCTCAGGAACGATGTATTCCTTCATCTCATTAGTCTCGGGGTTGATCACCTTAATGGTAGCCTCGGTCCAGGGATTGGGGAAGGCAGCGTTGCTGACAACGATGTTACCGGCCTCATCACGGGTGATACCACAGTTGGCACCGCCTTCAAACTCAGCGTTGGAAAGACCATTCTCGTCAACAATGAGAACCTTCTGGTCGGCCTTGTTGTTGATGTAGAACTTGCCGTCCATACCGAAGCCCTGACGAACATCGGCGGTGGGCAGGAATGACAGGTCGTCGATAACCCACAAGGGCTCAATCTTGTAGTCGTCACCAGGCTCGTCACCAACCTTGGCAGGAACGGTGATCTCCTCGGTAGCGGTCTCGCTGATCTCCTTGCCCTCTTCCTGAGCGGTAGCGGTAACAACAACGGTTACATCCTCCTCGCCGCGCGGGATGATATAGGGATTCTCAACCTCCACGCCGTCAACATAAACGTGAACCTCACCATCACCGGTTACGGTAATGATAACGTTGTCGTCGGTCACCTCGTAGGAGATGACGGGGGTAGCGGTCTTCTCAATCTCAATCACCTTGGTGATTACCAGGGTCTTGGCACTCAGGTTAACGGTTGCCTCATAGGTGCCGGCAGGAATCTTGAAGCTGTTGGTATTGGCAGCCAGCTTCTGCTCGATACCCATCTGATCGTCGCTCATCAGGAAGTTCTCCTCGATAGCACCCAGACGATAGGCCTGGATGGTGCTCCAATCGTCGTTCTCGGCGAGCTTGGTAGTAAATGAGAAGTAGCTGTAGCCGATGCCGTCAGTCTCGTCAATGCTCTCACCCTTGGTGGTGAATGTAGCCTTGAAGATGTTCTGGTCCTCAGTTTCCATCTGGAGACCGATATTGGCACCCCAGGTGTTATCGTTTACCTCACCCAGGATAAACAGGTCGCCCGTGTTGGTGTCGATAGTGCCAACAAGCGAAGCCTGAACACCGCAGAAGGTGGTGGCGGGGTCAAAGGTGAAACGCAGGTTGTAGATACCGCTCTGGTCAAGGGTGATCGTGCGGTTCTCATCGGGCCATGAATAACCCCAGTCATGGTTGCCCACAACCTTGAACTCCAGCTCAGAACCGGCGCCCAGAGCGACATTGTACTTGTCGAGCTCGTACATGCCGTCTTCCATCAGGGTCATGTCATTGTCGGTGTTGGTAGCGTCCCACTCGGTGCCAAATACTGATGCGGGAGTACCTGCTACAGTATAGGTGTCGATAACGATGGGCTCTACATAGCCGTCAATTTTGAACTTGTTGCTGAAGGGGTTCAGCGTGATTGTGTACTCGCTACCGCTACCGGTAAACTTGTAAGCACCCTTGTCACCTCCAGCTTTCTGGAACGGGAGCCATTCGCCAGCGGTAATCTCAATGTCAGAGCCTTCAGTCGGGCCAATACGCATAGTGTTGTTAAAGGTTGCCCAGTCGCTGCTTGACTCAGCAAGCGCATCGGCAAACACGAACCAGAGTGAACCGTTGACAGTAGCCGTGAAGCTATAGGTACCATCAGCGTTCAGGGTCATCTCCACTCCGTCTGCAGGATTCCATCCTTTACCGAAGGGTTCTTGACCAACAAGGTAATAGGCTGCCTGTGAAGAGAAGGCAAGCGCTACCACCATCGTCAATAAAGTAAAAATTTTTTTCATAGACGTTAATGTTTTAAAATTAATATATGAAAATAAACTCGCTATCAAAGTAATACACACTTCTGAACGTATAGTCATCCTTGACAACAATACATATCATTCAACTTGCAAAGATAGCAAGTTTATTTTTAATAAAACAGCATTTATGTCAAAAAAATGCCCTTGCTGTTAAAAACTTTGTGAAAGAATCGGTGCAGTTTTCTGCCGATTGATGCATCATGGTGGCAGTGGCATTGATGGGGTAGGAGATCGTTGCTCACCAAATGTGCAGTTTTATTCAGTAAAAGTGTTCTAGTCGGGAAATTAATTGTAATTTTGCAGCGATTTTTATAAGGCTTATCAAAAATAAGAACTGTTACAATTTTTTTCGGTTAACATGGCAGAAAAAACAGAAAAAGCAAAAGTCCAGTTCCGTCAGAGTATCGTCGTGCGCTTTTCGGGCGACAGCGGCGATGGTATGCAGTTGGCTGGCAACATTTTCTCTAATGTGAGTGCAGGACTCGGTGACCGCATCTCTACTTTCCCAGATTATCCCGCCGAGGTGCGCGCTCCCCAGGGTTCGCTGGGTGGTGTTTCCGGTTTCCAGGTTCACATCGGTCACGGTGTACACACGCCGGGTGACGAGTGTGACGTACTGGTGGCCATGAATCCTGCTGCGCTCAAGATGAACGCTCAGTTCCTGCGTAAGGGTGGTGCCGCTATTGTTGATATCGACACCTTCAACCAGGCTGGTCTTGACAAGGCCCTCTACACCACCGATGACCCCTATGAGGAGTTGAACCTCAAGGCACAGGTAATCGAGGCTCCCATCACCACCATGGTCAAGGAAGCCCTCAAGGACACTGGTATGGACCTGAAGGCACAGCTGAAGTGCCGCAACATGTTTGCCCTGGGCCTCGTTTGCTGGCTCTTCAACCGCCCCATGGAGGCGCCGTTGAAGTTCCTGAAGGCTAAATTTGCCGAGAAGCCCGAGATTTATGCCGCCAATGAGCTTGTTATCAAGGGCGGATACAATTACGGTCACAATATTCATGCTACGGTTTCGACCTACCGCATCCAGAGCGACGATGTGCGCCCCGGTACTTATACCGACGTGAGCGGTAACAAGGCTACGGCCTGGGGTCTGATCAAGGCTTCGGAGATGAGCGGACGTCCCTTGTTCCTCGGCTCCTATCCCATTACCCCCGCTACCGACATCCTGCATGAGCTGGCCAAGCGCCGTGACTTGGGCGTGAAGGCTATCCAGATGGAGGATGAGATTGGCGGTATCTGTTCTGCTATCGGTGCAGCCTTTGCTGGCCACTTGGCAGTGACAACCACTTCGGGTCCCGGTCTGGCACTCAAGAGCGAGGCGCTGGGACTGGCTGTGATGGCCGAGTTGCCTCTCGTGCTCGTTGACGTGCAACGTGGTGGTCCCTCAACGGGTCTTCCCACCAAGACCGAGCAGACCGACCTGCAGCAGGCACTCTATGGCCGTAGCGGTGAGAGCCCCCTCGTGGTGCTGGCTGCAGCATCGCCCACCGACTGCTTCAAGATGGCTTTCCAGGCTGCCCGCCTTGCCATCGAGCACATGACCCCCGTTATTCTGCTCACCGATGCCTTCATTGCCAATGGTTCATCGGCATGGCGCATCCCCGAGGAGGGTGAGTATCCCCCCATCAAGCCTAACTATGTCCCCGAGGCCCTGAAGCCGACGTGGACCCCGTTCATGCGCAATGCCCTGGGCATCCGCTACTGGGCCATCCCCGGCACACCGGGCCTGGAACATGTTGTCGGTGGTCTGGAGAAGGACTACAACCTGGGCGTGCTCAGCAACGACCCCATCAACCATGCCCACATGGTCGAGACGCGTCGCATGAAGATTGCGAATGTGGCCAACGACATCCCCGAGCTCAAGCTCAAGGGCGACAGTGGTGCTGACACGATCATTCTGGGTTGGGGTAGTACCTATGGTCACATCTTGGATGCTGTCAACCGCTTGAATGATGAGGGTATCCGTATCGCGATGACCCACATCCGCTACATCAACCCGTTGCCCAAGAACACCGCCGAGCTGTTGAGTCGCTTCAAGACGGTGATTGTCGCCGAGTTGAACACCGGCCAACTGGCCAACTACCTGCAGAGCAAGATACCTAACCTGAACATCTGCCATATCAACAAGGTACAGGGACAGCCGTTCCTGGTTCAGGAAATCGTTGACGGAGTTAAAAACATCATGATGGAGGAGGAAATCTAATGGAACAGAACAATAATCAACAGCCTATGGCTCACAAGCCCTTGGATTACAAGAATAACCAGCCCGTGCGCTGGTGCCCCGGTTGCGGTGACCATGCCGTGCTCAATGTCTTGCTCAAGGCGATGGCACAACTGAATATCCCGCCCGAGAAGACCGCAGTGATTTCGGGTATCGGTTGCAGCTCGCGCCTGCCTTATTACACCAAGACCTACGCTTTCCACACCATTCACGGCCGTGGTGGCGCAGTGGCAACTGGTTTCAAGACCGCCAACCCCGACATGACTGTCTGGCAGGTATCGGGTGACGGTGACTGCCTCGCCATCGGTGGCAACCACTTCATCCATGAGGTGCGCCGCAACATCGATGTCAACCTGTTGCTGTTGAACAACCGCATCTATGGTCTGACTAAGGGCCAGTTCTCACCCACAAGTGCCCGTGGCTTCAAGTCCAAGTCGTCCCCATATGGCACGACCGAGGATCCGTTCATCCCCGCTGAGTTGACCTTCGGCGCGCGCGGCACCTTCTTTGCCCGTAGCCTCGATGTGGCGCTCGACATCAGTCAGGAAGTGATGATGGCAGCTGCCCAGCACAAGGGATGTGCCGTAGTCGAGATTCTGCAGAACTGCATGATTTTCAATAACGGTATCCACAACTATATTACCGACCGTGAGAATCGCCCTGACCGCACCATTCACCTCGTCCATGGCGAGAAGATGATTTTCGGTAAAGACATGAACCGTGGTCTCGTGCAGGACGGTTTCGGTCTCAAGGCTGTGACCATCGGCGAGGACGGCTACACGATAGATGATATCCTGGTTCATGATGCTCACTGCGAGAGCTTCTTCCTGCACCAGATGCTGGCAATGATGGACGGCACTGACCTGCCCGTGGCACTCGGCGTCATCCGCGCTGTCGAGGCACCCACCTATGAGACTGCTGTTGCCGAGCAGGTCGAGCAGGCCAAGGCTCAGCACGGTTTCTCCTGTCTGGAGGACGTCATCATGGCTGGTGACACCTGGCAAGTGGAGTAAGAGAATTGTGATATTTCACAATCAGTGATAACAACAGTGAGAGGGTGTGTCATAATTCAGTTATGGCTCACCCTCTTTGCAAATCAACCGTCTGAGAATGCGATATTTTTCAGGCGGCTGTTTTTTCTGTATTTTGCCAGAACATCCGATTCTCATGGAGTAAAAAATGAACTGTTACGGCAAAATGAGAAAAATGGGGTGTATTTCCGCCGTTGTGAGCGGATTTTGCCATTTTTGCGGCCATTTTCTTGATGTTGAAGGCGATGGCGAAGAAGGCAAAGTCCATGGTGACCTTGTCTTTGCCGAAGTGTCGGAAGCGCTTGTAGTGCATGTTGTTCTTCATCTGCCCGAACACGGCCTCGGGCTCTATGGGTCTCCTGGAGCGGTGTTCGAGTCCTTTGTCGGAGTTGAGGTTTTCCCTTGCCCTCTGCTTGTAGGCGATGAGTCTGTGGCTGACCTCGATCACTCGGTTGCCTCTTTTCTTCCTGTAACACTTAGGCCTCAGCGGGCAGCCATGGCAGTGCTGTGCGCGGTAGGCGGCCATCTCGACGATGTAGCCGCTCTCAGTCTTTTCGTGGCGTGTGCTCACGCGCCTCATGTGCTGTCCCATCGGGCAGACGAAGTAGTCGCCCTCGGCATTGTAGTGCAGGTTCTCGATGCGGAACGGGTTATCGCGGAAGGCGCGCTTCTGCTCCATGTGGAAGTAGTTGTACTTGACGTAGGCCTGGATGCCGTTCTCCTCCATGAAGCGGTAGTTCTCCTCGCTGCCGTATCCCGAGTCGGCCACCACCGTGGAGGCCATGCGCCCGTAGCGCCGCTGGAACGAGGTCAGGAACAGGGGCATCGTGAGCGTGTCGCCGGGGTTGTGGAACAGGCCGAAGTCCACCAGGAACTGGTTCTCGGTGGCGATCTGCAGGTTGTGTCCGGGCTTGGTCTGCCCGTTGTTCATCGCGTCCTCCTTCATGCGCATGAACGTAGCGTCGGGGTCCGTCTTGGACATCGAGTTGCGCCCGCCCATCTGCTCGAGGCGGCCGTCGTACTCGTCGAGCTTGTCGCGCTGCTTCTCCAGTTCCCGGGTCTTTCGCTTGAGTTCGCGAAGCCTTGCCTTCTCAGCCTTGTCCTTGGCCTTCTCAGCCGAGGCACGCTCGATGGAGCCGCGCAGTTCCTCGCATATCTCCGCCAGCTGCGCGGGCGTGAACTCCACCGGCTCGTCCTGCGCGGCATTCTCCTGGGCGATGGCATCGTCGATCTGGCTCAGCAGCACGCGTATCTTCTCCATCAGGCGGGCCCGGTTCCTCACCACCGTCTTCTTCCAGACGAAGGTGTACTTGTTCGCTTTCGACTCTATCTTCGTGCCGTCGATGTACTCCACGTCGAGGCTGACCAGGCCACGCTCGGCAAGGATCAGCACCAGCTGGGTGAACACGTTGTCGATCTCGTCCTTCACGCGCAGGCGGAAGCGGTTGATCGTGACGAAGTCGGGCTTCTCGTAACCCGACAGCCAGATGTAGTGGATGTCGCGGCGGAGCGCCTGCTCAATCCTGCGGCACGAGTAGATGTTGTTCATGTAACCGTAGATAATGACCTTGAGCATCATCCTAGGGTGGTAAGGGCTGCGGCCGCGCTCCTTGTACAGATTGTTGAAACGTTGCAGATCCAGACTGTCAACGACCGCATTGACCAAACGCACAGGGTCATTCGGAGCGATATCCTCATCGATTCTTTGAGGAAAAAGCACCAATTGGTTGTTTATGTGCTCACGAAAGTGTAACTTTGCAGACATATTTTTTATTTAATTATTTGATTGTCACAAAGTTACTAAAACTTTTTGACATGGCAAAGCCTCCGCTTGGGAAAGTAGAGGCTTTGTTATATGTTTTACAGCATGTTACACAAAAGAGGATGTGCCAGAATTTTGACACACCCTCATTCTTGTTTCTATACTAG
>Ga0247609_10001790_pt1 | contig 24314 bp, 22 predicted proteins | sample 172DNAGHGlowgp2_FD_193487 | JGI IMG/M metagenome (GOLD analysis project Ga0247609, IMG submission 193487) | Sheep rumen microbial communities from Palmerston North, Manawatu-Wanganui, New Zealand - 1728 DNA GHGlow gp2 | ecosystem: Host-associated > Mammals > Digestive system > Stomach > Rumen ...
AGCAGAATCGCTCAATGCAAAAATCAAGGACTTCAGGGCTCAGCTAAGAGGTGTTATTGACAAGAAATTCTTCATCTTCAGACTGGTCAAGATTTTCGGTTAATCCACGCGGTTATGCAGGTGACCCAATCTATCTCAGCTTTGGAAATCTTGAATAAAAAGAACCCGAGCTCACAGAGGGGCTGACCCTCTAATGATTGATAAAATGTCTCAAGCCCTGTTGCTTCGGCAATGGGGCTTTATGTGTGATCAAGGGGTCGGCAATTCGGACGACAGAGGTTAGATTTTGTTGATGTCGACGTAGCCGTGCATGACGGCGTAGATGGTGAGGGCGGAGACGCTGCGGAGGCCGAGCTTGTCCATGATGTTTTTGCGGTGGGTGACGACGGTGGAGAGGGCGATGTTGAGACGGTCGGCAATCTGCTTGTTGATATACCCCTGAACGATAAGGACCATGACCTCGATTTCGCGGTCGGAAAGGATTTTCTGTTGCAACACCTGAGGGGTAGGGGGCAGGTGCTGGCCTTGTCCGTGGGCGTGTTGTTCGAGCACGAGGAGCTGTCGGATGAGCTGCGGCTCGGGCTGGTTGATGCAAAGGGTGTGGAACTCGCTGGGCTGTGTGCTGTCGGAGAGCGAGAGGGTAAGCACAATGGTCTTACGGCGTCGCTCGGCGAAATAGGCGCGGTTGGCGAGGACAATATCCAGGGAGACGAAATAGTGGGCGTAGCCGTCGGCATCGTTAGCCTCGAGTTCGGCGAGTGTGCCGAAGGTATCGACGGTGACGATGGGCATCATGTTAAGCAGCAACTGCTTAAGTCCCAAAACGGCGAGCGTGTTGGGGTCGATGATGGCTATCTTAGGACGGTGAACCATTTACCGTTTGACGTTCATGAATTCCAGGCGGCTGGCCTGTTCGATGACCATTTCGGCGAGGATCTCGTTCTGTGGCATCTTGCCGTTGATGGTGTCGAAGAACTGAACGAGGGACAGTCTGCCGCCCCCAGTCTTCAGCAGGTGGACTATGCAGAGGTTCTGCAGGCCGATGGTCTCGGCGAGGATGTCGATGTCGGTGCTGCCCAGTTGGAACAGTGCCAACTGATAGGCATCGTCGAAATTGTTGCGCATGAGGCGTTCAACATCGCCGAGGGTGTTCATGCCTATGTGGCGCAGGGCTTTGAGGTAGGGCCACCAGGGTGCTTCGTGGAGCTCGGCCTGAGTGATGGCGGCTATCTTGCGGTTGAGCTTGTCGAACGGACGCTTGTCGAGATAGCTGCGGAAGGTGTCGAGGTCGAGTGGTACTTCCTCGAGCTGGCCGCTTTGTACGAGGCTTTGTGCGCGGCGGCGATAGTCGGTAATGGCGTTGCGGATGCGGCTGAACTCGTTGTCGGCGAGTTCGAGCATTCCTGCCAGTCGGCTGAGGTTGCGGTGGTATTCTAAGGGGGTTTCGATTTCGGACTTATAGCCAATGTCGTGCTGGATGGCGGACCATACGTGCTGAAGGGCGGTACGCATCTGAAGCTCGAAGCGGATGTTGTTGAGTTCGGGCTTCTCGGGGTTGTAATACTGCTCCTTCGGCAGGCGGCAGATGTAGTGCAGCGAGTTGTAGCCGAAGCTGTCGAACTGGTGCATACGGCGCTTGTCGACGGAGTTGTCCCAGTCAATCTCGAACAGCACTTCTGCCATCGAGGCGATACGGTCGACGTCCTCGTTGTAGAACGTGATGATGCGCGCACCGAAAATATCGGTGATGTCGAGCAGCGAAGCATATTTATGACCTTTCAGCCTGAGCTTTCCTGCCAGCGACTCTTCGGCCTTGATGCGCGACTCCATCGAGTTGACTTCAATGCCGCTTTGACGGACCAGGGCTCCCAGCTTTTCCATGACCACACGTTGAAGCTCCTCGAAGAGCGGCTGCTTGTCGCAGTACTCTTCGAGAAGCATTTCACCATGTAGATCGAGTCCGTAATCTGTCATACGGAATCAGCGAATGTCAAAGAGGTTGAAGAAACCGGTCATCATGAACACCTTCTTGATTTCATCGTTGATGTGTTCGATGATTACTTTGCCACCCTTTGCTGACGCCTCCTTGCGGATGGTCAGGAACAGACGAAGACCGGAAGAGCTGATGTACTCGAGGTCCTTGCAGTCGAGGGTGATTTGCTTGTCGGCATTCTCCAACAGTGGGGCGATCTCCTGCTGAGCCTTGACGGCAGCAGGGGTGTCCAAACGCCCACTGACAGTGGCGACGTAACCGCCATCTTGTTCGTTTATTTCAAAAATCATTGTTTCAATATTACTAATTAGAAATTCACAATTAGAAATTCACAATTATCAATTGTCAAATGTCAATTACTTGATGATGGCCTTGCGGGCGTCGTTAATCTGATCCTTGGCCTTGACAATCTGATCCTTCAGCTCGGCAACGGTGGTAGCGTTAAGAACATCCAGGGGAGCGAGGGCCTTGGCAACGGGCTCGATGTCGGGATCGTACTCAGAGAGACGGTTGATGGCGTCGAGCACGAGGATGATGCGGAAGGTCACGTTGGAAGCAGCCTCGTCGGTGAAGGTGCTGAGGTACTTGTCGGGATTCTGGTTGGCCAGATAGAGTTGCTCAGTCAGTGCACCGGCAGCCATCTGCCAGAAGAAGTTGATGCGAGCGTTCTTCTCCATAGCGTCGTAGAGGGTGTTAGAGGTCTCGTAGAGCGTGTTGGTGTCGTCAATGACCTTGAATGAAGGATCGTTGATGTCAGCCACGAGTTTGGTGATGGCCTTGTCGTAGTCCTCGGTAGGCATTTCGTAGAGCTGGGCAATCTTCTTGTCAACGTTCAGCGCGCTGAGGATGCGATACTTCTCAGCCAGTGTGGTAGCCTCCTCGGCAACACTCGGGTTCAGCAGATAGTCGGGCTTCACCTGCTTCTCTTCCTTGGTCAGCTGGATGCCGTCGTCGCCTTCAGACAGGAAAGGCAGCTGCTTGAGTTTACCAATCTCGGAAGCAATGCTGTCGAAGTGCATCTTGATGCTGGCCTCGATCTGCTGCTGTTCGAAACTCTTCAGGCTGTCGGCATTCTCGGCTGCCTGCTCACTCTTCTTACCGCTACATGCAGCGAAAACAACGGCTGCAAATGCAATAGCTAAAACAGATAATTTCTTCATTTCTTTTTTAATTTTGAGTTATTAATACTGTTAATTGTTTTTTGTCTCGTTAATTCTCTGATTTTCGGATGTATCGCCCGGGGCAGTCGGTGAGCAGCAGCACGATGGCAATGATGCTCATGAGCAGCAGCACGGCCATGTTGAACCACAGCGTCTTGACGTGCCACTGGCCGACGATTTTCTCACTGCTGTAGAACGGAGCGCGACCTACGGTGCTCTGAGGCGTCAGGAAGATCAGTCCGGTGCGGGGTACAGCATAATTATCAATAATCTCGAGCATACGTCGCTGGTCGGCACCGATGACGCAGTCCTCCAGCTTGATGTTATAGTTCTGGCGCTTCAGGTCGAGCAGCGATTCCTTGCCGTGTTCGCGGACATAGCGCGACGTGAGGGCGTCGGCCTTCAGCGAAATGTCGTTACTGCGCTTGGAGAGCAGGTTCTCGGCCTCCTTCATGTAGTCGTAGAGCGACTGGTAGGATTCGTCGCCGCTGTAGGGCTTCATGCCGCAATAGTCAGTGACCAGCGGCAGGTTGGTGCGGATGACAGCCATGTGATCCACCTTGGCTTCCTTGCCTCGCTTTTGCTCGTCCTTCATGGTCTCGAGCTGCGACTGCAGTTCGTAGAGCAGGCCCATGTTGTAGTATTGCGTCTCGTACTTATCCTTGTCGAGGGCGAAGAAGTTGCGCTCGTATTCATTGTCGGTGAACGACGTGACGGCCAGTGCCTCGTACGACCAGCGCGAGGGGATGAGGTCGCCTATGACCGGAACGTTACCCGTCGTGCTCTTGGGCGTCAGGTCGGAGAAGCTGACTACCAGTCCGCAGAGCAGAATCTGTGGAATGAGCAGCATGGGGATGCTGATGTAGATGGCTACGATGGAGTTGAGACACTGCGACAGCAACAGTCCGGTGAGGTTTGCCAGGAAGGCGGTCATGAAGAGGATAAGCCACCACGTCCAGAAGAGCCCGTGCAGTCCCATGATGGAATTGCCGACAACGATGAACAGCAGTGTCTGGATGATGGAGACGAAGGCCATATAGACGATCTTCGACCAGATATAGCTGCCGTAGGACAGGTGTAGGAAACGCTCGCGTTTGAGCAGGGCGCGGTCCTTGATGATTTCCTCGGCACTTCCGATCATGCCCGTGAATGTTGCCACGATGACGGCCATGAAGAAATAGCTCACGAGGTTCTTGTTGTCCATGACGGTATAGCCCTCGGGAGGCGCATAGCGCGTGAGATAGGAGCAGACCACCGCCAGCAGGGGAGCCTGAAGGAGGGTGATGCAGAGATATTGCACGTTGGTAATCTTCGTCTTGAAGTTACGGTGCAGGAAGATGGCGAACTGCTTGAGCACGCCGGGCTTCTTCTGGTCGGAAGGCGGTACGGTGCTGACAGCGGGTGCAGGCAACTCGGGACGGTTCTTCAGATACAGCTCGTGCCACTCCTGCGGCGTCATCTTACGCTCGTCGGACACCTCGCCGTTGCTGTTGAGCCGCTTTTCGTCAATGATGTTCAGCACGATTTCGGGATTGACGTTGCCGCACATGGGGCAAGCGCTGGTCTCGGCATCGGCATAGTTGGCAGCCTCCTTGAAATAGGTGATGGCATCGATGGGGTTGCCGTCGAACACGGGATAGCCGCCACGGTCGAGCAGCCACAGGCGGTCGAAGAGCTTGTAGACGTCGCTGGACGGCTGGTGGATGTTGACAATGATGAGCTTGCCCTTCAGCGTCTGCTCCTTCAGCAGGTTGATGACCTTCTCGGTATCGGCTGACGACAATCCTGACGTGGGTTCGTCGAGGAAGAGCACAGCGGGCTCGCGGATGAGCTCCAAGGCAATGTTCAGACGCTTGCGCTGTCCGCCGGAGATGTATTTGTTGATGGCCGAACCTGCTTTCAAATCCTTGACGGCATCCAGCCCGAGGTCTTTCAGCGTCTTCATGACACGACGGTCGAGTTCCTCGTCAGCCATGCCGGCAAAGCACAGCTTGGCGGTGAACCAAAGGTTCTGATAGACGGTGAGTTCCTCGATGAGCAGATCGTCCTGAGGCACGAAACCGATGAGCGCCTTAGCCTCTGGCTCGCTGATGTCGTGGCCGTTGATAGTGATGGTGCCTTCCTGGGGTTTCATGCTGCCGTTGAGCAGTGACAGGAGCGTGGTCTTGCCCGTTCCGGAACCGCCCATGATAGCCAGCAGCTCACCGTTATGAAGGGTGAAGCTGAGGTTGTGCATGCCATTGTCGCTATGGGGGAAACGGAAGGTGACATTGCGTCCGCAGAACTCTACGGCCTCTATCTTACGATCTGACTGGTCGTAGCAGCCGATGATAGAAGAATAATAGACGGGTTGGCCGTTCTTGCCTTTCAGCACGCTGCTCTGGAGCCATACTTGATAGGAACCCGAAAGCACGGGAACATCGTTGAGCAGGACGGTGTCGTTGCCCATATAGGTGAACAGCAACAAGCCAGTGAAGGGGTCGAGTAGGGTCTTCAGCTGTCCGTCGAAACCCTCTAACTGGTGCATCATCACATGCTCTGTGGACTTGTTGTTGACGTAGTCCATGAAGATGTTGTACTGCTCGTCAGGGATGTTAAACTGCTCGGCCATCGTCCGGAACATGGTGTCCGTGAAACCGTCGTCGTCGGCACAGAATTCCAGCAGACGCAGCAGCAACAGGGCTTTCTCCGTGTTGCGGATATCCGCCTGCAGGTTGGAACAGATGGACGTAACGGTGTCTTGGGTATTCAGGTCATCGGTCATCTCGTAGGCCATGCGCATATCGCTGTAGAGGTCCAGATAGAGGTCGATGTTCCTGATGCCGAAATGGTGGCGCAAATAGCTTACGAGCATTTCCTTTGCCCGCTCTTCGTCAACTTGCTCTACTTTGCCAAATAGTGCAAACAGACTAATAAAACTTGATAATATTACGTCAGTCATTTCTCTATTAAGTTGCAAATATACTTAAAATCTCAGACTAAGTTCTAATCGAAGTAGTTAAAAATCGTTAAATCGCGCTCAAACTATCTTTTTACGCAGTGTTAGGACGTTCTTTCCGTCCGTTCTTTCGTAATTAATGGAGTCCATAATCTGTCTTACCAAGTGGATGCCAAGACCGCCGATAGGACGTTCTTCGGCAGACAATGTGGTGTCCACGTCACCCTTCGCCGTGGGGTCGAAAGGTGTACCCCAGTCGTTGATGACAATCTTCAGATACTGCTCGTTCGCCCTGGCCTCGATCAGGATATCGCCTTTCGTGCCGGCCGGGTAAGCGTAATCTATTACGTTAACCACAGCTTCCTCGATGGCGAGGTTCAGACTCATGGTGAGCGACATGTCGAGACCGGTGGTCTCACAAACTTCGTCGACGAAGGCCGCCAATTGGTGTACCTCGTCAAGGTCATTTGTCAGTTTTAGACTGCGGTCCAGGCGCGTATTGTCGTCCTGTTCCTTGGAATACTGAATGGCGAGCATGGTCTGGTCGTCACTTTGTTCAGCATTACCTACAAAGTCATGTACAACTTTAGTCATATGTTCGATAAACTTGTCTGGTTTCCGTTCAGCCTCGCAGGCGGTGTCCAGGACGCGTTCTTCCTGGAATTGTTCGTGGCGCAGGTTTTCGGCCTCCGTCAGTCCGTCTGTATAGAGGAAAATGGTGGTCTGTGAGTTGATGATATCCTCCTGTGTGGTGAATTTCCAGTCGGGGTCGATGCCGACAGGAATATTGGGTTTGCACGGCAGGTGACCAATACCCACATTGCCTATTAATATCGGTTCGTCGTGACCTGCATTCGTATAGCGCAGACGGCCTGTAGGCAGGTCGAGAACGCCGATGAACAGGGTGACGAACATATTTGATTCGTTGTCTTCGGAAATGGATTCGTTGATGGCTGTCATGATGCGTGACGGCATTGCCTCGCGAGACGAGACAGTGCGGAACAGCGACCGCGTGACCGCCATGAGCAGCGAGGCTGGCACACCCTTTCCGCTGACGTCGCCGATGCAGAAGAACAGTTTCTCGTCGCGGATGAAGAAGTCGAACAGGTCGCCGCCAACTTCCTTGGCAGGCATCAGCTGGCCGTAGATGTCGATATCGTCGCGGTCGGGGTAGGGCGGGAAGGTCTTTGGCAACATCGACATCTGGATGCTGCGGGCGGTCTGCAGTTCGCCCTCTATGCGTCCTTTGTCTTCGTTGACGGCCTTCGTTTCCTCAATCTGCTTCACCAATGACAGCTGCATGGTCTCGAACGAGTCACGCAGACGGCGCATTTCGTCTTTTGTCTTGATTTTGGGCAGTTCAGCGGTGAAGTTACCCTTGGCTATTTCGTCGGCAGAGGTCGTAAACTGCCTGATAGGCTTGGTCACCTTGCGCACGGCGAAATAGCAAGCCAGAACGATAATGCCGATACCAATGAAGGTGAGGACCCCCATGAATACCATGAAACTGTTCAGCAGCCACAGCAGTTCGCTTACGGGGAGTGTCATCACCATCAGCCAGTCTGTACGCTCAATGCAAGCGGCAAACATCCATATATATTTTCCGTTCTTGTCTTCATAGATTTTGATCAGCTTTACGTCAGGACCTATTCCGAGAATGTCCTGGGCGAGTTTTGCCTTGCGCTTTTCTGATTCTTTGATGTCCTTGAAATAGTCTTTGAGTGAGGCTCTCATCACCAGACTCGAGTCGGGATGAGCCACTATAGTGCCTTGGCGTGTGACAAGGAAACTGGTGAAATGGCTTTTGGCCTCATCGTCGAAGATATCCATGAAATTGTCATTGAAGGTACTGTCCGACTTCTGTCTCAGCGTTTCTATCCAGTCCAGCGACAGGTCGGCAGTATATACGGCATAAACCTCACTGCTGTCTTTGATGAGCGGCAGTGAGTAAGTAATCATCGGTATGTTTCCACCTCCTTCGTCTACGTATGGCTCCGACCAGTAGCCTTTCTTCAATTCCACGGGTTTCTTAAACCACTCTTTCTCCGGGTAATTGTATGCCCGAGAGTTCAGCTGTGTGGTATGAATGCCCATGCTGGTGCGATAGGCATAGGGCGCGTAGAGCTGTCCCTTCTTTGGCTCATAGTCAGGGTTAAAGGCAATGGCAGCTCCAATGATTTCGTCGTTCAACTTCAACATGTGCTGTACCGCAAAGAAAAGCATGTCGTCCTGGTAGATGTTCTTTTTCGCTTCCGGCACATTGTTTCTGACCACAGCTTCCACATTCGTGAAAACGGTGTTCATCTTCTCGTTGGTAACCTCCATTGCAGCGCCAAACATGATTCCCAAGAGTGTCGCACCTACTATGTAAATGATGAAGAAAATAAGCCCAAGAATGAGTATGAGGCTAATGACAGTAGCCACCGTGATGCGCCACGTCAGACGAGAGACAATGGAGCGTGAAGGCCGGAAAATATTCAATAGACCCATCAGTTCTTAGCTTAATAACCCTGCAAAGATACGAATAATTCTTAACTAATGGCAATTTTTCACAATTTTTTATTACCTTTGCACGAAATTTTTTCATTTAGACGCTTATGAAGTTACAAAAATACATTGCAATTCTCGCTATTTTTACTTCTTTGACTGCTGTTCGCGCGCAGGAACATACCCGTTTCCTGGACCTGCCGCTCGACCTCACTCCCGAGGAAATCGTGGAAGCACTGGAGGACAAGGGACTGCAACAGGAGGACCGTTACGAACTCTCCGGACGTATCGCGGGCCTTGACGTGTGGATGTATGTGAATGTGGGTAAGGATTCCACGAAAATCAACCATTTGCTGCTGACGTCGCAGCAACAGCAGGGCAATACGCAGCGCGACGACTATGTCGCCCTGCGCAAATGGATGCAGAAACACTACGGCGCCCCTACGTGGGAATCTACCGTCCGTTCTCACTCCTTCGCACGCTGGTATATAGGCTTCGACCGCGACATCGTGATGATAGCAACGGCCTCGGCGGGTGTTGAGATTTGGTTCTACGAGAATCACCAGCGTCGCAACATTGATTACTACGCCATTCTGAAATACTGTGAGCGCAATCCTGCTCCCGGTCTGCCCGTGATGTTTGCCCGCGACAATGTCACGTGGAAAAGCACGGGTGACACGTCGACGGTGAAGAAGAAAGTCGCCAAGCGCAATGTCCGCAAAGCTTCTAAGAAAAAAGCCAAGGCAACGAAAAAGCGCCGTTCGAAGACCGCTAAGTCTAAGAAACAGCGCCGTAAGCGTTAGTATAATGTCCCCAAGCCGATGCTTGGGGCATTTTTTTTACGATAGGAATCCGAGCAAAGCGCCCGCAGCAACGGCAGAACCGATGACGCCGGCGACGTTCGGTCCCATGGCGTGCATCAGCAGGAAGTTGTGGCGGTCGTACTCCAGTCCGAGGTTGTTCGAGATACGTGCGGCCATCGGCACAGCACTCACGCCCGCATTACCAATCAGCGGATTCAGCTTCTTATCCTTCGGCAGGAACACGTTCATCAGCTTCACGAAGCATACACCGCTCATGGTAGCGATGATGAAGGCTCCGGCACCGATGGCAAAGATGTAGATGGTGTTCATCGTCAGGAACTCAGAAGCCTGCGTCGAACAACCTACCGTCAGACCTAACAGCATCACCACAATATCGTTCAGTGCAGCACCGGCAGTCTTGGCCAGACGGGTGGTCTTGCCGCTCTCCTTCAGCAAGTTGCCGAAGAACAACATTCCCAGCAGGGGTAGACCGGAAGGAACGATAAACGTTGTCAGCAACAATCCCACGATGGGGAACAGGATGCGCTCTGTCTGCGATACCTCGCGGGCAGGCTTCATCTTGATGAGGCGCTCCTTCTTGGTGGTCAGCAGTCGCATCAGAGGTGGCTGAATCAGCGGCACCAGTGCCATATACGAGTAGGCACACACCGCAATGGCACCCATCAGGTTTGGTGACAACTTTGACGACAGGAAGATGGCCGTAGGACCATCTGCACCACCGATGATGGCGATACCGGCTGCCTGGTTGGGTTCGAAGCCCAAGGCCAATGCAAACATATAGGCACCGAAAATACCAAACTGTGCGGCAGCACCGATAAGCATCAACTTTGGATTGGCCAGCAGTGCCGAGAAGTCCGTCATAGCACCAATGCCCAGGAATATCAGTGGCGGATACCAGCCTTGCCGCACACCCTGATAGAAGATGTTCAGCACGGAGTTGTCCTCATACAGTCCGATCTCCAATCCGGCATCGGCACGGAAGGGGATGTTGCCCAGTATGATACCCAGTCCAATGGGGACGAGCAGCAGGGGCTCGAAGTCCTTCTTGATGGCTAGCCAGATAAAGAAGGCACCCACTACTATCATGATAAGGTTACCTGCCGTCACGTTCGCAAACCCCGTGTACGTCAGGAACTCATTGAAGTTTTCTACGATGAAATTTGTAAATCCCATAATTGTCAATTATCAATTATTAATTGTCAATTAACCAATGGTCAGCATCACTGCACCTTCCATCACTGAGTCGCCCTGATTGACGAGAATCGAGGTGACGGTACCTGCAGCCTCGGCCTCGATGTTGTTCTGCATTTTCATGGCTTCCAGTACGACAACCACGTCGCCTACGCCAACCTTGTCGCCCACCTTCACGTTGATGGCATTGATGGTGCCAGGCAGCGGAGCCTTCACAGGAGTACCGGCACCAGCGGGGGCGGCGGGCTGAGGCTTGGCGGGAGTTGCTGCGGGTGCTGCGGCCTGCGGTTTCTCTGCAGGCTCTGCTGCTGCAACCGGTGCTGCTACACTGGCTTTTGTTGCGGCCAACTCAGGATGCTTGGCGGCATTAATGGGTTTCTGCATCTCAATCTCGAATGGGATGCCGTTTACGTTTACTCTGGCTATCTTGCCTTCTACGTCGGTGATTTCTACCTCGTAGTCTACGCCTTGTACTTTATACTTATATGTTTTCATAACTTTCAACTTTCAACTATCAACTTTCAACTTTTTAATGCAGTTCCGGTCCTGTCGGGATGCGTTGTCCCATGGGATTGAGAGGCAGCACAGGCTCGTGCAGATGTGTCATCTGGCTGTATTCGTCGTCCCAGCCGGTGTCCTTCGGCTTGATGGTGATGACGCCGCTCTCCACGTCGTGGATGTCATCTTCATACTGGCGCAAGGCCAAACCGATGACGGCCATGTACACCTCCTTGTCGATACCCTTCGTGTCGAAGCCTTCCTGCAGGATGACGCCTGTCTTGTGGCCAATCTCGATGGTCTTCTCCACCGTCTTCGTGATGGGCTTGATGGGCTGCTGGTTGATGACCTTCTTGGCCGTTTCCTGATGACGCATAAACATGCCGAACAGCATGAAGAATACCCACAGCAACGCCAGACAGAAGAACACAATGCCCATCGCCATGATGGCCATGCCGAAGCCGTGCGGGTCTTCGCGCTTGAACTTTGCCACCTTCGACTCGCTCACCACCATCTGGTTCTGAATGCCCAGCGTCACGCGGTCGGCCGACTTCACCTCCCAGTCCTTCGCTGTACCGTTGTTCGCAATACGCGCGTATGACTGGTCTGCCTCCAACACAGGCACCGTCACCGAGTCTATCAACTGCGTAGCATTACCGTTGTACAAGGCTATCCACGTCGGTTCCGTCGCGTTCACCTTCACCGAGAGATGCAGCGCGCCTTTCGTAGGCTGACTGCCCAGTTGTAGCACGATGAGCTGTCGTGCGCTGAGGTTCGTACGCTCGTCGCCATTGGGTATCTGGCTCATGCGTTTCACGCGCTCAGGCACGCTCATCTTCTTGTCGAGCACGGAGCGGTCGGTCGTCACATACATCCCGCGGATGTTGTACGTCGAGAACGAGATGTTGGCAATCTCCAGCCACGCGTTCCTCACTCCGTATTCATCAATCAGACTCGTCTCGTTCCGCGTCATCACCTCGTTCAGCTTGATGCTGGCGTCCATTTGTGCCAACATCGGCAGCGAGGTCACTGCAAGGAGCGAGCCTAACAAGAACTTTTTTATTTCCATTATATATATAAATATGTATTATTATAATATAGCTTCCTCCGGCCAAAAGGCACAGAGTCCGGCATTGCTTTCTCTCTGATTTTTCGTAATCGCCTGCAAAATTACAAAAAATATCGCACACAACAAGCGTTTTTGTGCAATTATTTTTTTAGTAACCCCCAAAAAAACGTCCACAAGACAACACAAGGGACACTTATCCTTCTCATTTTCAGTTTAATTGCTTGACGGGGAAGGTGAAATACGTGTCGGGGAAAGGTTCGTCCTTCAGCGTAAAGTGCCACCACTCGCTGTCTAACGGCTTGAAGCCGTGGGCCAGCATGGCCTTGCGCAGAATCATGCGGTTTCGGAACTGCTGTTCGGTGATGTTGCGGCCTTGGGGGCTCGCGCTGTTGTCGCCCGTGTATTCGCCCGTCTCGGGATTACCGCAGAAGTCGGGATGGCTCTCGGGACCAAACCAGTCGAACGTTCCGCCCATATCCACTTCCTTCTCCGTTGTCATGTCGAAAAGCGTCAGGTCGACCGTAGAGCCGCGCGTGTGACCGCTCTTCGCCATAATGTATTCCTGCTGGAAGAGCACGCTCTTGTCCAGGTCGGGATAGAAGTAAGGCTTCATCAGCGTGTCGGCGATGGCCTCCGCCCAGCGCACAAAGTGGTCCACACCCCGTTGCGGACGGTAGGCATCGTATATCTTCAGCCGGTAGCCCTGCGTTTTCACCTCGTCGCTCACCGCCTTCAGCGCCTCGGCGGCCTGCTTGGTCAACAAGGCCGTAGGATCCACGTACCCGTCAATGCGACAACCCACGAAGTTATACGTGCCATAGTAGCGAATCTCCAGTATGGCGTCAGGCACCACGTCCGTCAGAGTCACAAACTGGCTCGTGTCGTCCGTAGCACTCACCGATGTGTTATGATCGCTTTTCGACAAGCACGCCGTAAACACGCTTGCGCCGCAGATGGTCATAACGGCGGCAATCACCAATGGTCGGATGGCGGCGTGTACCCATTGATTCCATTTCTTCATAAAGATGTCGTTCCTGTTCATCATCTTTAATCGTTTTTGACACCTCTATGACGGATGATGTCTTTAGCCTGCAAAACTACGAAAAAATGCGTAAAACACCAAACAAAAATCAAAAAAAATAGAATGATTTTCAGTCAGCCCACCTTTTTCAATATACGGAACATCCGTTTAATCCGGAAAATCCGTGGTTGTTCACTTCACGTCGTTGTGCAATTACTTTAATAGCCATAATTCAAATTAGTTTTTAAATAGTTCCTTTGTAAATAAATTTGTTAGTTAGTCTCTCTGTCTCCTGAGGCAGCTTCGAAGGGGCCCATTAAAGGAAAATATTGCTATGATTAATGCGCGCAATTTCTAGATTTAATCCTCGCAATTTTTATCCTTAATCTTGCATCTCTGCCACACTCATTTTGACACTGCAAAGGTACGAAATTTTCATCAATGCTGCAATACTTTCCCCCAATTATTTTTGATTAATTCTCATTTTAACATTTAGAGGGTTTCGACTCCTCAGACACGCCAATTGAGTGCGCGGCAGAGCGGCACTGCGGCAGCGCGGCATTGCGTGAATCGATGCCGCGGCAACCTGAACAATTATATTATATATAATTATTATATATTGTAATATATAATAATTTAAAATATAGATACATGCCTCACATCCCCACCATGTAAACACCTAATGCCGCGCCGCCGCGCTGCCGCGTGCCGCGCTCTTTTTCGCGAGGCGAAGAAGACACTTTCGCTCGAAAGAACAAAATAAATGACTATTTCTTTGGTTCTTTGCTCACTTATTCGTATCTTTGCAGGTGCATTGTGACAGTAACGCTGCCTGCCGACAGTGGGTGGGATTAAACTAAAAGCGTAATAATATGGAAGGATACAGCGTAAAGGAATATGGACAGGCGGTGAAACGCTATGTACAGACAATGGGGTTGAAGGACGACCCAAAGCTGATTGCAGAATATCAGCGCAGGCATAGCCGTAGTGAGGCGTGGCCGGAAATACTGGAAGGCATACGTCAGGTGGGAATACTGGATATGCAGATATTCATCCTGGGCACGCAACTGGTGATGATTGTGGAGACACCGTTGGACTTCGATTGGGACTCGGCAATGGCACGTCTGGCCACACTGCCGCGTCAACAGGAGTGGGAAGACTACATGGCTATGTTCCAGCAGTGCAAGCCCGGTGCCACCAGCGACGAGAAGTGGCAGGAGATGCAGCGTATGTTCTATTTGTATGAATAAATAGAGAGAACGGAATGAAAAACTGGGAAGTTCGTGAGGTTTTGGTTCATTTTCATTTATTGGTGAGATCACGGGGTCGGTTCTACTGATCATTTTTTACGTTGAAAATTTGGATGTTGGATCATGGGGAGTTAAGAACGATGTGTAATACAGAAACTTCAAAAAGTGATCAGTAGAACCGACCCCATGATTCCGCTGCTTTTACTTTCAGTGCCATAGTTTGTAAGAATTTTTAATAGTTAATGTTTATTGTTTATTGGTTATTGTTTCGTCGCTGATAGGACTTCCGTTTTGCGGCCTGCCCAGAGAAAATTTTCTGCTTGGCCAGAGCGATAATTTTTCCTGCCTGCCGCGCCATTTCCGTCGTTCTCATTGACAGTGCAAAAGTACGAAATTTTCATTGCGGTTCACGAATGTTTCGCCAAAAATTCTGTTGCAGCTGTTGCAGTGTTGCAGTTCTCGAGAAGCTATTCCCATACCTAAAAATACTTCTATATTTATATATAAATATAGAGTTAATTTTTGACTTTCGTATAACCTATTTTGGAACCGCAACACTGCAACAACTGCAACAGCGAGAGCAGAGCGATGCTTTCATCGCTTTTTTTTCTATTTAACGCACAAAATAGTTAAACTGTGTTAAAATCGGGGGGGGTAAATACTAAATCAATAAAAAGTGAATGATATTTTGTAACTTTGCTCGCACTAAAACAGAAACATGGATAAATTACCCTATAGAGAATTCATCGCCATGATGCAGGAGCGCACCCGCGAGGCGGATGTTCCCTACAGTGGCAGTTTCGAGTTGACACCGCTGTGCAACCTCGACTGCAAGATGTGCTATGTGCATCTGCAAGACCCGTCAGTGCGGCATCGGATGCTTTCAGGCGAACAATGGCTGTCGCTCATCCAGCATGCCATCGACGAGGGCATGATGGAGGCGATGCTGACGGGTGGCGAGGCGATGACCCATCCTGCCTTTTGGGACATCTATATGTATCTGCTCAATCACGGCATCCCGACCCAAGTGAAGACCAACGGACTGCTGCTCAACGAAGATGCCATCAGCAGATTCAAGCAGTATCCTCCTTACAAGATAGACATCTCCCTTTACGGCTGCGACAGCGAGTCGTATGTGGTGGTGACAGGCGTGGATGCCTACGAGCAGGTGGTCCGCCATATCCGCCTTGCTGTAGAGGCGGGACTGAAGATTCAGATCATGGTGACCCCCAGCAGCTATATGTCGCCCTGGACGGAGCGGGTGATGACGCTTGCCGGCTCGTTTGGCGTGAGCGTGTTGGTGAACGACAGTCTAATTGACCCGCATGAGAATACGGGCAGAAAGAAGGCGGACTTCGATATTCCACTTGAAGAGGACATGAGCATCAAGGCAAAGACGAAGGAAATGTTACCTCCGCTGTACGACGCTGCTGACCATGAGTTCTTTATGAAACGCAGGAATCGCCCCATGCTGTCGGACAAGGGATTGTATTGCAGTGCCGGACGTTCGGGTTTTGCCGTCAATTGGGATGGAGTCATGGTGCCCTGCCTTGCCTTCCCTCGTGATGTGACATGTGCTTATCCGCTACGCGACGGATTCAGTCAGGCATGGCGTGAGGTGAACGAGGCGGTGAAGAACTACGAGATACCGCAGGCATGCCACACCTGTGAGTTGAACGACAAGTGTCATTATTGCCCGATGCGCCATTCGAAGGGGGCAGCCCAGCACTTGTGCGATTCCGATTATTGCAACAAACTGAAGGCAAAATACAAAGCCTTTCAAAAGACAGAAAATAATAATTAACGGCCGAAAGGTCATATTGTATAACATTATTAATTTTATAAAGAATTATGGAAGTAAAAAAGACTTTCGAGGAGCCTAAGGTAGAGAAGGTAGAATTTGATTTCAAGACCAGAATTGCATCGTCTTCGTGTTCAGATGGGCTTGTTTGTGGTGAAGATTGCGATCATAACTCTTAATGGTAAGATTGATGCATAATGACTGAGCTACAAATAAACAAAGACTTTGTGCTTCGCAAGGTGTGCGGCGTAAATGTCGTGCTGCCTGCGGGGCTTAAAGTCAAGGACTTTGGTGGTGCACTGAATCTCAACGATACCGCTGCGCTGATTTTCGAGCAGTTGCAGGACGGCAAGACCGCCGAGGAAGCGGCTGCCGTTCTCGTGGCGGAGTATGACGTGACACCCGAGAAGGCTCTCGCCAGTGTGCAGAAGACCATCGACTCGCTTCGGGAGGCAGGCGTAGTGGCCTGACGATGCTGAAGAACTATTATGAGATCGTAGCGGAGGCGATACGGCTAACTGAAAACGGTGAGAGCGTGACGCTGCCCGTAAATGGGCACAGCATGCTTCCTTTTATTGTGGGCTGGCGTGACTGTGTCATCCTGCAGAAACCGACTCAACTCAAAGTCGGCGATGTAGTGGTGGCTTGGGTAGAAGGTCGCCGCTATGTGTTGCACCGCATTATCCGCATCGACGGAGAGCGTGTCACGCTGATGGGCGACGGGAACCTCAAGGAAACGGAGCATTGTATGCTCAGCGACGTAAAGGCATTGGCTACCCATGTAGTTGATGTCAAGGGACGGACGCATGATTTGTATGCCGGTTGGTGGAGGTGGGCAGCGAAAGCCTGGTGGTATCTTCGTCCTATCAGGCGATATCTGCTTGCCCTCTATCGGCGCACTCACCATATTGTCTATATTTAAACCCTATGCACGAATACTACTTTGCCAACTACCGCCTGTTGGTGGATGATGCCATCAGCAGCGACGATTCGATGGAATACCTTGCTGGCTTCAGCAAGGAGATGCCTACCACTCATACTTTTACCTTCCACGTAGGCGACGAGGTACTGTTGGAGGCAAAAATGGCAGAAGTCACAGTGTGTCCCATTGTCTGCACGACAGACAGTTTTAACATCCACGACACGAAGGATGCATGGGCGTTCGTCTCGCTGATGGACGATAACACTATAAAACGAAATGTCAAGTACGTGCTGACGTGCAGCAGGGACTATAGCGAGATGACGCTTTACATCTCCCGACAACCCTATTATAAGGAAAGAAAACATAGATGGGTGACACCTGGCATTCCCGTTTCGTCTGCCATCCGTACCGCCTGCGAGGCTGGCATGACGATACGGGACGGTATGCCCCTGCATGCTGCGCTGGTAGAGAAAGACGGCTACGGCGTGGTGTTCCTCGGCCCCTCGGGCATGGGCAAATCGACGCAGGCAAAACTCTGGGTGGAGCATCAGGGTGCCGACTTCATCATCGGCGACCGCCCGGGCCTTCGACGCATCGACGGCAAGTGGATAGGCTTCGGTATGCCGTGGGACGGAAAGGATAACATTAAGCAGCAGAAGCAGGTACCCATCCGTGCGCTCATCTCACTGGAGCAGGCACCCGAGAACAGCATCCGCCGCCTCACGAAGCAGGAGGCGATGAATGTGCTGCTCAATCAGGTAATGATGCCCATGTGGGACGATGCCGCCATGACGCTGCTCACCCCGCTGATGGGACAGTTAGCAAGCGAGGTGCCCTTCTATCACTTGAAGAACCTGCCCAATCGAGAGGCAACTGAATTGACCAGCGAGACAATCTGTGAAACCAAAATAGAACGATGAAAGTCATTATCCCGACAACACCGCTGATTGAGCGGATTATAGGCCCACAGAAACGCGTTGAGGGTCAGCGCTACCGGCTGATGACCTACGTGGTGCAGCAGCCCGTCGATGACGGCGTGCTACTCTACAACACCCTGACCTGCTCGCTCGTGCTGCTGACGCCCGACGAGGCTGCCGACATCACGGCGCAGCAGGAACTGATAGACCGCTGGTTCTTGGTGCCGCAGGAGCACGACGACCAGAAGGCATGCCGCGAGATTCGCCAGTTGACAGCACTTTTCATGCCCACCGAAGAAGTCATCACTCTCTACACCATCCTCACTACCACCGGCTGCAACGCCCGCTGCTTCTACTGCTTCGAGAAGGGTACGAAGTCCGTTAGCATGACCGCCGAGACAGCGAGCAAGGTGGTGCACTACATCGTGGCGCACCGTGGCGACGAGGAAGTATCACTAAAATGGTTCGGTGGCGAGCCGTTGGTCAACGCCAAGGTTATCGACCAGATTTGCACGGAACTCCGTGAGCAGGGAGTGCCATTCCGCTCGATTATGACATCCAACGGCTACCTGTTCGATGCCGACAAAGTGCAGCGTGCCAAGGATTTGTGGCAGTTACGAAGAGTGCAGATTACCCTCGACGGCACGGAGCAGACCTACAACCGTGTGAAGGCATACGTCTATCAGGGTGTGAATGCCTTTGAGCGTGTGCTGCAGAACATCGGTATGCTGACCGCTGCCGGCATCCATGTATCCATTCGCCTGAACGTCGATAATTATAACATCAAGGAGATGGCAACATTGGTGGAACTGCTGCACCAGCGTTTCGGCACCAACGAACATCTCACCGTCTATTCACATGTGATTTATGGTGAGCGTTCACCAGAAGATAATGCCGAACTCTTTGCTCAGCGGATGCAGTTAGAACAGCAGATAGCGCAGTGTGGTTACAAGCGTACACAGGGATTGCCGAAAGCCATCAAAACGCATTACTGCGGAGCCGACGACGACAGAAGCGTGCTGATTGCTCCAGATGGGCATCTCGGCAAATGCAATCACTACATTGACTGTGAGTTCTTCGGGCATATCGACAGCGAGGAGCGCGACGAGGCAATCCTCCGCAAGTTCAAGGAGCGTCGGCCCGACATCAAGGGGTGTGCCACCTGTTTCTACTATCCCCAGTGTATCCTACTCACGATGTGTGAAATTGACGTTGGTTGTACGCCTGAATATCATCAGGAACATCTGCACGATATAAAGGAGTCTATGAAATACGAATACGAGCGCTATAAGATGCTATGATGACGAGGGGACAACTGGCAAGCGAGATACCTTTCTATCATCTGAAGAACCTGCCCAACCGGGAGGCGACAGATTTGACACTCGAAACCATTATGAACGATGAAATGTAACTACCAGCCATTCTTTGCACTCTTGCGCCTGGCGATGACGGGCGAACAGTTTGACTCAGTGCCGACGGCTGAGGAGTGGTCTGAGTTCTATCAGATAAGAACAATAATCACAGGGACAGGTTTTGATTCCGCCCACGATTCTCGTTTGGTACTCTTCCCATTCTAGGCATATAACTTCCGTCTGGATTATACTATACTTAAAACGATCTATTTCCTAATATATTGCTCAAGGAATCAAAACCTGTCCCTGTGATTCTCGTAACTTTTTAGATTTTTGCATACTTTATTAATAAAAAAGTTGTAACTTTGCAAAAGAATTAAGAAAGTATGAAAGAAGATCAGAAGATTGTAATCTATCAGACGGAAGACGGACAGACACAAATTGATGTCCGTCTGGAGAATGAGACGGTGTGGCTGACACAAGCTCAGATGGCTGAGTTGTTCGAAACAGACAGAACATCTATAGTTCGTCACATCAACAATATCTATAGAGCTGATGAATTAGAACGAGAAGCAACCTGTGCAAAAATTGCACAAGTTCAAACCGAAGGGAATAGATAAGTTACCCGTACTATCCCATATTTCAATTTGGATATGATTATTTCAGTAGGTTATCGTGTCAATTCTAAGCGTGGCGTAAAATTCCGTCAATGGGCTAATGAGAAGGATGAGTCGTTTAAGAGCAGCATTGGCCAGATATATCAGACATTTGGGGGCGAGGAACTTTATCCCAGTGTGGAGGAGAAGGCTGCTATGTTGCTGTATCTGGTGACGAAGAACCACTCGTTTAGCGATGGCAACAAGCGTATTGCTGCCACGCTGTTTCTTTGGTTCCTGAATAACAACGGCATCCTGTATCGTGAGGATGGTTCGAAACGCTTGGCTGACAACACCCTCGTGGCTCTGACGCTGATGATTGCCGAGAGCAAGACGGAAGAGAAGGACGTGATGGTGAAGGTCGTGGTGAACCTGATTAACCAGAGGAATTAAGTGACGCCAGAGGGACTAAGTAACATTATCGATGGCTGAGGGAAGATGTAAGATGGAAGAAGCATTCTATCCACAGAAGAAGAGGACGACGATCTGGGCGGTGAAGATGCGCAGGAACATCGCCAGCGGGTAAACCGTCGAGTAGCCCAAGGCGGGAGCCTCTTTCGAGCAGATGCTGTTGGAGTAGGCGAGGGCAGGGGGGTCGGTGTAGGTACCGGCAATCATGCCCGCCAGGGTGAAGTAGTTGAACTTGTAGCGTATGCGGGCAATGGGTCCTACGATGAGAATGGGGATGACGGTGATGAGGAAGCCCGTGAGGACGTAAAGCAGTCCGTCGCCGTCGACCACCGTTTCGAGGAACCCTGCACCAGCCTTGATGCCCACGGAGGCGAGGAAGAGCACAAGGCCAATCTCGCGCAGCATCATGTTTGCCGAGGTGGTGGTATAGGTAACGAGGTGTATCTTATAGCCGTAACGGCCAATAAGGATGGCGATGATGAGCGGGCCGCCTGCCAGACCTAATTTCACGGGTACAGGCATACCGGGAATAGCCAGCGGGAAGGAACCGAAGATAAGTCCGAGGAAGATGCCCACGAAGATGGTGGCGATGTTGGGCGCGTTGAGCTTGTTGCTGGAGTTCCCCATACGGATAGCTACGCGGTTGACGGCTTCCTCGGGACCTACGACGCGAATCTTGTCACCCACCTGCAAGGGCAGACTGGCTGAGGCGAAGAGGTCGATGCCGTGACGGGTGACGCGCGTGACGTTGACCCCGTGAACGCTGGAGAAATGCATGGAGGCCAGTGTCTTGCCGTTGATTTTGGGGTTGGTGATGAGTACGCCCTTGGAAATCATGGGTTCTTCCTGTTGTTGCTGCTCGAGGTCGATGTCGACAACAGGACCGATGAAGGCAATGATGGCCTCATAGTCGGCTTCCGCACAAACGATGAGCATCTTGTCGCCCAGATGGAGCTGTGTGTTGCGGTTGGCAATGGTGATGTCGCCATTATGCTCGATGCGCGAACAGACGAAGTCGCGGTTCAGGAATTCATGAACCTGAAGGATGGTTCTGCCCTCCAAATACTGGTTGGTGACCTCTACATGCATCTTGTAGGGCTTTTTGTTGGTCTTTGTACCCTCCATTTGTTTCAGCTCTTCCTCCTCCTGCTCCAGTTTGACACCGCAGATATACCTTATTAATATAATAGCACCGATGATGCCGAGCACACCGAGGGGATAGGCACAGGCGTAGGCCGAGGCAATCTGCGGGGCGTTGGAGCCGAAAACGGTGCCCAGCGCCTCGTTGGCAGCACCAAGACCGGGGGTGTTCGTCACAGCACCATATAGTGTACCGACCATCATGGGCAGGTTCATCTTGTTGCCGGTGTCGAAGAAAATGTAGTAGCAGGCGAACATGACGAGGATGTTGAGCAGGATGGCCGTTGCCGCTAGTCCGTTGAGCTTAATGCCCTGAGTGCCAAAGCTTTCGAAGAAACCTGGGCCGACCTGCAAACCAATCATGAACACGAAGAGGATGAGTCCGAAGTCCTGTGCGAAATTAAGGATGGGCGTGGGAGCCGTGAATCCGATGTGACCTGCAACGATGCCTGCAAAGAGCACAAAGGTGACGCCCAACGAGACGCCTGCAATCTTGATTTTGCCCAAATATACACCTACGGCTATGACAACGGCGTAGAGCAACACGATGTGTGCCACGGAGTCCGTCGTGACGAATAATTCTCTTAACCAGTGAAACGATTCCATAAAGTACTTTTTGAAATTGACTGCAAAATTACGAATTATTTGCTCAAAACGTGCAAAATAGTGCAACTATTTTTCATAAAAACAAAATATTTATTAAATTCTTCATTATTCTTCGTTATTTCAGAAATTATTGCTACCTTTGCAGGAAATTCTAAAACAACTTATATAATAAACAGTATTTATGGCAAACAAAGAAAAACTCTTCAGCGAGTTTCAGGCTCCGACCAAACAGGAATGGTTGGACAAGATTGAAGTGGACCTGAAAGGTGCCGACTTCCAGAAACGACTCGTATGGAGAACGAATGAGGGCTTCAACGTACAGCCCTTCTACCGTCGTGAGGATCTGAAAGACCTCAAGACTCCTGATGCACTGCCCGGCGAATTCCCCTTCGTTCGCGGCAACAAGAAAGACACCAACGAATGGTATGTCCGCCAGAATGTCGTTGTTGGCGGTGATCCCGTGGCAGCTAACAAAAAGGCGCTGGACATCCTGATGAAGGGTGTGGACAGTATCGGTTTCAAACTGGGACACGACGAGGTCAGCGCCGAGTACATCGAGGCCCTGCTGAAGGACATCCGCCTCGACATTGTGGAGGTGAGCTACCGTGCCTGTCTGCGTCACGCTCTTGAGCTGGCCGACTTGCTCGTGGCCTATTTCGAGAAGATGGGCTATGACAAGGAGAAGATTGTGGGCGGTGTCGGTTTCGACCCCATCGAGCGTATGCTGATGAAGGGCAAGGACTCGACGTTCCTGTTGCCCGACATGCCGAAGCTGGTGGAGAAGTTGAAGGACTATCCCAACCTGCGCTGCGTGATGGTTCACAGCGACCTGCTGAACAATGCTGGTGCGTATATCGTTCAGGAAATGGGTTACGCCTTGGCTTGGGGTAACGAGTATCTGCAGCAGATGGTGGATGCCGGTGTGGATGTCGACCTGGCTGCGAAGAAAATCAAGTTCTACATGGGTATCTCGGAGAACTACTTCATGGAGATTGCCAAGTTCCGTGCCTGTCGTCTGTTGTGGGCGCAGATTGTGAAGCAGTACGAACCCAAGTGCGACTGTTCGTGCAAGATGATTATCAATGCTTCTACGTCAACGTACAATCAGACACTGTTTGACAGCTACGTCAACCTGCTGCGTTCGCAGACGGAGGCCATGAGTGCTGCACTCGGTGGTGTACACTCGATGGTTGTCACACCGTTCGATGTTCCTTACGAGAAGCCCAACGAGTTCAGCGAGCGTATCGCCCGCAACCAGCAGTTGCTGATCAAGGAGGAGAGTCACTTCGACCGTATCGTTGATCCGTCGGCTGGTTCGTACTATATCGAACACCTCACAGACGCACTGGCTCAGGAGGCTTGGAAGTTGTTCCTGAAAGTGGAAGACGAGGGCGGTTTCTTAGAGGCTGTCAAGAAAGGTACCATTCAGGAGGACATCAACGCCACAAATGTCAAGCGTCATGGTGATGCTGCCAAGAGGAAAGAGTTCCTGCTGGGTACCAACCAGTTCCCGAACTTCACTGAGAAGAGCGAGGGCAAGGAGCCGTTGGCTTCTAATGACTGTGTCGCAACACACGCTGGCGATGCTGACGTGCCTGCCTTGAAGATTAGCCGTATGGCCTCTGACTTCGAAACCCTGCGTCTGACGACGGAGAAGGCCAAGAAGGTGCCTGTGGCATTCATGCTGACGATTGGTAATCTGGCTATGCGTCAGGCTCGTGCACAGTTCTCTTGCAACTTCCTGGCTTGTGCCGGTTACAAAGTGATGGACAACCTCGGCTTCAAAACCGTGGAGGAAGGTGTAGATGCTGCGCTGGAGGCTGGAGCTGATATCGTAGTGATTTGCTCTTCGGATGATGAATATGCTGAGTATGCTATCCCTGCCTTCAAGTATTTGAATGGCCGTGCGATGTTCGTCGTAGCCGGTGCTCCTGCTTGCATGGAAGACCTCAAGGCTGCCGGCATCGAGAACTACATCCACGTAAAGTGCAATGTGCTCGAGACTTTGAAAGAATATAATCAGAAACTTGGTATTTAAAGAATAGGAGACTTGAATTATGCGTAAACAGTTTAAAGAT